>JAAUYG010026858.1_pt1 | contig 92756 bp, 78 predicted proteins | sample 7278091 | NCBI WGS metagenome assembly JAAUYG01 (sample SAMN14350201, study PRJNA611818) | marine sediment metagenome | isolation source: surface marine sediment (0.6m) | place: French Polynesia: Moorea | collected 2018-08 | reverse complement strand
CTGACGGCCGGCAGGCGGATTCAAATCTTATTACGCTCAGCAGGCCCAAAACGCAAGACGGTGCTTTCCTTCCGATCGAAAGTTCTCGCCCGCCTGGCCACCATTCAGGAAGCCCACGGGCGCCGGTCCATATACGTGACGGCTCTCGCCCGGGGGCGTTTTTTCGCGTTGCTCAAGGGCCGACACCCGCATGGACCATCGCATACAGAATCAGCCCCAGACTCAACACGAAGAAGATCGTTCGCAACATGTCGCCCGCTAAGACCATTATTCTCTTACGGCATTTGATCACGACGGCTCCTTTGGCGTGTCACACGACCTCGTATCGGAATATCCAGCGCAATAGACCTGACGCCAATGGGTAGGCGTGACAGGTATTACCCGGGCCAAAGGGCGCCGATCACAACACCGACCCGAGGTTTTACTTCAGCTTACACGTTGTTTTCTATTTGACCGGACCCGACGATACCGGGTCACGCTGGCGTCCTTTACAGAGGCCTTGTTTGCGGTCTTTCACACCCGAAGCGGTTGCAAGGCCTCAATCGCGTTCGCGCGCAGGGCTTAGGCTGGTAGCAAGCGGCGCATCTTCAATTGGATGGCGCCTTTAGCCACGCCTGAGAAACAGCAATAAGCACAAAAAAAAATTCTTACCCCCCTTCTAAAGACTTTCCGACCAGAAGTCTGTACCGATTCTGTTGGCGTTTGTAACAATTCGTAACCTCCGGCAACCGCCTGTCGCGCTTACATCGAGTTACATTTACTCACATTTTTCTTACAGACACGGCAATCGATCGGAAGTAAACACGCGCTGTATTCAAGCATGGAATCCTGAATCAACGCCAATCATGAGGAGCGCCTAAATGAAGAAGACCGTTTGTTTGATAAGTTATGGCTTTATCGTTTGCATGGGATCTGTTCTGCCAGGCCACATCGCCCAAGCGGATGCTGGCGGCTTCGGTGGGGATGTCTACCTGGGAGGTATCTGGATAACCGGCCGTACGAGTCAGTTGGATGCCTCCGGCGGCAACCGTCGGATTGACGAACTCGACGAACGCGGTGAGCGGGAGTCGAATCTCGTCCCCTTTGTGTCCGGCGAATTGCGCTATTCGCTCGCAGATACGGGCACCACCTTCTTTGTCAGCAACGAGGATGTGAACGCGGGGCTAGTGCTGGGGGTCTCCCAATCATGGGAGGATTGGGGGCGGATTCGCGTTGCAGGTATCTACACGCGCCGTGACGTCTGGGAGAATCCCTATCTGGTGGGGACCAGGCGCTCGCGGACGGATGAAACCGGCATGGGTTTAACATTCGATTATGAGAACATTCTTGACTCGGGGTTTAACATCTCGTCATCGATCATAACCGTGGATGTGGACGATGACCAGATAGGGCAAATAGAAAAAAATCTTCGGCGGGAAGGTTACCGGTCCGGCTTCGAAGTCGGCTACGTTTGGTTATTGAACGCCAATCTTAAGATCATACCGACCGCGCGCTATGAAATCGAGGGCATGCGGGGCATGGCCAATGCCAGCGACGGGCTCTATCTGGCGTTGGCCCAGGTCTGGCAGGACGGCCCCTGGTGTTTTGAAACCCGAGCCGAGGTCGGCTGGACGGGTTACCGTGACCGGCACCCGATCTTTGACAAAACGCGCAAAGCCCGCGCCTATGATTTGTCCGCGCAGTTAAGTTATTATGAACCCTTCGGGTGGTCGCAACTGTCAGTTTACGGTCTGGCAGCCTGTGGCCGGACCGATGCCAATATCGCTTTTTTTGACAGCGACGCCTTGATGGTCGCCACGGGCATCGGCTACCACTTTTAAGAATATGGGGCACATCTAAATTATCAGAAGCATCTCAAAATTAGGATTTTGGTTCCAGATTCGGCTGGCCGCGAGTTTCCCCGCCAGAGCGGGATTCCCCTCCTGGTCGAATATTGCTTGTGGGTCCGAACCGGAAGAATACATCGGTATTTCGAGGATGTAAACGAGCGCCCAACACAGATATGGGAGCAAAAGACTTTTTTAAAGATCAGCTTCTAATTACCGGCCTGCCTTTTTTCAATTAGGACACCATTATTCGTGGTCGGTCATTGATTGGTGGACCCGACCGGCCTGTCTCTCTGATCCGATACAGCATGCCCCAATGGGGCTTTCTCTCAATCGAATTTATCGCCCCAAACAGGCGATCATGGCGACGGTGGCGGTTGTATTGCGGCATTGAAATGCTTTACGCAGTGGTGTGCTTTCCTATGCAACATCTGTCGCCCATCGATGGGATAAGCCATGCGCGACGACATGCGGATCATGACCGAAAACCCCCTGAACGCCAAAACCCTGGTCGTACGCCTGCAGTCCTGGGTTACAACCAACGACGTGTTTTTTGATCACAACCAGGGGCAGATTCCCGAGGACCAAATAGCTCTGAACCAGTGGGCGCTGACCATCGCCGAGGAAATCAGGACGCTGTTGCGACTACCTTCCACCTGATCTGTCGCCGGCCCACAACAATTGCGGCCTACACCCCCCGAGTGGTGCGGAAATGGCCGATCCCTGCTGGCCACGAAAGCCTCGGGCAACCCGTGGTCCATCGGTGGGGTCGGTAGCGCCGTTTGGGGCGGTGTTGCCCTTTCCGTCCTCCTGGCCGAAGCCGGACTTGGCCGCCGGGCCGCCGGCGTTTCCTTCGAGGGTGTGAACACCCCGCTGGGTAAGGCGCCGATTTCCGCTGAGCGTAAATTCCCCATCGAAATGGCGCAGGACTCGACCCTGCTGACCTAAGATAATGAACGGCGCAACACGGCCTTTGAAGCACCGAAACCCCTGGCGCGCACAGGCCTTGGGCTGGGCCGGGGCCAACTGCGTCAAATGGCTGTAAAGCATTACGCTGCCGGAAAAGCCCCACGAGGGTTTTTTCATGGAGAATATCTATTGCGTGTTTCAATAAGGTGAGGAATCCGGGAGCGGCACCATCGTCACGGGTATAAAACTCAATCCGATCATCACCCAGCCTCTGGCGGATGAATAGTGTCGGGCCGACCGGATTGTCATGTTGGGCGCCGCCTGCGCGGGCGAAGATCATGTGGCCAAGGTCGAGGTGTCCCTCGATGGCGGTACCACCTGGCGGCCGGCCGAATTCATCGGGCCGTACGAGCGTGATGATTGGCGGCATAGGTAGTACGCCTGGGAGGATGGCGCCAGGCGGCTATACGCTACGCTCCCGCGCCACGGACAGCCCCGGCAACCGGCAGCCCGCAATCGTCGCGTGGCGTTTCCGGGGATACGGAAACAATGGTGTGAATGAACATGCCGTCACCTTCAAGGTTGGATAACGCTTACTCAAATCGCCATCGTTTTGATTGAACGCCCTGCCCCCGATTAGTCTTTCGGCCAAAATCGTACAACAGACAAGATCGCACGTTGATTCACCATCAAGATGCGATCCCTGCTATTTGCCTGGAAGACCTTTGCAATTGTTATAGATTGCTTTTCAGATAGGCCTCGAAGGCCGGAACAGCGGGCTTGCCATCCGCTGTCGTCACGCCTTCCAGCCAGCCCTTGTAGGCTTCCGGATGCGCCTTGACCCACTGGAGTCCAGCCTGGAGATGGGTCAGGGATTTGTCCTTGTAGAGGGTCGTCATGATCTGGTTCATCATGGCGACCGGGAAGACCATGTTCTTGAAGAGCTTGGCCACGTTGGGCTGATCTTCGGCAAAACCTTTGCGGATGTTGGTCCAGACCGTGGCCGTGCCGTCGTTGGGGCCGAAGGTCGCGTTCGTGCTGCCCGTGAGATAGGTCATGTCGATGCGCTCGTTCATGCTGTGGGGCGCCCAGCCCAGAAAGACGATGCAGCGCTTCTGCTTCTCGCGGGACTGCACTTCGGCCAGCATGGCCACCTCGCTGGAAGGCACCAATTCGAACTTGCCCAGGTCGAACATGTTCTTCTCGATCATGTCGCGGATAATCAGGTTGCCGTCGTTGCCGGCCTCGATGCCGTGGATTTGGTTGTCGAGATCTTCGCCGTATCGGGCGATGTCGCTAAAATCCTTCAGACCGGCTTCCGCGCAGAACGTCGGTACGGCCAGCGTGTATTTGGCGCCGGGCATGTTGGCCACGTACTGGATCACCGACCCCTTCTTGAAGAACTTGTCGGCGATACCGGCCATGGAGGGCATCCAATTGCCCAGGAAGGCATCGACGTCGCCGGCATCCAGGGCGGCGTAGACGAAGGGCACGGCCAGCACCTTGTTTTCGGCCTCGTAACCCAGGCTCTCCAGTATGGCCATGGCCAGCTCGGTCTTGATCGTGACGCCGGTCCAGGTCACGCTGGCCAGTTTAATTTCGGGGGCAGCCGAAGCGGCAGCAGCAAAAGACAGCATGAAAGCAACCAGGACGGCAACAAGAAGCATCCGTTTGAATAAATGGTACATACGACCTCCTCGTGTGGGGTGAATACCAGTGAAACCGGATGTAGCCACGGTTTCAGGCGGCCCGCGTGAAGCCCTATTTGGTCCTTGCCAGGCCCTTAGACCCCGAACCAGTTGACTGCGCGGGTCTCGTAATTGTGGTAGATGTGTTTCACTTCGGTGTATTCTTCGAGGCCCTGTCGCCCCAGTTCACGTCCGATGCCGGACTGCTTGAAGCCGCCCCAGGGGGCCTGCACGAAGTAGACATTGAAATCGTTAATCCAGACCGTGCCAAAACGCAGCGCCCCGGCCATCCGTTCCATGCGGTACGGATCCCGGGTCCAGAAACCGGCCGCAAGACCGTAGATGGTGCCGTTGGCGAGGGCTATGACCTCGGCCTCGCTCTGAAACCGCTCCACGGTGACAACCGGGCCGAAGACTTCCTCCTGGACGATGCGCATGGTGCTTTCACAGGCAGTAAAAAGCGTCGGCCGGTAGAAAAAGCCCGCCTGAAGGTGCGGATTATCCGGTCGCGCCCCGCCCAGCACCAGGCGAGCCCCCTCCTCACGGGCCAGCGCGACATAGTGTTCCACCTTGTCCCGGTGCGCGGCGGAAATGAGGGGGCCCATCTGGGTGCCCTCGTCCAGACCGCTGCCCAGGACAATGCGTTTCATGCGGTCGCGCAGCGTCGCCACGAAGCGGTCGTGTACACCATCCTGGACCAGGAGACGCGCCCCGGCGGAGCAGATTTGACCGGCGTGGAAGAACACGCCGTTCAACGCGTAATCCACGGCCAGATCGAAATCTGCGTCGTCGAATACGATATTGGGATTCTTGCCTCCCAGTTCCAGAGCCACCCGCTTGACGCTGTCGGCGGCCGCACGCATGATGCCTTTGCCCGTGGCGATGCCCCCGGTAAACGAAATCAGGTCGACATCCGGGTTTTGGGCCAGTTCGGCCCCCACTTCGGGGCCAGGCCCCAGGACCGTGTTTACCACTCCCGGTGGAAAACCCGCCTCCTCAGCCAGGGCTGTGATCTTGAGGGTCGTCAGGGGTGTGATCTCGCTGGGTTTCATAACGATGGTGCAGCCGGCCGCCAGGGCCGGCGCCATTTTCCAAGAGGCCTGCAGGAGGGGATAGTTCCAGGGAGAAATCTGACCGCACACCCCCACCGGCTCGCGCACCACCCGGCTGGTGGTCCCGGGATACGGGGAGGCCAGTACCTCACCGCCCTCCTTGTCGGCCAGCCCGGCGTAGTAGCGGAAAATGCCGGCAATATCGTCCATATCCCAGCGGCTCTCCGTCAGGGTCTTGCCGGTGTCTAAGGTCTCCAGGCGGGCCAGTTCCTCCCGATCGCGCTCGACGAGGCCGGCTAAACGATCCAGCAGACGGCCCCGTTCGAGGGCCGGGGTTCGAGGCCAATCCCCGCGATCAAAACAGCGGCGGGCCGCCGTCACGGCCGATGCGGCATCCTCGCGGCCCCCTTCGGCCACCCGGGCAATGGCCGCACCGTCGCAGGGATTGGTGACCGTACGTTCCCGGCCGGAAGCGGTCGCCTGCCAGCGGCCGTCGATGTAATGGTTGCCGAGGATCATAAGCGCCTTCCTCTAATTAGCCTATTGGTAGTAAGGCAGCGGCTCCGGTGCCAGGGGCGTGTTGCCCCGGATCAGATCGGCCGCCTTCTCCGCGATCATCATCACCGGGGCGTAGATGTTGCCGTTGGTGACATAGGGCATGATCGAGGCATCCACGACCCGCAGGTTCTCCACGCCGTGCACCCGCAGCTCGGGGTCGGTCACGGCCATGGCGTGGGTGCCCATGGCGCAGGTGCAGCTGGGGTGGTAGGCAGACTCTCCTTCCCGGGCCACAAAATCGAGAATTTCCGCGTCGCTCCGGATCTGCTCGCCGGGCGCCAGCTCCCCGCCGCGGAAAGAATCGAAGGCCGGCTGGGTCATGATTTCCCGCGTCTTGCGGATGGCCTCCACCCACTCGCAACGCTCCTGTTCGGTGGAGAGATAGTTGAACCGAATGCGCGGATAGTCGGCCGGATTGGCCGATTTAATTTTCACGTACCCACGCACATCGGTATTCATGGGGCCAATATGCACCTGATAGCCGTGACCCTGACGGGGCGAGGTGCCGTCGTAGCGGATGGCCAGGGGTAAAAAATGAAACTGGATATTGGGGTAGGCCACCTGGTCGTTGCTTCGGATGAAACCGCCGGCCTCGAAATGATTGGTGGCGGCCTCGCCGGTGCGGCCCACTAGCCATTTCAGCCCGATCCAGGGCTGGTTGTACCATTTAAGCGCCGGATACATGCTCACCGGCTGCTGGCAGGCATACTGGACATAGAGTTCGAGATGGTCCTGCAGGTTTTCCCCCACCCCGGGCAGATCGGCCACCACCCGGATGCCCAGATCGGACAACGCGGACCCTGGACCGATCCCCGATAGCTGCAGCAGCTGGGGGGAATTGATCGCCCCGCCACAGCAGATGATCTCCCCGCCGAAAGCCCGTACCCGCTTTTTCCCCCGGACATACTCCACCCCAACGGCCCGCCGGCCCTGAAAGAGGATGCGGGTGGTCAGGGCGCGGCATTTGACGGTCAGGTTGCGGCGATTTTTCACGGGATGCACATAGGCCCTGGCCGCATTCCAGCGACGGCCACGGTAGGTGGTGCGCTCGAAGCGGCCGAAGCCTTCCTGCTGAAAGCCGTTGACGTCTTTGGTAATGGGATACCCGGCCTGCTGAACCGCCTGGAAGAACGCATCGAAGAGGGGATTGTCGCATTCCGGCGTGGTCAGGTAGAGGGGGCCCGTGGCCCCCTGATACTGATTGGCGCCGGCCAAGCGGGATTCGAAGCGTTTGAAATAGGGCAGGCAGTGGGCGTACGACCAGTTTTGGAGTCCGTCCTCGCGGGCCCATTTCTCGTAGTCCATGGCATTGCCACGGATGTAGATCATGCCGTTAATGCAGCTGGAGCCTCCCAGAACCTTGCCGCGCGGCTGGTAGATGCGGCGGTTGTGCATGAAGGGTTCCGGCTCGGACTCATACCACCAGTTGTAGGTCCTGCCGGCCAGGGGGTAGGTCAGGGCGGCCGGCATGTGAATGCGGAAATCCAGCCGGTAATCGGGGAGCCCCGCTTCCAGAACCAAAACGCGCTGTTTGGGGTTGGTGCTCAGGCGATTGGCCAGCACGGATCCGGCCGATCCGCCACCGACAATAATGAAATCATAAGACGGCATAAAACGGCTCCTCTAAAACAGACGGCTGGTGTCGGAGAACAGGGGCATTTCCTGATCCGCTGCCGAATCCTGCATTTGCGCCACACACTGCCGCAGCAAGCCGTAATGGCGACCGATGTAGGAGAGGGCCCGCAGGGGTTCGTTGTCGGCGATAGCGCGGGCCGTATCGCGCCAGTTGGCCGCCGCCCGGTCACGGTACCGGGGATCTTCGTACAGGGCGTGGTCGTGGGAGCTGAAACCGAGCTGCAGCGCCTGCATCACCCATTCAAACAATGAGTTGCGAGCCATGCGCGCCAGCATGATGTTCAGCTGGCGATCCAGTTCGCCGGTCACGGCCAGATCGGGCTTCGGTTCCCGCAGCAGCGCCTCGAAGCGAAGGGCCTCCGCCAGCAGGTGCGCCTTCTCGTCGGGCGTCGCCCGGGCAATGGCCAGCAGGGTGATGGTCTGATCCATGCTCTCGCGAAATTCGATCAACTGCTCTCTTCCCACCGGGTGCTGCTTGAGAAACAGGGCCAGCGATTCAGAAACATTGGCCACGTTCAGCCGCCGCACATAGGCCCCGCCTTTGGCCCCTTTGCGCACCTCGAGCAGGCCTTTCTGCTTGAGTACCTGGATGGCCTCGCGCACCACCCCGCGGCCCGTTCCGAATTGGACCTGCATCTCGCGCTCGCTGGGCAGCCGTTCGCCGGGATTGAGTCGGCCGTCGAGAATGGCGGCCTCCAGTTTCAGGGCGATGTCCTCGCTGGCGCGACCGCCTTGCACGGGCAAAAAAACATCTTTGAATGACTGATCGGGATTCATTGGTACTACCATATTGTGCGTTTAATGAAATATTTTTGTTATTTTTGATGATAAACGAGCATTTTTTCAATAAATGGTACGACCAATAGCTGTCATATCCAGTGCCCCCTGTCAACCCCAGACAGGAGGACCGGAAGGCGGGAAAAAACGCCCATTGAAATAGGGGCTGCCGAGGTCGGTCCGTTCGGCGCCCAGAGCCCGACCGACCTCAGTTCGGGAACGGCCGACGCGCGACGCATCACGCTGCAAGGTTTCGGCCTGCCGACACGGGCGTCAGCTTTAAGGCTGATCGCGCACGCTTCCGGAAATCTGCGGTCTGCGCATCGATGCAGGCGGTCGACTTCAACCCGGGGAAAGGATTTCAAAAGGTTGTCAAAAAATTCCGCTTTTGTAATAATCGGCATCTATTTCTACTAAAATGTTTTCCGGCATTCGGCAAACCGATGGCCATTGACCCCGGCAAAGAAAGCACGGCGCCGAACCGGTTGATATCATTCATCGAAATGACGGGTTACGGCTGGCGATCGAAAACAGCGCAAGAATGGCATGCAAAGTGCCTTGTATCAGAGGCTGTGGAGGGAAATGTGTGCGATTTGCCCCTTTGAGGATTGAACGCCGTGTGATCGATGCGCATTTAAGTCTTATCGAATCAACCGCGCATGGGAAGCGGGGAGCATCATGAAGACCTTTGAAACCTACGACCCGGAGGATTATTTCGACGAACTAATCGATGCCGCAGGCAAACCTCGCCCGAGCGCGCAGCTGCTGGTCGACAAGATCGAATCGCTGCCGTCGGGCGACCTGGCCCTGCGCCAAAAAGCGGCCGAAGCCCTGCTTTTCAAAATGGGCATCACCTTCAACGTGTACGGCCGCGAAGAGGGCACGGAAAAAATCATGCCCTTTGACATCATCCCCAGGATCGTCCCGCATGACGACTGGCAGCAGATCGAAAACGGCCTGAAGCAACGCATCTTCGCCCTGAATGAATTCATCCAGGACATCTACAACGACAAGAATATCCTCAAGGACAAGGTCATCCCCGATGAGCTGATCTTTACCAGCCGCACCTACCGCAAAGCCTGCGAGGGATTTACGCCACCCCGGGGGGTCTGGTGCCACGTGACCGGCACGGATCTCGTAAGGGATCGCAACGGCACGTTCTATGTGCTCGAAGATAACCTGCGCTGCCCGTCGGGTGTCTCCTACGTGCTCGAAAACCGCCAGGTGCTCAAGCGCACCTTTCCGCAAGTGTTCGAAGCCTCGCGGGTGCGCCCGGTGGACGACTACGCCTCCAAACTGCTGGCCATGCTCGAGCATATGGCGCCGGAGCACATCAAATCCCCGACCATCGGCGTGCTGACACCCGGCATTTACAACAGCGCCTATTTCGAGCACTCCTTCCTCTCCCAGCAAATGGGCGTTGAACTGGTCGAGGGCCAGGATCTGGTGGTGGCCGATGGCCATGTGCACATGCTGACCACCAAGGGACTTCAGCGGGTCGATGTGATTTACCGGCGCATCGACGACGACTTCATCGATCCGGCAGTGTTCCGCCCGGATTCCCTGCTGGGCGTGAAAGGCCTGATCGATGTCTACAAGAGCGGGCGCCTGGCCCTGGCCAACGCACCGGGAACGGGGATCGCCGATGACAAGGTGATCTATGCCTACGTGCCCAAAATCATCGAATATTACACCGGCGAAGCGCCCATCCTGCCCAACGTGCCGACCTACATCTGCCGCGAGGAAGAGGACCGGGCCTACGTGCTCGCGCACCTGGACGAGCTGGTGGTCAAGGCGGCCAACGAGTCCGGCGGCTACGGCATGCTGGTGGGGCCCCATGCCAGCACTGAGGAACGGGCGGCCTTCGCTCAAAAGATCCAGGCCGAACCCCGCAACTACATGGCCCAACCCACAATTTCACTCTCACGGGTACCCACCATCGTGGGCGACCGCATCGAAGGGCGCCATGTGGACCTTCGGCCCTATGTTATCTTCGGCGAGGAAATCTACGTTCAGCCCGGCGGGCTGACGCGTGTGGCCCTGCCCAAGGGCTCGCTGGTGGTCAACTCCTCCCAGGGCGGCGGCAGCAAAGACACCTGGGTGTTGGCCAGTCACACGGCGATGCCGGGCGAGTGAACGCGGCCCGCCGCCAGGCGCGTTTGATTCCGACGGCATCCCAACGGACGGACGGAAACGCAGAAAGAAGGGGGGCATGATGCTCAGCCGCGTCGCCAATTCAATCTACTGGATGTGCCGCTACATCGAGCGGGCTGAAAATGTGGCCCGGTTTATCAGCGTCAATCTCAATTTGCTTCTGGACATGCCATCCGAAAAGGGGAAGCATTGGGACCCGCTGATCATGACGACCGGCGACCAGGACCTGTTTGAACTCAGCTGTCCGAATTGCGGCCAGGAGGCCGTGATCCGTTTCCTGACCTTCGACCGCGACTATCCCAATTCGATCCTGAGCTGTCTGGCGGCGGCGCGCGAGAACGGCCGCTCCATCCGCGAGATCATCTCCTCGGAGATGTGGGAGCATCTCAACAACTTCTATCTGGAACTGGCCGACAAGCAAGTCCCGGCCATGGCGCTGAGCGACCCGCACCACTTTTTCCGCATCATCCAGATGCGCAGCCACCTGTTTACCGGCCTGATGGACTGCACCATGAGCCACGGCGAGGCCTGGAATTTCGCCCGCATCGGCATGATGCTCGAACGGGCGGACAAGACCTCGCGCATTCTGGACGTGAAATACTTCATGCTGCTGCCCGAGGCCAGTCTGGTCAACTCGCCCATCGACAACATCCAGTGGACCGCGGTCCTCAAATCCGCCAGCGCCTTCGAGATGTTCCGCAAACAGCATCACCAGATCACCCCGCGCAGCGTGGCCGACTTTCTGATCTTCGACCGCCACTTCCCTCGGTCCATCCGCCACTGCGTGAGCAAGTCCAAGATCTGCCTGCAGCGCATAAGCGGCGCCGGAAACAGATCGGGGCGTAACGTCGCCGAAAAGCAGCTGGGACGCCTCGAAGCCGATCTGGCCTACGGCGACATCGACGAGGTGATCGAAGGGGGCATGCACGAATACCTGGACAGCCTGCAGACCCGGCTCAACCGGATCGACACGGCCATCGGCACGACCTTCTTCAACACCAAGCCGATATCGGAAACAGCTGTGAATGAGCAGTAAATTGAAAGGACGCCTCCTTGGGAATCCATGTTGCCCTGAATCATAGAACCACCTACAATTATGATCGAACCGTCAGCCTTTCGCCCCAAGTTGTCCGCCTGCGGCCGGCGCCCCATTGCCGCACGCCGATTCTGAGCTACTCCATGACGGTGACGCCCGAAGAACACTTCATCAACTGGCAGCAGGATCCGTTCAGCAACTATCTTGGCCGCCTGGTTTTCCCGGAAAAAACCGACAGGCTATCGGTCGAGGTAGACTTGGTGGCAGAGATGATCATCATCAACCCCTTTGATTTTTTTCTCACACCCGAGGCGCGGGACTTTCCGTTCACCTATGATCGGAAGCTTAAGGACGACCTGGGCCCCTACCTGGCAAAGGCGCCGGCCGGCGAGAAACTGGCCGACTACCTGAAGAGCATCGACTGCCGACCCGTGGAGACAAATGATTTTCTGGTCGATCTAAATCGTCGCTTGAGCCGGGAGATCAGCTATCTCATTCGCATGGAGCCCAATGTACAGAGTGTCGAAGAGACCCTGACCCTGGGCAGCGGTTCCTGCCGCGACTCGGCCTGGCTTCTGGTCAACATCCTGCGGCACCTGGGTCTGGCGGCGCGCTTTGTCAGCGGATACCTGATCCAACTGGCGGCCGACGTCAAATCCCTGGACGGCCCCTCCGGGCCGGAGGCCGACTTCACCGATCTGCATGCCTGGACCGAGGTCTATCTGCCCGGCGCCGGTTGGGTGGGCATGGATCCCACTTCCGGACTCTTTGCCGGCGAGGGGCACATTCCTCTGGCCTGCTCGCCCGAACCCCAGAGTGCGGCCCCCATCACCGGTGCGGTGGACGCGTGTGAAGTCGAATTCAACCATACCATGAGTGTTCGACGCATTCGTGAGGAACCCCGCTCCACGCGGCCCTACCCTGAAGCGGTCTGGGAGGCCATCGTGGCCCTGGGCGACCGGGTGGAGGAGGAGTTGAATAAGGAAGATGTGCGTTTGACCATGGGCGGGGAGCCCACCTTCGTCTCCATTGACGACATGGACGGTGAGCAGTGGAATACCGGGGCATTAGGCGATGAAAAAAGAACTTTATCGGAAGATCTGATTAAGAAACTTCGAAACCTCTGGGCCCCCGGCGGCCTGCTGCACTATGGTCAGGGCAAATGGTATCCCGGTGAATCATTGCCCCGGTGGGCCTTGGGGTGCTATTGGCGCGCAGATGGACGACCCGTCTGGAAAGACGACCGCTGGATTGCGGATACGGCCAAGGATTACGGCCTGGGGGTCGCGGAAGCCAAAATGTTCATCGAGGCCCTGGCCGACCAACTGGAGCTCAGCCGACGCTTCATCCGCGAAAGTTATGAGGACGTTCTCTACTACCTGCACAAGGAGCAGCGGCTGCCGGTAAATGTAAAACCCACCGATTCCCGGCTGGATGACCCCGAGGAACGCGAACGCCTGGCCGCCACATTCGAAAGGGGTCTGGGAGAGGTGGTCGGCTACGTCCTGCCGCTGCAATACGGATCTTGGAAGAGCGGTCCGTGGCCGCTGCGGAGCGAGCACATGTTTCTTCTGCCCGGAGACAGTCCCGCCGGGCTGCGCCTGCCGCTGGAATCACTGCCGTGGGTATCCGAAGCCGATTTTCCCCATGATTATCCCCTGGATCCCATGGCCGACCGTGGACCGCTTCCCAACCTGCACGATGGACAGCGATTCATCAATGGCGCCGACGTACCGACAGCGGGTGAAGGCGTGCGGACCCAGCCCGTACCCTTCGACGACCCCCAACCGGTGACCGGTGAATCGGCCGCCTGGGTGGTGCGCACCGCACTATGCGTGCAGCCACGCCAGGGGCGTCTGTATGTCTTCATGCCCCCCATCGCCTCGCTGGAAGGCTATCTGGAACTGATCGCCGCCATCGAGGCCACCGCTGCAGCCACCGGATTTCCGGTGGTCATCGAGGGTTACACGCCGCCTTCCGATCATCGGATGAAGAGCCTCAAGATCACCCCGGACCCGGGGGTCATCGAGGTGAACATCCAGCCCATGCACAGCTGGCGCGATATGGTGGACGGCACCACAGCCCTCTACGAAACCGCCCGCCAGACACGTTTGGGGACGGAAAAGTTCATGCTCGACGGCCGGCATACCGGTACCGGCGGCGGCAATCATATCGTTATCGGGGGTGCCACGCCGGCGGACAGCCCATTCCTGCGGCGGCCGGATTTACTGCGCAGCCTGATCACCTTCTGGAACAACCACCCATCCCTGAGCTATCTCTTCTCGGGCCTCTTCATCGGGCCCACCAGCCAGCAACCGCGCATCGACGAGGCCCGCCATGACAGCCTCTACGAACTGGAGATCGCCTTTGCCGAACTGGATCGGCAGACGACCACCGACCGACCTTGTTCGCCGTGGCTGGTGGATCGCCTTTTCCGCCACCTGCTGGTGGACGTGTCCGGCAATACGCACCGGGCCGAGTTCTGCATCGACAAGCTTTACTCTCCGGACAGCAGTTCCGGGCGGCTGGGCCTCTTGGAGTTTCGGGCTTTCGAAATGCCGCCCCATGCCCGCATGAGTCTGGCCCAGCAGCTGCTGATCCGCACCCTCGTCTCCTGGTTCTGGAAATGCCCCTATCGGGAGAAGCTGGTGCGCTGGGGAACCCGTCTGCATGATCGTTTTATGCTGCCCGATCCGTTGAAAGATGATTTCGACGACGTCCTGACCACGCTCAACCAAGCCGGATATCCGGTATCCATGGATTTCTTCCACCCCCATTTCGAGTTCCGTTTCCCCATCTACGGCCGTGCCGTTTATCGGGGGATGGAGATGGAGCTGCGCCAGGCCCTGGAGCCCTGGCACGTATTGGGCGAGGAGCCCGGTGGCGGAGGGACCGCACGGTACGTGGATTCATCTGTGGAACGATTGCAGGTCAAAGTCTCAGGCATGACCGGGGACCGCCATGTCGTGGTATGCAACGGGCGTCGGGTACCCCTGCAACCGACCCCCGTCGACGGTGTTTTCATCGCCGGCATCCGCTATCGCGCCTGGCAGCCCCCCTCCTGCCTGCACCCGACCATCGGCGTCCACTCACCGCTGGTCATCGATCTTTTCGACATTTGGTCCGGCCGTGCCGTGGGGGGCTGTACTTACCATGTGGGCCATCCGGGCGGGCGCCACCACGAAATTTTCCCGGTCAACAGCTGGGAGGCCGAAGGCCGGCGGCACGCCCGTTTCATCCCCGGCGGCCACACCCCCGGGCCCGTGTCGCCCCCGGACCCGGAAACCAATCCGGAATTTCCCTACACCCTCGATTTGCGCTTTACCCCCAAAAGCATTAAAAAGGCGCCATGACGAACGCCTCTTCGACCGAATCGACCGCGATCGACAGCCGCGCCGGGCAGTGCTATGGCTACGCCCCGCCGTCGGTGGCGTATGACGAACTCTGGAGCGAGACCCAAACGGTCCGCCGGGCCTGGCAGCCGCTGATCCAAACCATCGACCGTCTGGGATGCGACCATCTGGAGCGCTGCCACCAGGAAGTCACCCGCATGTTCCGGGAGAACGGGGTGGCCTACAACATTCACGGCGATCCCCAGGGCATCCACCGCAACTGGCAGTTGGACATCCTGCCGTTCATCATCGGCCGCGACGACTGGGACACCATCGTCACCGGGCTGCAGCAGCGGGCGCGCCTGCTGGATCTCGTTCTGAAGGATCTCTACGGCCCCCGGCGCCTGATCACGGACAACGTCCTGCCGGCCGAGCTGATTTACGGCCACCCGGGTTTTCTGCGACCCTGCCACGATGTGCGTCTGCCGACCGCCAATCAGCTCCTGCTCTACTCGGCCGACCTGGCCCGCATCGGCGACGGCAGCTTCGCGGTTCTTGCCGATCGCACCCAGGGACCTTTCGGCATGGGGCACACCCTGGAAAACCGCACGGCGCTGGCCCAGGTCATGCCCGATTTCTTCCGCACCTGTAAAATCCAGAGGCTCTCGGCTTTCTTCCGCCTGCTGCGCGACGAACTGCGCGGCTATGCCCCCCGTACCCGGGAACAGCCCCGCCTCGTGCTATACGCGGCGGACCGCCAGCACACTGCCTATTTTGAACAAAGCTACCTGGGGGCCTATCTGAATTACCCGGTGGTGCAGGGCGACGACCTGACCATGCGCGACGGGCGGGTCTGGCTCAAGACCCTCTACGGGCTCGAGCCGGTGGACGTGATCCTGCGGATGACCGACGATAGCGGCTGCGACCCCCTGGAACTCGACCCGGCGAGCCCCAACGGTCTGGCCGGCCTGCTGGAGGCCGCCCGCCGCAACCAGGTGACGGTCGCCAATCCGCTGGGAACAGGGGTCCTCGAAAACCCGGGCCTGATGGCGTTTCTGCCGGCGGTGGCCCGCTATTTTCTCAACCAGGATCTGCAGATCCCTTCAGTGCCCACATGGTGGTGCGGACGCGAAGCGGATCGCCGCTATGTTCTCGAGAACCTGCACGCGCTGATCATCAAACCAATTTCGAAACGAGCCGATGACAAGGGCGTGATCGGCGCCGGACTGACGGAAGACGAACGCCAGGAATGGCGCCGGCGCATCGCCGCCCGACCGTATCGCTATGTGGGGCAGACCCCGCAGACGCTGGCCACGGCCCCGGCCCTGGTGGACAACGCCTTCCAGCCCCGGCCCACCCTGATGCGCCTGTTCGCCCTGGCCCTGGCCTCGGGCGATTACACCCTGATGCCCGGCGGCATCGCCCGCAGCGGCGGCACCCCGGACACCCACTGGGTGATCAACCGGACCGGGGGGATCCTCAAGGATATCTGGGTGGTGGCCTCTAAGCCCCAGAAGCACGCCAGTCTGTGGCTGTCGTCCAAGTCCCAGGGCCGCATCCTGCAGCGCCAGACCGTCCTGCCCAGCCGCACCGCCGAGAACCTGTTCTGGGTCGGCCGCTATACCGAACGCGCGGAAATGCTCGCCCGCACCCTCCGATCGGCCCTGCGGCAGATCGAGGACAGCGAACGCAACGAGGACGAAGGCGATCTCGAATCCATCGCCTCCCTGGTGGCCATCGTCAGTAAAATGGCTTCCCGGCCGGCATCCCCCGAAGCGGCGCCCGCACCGGCCGGCATGCAAGATCTGCAGGCGATCATCTTCGACATCATCACCGACCGCCAGAACGCGGGCAGCCTGGCTGCCAGCCTGGACTACATGTTCAACGCGGCCCAGGCCGTGCGCGAGCGCTGGTCATCGGATTCCTGGCGCATCGTCAACGACCTGGAGATGCACCGCCTGAACATGCAGCGCATGCCGGCGACCCTGCGGACGATGCACCCGGCGCTGGACCGGCTGGTGACCTCACTGCTGGCCTTTGCCGGACTGTGCCAGGAAAGCATGTCGCGCGAGCTGGGCTGGACCTTTCTCGATATCGGCCGCCGCATCGAAAGGGCGCTGATTCTGAGCGATTTCATCCGGCGCAGCCTGGAGAAGCACCAGGAGCCTGCGGTGGAGAACCTGATGATGGAATCCGTCCTGCTCACCACCGAAAATATCATCACCTACCGCCGCCGCTACCGCTCCTACATCGCCCGCGACACGGTGATCGATCTGGTGCTGATGGACGACCGCAATCCGCGGGCCCTAATCTTCCAGCTGGACCGGATTCAGGCCCATATCACCGACCTGCCCCGAGAACGCAACGGCTACCGGGTCCGTCCGGAGGAACGTCTGGCGCTGGAGGCTTCGACACGCCTGCGCCTCAGCGACACCGCGCAGCTGTGCCGGCGCGACACCGCCACCGAGCGCTACCCCCACCTGGGCGCCCTGTTGGATGGCATCCGGGGCCTGATGGAGCAGGTCTCCGAAGCCATCTCCCACGCCTACTTCGTCCACACGCCCAAATTGCATCAGCTCACAGGCCGTAAAACGGAGCCGGAAGCATGAACTATCGCATCCGCCATGAAACCCGCTACGATTACGCCGAACCCACGTCCGTGAGTTACAACGAAGTCCGCTTGAGCCCCCTCAATTTGCCGTCCCAGACCCTGATCCACAAAAGGCTGACCGTTACCCCCCGGCCGTCCGAGGTCAGCGAACGGATCGACTATTTCGGCAACCCCACCTGGTTCGTGGCCATCGACCAGCCCCACAACAGCATGACCGTGCAGGTTGAAAGTCATGTGCGCATCGACCGACCCACCGACGTCATGGCCATCTATCCTTCGCTCTCCTGGGAGGACGCCCGTGATCAACTGCTCACGCCCGGCGACCCGGAAACGACGGCCGCCCTGGATTTTATCCTGGACGCCCCCCTGATCGAAGCGGATGCCGATCTGGAAGGCTACGCCCGCCCGTCGTTTTCACCCGGGCGGCCCCTGGTGGAAACGGTTCTGGACCTCATGCAGCGCATCCACCGGGACTTCAAGTTTGAGCCGGGCACCACCGATACGGCCACCCCATTGTCGGAGGTCCTCACCCATCGCCGGGGGGTGTGCCAGGATTTTGCCCATCTGGGCATCGGGTGCCTGCGCAGCCTGGGGCTGCCGGCCCGCTACGTCAGCGGCTACATCGAGACCCTGCCACCGCCCGGTAAAACAAAGCTCAAAGGCGCCGACGCCTCGCACGCCTGGTTTTCGGCTTTCATCCCCGGGTTCGGCTGGATCGATTTCGACCCCACCAACAACCAGATCCCCTCCGACCAGCACATCATCGTGGCCTACGGCCGCGACTTCTCCGACGTCACCCCGATCAAGGGGGTGATTTTCGGCGCGGGCCAGCACGAACTCTCCGTGGCGGTGGATGTCGAGCGCCATACGAGCCCCTCCAGCCCGCATTGATCCGGCCACAGCGCGATCGCGCTGCAGAGCAACCCGTGTGGCTACAAATGGGAAATCGCATTCGTGTGGCAGGAAGCCCACCGTGAATGGTGAAGGTCACCGAAGCGCTTCAACAGTCGGGGGGGGTATGCCTGGGGCGATGATGATAAGGCGGGCAGGATAAACATCAGATTCGCGGGCAACGAATATCTTCCACACCGCCGGCGCGGTTCATCGGTTCCGACGTGCCCCATTGTCTGAATCCGCCGACGAGCCCCCCCGCCCCCGGTGCGCCTCCTGGCTTGAACTCAGGTCAGCTTGTCCAGGAAGTAATTCATCTGCTTGAACCACCAGGGCCAGTCGTGATTGACGTCGTGGCCCCAGATGTCGATCCAGGCGGGCACCGCTTTGGCCTGCAAGATCTGTTCGAGGTCGCGGGTGTCGGCCAGGGGCTCCTCGTCCCAGGCGCCCTGGCCACAGCAGACCACGATCTGGCTGCGGCGATAGGCTTCCAGAGTGACGTGGTCGTCGACGCCCGGCAGGTAGGCCAGGGGGGAGTTGAAGTAGACGGGTTCAAGCTCGTGAGGCCGAATGCCGAACTCGGGGCGATCCAATCGGTAAAGACCGCTCAGGGCGATGGTCCCGCCAAAAAGCGCGGGGTGTTTGAAGAAAAAGTTGACCGCGTGAAACGCGCCCATTGAACAGCCGTTGGTCAGGATGTTCGCCCGGGACGACTTGCAATGGTCGCGGATAAAGGCCACCACCTCGCCGGTCACATAACGATCGAAGGCCTCGTGGCGGGCGTTGCGCTCCGCCGGCGTGACGCCGAAATCATACCACGACTCGGCGTCGATGCTGTCCACGCAGAAGAGTTTGATGCGCCCGGCGTCAATGTAACCGGCGATGGCATCGACCATCCCCATGCCCTCGTAGTCGAAATAGCGTCCGCGCGAGCAGGGAAAGACGAGCAGGGGCCGCCCCCAGTGGCCGTAAACCTTGAGGGCCATTTCGCGGCCCAGATGGGGGCTGAACCAGCAATGCTCTTCGATATGCATGAATGCTTCGCTTTCTTCAGGTGGTGGCATGGATGAAGGCCGTGATCGCCTCCACCCGCTCGGGCTCCGGTGAACGGAAGATATACCCCATGTCCCCCAGGGCGCTGCTGAAAACCCCCGGGACGCGGGCCACCTTGACGATCTCGGTGTTGAAGCGCGCCATGACCGCCTCGTGGCTATGGCGGTAGGCAATGCCGTTTTTACGGCTGGCGTAGGTGCAGTGGTATTTGCGCGTGTAATCCAGCTTGCGCTCGTCACAAACCAGAAGCCGCGCCCAGGTGCGGTAGATGTCGATGTCGCAGGCGTAGTTGAACATGTCGGTCGTGAAACCTCCCGGGGGGCGCATGTTGATCTCCAGGCCCACGTAGGTGTCCTGACCCTGATGGAAGAACTCGATGTGGAAGAAGCGCTCGCGCGCCCCGAAGGCCGCCACGCAGCGTCGGCCCAGTTCCTCCAGGCGGGGCGGGATGGCACGCAACGAGGTGTAGCTGATGTGGCGCCCCGCGTTGACCGTCTCCATGATCCCCTGGCTGAAGGTGTGCGCCGTGGCGAAGACGAGCTCGCCCTCGCGATCGGCCAGGCCGTCGAAGCTCACGATGGTGCCCGCAACAAAGCCTTCCAGAATATAGTCCGTCGGGAGGGGCGACACGAAGAGGGCCTCGAGGTCGGCGTCCGCGTCCAGGCGAAAGGTGTCCATGGCGCCCACCCCGGCGTCGGGCTTGGCCACCACCGGGTAGCCGGTCTCGGCGACAAGGGCCCGGCCTTCGGCCAGATCGCGGACCACCCGCCCAGGGGCCACCGCCACCCCGGCTTGGCGGAAGCACTTTTTCATTTCCGACTTGCGCCGGATCGCGTCGATCTGGTGCCCCTTAATCCCGATGATATTGAAGTCGTCCCGCAGGCGCGCCTCGGTGGCCAGCCAGTATTCGTTGAGCGATTCGCAGCGGTCGAGCTTTCCGTACTTGTGGGTGAAATAGCCCAGCGCCCGCAACAGCTGGTCGTGGTCGTGCATATCGTCGACCCGATAATAATCCGTGAGGGCTTCCTGGACGGGCGGGCTGAGGGTTTCGTAGGGGACGTCGGCAACCCCCAGCACCGTGGCGCCCGCGGCCCTGAGTTGGGTGCTGAAGGCCGCATAATGCTCGGGGAAGTGGGGTGATAAAATGACGACGTTCATGGTATGTCCTCATTTAGGCGCGATCAATGGATGGGGCCAATTCCAAAAACTCCCGGATGAGCATTTCAAATGCTTAGAATGCAACGCTTTGCGGTGCTGTCAACCGGCGGATCTGGATGCCGGGGTGGGGGCGCACGACACATTCGGGGCTATCGCTTGGATCGCCCTTTGATGCCGCCCCAAGCTCTCCCCGGCCGTGAATGACGATTGCATCGCAGCATGGCGTTCCAGGCTGAAACCAGATCAATATTTTGACCGCATGCCCGATACGGGTTACAGTGTCCCCCGATCTTCCTTCCGGCGCATCATTGCGGCAAGAAGCATTCCGCCCGCGATCCAGATGGTCGGGCCATGATCGGTAAGCCTTCGGGGTCCACCGCCTACAACCGAAACGGTTGCATCGGAGATCAGACCATGAGCAACTGCAGAAAGTGTAAATTCCGCACCAAATACGACCAGAATCCGAGGTCCATTCTGGGCCGGATCTGGAAATGGCATACGAGTTGGTGCCCGGGCTGGAAGCGCTATCTGAAGTCGCTGCCCGATGAAACGCGCCGGGAAATAATCGAGCGGTATCAATGAGAGCAAATGCCCTGACAACGTCGCTGATTATCCTTTTTGCCATCCTGGGGTTTGCGGCCGCCGGCTGCGAGGACACCGACGTCGGTATGGTCATCGAAGCGGGCCGGGACGCCGTTCAGGCGGCCACCCTGACCGACGAGGAGGTCCATCGACTGGCTCTGGCGGTCGCCCTCAGAACGGACCGGGACCACACCGTGGCGCCGGCGGACAATCCCTACGCGCAGCGTCTCGCGCGGCTGGTCGGCCGCGGAGGCGGCTACGATGGTATCCAGTTCAACTTCAAGGTCTACCTCGCACCAACGGTCAACGCCTTTGCCATGGCCGACGGCACCATCCGGATCTACAGCGGACTGATGGATATGCTTGACGACCGCGAACTGGTTTTCGTCGTCGGCCACGAGATGGGCCATGTGGTGGCCAAGCATATCAGGAAAAAAATCGTACTGGCCTATGCCGGCCGCGCGGTGCGCAAGGCCATCGCCTCCCAGCAGAACCAGGCCGGCCAGATCGCCCGTTCCGGCATTGGCGCTCTGGTCGAAAAGCTCATCAACGCCCAATTCTCCCAGCAGGAGGAGCGCGAGGCGGACGACTACGGCGTCTTCTATCTGCAAAGACGGGGGTATGACGCACGGCCGGCCGTTTCCGCGCTCACCAAACTGGCCACGCTGGGCGCCAATCACTCCTACCTTTCCAGCCACCCGGCCCCGGAGGCGCGGGCCGAGCGCCTGCGTGCCGAAGATTACAATCCGCGGGAGCTAACGGAATCATCACTCCTCGAGCGGGTTTGGGCCTGGATCAGGGGGTTGTGGCCGTTCGGCCGCAGCGGAAGCGATCAGGGATAGGGACGCCAGCCCCTGAACTCGGAAAGGGGCGGGAATGCGCAACGCTTTCCCGCTTTGCCAACGGTATCGACGTCGAACAGCCAGCGGTAGGCCCGGGGGCGATCGGCAAAGACACAGGTTTCGATATCAACCCGACCGATATGGGCCGCGAGCATACGGGCCAGACCGAAATTGAGCGAACCCGACTTGGCCAGGATGGCCCACTTGGATGCCAGGTGCGTTTTGATGGACCTTAGAGCGGCCGCCTGCTTTTCGATCTCACGGGAATTCGTTTTCGTCGATGCCCGTGATGTATCGATGATGGCTCGCATGGGGGCGTTGAAGGCCGGGTTCATAATCGCCCGGTTGCATACCTTTTGGAGTTCATCGATGCTGAAGGCATCTTTGAGCTTGAACTCGATGAAGTTGTCCTGGATCGTATATTGTACGGGCATGCGAATCACCTGCCCATTGTTTGGAAATTGATTGTATTTATTATGTTTAAGCATCAATCGGCGGGAGGCAAGTCGGACGAAGATTCGTAGCGGGCACCCGCCTGCCGGTGAAGTCGCCGCGGCTCATCCCGCCGAGGCTTCACGATCACAGCCGTCCCCGCCGCAGTAATGCTCACAGGCGGCGCAGGCCGGCACATCCATTGCGGGCTGAGGACGGCGCGCCGCGGTGAGGTAAGGATCCAGGACATTGCGGGCGCGTTTGAGCTTGTCCAAATCCACCCCCACGGCAACGCCCTGTGCGGTCAGGGCGGCGACCACCGCCTCGGTGGCCACGTTGCCCGTGGCTCCGGGCGCAAAGGGACAGCCGCCAAGCCCACCAACGCTGGCGTCGAAGATCCGGATGCCATATTCATAGGATTTCAAAACGTTTGCCACGCCCCGGCCGTAGGTGTCGTGAAAGTGCACGGCGAAGCGTTCGGCGGGGACCCTGGTGATGAGGCCGTCGAGAAGGCGCGCGACCTGCGACGGCGTGGCCTTGCCGACGGTGTCGGAGATGGAGACTTCCTCGACGCCCAGGTCGAAGAGCCTTTGCGCCGCATCGATGGTGGCCTCCGCCGGGATTCGTCCTTCGAATGCGCACCAGAAAGCCGCCGAAAGATAGCCCCTCACCGGAAGACCGGCTCTCCGGGCGCGCTGGATGACATCCTGGAAACGGCGCAGCGAGCCCGCCAGCGACGTGTTGATGTTGCGCCGGTTGAATGTCTCGCTGACAGCCGTGAACACGGCGATCTTGCCGACGCCGGCAGCATAAGCGCGCTCGAAGCCCTGGATATTGGGCACCAGGGCAGAGTAGACGACACCGTCCCGGCGTGCAATGCGGCGGAAGACTTCAGCGGCGTCGGCGAGTTGCGGCACTTTGTGGGGTGATACGAAAGCGCTGACTTCAATTTCGTGGACCCCGCTCGCCGAAAGAGCGTCCACACAAGTCACTTTGGCCGACGTGGGGACCGCCGCGGTTTCGTTCTGGAGCCCGTCGCGCGGGCCGACTTCGACGATTCTAACCATGCGCAAACCATCCCGCTGGCGGTTGAGGTCTCCGGAAGCGCTGCGTGCTTTGGTTCGGACGCGCCGGCTCGCTTCCGTCCGCCCCGCGCTCATAGCCGGTCAGGGTGCGGAAGGGGATTGAGGGTCCGCGACCGGCTCCAGACGTATGAGGCTGCCGTCCGTCTCGTCCGTCAGCACGTAGAGCAGCTCGTCCGGCCCTTGCCGCACGTCGCGCACGCGATGTCCGATGCGCAGGGAAGTCTGCCCGCGCACCCGGCCGTCTCCATCCAAATCGATGCGGCGGATATCCTGGGATCGCAGGCCGCCGACAAACAGGTCGCCGTGCCAGCGGGGGAACGGCTTGCCGGTATAGAGCGTAAGCCCCGAGGGGGCGATGGCGCTCATCCAGACCACCACCGGATCCTGCATGCCCGGCCGGCTCGTATCGTCCGAAATCTTTTTAGCGCCAACGTATTCGCGACTGTAGGTCACTACGGGCCAGCCGTAGTTCTGGCCGGCCTGAATGCGGTTGAGTTCGTCGCCGCCCAGGGCGCCGTGCTCCGAAGCCCAGACCGCATTGCGCAATGGGTCGAAGACGATCCCCTGGATGTTGCGATGTCCGTACGACCAGACGGCCGTCTGGGCATCCGCGGCATTGGCAAAGGGATTGTCGGCGGGAGTGGCGCCGTCATCTTGGATGCGAAGGACTTTTCCCAGATGGCTGCTCTTGTTCTGGGCCTGCTTGCGAATCCACTCGCCCTTGTGGGTCACCGGCGGATTGCCGCCGTCCCCGATGGTGACCAACATGGTGCCGTCCGGCAACCAGACCATCCGCGAGCCGAAATGCTGGCCGCCGGATTTGACGGTGTCGACCTCGAAGACAACCCGTAAGTCTTCGAGGAGCGTTCCCCTGAGGATCGCAGTGGCCACACGGGTGCGGTTGGCGCTGCCGCGGCCGTGGGCATACGTGAGGAACAAGCGGGCGTTTTCTTTGAAGCGGGGGTGCAGACTGATATCGAGAAGCCCGCCCTGGCCTTCGGCAAATACCGCGGGGAGGCCGTCAATGGGCGCGGCCACAAGCTGCCCGGCGTGAACACGCCGAAGGCGGCCGGGGCGCTCGGTGATAAGAATATCGCCATCGGGCAGCCAAACCATGCCCCATGGATGCTCGAGCCCGGAGACGAGGACCACGCGGCGGAAACCGCCTTCATCCGGCATGTCTTCCTCGATGATCGCGGTTTGGGCATCTGCCGCGACGGGCCCCCCGATGATGAGGGCGCCCATGATGAACACAGCGAGTAGTCTACGCATTGCTTGCTCCCTTGGATGTGACGAAGGGCCGCGGGGTGAATACGCCCCCGATTGGCAAACAGCGCCGGTCGACAACTTCGAAATGTCTATTCAGCGGCATGTCGGGGCACGGCGTGCGCCGGAAAGCTGTAACCGGGTTCAGGTGACCTCATCCTTATCGCCCCCGAAATAGCGCATGAACTGCGCACGCTCGTAAATGGCCGGATTGGAGGCCGCCTCTTGGCTCATCCGGCCGTGAAAATCGTCGAGGCGCTCGAAGCCGTGTTTCTGCATCCAGCTTTTGAGGGCATCGATCATGGTCGCGATATGCCCGGGGCCGTTTTTGTAGAGGCTCGAGGCCGTCTGAACGGCGCGGGCCCCGGCCAAGAGCTGCTTGATGAGGGCCGATCCGCCGTGCACGCCGGTGGAAGCGGCCAGGTCGCAGTCCACCTTTTGGGCCATGATGGCCACCCAGCGCAGCGACAAGGCCAGCTCTCCCGGGTTGCTGAAGACGAAGGATGGTTTGACCTCGAATTTGTCGATATCAATATCCGGACTGAAGAAACGGTTGAAAAGCACGATGCCTTTGACGCCCGTCTGCGAAAGGCGCTGGATCATCGGCCCCAGGTTGGAAAAATAATAGCTGATCTTGAGTGACACCGGAATCGACACGGTGGCCAATACCCTTTCGATGATTTTGAAATAGGCGGCCTCCTGTTCGCGGGCCGAGCGTTTGAAATCCGAAGGCAGAAAGAACATGTTCAGCTCGAAGGCATCGGCGCCGGCCGTCTCGAGCCGGCGGGCATATGCGGTCCATTCGTGCGAGTAGAGGCAGTTGATGCTGGCGATGACCGGGATGTCCACCGCCTGTTTGGCTTCCGCGATCAGTTTCACATAGCGGTCGAGTTTCTGGCTTTTGAGATGGAAATCGTAGTAGTCGAACTGGGCCATGTCGACCCCGTCGGCCTCGGCCTCCTTGAGGATATCCTCCTGCTCGAAGTAGATCTCCTCCTCAAAAAGCGATTTAAGTACGACGGCACCAGCGCCGTGCTCCGCCATGGCTTTGATTTTGGCGACCGATCCGGTCAACCCTGAACTGCCCGCGATCAGCGGGGTGTTGAGCTTGAGGCCCAGATAACTTGTACTGATGTCCATGTCACTCTCCTCGGCCGGCCGTTCCGGCCCCATGATTTGGTGGGGGTAAGCGTCCCGACCCTTTGAATGCGATGAAAACCGCTGGCCGGGCCAGAAGCCCGGGGCGCCCGGGCATATATAAAGTTCAGAGTAATTAAACAATAAGGACCGCGGCCCGGGCCGCAAGGCCTGACGCGGCAGGAAAATTCAAACCGCCATGATTTCTTCCGCCAGCGCCATGAAATGCTCGAGCAGGGGTGAGCACCATTTCTCGACATGCCAGATCATGACAACGGATGTCTCCAGAGGATGTCCGCCCCAGTTGAGTTTCGACAAGCTCTCTTCGGCAAGTTCCCTGCGAACGGACACGGCGGGACAGATAGTATAGCCGATTCCCCGCTGCAAACATTTCCGCATGCTGTTGATGCTCGCGAACTCGAGCTTGTGCGACCTTATTTTCCGCGTATCGAGCGACCGCTCGAAGGCCTGGCGATAACTTCAGTCGGTCCTGGGAAACATCACCGTCTGTCCGTGCAAATCATCAGGCATGACTTTTTTCTGCCTGGAGAGCGAATGGGCAGGGCCGGCAACAAGCACCAGACCCTCAGATCGCAGCATACGCACGTTGACCTCTTTCATATGAATCGCATCGGTCAATAGAAAGGCCAGGTCAATGCGCCCGGAATTCAATTCCTCGCGGAGCTGCAGGTCGGAACAGTTGATGAAATTCAACTTCACCCGCGGGTTGTCGCCGTAGAAGCGTTCCACCACTTCAGGCATATACACGCTTGCCAGGGTTTCGGGAATCCGGATTGTAAGCGCCCCTCGGACGTCTTTGGCTCCGGTTACCTCGGAGCGAATTTCGTCCGTCATCTCTTCGATGCGCCGAGCATACTCATACAGTTTGAGCCCTGCATCGGTAATCAAAACACGACGACCGATACGGTCAAAGAGCTTCAGGTCCAATTCCGTCTCCAACGAGCGGATCTGCGCCGATACAGAGGACTGCGCCATAAATAATTGCTCGGCGGCTCTCGAAAAACTTAGATGGTCGGCAACGACACGAAACGTTCTAAGTTGTCGAAATTCCATTGTTTGGCTCCTATCGTCCCATCCGATGGAATGCATCGAAATAAATCGTTTTACACGATTAAATATATGTCTTAATCGTATTTAACGATTAATGCAAGCTAAGAGAGGACCTTATGACTGCGATGACAGAAGCTGCAAAACGGATGGCGGGAGAAAAGGCGGCCGCAAACGGAGTCTAGCACGAGGTGCTGCTCTGCGGGTGTGGGGATCACCCTTCCGGCAATGGGACGGCAGCAGACGGATAAACCCCGAAACACCGCCCTGGCAATCTTTAGGGTATGAGGATCGCCGCCATCTCCGATCCAAACATGACAGCCGGTTCAAACAGGGAGGTACGATCATGGATATGACAATTAGCAGCGATTGGCCTGGAGCGCTACGAAAGTTATCGATCCGCTTCGTCGGGGATCCGGACCGGGGAAAACGGCTGTGCCAGGCGGTGGGTACGTGGGGCTGGAAAATGACGATTGAAACCGCGGGCCGCGCGAACACAAAAAGGGCATGTTGCCGGCCGGATATCGTGATCCTGGACGGCTTTCCCGATTCGGCCGTCGCACGATCAGCATATTACCAATATCAGCAGAAGCAAAAAGTGCCCATGATTGCATTGAACGATTCACCCCACGCCATGCGGTTTTTTCACATCAATGCATTGTCTTTTCTGAGGATCATCGATCGTGATCCCGCATCGGAAACGCTCGTGAGGACGATCGTCGATCTGGTCGCGTCCCATGGGAAAGATCTCCCGCATTTGGCGGGAATGATGGGTTATGAGAAAAACACATATGGCTGCAGGTCGCCGCAACGGTGTGAACTCGAGGCGCAGACCTGCTGCTGACAGGCGTACACGAATACAGGCAAAGCTCGATGCGATGCGTGCGAATCAGGGCAATTCCCGCTTGTGCAAATACCGCCGGGAGCATATGCGCCGCGCGCCGCAAGATAAGCGCTGAAACCCGGCACCCATGGGGTGCCATTGATCGAACCGTTCTGAGAGGAGGTTCCATGTTACCGGATGCCCAGAAAACATCATACGAAGCCTTCTTCGAATCGACCACAGAAAATGGCCAGTTGGATCCGAGAACAACGACCATGATCCAACTGGCGGTGTCCTTTGTCATCGGCTGCTACCCTTGAATGGCGCATTTCTTTGGCGTGGCCAAAGAAAACGATTTGACCGATGACGAGATCGGTGCGGTGCAGGCCATCGCCATGGGGTTTCGGCGGGTCGCATCCGCGCCCAGTTTCGTCAGGTGCGGAAGAAAATGGGCTATGAATAGATGAACGCACGGCCGATCAGATCACGCGGATATCCCGCCAGCGCCCCTGCCGGTAGCGCCAGAAGGATACCGCGAAAAGCGTCAGCACGTATAGGGTCAGGTTGATCCAGCAGGCATAGAGGCCCCAATCCGTCAGGTTGATGACGGCGGTCAGGGGCAGCACCATCACGAACAGCGTGGCCAGGCCGATGCTCGTCATGATGAAACGCGTATCACCCGCCCCCTTCAGGGCTCCGACGAAGGTGAAGTACAGGGCATCGAAGGCGATAAAGAGCGCCATAATCCGCAGGACCACCACCCCCTGATCCACCAGCTGCAGACGGGTGGCGCTGTCGACGTCCCCCGTGCCGAATAGGGCGAGCAGCTTGTTTGGAAAGAGGAAGAACACCGCTCCCAGCAGCATCGTATAGGTCAGCAGGACATAAATGGTTTGCCGCGTGAAGCGCCGGGCGGCCGCGGGGTCGTCGCGGCCCAGGGCCTGGCCCACGAGAGTCGACAGGCCCATCGAAAATCCGAAGGCCGGCATGAAGGCGATGGACTGGATCGAGAGGGCGATATTGCTCACGGCCAGCTCCGTCTTTCCCAGGCGACCCACCATGAAGACGAAAAACGTGAAGGCCAGCACGTCCAGCGTGAACTGGAGCGCGGCCGGCACGCCCTTGCGGATGATACGCGCGAACAGTTCGGCATCGAAGGCGCGCTGGGATAAAACCCCGCAGCGCCGCTCGTTCCCGCGTTCGAAGATGAGGCCCGCAAAGAGCAAGGCAATCACGGCCCAGGCGCATACCGTGGCAAGGCCCGCACCGCGAATGCCGAGTTCCGGGAATATCCACACGCCGTTGATCAGGGCATAGTCCAGGGGGATGTTGACGGCCATCCCGATGCAGTTGATCAAAAGCACCGGACGGGTCTGACCCCGCCCCGTAAAGAAGCTGGCCAGGCAGGTGCCCAACACGTTGACGCCCCCGCCAAGGCAGAGAATCCGGAAATAGGCACGCTCCAGCGCCTGGACCTCGGGCGGGTGCCCGCCCCACTGGAAGATTTTGGCGGCACCCAGGGAAACACCAGCCAGGGCGGCGGCCGCGAAAAGCGAAAAATAGATTCCCTGCCAGAGGCAGCGTCCGACCTGTCGATGGTCGCCCGCCCCGGTGTACTGGGCCACAAAAACATTGAGATAGCCAGTGATCCCCGTGAAAAGCGTCAACACCAGAAAAGCGGCGATCCCCGCGGGCAGGGCGGCGGCAATTGCCTCCAAGGCGTAATTGGCGAGGAACACCCGGTCGGTGAACTCCATAACCGTAGTCGCGGCCATGGAAAACACCAGGGGCAGGCTGACGTCAAACAACCGCTTAAAGCGCTTCGTTCGATCATTCATGGCATTGGGGCCGTTCGTTGATCCAGCCATAATTCAGGTTTGCGAGCCGTTGATGGCGCCCATTTGTCCCGGCCGCCCGCCTATGGTCCGAGCCAAAGCCGTACGGTAATTGACACGCGTGCCTGGCGCCATACAGACAGAGGGATCCGCTGAATGCGCTGGTCGATTCCGGCCAGCCGGCCGCAAGCGGAGCCTCCAGCCACATAATCGCCTTGAGCGGGCGGTGCCGATGGGAAAGCGTTTATGCTGGGCAACACAAATCCGCCTGCAGAGCCTCGCTGATAGACCCCGAATCATCCGTAAATGGGGTCGGTTCGAAATAGTGGCGATAGCGAGCATCGATGTGGAAGAGCGGCTGATAAACAGGGTCCAAAGGATCGGAAGATCCGACAAACGCCCGCGGTAGAGACTGCCGCGAAGGCCAGTGGCCGTTGCCGGCGTTCATCTGAAGCGTCGAGAGTCTGGGGGCGCTCAGTAGAAAAGCACCGTATTGAGCGAGGGCAAGTTTTTCCAATGAGAGGACATTTCGGTAAAGGCGGTGAAACTTCAGAATATGCTGTAGGATCCTCGTTTTATACCCGCTTAGTGATTTGATTCGGGTCAAGAACTGGACCGCATCCGATATTGCGCTGCGGGGCTTGAGCGTGATCGTGCTGCCGTCTAAATCCCTGAGCCTCAGATTGGGCAGAAACATTTCCTTATCCAGGCACTCGTAGAAAAAGGGCGTTTTCAAAAGGGGTATCGCCAGCGTAATGAATGATGGCAGGGGAATCTCAGGGGTGTCGAGAATAAAATCGAACTCCCGTTCGAGATCTTCCACGGTCCGCGCCGCGAGATCGAAAACGATGCCGTAATGAAAGGGTATATCGGCCCTAAGGCATTTCTGGATCAATTCGATCTGCGGCATAATAACATTCTGCTGCTTACGGAATTTATTCAGGGCCTGGTTATCAAAAGACTCGAGACCACAAAACAATCCGCCGCAACCGCTTTCAAGGGACCGCTCCAGATTCTCGTCATCGAAGAAGAAGTCGCATGTGACTTCAGCACCCCACTGCTTGATAAAGCCGCGCGCGTGGAGGTCAGCCAACATATCGAAACGCTGGGCTGCAAACCGTTTGTTGTTCGTGGCAAAGTTGTTGTCGATGAAATGAATCAGGCTTTTCCGGCCCAGTTTCATAATCTGCAGCCGCACATAATCCAGATCGTATACGCGATATCCGGCGCCCTCGCCGGTCAACGAGCAATAGTTACACTTAAAGTAGCAGTTGCGACTGGTTTCCACGTAAGATATCAGCTTCATCCAATAAGCAAGATCATACCGGGGGATCACCCAGCCCCTCTCTACAAAGGTCTCGGACAGGTACTCGCGCCCGAGGACCTCTTCGACGACTTCGCCAAGCTGTTCGATATCGCCCCGACAGCAATATTCGAAAAAATTCTGTGCGTAGTGGTAAAGCGCCCGAATGGCCGCCCCCCCGGCGACGACCACGGCCTTGGGGTTCTTGGTTTTGACGTGAGCGGTAATGTGCAGCATACGGTCAAAGGCGATATTAAGCCCCGTCAGAACAAGCATATCCGGAAAGGCCAACAGTTTCGGATCCACAAGAGGGCCGCTGTACACCTCATCATACAGCCGGATATCACAGTTTTGCGCCGAAAAAATGCCGGCAAGGTAGGCCGGCGTCATGGGTTGCGGGATCTTGAATTTCCGTTTTACGGGAACTCGCTGGGGATCGAAAAAACAGTTGACGATGAGGATTCGCTTCATGTTGCGCCTTAAGACCGCATATCTCTAAGATTTTCCGGAATAGATATTTCTTCAGTAGCAGGGATTTACGGTCTTCGAGGCAAGTCAATGGTGTCAACATGGTTGGTGTTTCGACCCCAAATACATACCTGACATATAGGCATAAAAAACCATTCACCCCTTTTAGCATTTTGGGAATGCGCGGTATTTTTTATCATACCGTTTCCACCCCACAATAATTTCAAACGCTGAGATCTATAAATATCTCCCGGGCTAATACAATTGGGGTCGTCGTGTTTCCCCTTGTGTATTTTTTTCTATCTCAATACCCTGGTCATAAACCATCAGTGCTTGAGGTGCGAGCAGCGCCAAGTGAAAACGATCATCGGATTCCCGGGCCCGTATCAGGGCACACCGGGCTTGGCCCCTTCGCCTTTACCGTCATTGAGCCGGCTTTCAACCTCTTGCCGTGTTTTGGCAAATTCAACTCGAGACCCCAAACGTTGTCCTTCCTTCATGGAAAAGTTCCACCACTTCATCGCTCTTTTCTTGTCTCCGGCAAGCCAGTGATAACGGCCGATCAATCGATACGACTCCACTCTGCCAACGGCCGTCCGTCGCCTGAAATGCCTCGTGCTCCACCGTATGAATTTCATGGCTTCGTTTTTTATCTTACCTAAAGCGTCCTGATTGGTAAAAGACGTACCGTTCTCGATTTGGCACAGGCAATATCGCAAACGCGCGTTCAGATATTCGCCATGATAATGGGGCAGTATCGCCTTTGGGCCGACCTTCTGGATCACATTCTCGGATTCACTGATAATCCGGTCGGCCTTCAGGAGATGATTCTGGGAGACCAGAATTTTAATAATTTGAGCATAAAAGTCGATTTTGCGCATTTCCAGGCCCGATTTCTCGGCGAGCGCAATGCCCTCTTCGCCAAAAGCCATGGCTTGAGACAGCTTGTATTCACTGACGGCCATTTTCGAAGAAAGGTGAAGGATGTCAAGCCGGGCCAAAATAAAATTATAGCGGATTTCGATATCGCGAATCATTTCGATTATTTTGTCAACTTCATTGAATTCACCACGCTCAAATTTAGCGTACCCATGCCAGACCAGATAACCGCATGTCGAGGCGACTTCTCCGACCTGCAGCGCATTTTCCACGAAATCCTCATCGAGGGAAAGGTGCCACACGCCGGTCAGGCAGTTTAATATGCTTTCCGAGAATTTATAAAAAGTGTTGGGCACCTCCACGTTCTCACCTTCGTCCTTAAATATTCCTTCGACGTATGCGAGTAATTTCCGACTTAGTCGAAAAGAAAATCCGGTTATCGCAAACAGCGCACTTGTACCGACCAGCACATCAATGTACACAGGCGCCCGTTTGAGATCGAATCTGAAAGCCTGGGGGACATTGCGGACGTTGTCTAAAAAAACGCGATTGATATCGACGTAGGCCAACGATCGCGCCAGTTTGAAACGCAACTTCATTATCCGATTGTCAATTTCGCGCGGGATCTTTTTTTCGGCTAAATGTGGAAGATGGAGGGACATGATAATGCGTGCAAGATTATAGGCCAGCTCGGCTCCCAAAAAGATCGAACTGGATCGTATCTTTACACCGTAGCTTCGAAGCGACCTTTCAAAGTAATTGACCGCCTCTACAAAGTTGCCTTTGTTAAAGAAGGCGATCCCGATATTTTCCTCCAACCCTGCAATTTTTTTTATGTCCAGATCACTTTCTCTTTTCTTGATATACAGCTCCAGCGCGGTCTTGTAATAATTTAACGCTTCGCTCGAGGCCGAAATATTCATCGCCTCGTTGCCAGCCTTCAACATGTATTCCTCGGCTTTGCTGAAATCTTCGCCTTGGTTGAAGTGGTATGAAAGGACCCCATAAAACTCCTGCAGTTTGCCTTTGAATAATTTCTCGATGGATCTCGCCACTTTCAAGTGCAGATCTTTTCTTCTTTGTGGAAGCATTGACATGTAGACAGCTTCCTGCGCTAAGCCGTGCTTGAAAAAGTACTCGACCTCGCCCCCTTGATTATATTCACTGATAAGCTGCACTTCTTTCAAGTAGGCAAGTTGTCCATCAATCGTTTCGATCCCTGCCGCAACATCCCTCACAATTCTGTAAAGGAAGCGCCGGCCGATAACTGAGGCAATCCGTATAAGATCACGCGTCGTCTCTTCCAGTTGATCAATACGCGTCATCAGAACATCCGTGATGGTGTGCGGAATAATGACTGAAGCGATTGTCGGCGAAACTCTGAACTGTCCATCCTTAATGAGCAAAGCCTTTTCATCAATCAAGGCGCGCACGATTTCTTCGATGAAATAAGGGTTGCCCCCGGCACGACTGACGATTTGATCCACCAGGGTCTTATTGAGGACGACACTCCTGAGGATGCTTTTGACTAAGGATTCACTTTTTTGCTGTCCCAGCGGCTCCAGTTTGATTTCGACATGGTAGATCGCGCGCTGGTCTTTCAGGCTCTCAACTATCCGCTCACCCGTGTCGGAATAACCCGCGCGAAACACATTGACAAATAGGATTCGGTGGCTTTTTGACAATCCGAACAACGATTCCAGCAATGTGATCGTACTCTCATCCGACCAGTGCAAATCCTCGATGAAAATAACGAGGGGCTTAAGTTCAGAAGCCCTGACAAATAATTCGCGCAGGTTTTTTAAAATCAATTTCTCCAGGGATTCGCCTTCGATCCCGTCAAGACGCTTGGCATACCTGCCAAACAACCTTATGCCCAGCAGGGCCGCCACAAAGGGCAGCCGCATGTCAGTCTCATCCGGATAGAGACTTTGGATCGCCGTTTTGAGTTTCTTGAAAGCAATCGTTTCATCATCATTTTGCTTGATCCCAAGCCATTCCCTGAGGAGCTCGATAATCGGGTGGAAGCTTAAATTCTTCCCTATCGATATCGCGCGCCCCTCCAGGGCCGTCACCCTTCCCATCGCCTCGCGGTTTTTTAGCTCGGCCACGAGGCGAGATTTGCCAATACCTGCTTCGCCGATGATGTTGACGACCGACCCGCTCCCATTGACGACCTTTATCAATTGAAGCTCTAATCGATCCAACTCTTTGTGCCGCCCGATCATCTTGGCGCCGATCATGCGCCTCGCACCCAGGCGCGATCGGAAAATGTTCTGCTTGGCCGACAATACCTTGTAGACCGTAACCGAATCGCCCCGGCCTTTTATAAATTTGCGTCCCACGGTTTCAAAGTAAAAGTGATTCTTGGTCTGCCTGTAGGTCTCCTCGGTTAAATAAGTCGAACCGGGCTCGGCCATTTTTTCCAGTCTTGAAGCCAGATTTACCGTATCGCCGACGGCTTTGAATTCGACCTTTAAATCGTTGCCCAAAGTCCCCACCACCACCAGTCCGGTATGAATGCCGACCCGCATGCGGACATGGCCGACTTCAGGATGTTGTCGACTGAACGCTTGCATTTCCCCGTGAATTTCAATCGAAGCCCGCAGGGCGCGCTGCGGTGCATCCTCCATGGCGATGGGGGCGCCAAACAGCGCCATGATGCCGTCACCCGTCATTTCATTTACGGTGCCCTCGAATCGGTGCACGCTTTGGATCAGGACTTCATAAATTTGGTCCATGACCCGATAGGCCTTTTCCGAATCGAGCCGATCGACCAGGTTGGTAAACCCTTCCATGTCACAAAATAAAACCGTAACAAACCGACGCTCCCCCTCGAGTTTGCTCTTCTGGCTTATTATTTTTCTCGGTATCCCCTGAGGAAGGTAGCGTTGCAGCTTTTCGATCTTCTCATCCAAAGAGCCGGGCGCAAGACTGGAGGAGGACGAAGCGTGCAATCTGCAGCCGCAATGATTGCAGAAGTTGTCCGTCCTTGGTTTTTCAGATCCGCATTCCGGACACTTCATGACAAAAACTCCGCAAACGGACTTGTGCGAGCGCCATCGTTGGAAATAGAAATCTTTTTGGCTTCAAAAACCCAATGCGGCCACCGCGTTTTACCGAACGCGAGAACAAGCAGGCCTTTCGGCGTCTTGGAACCCGTTTGCCCTAGACAGGGGGGCGTCGATGCGAAACATCGGGGGGCAACGCCGACTCCGGCCAAACCGATAGCTCATAAGAACCGGTGCCCTGGGTTGTTGCAATCCAACTTCGGTTGCTTTGGCGTGCTCATTGACGGTCCTCGGCAACGTGCGCGCTGAAAGCTTAAACCATCAAAACGAATCGTTTTGTCCAGATGTCAAACCTGCGTGTGATTATAGATACCCCTAAATGGCGTAAACAGCCAATAGCTAAAAAAAATTTTTAGAATATGGGGTCAAAGGCTGTCAATATTGGATTACGCAGGATAACGGCATCGGTCGGCGCCCCCCGGCCTTGGACTGAGGCTTACCAAGAGGGTATTCCATTAGGAGATGGCTGGCATACGCCGGCATATCCCACCAATCACCCCACCGCCCGGAATACACCGTTGACATCGCTCGTTACCGTTACCGGCAGCATCCGGCGCGACGCGACGGGCAAGGCCGCCTGGGTTTCGAGATTGGCCGTCTCTCGATCCGATCCCGATGGCGCCCAGATCGAATGGCAGGCAGAAAATGTAAAGCCCGGCGTTTCAATCGCCGGCCTGCCCCAAGCCGGATTCGGCTCCAGGCAGGGCCGCCATCAGTCTCAAATCGCCAGGCGCGCCGCGGCCACGTTGCAAGGTTACATTGGATCGAGTGCTTATTTAGAAGCGCACGCCGCCATCGATGAATGGGCCCTATACCTTCTGCTTCTCTGTCGGCAGGAGCAGGCAGGTTAGCAGGCAAAGCCCCGCGGCCACGGTCACCGTCACAAATATGTCGTTAACCCCTTCCTGGACGGCCGACTGCACCAGGCGGCGCAGGGTATCGGGCAAGGCGGCCTGTACTTCCGGCCGCAACAGGCTTTCGATCGTTGTGCTTTCGCCCTCGGCGAGGCTGGACGGCCATCGCCACTGTTCACCGGAAGTCTGCAGCGCGTCCGTCAACCGGGCCAAACGCGGGGTAAAAAAACTGCCGCCGACACCCACCCCCACGGCTCCGCCCAGGGTGCGGGCAAACTGGTTGGAAGACGTGGCCACCCCCAGGTCCTGCGGCGCAACGCAGGACTGAACCACCATAAGGGTGGAGAGCGACACCCACCCCATACCGATCCCAATCAGGACAAAGACGATAAACAGAAAGACGGGTGCGGTCGCCGGCCCCAGGGTCAGGGTCATGACACTCCCCGCCAGAAGCACAACCGCACCGGCAATTGCGGTGGCCTTGCGCCCGACACGGTCGATGAACTGCCCCAGGGCGATGGAACCAAGCGACCATCCCAGGCTGAGCGCCAGCATGGCCAGGCCGACCTCCATGGGCGTGCGCCCCTGAACGCCCTGGATGAAAAGGGGCGCAAAGGCGAACATGGAAAAGATGGCAAAACTGCTCAGGAACACGGCCGCATTGCCAGTGCTGAAACCGCGACGGCGAAAGAAGGCGATGGACAGGATCGGGTCCTGCGCCCGCTGCTCGATCACGATGAAGGTGCCTGTGCTGGCCGCAGACAGGAGCAACAAGCCCATGATCGGCGCCGAGAGCCAGGCAAAACCGCGCCCGCCGAGCAAGAAGGCGAAGAGAAAGGTCAGGATGGCCGTGGTAAGGGTGGCCACGCCGGCCCAGTCAAGCGAGACGTCGTCTCTGCGGGAGCGCAACTCGACAAGGCAAAACCCGATGACCCCGGAGGCGGCCAGACCGAGCGGCAAGTTGATGAAAAAAATCCAGCGCCAGGAGAAATAGGTGACGATAAATCCTCCCAGAGAAGGTCCCAGGACACTGGCAAGGCCCCAGACCGAGCTGGCCAGGGAAAGCGTGCGGCCCCGGCCCTCCGGGGGCGACACATCCGCCAGCACGACATAAACCAGCGCGAATATCCCACCGGCGCCGATACCTTGGAACACCCGGGCGGCGATCAGAAAAGCCATGTTGGCGGCACAGCCGGCAGCAAGCGAAGCGGCGGTGAAAAGGGCGATGGCCGCAATGAACAGGCTGCGGTTGGGGAACAGGTCGGCGAGTTTGCCGAAAATCGGCAGGGAAACGGCCCGGGCCAGAAAGTAGGCCGAGTAGACCCAGCTGTAGAGGGACAGCCCACCCAGTTCGGAAACGATCGTCGGCATGGCGGCCGACATGATCAGAGCGTCCATGGCGCCCAGAAAAAGCGCCAGAAGGGCCGCCGCGATGACGGCCCGGCGCTGCGTTGGCGAAATCGTCACAAGCGTTTGTCCTTCTCATTCTGTGCCTGGGCGGGAGGGTCCGCCCCGCTCGGGCCGCCGCGATGGCCTTGAAGCGCCCGGGCGTTTGGCACGGGGGCACCCCTTTCAGCCCGATAAAATCCCGGCGGCGATCGGCCAAACCTCACAAGATCCGCTCTCAAGCCGTAACGCCCGCCGGCACGATTGGCGGAAGCCATCTTATTGCCTCTATGCCGGTTTTATCAATCGGAAAAGATCGGCAGCCTGGGTCCGCCTTTCGGGACGGACCGCCCTTTTTTTTCTCAGCATACACTCGCCACCGCAATTTCCTTCGTTCTAACACGTTGTAATTCCATTGAAATGAAATGCATGTTCACCTGAGGATACGATCGGTGCAGGAAATATCCTCCAAAATCCGCGTGCGAAATGCCGCTGGTCATTCAAAGGCCCCCAACCAGATACCGCCGGGGTGCAGGTCAAGGCATTCACTTTTCGCCTTTTTGCCCCGCCCATCGCCGCCATTGGACCGTTTTTTATTCTATTTCAGAAGATATCCGTCTATTGGCATTGGATTTGTATAAGAAGCAAAACGTGGGCGTCACCCAGCAGAATTTCAGTATCGACAACGGGGACGGCGCCTGGAAGACGGCCCTTTTGGAAACGTTGGCAAACGAAAGCTAAAGGCGCCGTGTCTGTCCGCTCAAACCGGCACTAAAACACGTGCCGGTCCGGCCGGTCCGCAGGAACACGCAATCAGTTCAATCAGGCAAACAAAGGAGATTTCCGATGAAGACGTGCACCAGACGTACCGCCGTACGGTTCGTGGTGGTTTTCGCCTGCATGCTGTTCACCACAACCGCCGCAATGGCGGCGCCGGTTTTCGAAACCATCGACTATATCAACGGTATTGAAGGGCTGACCTACAGTTTCGACACCGGGCCGACCCCTGGCAAATTCGAGGCAACATTGAGCGACCTCAGTTTCGGGCCGCTGGCATTCGAATTCCTGGGGCTCTCGATATCGACAGCCTCCCAAACCTTGGGGACCATTGAAGATCACGGCACATTCCATTTCAGCGGCATGCCCGAGACCACCTACTATGCCAACATCTTTGGCGTCGCTGCCGGTGATTTCGACACCGGGCTCTTCGGTGTGCAGGTTGAGGCGGTCCCCCTCCCCCCTTCCCTGGTCATGATTTTTTCGGGCTTGCTCCTGATCGTCGTTGTCCGCCGGCAGTCCTTGGCCACCGCCCAAAGCACCCTGCGCGACGCGGTGTGATCCTGAGTAAGGCCGGGTCCCGGGTCCCGGCCTGATTCAGCGGTTCGCGGCCAAGGCAGAAGACGTCCTGCCGGGTGAAACCATAGGTTTTCGCGAAGTCATGCTCACCCCGGCACAGCCGATGCCGTCCTGGCACGGCAGCATCGGTCGGGTTGAACCATACCGTGATGCCGATGCTGACCGAGGCACGAAAAGCGGGTTTGATCGTCATGCCCAGTGTCAGGCAGAGTATTTCGCCGGCTAACCCGCAGCCCTGTCATTCCAGCCCCACAGCGCATAATAGTGCGCCCGCGCGGCGGCAAAGTCGGCCGGGGCGATGCGGCGGCCCCTGCTGGGCCCCTCCGGAACGGGGGTTTCCAGGCAGGGAAGCCAATCCGTGTCCCGCCCCCCGCATTCGGCAAACAGCCGGCGTTGGAGCTGAACGGAGGCCTCACCGATCTGCATGAGATCCGCGAAGCGGTAATCAAAGCCGGTGGCGGCGTTGACCAGCGCCGTGATTTCGTCAAAGGCCAGGATGTTGCCGGGCCCGAAGATGAACAGACACAGGCTCAGGGTGTCCATGGCGGCGCAGTAGATCTGGGTGGCGCGGTAGGCCGCCACCTTGGCCCGGTCCAGGTCCGCGGGCGCCGATGTCGCATCGAGGCCGAACATCGCCAGGTCGTCGGGGCTGGCCGCGATCCAATCGTGCTCGGCTTTCATGTGATCGCCGGGATTGGGGCCATGCAGGTAGCCGAAACCAATGCCGGGCTTCACGCGCGGCATATGCGCCGGCAGCCCCATGCCGTTGGCGAAGCGCAGATGCCGGTCGGCCGCCGGTCCCAGGGCCTGGCGGCAGGCGGCGATGCCGTCGGCCAGCAGGCGGCCGGCCCGGCCCTTGCGATGGGCCATCATGCGGATGAGTTCGACCACCTTTTCGGCCTGGCCGAACCGGATCTCGTAGCCCAGCACGTCCGCGTCCAGGTCTCCGTTCTCGAAACCGTCCATCAAATAGGCGATGAGCGCCCCGGTGGAAATGGTGTCCATCCCCAGGCGGTTGCACAGGTCGGTAGCCGCCATCCCCGGGGCCAGATGCCGTAGTCCCAGGTTGGGACCCAGCAGGGCCATGCTCTCGTATTCGGGCAGGGGGGCGCGGTCTTCGCCTTTCGCCATTTTCTTGCAACCCAGGTAGCACCCTTTGCAGGGGGTGCGCCGCCCCACGGTATCGGCCCCGATGCGGGCGTGTTCGATGGCCGCCTCGAAATTCACATCGTCCACCCGGGCCTGATTGAAATTCGTTACCGGCAGGTTGCCGATGTCCTGATTCAGCATCAAGAGGCCATAGGTCCCGTAAGTGCGTAAAACCCCCAGGAAACTGTGTGGGTTTTTTTGGAAGTTTTTAAGAAAGGTCCTGGCGCCGCTTTTATTGACGGCCTGCACGCCGGCCTCGTCCTTGAAGACCACGGCGCGATCCCCGCCGACGCAGATGGCCTTCAACCCCTTGGCGCCCATCACGGCCCCCAATCCGCCGCGACCGGCATAGTGGTCCGGCTCAAACATGATATTGGCGTGCGCCACCCGGTTTTCGCCCGCCGGTCCGATGCTGGCGATGGATCCGCGTGCGCCCTTCGCGGTGGTCAACGCCTCGAAGACGTCCCTTCGGTCCCGCCCCCAAAGGTGGGCGGCATCATCAAACCGCACCTGGTCATTGCGGATGTTCAGTACCACGGGGGCGGCGGAGCTACCGGTGATCACCAGGGCATCGTAGCCGGTCCGTTTGAGGTCCGGGCCAAACTCGCCCCCGCCCTGGGAGGTATAGATCCCCGGCGTCTCCGGCGAGCGCGACACCACGTTGACCCGCGTCGATCCACAAACCCGCGCGCCGGCCAGCGGTCCGGTGGCAAATACGATGGGATTGCCGGGGGCCAGCGGCGCCGGTGGCGTTTCACCGGCCAGCGCCTCCTTGAATAGCCTGGCCGCCAGAAAGGCGCCGCCCAGATACTGGCGGTAGAAAGCGCGGTCCCTGGCGATCACCTCGACCTGGCGCCTGCCGAGATCGACCTTGAGAATGCGGCCTGTGAATCCATGCATAGCTGATCTCCCGATCGTCTGAAACTTTGTCATCCGCCCGATCCCCGCCAGACGGGTTAGGCACCCGGTCTAATGTCCTGCCGCCAAGCCCGCGGTCATCCGATGCGGCCCCGGACCGCATCCCGGAACAGCGCGGCCAGGCTGTCCCTGGTGAGCGGCACGGGGTTGCCGCCCACCGAAGGATCGACCACGGCCATCGCCGCCAGCTTTTCGATATGATCCTCGGCAACGCCCAGAGCGGCCAAGTCGGCCGGAATGCCGATCTCCGCCCGCAGGGCCAGGACCCAGTCGAGAACGGCCTCGAAGGACGGTGCGGGCAGGTCGAGATACCGCGCCAGCACTGTCATCTTCTCCTCAATGGCCGAACGGTTGAAAGCCAGCACATAGGGCATGACCACGGCATTGGTCAACCCGTGGTGGGTGTCGAGCAGGGCGCCACAGGGATGACTCAGGGCGTGCATGGCGCCCAGGCCTTTCTGAAAGGCGGCGGCCCCCATGGTGGCGGCTGCCAGCATGTGGGCCCGGGCCGTCATGTGGTCCCCCTGGCGGCAGGCCGTCGGCAGCCACGCCTTGATCAGGCGCATGCCTTCCAAGGCCACGCCTTGGGCAATGGGGTGATAGAACGGGCTGCAGAAGGCTTCCAGGCTGTGGGCGAGGGCATCCATGCCCACCGCGGCCGTGATCCCGGCCGGCAGCCCCAGGGTCAGTTCCGGGTCGGCGATGACCAGGTCCGGCAGCATGCGGGGATGGAAGATGATCTTTTTGGTATGGTCGCGTTCATCGGTGATCACCGACGAGCGCCCGACCTCGGATCCGGTACCGGCGGTGGTGGGCACGGCCACCACCGGTGCCATGCCCTCGACGTTCACCCGCGTGTACCAGTCCTCGCGGTCCTCGAAGTCCCAGATAGGCCGTGTCTGACCGACCATCAGGGCCACGGCCTTGCCGACGTCCAGGGCGCTGCCGCCGCCAAGGGCGATCACCCCATCATGCCCGCCGGCCCGGAAGGCGGCCACGCCCGCATCGACATTGGCGGCCACCGGGTTGCCCTGGACATCGGCAAACACCTCGCAGCCCAGGCCTGCGGCCCGGCAGCTCTCGGCCGCCGCCGCAATCATGGGCAGTGCGGCTAGCCCGGGATCGGTTACCAGCAGTGGTCGCGCCATGCCCAGTTCGCGGCAGGCGTCCGGCAGTTCACGGATCCGCCCGGCCCCGAAGCGGATGACCGTGGGGTAGTTCCAGTTGCCGCAAAGTTCCTTCGTTTCGCTCATCTGTGGGTTCCTCGCAATACTTTCGTTGTTTCCCTTTTATGGGCACGGCCATCACTTCTCAAGAACAGCCTCGCGAAATGAGGATTATTTGTTCTGGGCAAGGCCGCACAAAGGTTTGCGGTGAGGCGTACGAATGTACGCCGCAGCCGAAAACCTGCGGAGAACGCCGCCCAGGGCGAAAAAGACCATTTCGTTCCTGGCCTCAGATGATTTCAAAATAGCGCGCCAGTTCCCAGTCCGTGATGTGTTTGCGAAACTCTCGCTCCTCCCATTCACGCGTAGCCGCATAGTGATCGACGAAGGCGTCGCCAAACCAGTCGCGGGCCATTGCGGAAGTCTTCAACTGCTGCGCGGCGTCCCACAGGGTGCGGGGAAACTGCAGCGCTGCCGGGAACGCCTGGTCATAGGCATTACCACTGACCGGTGCCTCAAGCGACGCCTGATTTTCGATACCCCACAGCCCCGAGGCCAGGGCGGCGGCCAACACCACATAGGGATTGGCGTCGGCCGCGGCAATCCGATATTCCACCCGCTGGGACTTGGCACTGCCGGGAATTGCCCGCAGCGCGCAGGTGCGGTTGTCGACGCCCCAGCTGGCTTCAGTGGGCGCCCAGAATCCCGGGACCAGCCGGGTGAAGCTGTTGACCGTGGGGGCGATCATGGCCAGCAGTTCGGGCATCAAGCGCTGCTGGCCGGCCATGAATTGGCACATGGCGTCACTCATGGCATGCTGGGCTGCGGGATCGTGAAACACGGCGCGTCCGTGGGCATCCCCGAGCGACATGTGGATGTGACCGCTCTGACCGGGCCAGTCCAGGGACCATTTGGCCATGAAGGTCGCCAGCAGCCCGCAGCGCTGGGCCACGACCTTGGTGAACGTCTTGAACAGCGCCGCCTTGTCGGCCGCGGCCAGCCCGTGGTCAGCCGCAATGGCCGCTTCCAGAACCCCCGGGCCGGTCTCCTCGTGCAGCCCTTCTAACCCGAAGTTCATGGTTTCACAGATGTCGAGCAGCCTGCGATAAAAGTCGCTGTGAACCGAATTGCGCAGGACCGAATAGCCGAAGAAACCGGGCGCCAGGGGCTTGAGGTCGCGGTAGTGTTTGGCGCGGATCGAATGGGCGTCCTCCTCGAAGACAAAGAATTCGTATTCAAAACCCGCCAGCGGATCGAAGCCCATCCGGCTGGCCCGCTCCATCACCCGGCGCAGCACACCACGGGGGCAGACCGCTTCGGCCGCTTCGGCGAACTCCCCCAGAAAGAAAAGCGTGTCGTCCTCGAAGGGCAGTTCGCGCACCGTCTGCGGGAGAATGCGCACGGGAGCATCCGGATAACCGGTATGCCAGCCGGTGTAGCGAACGTTGTCGTAAAGTTGGTCCTGGCAGTCCCAGCCCAAAACCACATCACAGAAACCAAAACCGTTCTCGAGGGCGGAAAGAAATTTGTTGCGCGACATGTATTTGCCCCGCATCACGCCGTCAATGTCGAATACCCCGACCTTGACGTGGGCGGGCCGACGCGCGCGGATCAGGGTGTGAGCGTCCTCGGCGGTCCTGACATCCTTTGGTTCCATGGCGCCGCTCCTCGTCACAGGGTGAACAATCAAGCCGCAGCGAAGCGCTTGTCGGGCCCTGACCGCTTCAGCCGGAAGGGGGCCTGAATTGCCGCAGCGGGAAGATCACGGATAAGCGTCTGAAGATGATCGGGATATTTTCAATAGCATAATCGGCAAAGACGCAAAAGAGCCCATTCCCCCGGATACGGGGGCCTCCAAACCGCATTACGCGGAAAAAAATCAGGACCGGCAGCCGGAACGCCGACCATCCAGTTGGCGCCGGCCAACGGTGCGCGGCCTTGGCGGATTGACCGCCGGTTTGAAAACGGCTGAAAACGTCTTATAAATGTAAATCGGCCGGTGGCGGCGGTATATAGTTGTCGTGATGCGGCCTCCGGCAAAGAAAGGGATGATCATGGATTTCGCAAGCTACTACCTCGAGCTTTTCGACATGCTCAACCAGGCCTGCAAAAAAATTGCTTCGGGCGATTACGACCAGCAGGATGCCGAGCGCCTCTTCGAGCTGGCCAAGCGCGAGCGCTACCCCAGCCTGCTGGCCGATCTGGCCGAATCCTTCGGTATGATGATGGTCAAGGTCGAGGCCCGGGAATTCAAGATGAAGCAGATGGTGGAAGAAATCGAGCAGGGCAAGACAGGCGATTAGCCGTTCGGCCTGCTGCCCGAGAATCCTTTCCCCGGGGCGGCGCCCGGCATGCAGTACTAACCGGGTGCAAACATCATTGTGTTTAAGTCGAACACGGCCGACGATTTATCGGGCGGCGTCAGGCCCCTGGAAGACCGGCGGAACATTACCCGCGCGCAACCATCCAAGCCGCAAAGCGATTTTGCCATGAGCAATATGCAGCATGAATTGATGCGCTGCATCAGCACGGAAAACAAACGGGTCGTAATCAGCCACATCAACAGCCGGGTCAATCCCGAAGCTGTCGTTCAAGAACATCTACGCAATCTGATGGCACTTACGCTGATCACCTATGCGGCCACCCCGCCCGCCAATATCTGCGCCCGGAACAACCGGCGGGCCGTTGACAGCGATGTTGCCGGCAGCATTGCCAGGGCATTGATCCGTCTCCAGAAAGAGCGCCTGATCCTCAGCATGATGAACGACTGCGAATTCCGGACGGCGAAATTCAAAAATCTGATGACCCTCCTGCGGCTCACCAACCGGTGACCCCGAGCCCGTGAAGATTTATCACAGCGATCATAAGCCGCTGGATCTTCCCGCCGGCCATCCGTTCCCGATGAAGAAATACCATCTTCTGCGCGAGCGGGTGGCATCGGCCGGCATCTGCCGGCACGACGATCTGCAGCCCGCAGCAGCCGCTACCGACGAGGATATTCTGCGGGTGCACGCGCCCGATTATTTCGAGCGCCTGCGGCGCGGGGATCTGTCGACCAACGAAATGCGACGCATCGGCTTCCCCTGGTCGCCGCGGCTCGTCGAACGCACCCGCCACGCGGCGGGCGCCACCCTGGCGGCGGTAGGCGCCGCACGGACGGAAGGGGTCGGCATCAATCTCGGCGGCGGCACCCATCATGCCTTTCCGGATTATGGCCAGGGCTACTGCATCCTCAACGATGTGGCCATCGGCCTGCGCGCACATCAGGCCCGCGGCCGCATTGAAACGGCCGTGGTCATCGACGGCGACGCCCACCAGGGCAACGGTACCGCGGCGATCTTCAGCGGCGATCCTTCCGTCTTCACCTTTTCCATCCACGGGCGCAGCAGTTTCCCCTTCCATAAAGTTCCCGGTGATCTGGATATCGCCCTGAACGAAGGCACGGGAGACGACGTCTATCTGGAGAAATTTACCGACGGGTTGGCACGGGCGCTGGCGGCCGGTCCGTTCGACATTGCCGTTTTCCTGGCCGGCGCCGACCCCCACCACAGCGATCGTTTCGGGCGCCTGGCGCTGACCCGTACCGGGCTGGCCCGGCGCGACCGCCTGGTATTGAAGGCCTGCCGCCAAAACGGCCTGCCCCTGGCAATCGTCATGAGCGGCGGCTATACGGACGACATCTTCGAAACGGTGGCCATTCATTTCGAAACCGTTCGCCTGGCCGCGGCCATGTCAGCTTCCTGGCATGCCGACGGGTCAGAACCGGCGGCAGCCAAAAGCGGTGTCAAAAACGCATTTAAGGCCCGATAACGGGGGACGGTCATCCTCAAAACGATCAGATATCAATGAATATACAACGCTTTTTCAGCAGATCACGCCATGTTCGCGGGCACGATCTGGGGTTTTGAAACCCCTTCTAAGCATTCCAACCGCCGTCCACATTGATGGTGGCGCCTGTGAGATAGGTCGCATCCGGTCCGGCCAGAAACGCCACGACACCGGCCACTTCGTGCGGCTGCCCGAAGCGCCCCAGAGCGGTCTGTCCGCGCATGATCTCAGCCTTATCACCATCTTCTGGATTCGATTCCGTGTTGATCGGTCCCGGCTGAACCGCATTGACCAGAATGCCCTGCGCCCCCAGATCCTTGGCCCAACTGCGGCTGAAGCCGGTCAGGGCAAACTTGGAGGCGTTGTAGATGCCCAGGCCCGCCACCGCAGCCCGCTCCCCGAGCACACTGCTGATGTTGATGATGCGGCTGCCCGGCTGCATCACCCGCACGGCGGCGTTGGTCAGCGCGAACACTGCCGCAACGTTGATTTGCATGACACGCGCATATTCGTCGGGGTCGATCGCACCGATGCTTCCGCGGCTGAAGACCCCTGCATTGTTCACCAGAACGTCGAGACGGGTGAAATCCTCGATGAACCGGTCCATGAGCACCGCCATGGCCGCGGGCTTCTGCGCATCGGCCGGGTAGGCCCTGGCCGTCACCCCCTCTGCGGTCAGCGTCCGCTCCAGATCCCGGGCGTCAGCGGCCGAGCGGCCGTAGGTGAAACCGACGCTGGCGCCGTCGTATGCCATGCGACGGACAATGGCCGCGCCGATACCGCGGGAACCGCCGGTTACGAGAATATTCTGCCCCTTGAGTGGCTTGATCATGATTGCACCTTTCGCCTGCTTGCCCGACGGCCACAGATTGCCCGATGCCGGCGCCGGGCAAATCTCGCGTCATGGTGGCGGGCTAAGAGGACGCCTCATTTCTTTGATTCGCAAGCCTTGCGTTCAACCATTTGGACCAACTGTCTGAGAATTGGCTTTTTATGCGTTCATTATCTTGGCTAAAGAAGATGTTCCGGCTTGGCGAATGAAGATATTCCGTTCAATTTCTCTCAAGGCCAAGCTAAGGGTACACTGATCGGGCGTCAACGCGAACCGATCAAGGTCGGATGGTTTCAATCCTCCGCCGCCCAATGCGGCCGGTGTCGGCCATTTCGGATCCCGTGGCGTCAAATCCCCCAAATCGCGCCGATTCACCGCTGCTTCGACGCGCACGTTGCCAAGCGTATCCGATATCCCGAGGAGGAGGGAGAGCCATGAAATAGCAAACACGCTTCGCCAGCGCCGTTTTATCGAGCATCATCTTTTGGTACGGCGGCACGGCCTGGGCCGATTGGGGAACCAGAGGCGGCGAGCACATCCGCGCCCGCGGCGACAGCCCGTATTTCCGTGACCGCGGCAGCCACCGCTCCTACCGGTCGGCCCGATCCTACCGCGAGCATCGATGGCGCGGCCCAGACTTCCATCGGGAACGCCCGGCCAGACAGTGGTCCTCGAGGTCACACGGGTATTTACGCAACGACCACGACCGCCGCTGGCGTTATCGCCGACCGCATGCCGGGCCGCGGCATCACTGGCAATATCATCGCAAGCATGATCCCGGCCACCATTGGCGGCCCGGAAGGTATCACCGTCCGCATCACTCTCGGCGCCCGGCAGACCACCATCGCTGGTACGGATACCGCCATGCCTGGCGGCCGTTCCCCTATAAAGACGGCATCCGTCACGATGGGAAAGGAAAACGCGCACCCGCTCCGATCAACCACTGCTGAATCGGGGCCCGTACAGCGGCTCCCATGCTCTTCTCCTCTTGGGCTCGCCATCGGCGGTTCCGTCGCGGATGGAGCCACGGGCACGCCGACGCCAAACAAGGGGATCGTTCATCCGATCCCCTTGTTCGAGGGCTCGCGCATTTGAGCCGCGATGTTGGTTTGTCGCTCACTGCGCAGCGACCGTGCCTATGTGGATGTACATGGCTGAGCGCCGAGGCGCATCAGACCTCCTGCAAGACCGCTTCGCCCAGTTCGTGCAGCGAAAAATTGTAAAAGACATGATGGCCGTCATAGTCCAGGACGCGCAGGTCATCGCTCTGACGCAGATCGCCCATAATCGTATGATACTGCTGCCCGTAACGATCCCTGACTTTGTCTTCGGCAACTTCGTAGGCAATGTACTTTTTTATGCCCTTGGCGGCCAGTTTGGCCTTGAGGTTAGGATCTTTCAGATCCTCATAGGACGTTAAAAGCAAAATCGGTCCGGTGCCGGTAAAAAAGATGCCTGCTTTCATGGGGCCCCCTTTCGTGGCTGCGGGCCTCGGCGCTTTGGCCACACGCCGTGCCGACGGCCGGCGGCGGAAGCGTCGCCCGCATGCCGCCTGAGCTTAAATTGAAACACTTAAAGGTGCACCACCGGTCCAGACCGCGTCGTCGGCTGTGATTTCGGCGCAATGCCCGTTTCCGCGATGGCAGACGCGATGGCAGAATAGATTCTTGGAGTGATTCAGATGGATGGGAGAAAGCAGATGCGGGGGCGGTTGAAACGACCAATCAAAGTGGCGAAAGTCCCGCGCAATCAAGAAAGTGTCGAGGCTGCAAAATCAACGACAATATGGTAGGCAAGAACTTATAGACCAGTGATAATCATTAAATTATGGTTTACGGGCACCATGTCAACCCGGCGCCGCGACCGGAATGCTATCTCATCATCTGCGCTCAGGGCGGTGCCAGCATCCGCCCAAGCTTCTCGATACGGGATCGCAGCCCGACGACCACCAGGATATCGTCCGCTTCCAGGCAGGTTTCAGCACCGGGATTGAACACCATCCGACCGTCATTTTTCTTGATCGTAATGATAATCACGTTGAAGTCGCGACGAATATTGGAATCGAGCAGGCAGATGTCCCGCAGGGGTGAGTTGGGCTTAACTTTGAGTTCTTCCACTTCGATGTCGGCAGAATCGTCAGCAAACGCCATTTCCAGAAACTCGATCACCGTGGGGCGCAGAATCGCATGCGCCATACGCCGGGCCCCGAGATCATAGGGCGAAACGATTTTGTTGGCCCCGGCCGCCCGCAACGTGCGCTTGGCGGAATTCAGGATGGCCCGGGAGACGATGAAGATATCCGGATTGAGTTCGCGGGCCAGCAGAACCATGAACACATTGTCGGAATCGGCCCCGACCACGGTCATGACACCCCGGGCCCGGTCGATACCGGCGCGCATGAGCATGTTCTCATCGGTGGCCGTTCCCAGAAGATAGAGAACACCGTCCTCGTTCATCACAGGAACACGGGATTCGTTTTGCTCGATGACGACCACGTCCAGGTATCTCTGGGTCAGGAAACCCGTCAGGGCCCGGCCCATGCGGCCGTAGCCGCAAACGATATAGTGACCTTCCAGCTTATTGATCTGTTTGTCCAATTTTCTTCTCCCCAGAACAAGGCGAATGCGCCCCTCCACCAGAAACTGGATGATCGCACCTACCACGTAAAGGAAGTAGCCGACCCCCAGGATGATGAGGATCAGGGTGAATACTCTCCCGGGGACACTCAGGGTCTGAACTTCGCCGTAGCCCACCGTCGCCAGCGTGATCACGGTCATATAAAGCGAATCCATGAAGCTCCAGCCTTCGATCAGCATGTACCCCAGCGAACCGAGTGCCAGCAGGGCAATGGAAAGGCACACGGATACAATAATTTGTGTGACCCGCTCCACGCGGCGATCTCCTTCGTTGGACCAATCAGCTGATGAATGTGGCGAGCGTTCCGAATAGGGTTTAACACTTTAGATGTGATATGGACAGCGTTTGTCTTGGCAGGGTTGCCTTTTTTCGTTGGATCGTTGCAACAAAGACCTCGACGCCGGGCGAACGCCATTCATGGTCATGAGGAAGGGGTGAGCGTCAACGGGCGCGACCGAACACAATTGCGGCCTTCGGATTTGGCATGGTAGAGCGCCGTGTCGGCTGCCTGCAAAAGCCTCTCCGCCGATCCGCCCCGACCGGGCACCACCGCCGAAACTCCGATACTCATGGTCACATGGGCCGCCACCGCCGAGCGCGAGTGGTTGATCTGCAGGCCGCTGACCGCGCGCCGGATGCCCTCCGCCACATGCACCCCCCCCTCAAGAGGGGTGTTGGGCAAAATCACGGCGAATTCCTCCCCGCCGTAACGTGCGGCCAGGTCCGCCGGGCGACGCACGTTGGCTTCAATGGCCTGCGCCACCGTCCAGAGGCAGTCATCCCCGAGTTGATGGCCGTAATAGTCGTTGTAACGTTTAAAAAAATCGATATCGCTCAGAATCAGGGCCAGGGGCTGGCCTTCGCGTTGCAGGCGCCGCCACTCCTGCTCCAGACAGGCATCGAAATGCCCACGGTTGGCAATCTGGGTCAATCCGTCTATGGTGGCGATGCGCGACAGTTCACGGTTCGCATCCTGAAGTGCTGCCTCCGCCTCTTTTCGTTCGGTGATGTCCTTGAAACTCCCCACCACACCGATGAGGTCGCCATCCAAGCCGAAAAAGGGGGAAGCCGTGAGGATAAACGGTATCGTTCGGCCGTCAGGATGGCACAGTTCCGTGTCCGCTTCCACCCGAGCGGCCCCTTCGCGAAATTTCACCAGCGGGCATCCGGGGCCGCTGCATAGCGAAACCGGCATCACCTCGTAGCATCGCCGCCCGATGGCCTCGTCCGCCGTCGTCGCCATCAGCTTGAGCATGGCGTCATTGATACGTTTGACCCGATGACGCTTATCGACGATCCACATGGCATCGGGGGAAGTGTCGAAAATCTGGCGAATTTCGAGTTCCAGGACCTCGGCCTTCACGGTCATTGCGTTGGCCGTCCCCAAGGCGTTCTCATATTCACGGTAGACGGCTTCAAGCTCGACATTCTTGGCCTGGAGCAGGCGGGTTTGACTCTCCAGTTCGCGCTTGTCGGTCCTCAGGTCCTGAATCTGCCGCTCGAGGTTCCTGATACGGTGCGAGCTCGGGACCGAAAACGAATTGTTAGCCTGGATAGCGATAACTGGTTCTCCTGGGTACCCGACGCCTGACACGGGGAGAAACACCCTGTCTGAACACGAAGGCCGGAAGCGACCCTTCCCTTCGGCAGAGGGTCGATAAAACAAACACCATGCCTGAAGATAACGATCCGGCAGCCTGATCCCGAGGCCTGGAATCCAGACCTCTATGGTTCGTATCGGTTAACCGCTCCAAAACATTAGCTGGGCGCCCCCATCGCAGCGCACGATTCGCGGCGGGCGGGCCTCGGCCACATTCTCGTGGCAGAATCAAGGTAAGCCCTCGCCGGCGCGGACCCGTTGCAGCCCCTGGCATCTGCGCTTAGATTGCTTAGCAAAGCTATCGATCCCAACCACCAAAAAGGAGACTTGCCCATGGAACCTGAAATCAAGCGGATTTTGTATGCCACCGATCTTTCGCCCAACTCGCTGTATGCCATGCGTTTTGCCAGCAAAATCGCCCGTCAAAACGATGGCCGCATCATTATTCTGCACGTTATCGAAAAGATCCCGGCCACGGCGTATGCCCTGCTTTCCACTTATCTGGACGAAGACCAGATGAGCGCCCGCACGCGGGAAGGGATCGAGTACCAGGCCGGGCAGATCCGCAAACGCCTCGATCTGCTGTGCGAAAAGGAGTGCCGCTTCGATCCGGAACTGGTGAATCGGGTGGCGCGCATCGAGGTCCGCGAAGGCTACCCGGCGGATGAAATCCTCAAGGAGGCCGACGCTGCCAACGCCAACCTGATTGTCATGGGAACGCACGGCAAGGGCGTGCTCGAAAACACTTTTGTAGGCAGCGTCGCTCAGCGCGTCATGCGTCGGTCCCGCCGGCCGATCTTTATCGTGCCGCTGCCCAAAGGCCCCATCGATGTCACCATCGAGGGCGCAACGGCCGATTCAGCCTGATCAAATCGACATCCAGGTGCCGCTGCGGGCCGAGAGGACCAGAGCGTCGAGCACCTGCATGTTGGCCACCGCATCCGTGAGGGGAACCGGCGCGGGCGTATCGTCGAGGATGGCCTTGGAAAACAGATCGCCCTGGATGGTGTAGTGATCGCAGGTCTCGATCTGGATCTCCTCGGTCGCCATACCAGACTGGTACCAAATGCGGCAGGGGCGGTCGGGCGGGGCGTTGAAGGGGATCTCGATTTCAATCCGGCCGTCGTTGCCCAGAATATTGACCCGCTGGTAGGGTGCCAGCTGGGTACCGCAGGTAAACGTGGCCGTGCCGGCGCCGAAAACCATAATCCCCGAGACTTGCCGGTCGGTCTGAAAGACCGGGTCCAGTTCCATGACGCCGCAGACGCGCAGCGGCTCGGCTTCGAATAAAAAGCGCGCCAGTGAAACCGGGTAGCAGCCGATGTCCATCAGTACACCGCCACCGGCGTCGGCCTGATTGCGAATATTGTCGGGGGCCACGTTATAGTAAGCGAAAAAACTCTGAATCGCGCGCAATTCACCGATTTTTCCTCGGTCGACGAGCAGTTTGGCCCGCTGCCACTGGGGGTGGTGCCGGTACATGAAGCCTTCCATGACTTTGAGATGGGGAGATTTCTCGGCGGCCGCCATGAGCCGGCGCGCATCCGCGGCATTCAACCCCAGGGGCTTTTCGCACAGCACGTGTTTACCGGCCGCCAGCGCCTTGATCGACCACTCCACGTGCAAGTGATTGGGCAGCGGCACATAGACGGCCTCGATATCCGCATCGGCCAGCAACGCCTCATAGGATTCGAATGCACGGGGAACACCGAGACGTCTGGCCGTCATCCGGGCCCGTTCCGGATCACGCGAGGCAACGGCATGGATTTCACTGTATTCGCCCTTCTGCATGGCGGGAATGACCTTCTCCCGGCCAATTCTGGCGGTGCTCAAAATCCCCCAACGCACCTTACGCATCATAGCCTCCCGCGGCTCATGTTGGCTGAATGACCTTTTTGCGCCGGACTGCGGCCGAGCGCAAACACAACCGTGTCGGCTGGGCGCGAAGCCACCGACGTCGTTCAACTTGGCAAGCGCCGCGAGCGATGTCAACCGTCAACACTGGCCGCGAGCCCCCCGACCAATGGCATCAGGGGTGGCGCGCAACAGCGCATCGGCCCGGCGGTAGGCGGCCGCATCACCGATATCCAGGCGGCGGGCCTTCAGCCGGAACGCTTCCACGTGCGTCTGGCGGCACAGATAATCGATGAAGTACCCCGGAGCATCCGAATTCTCGGCTGTGGCCACAAATTCCGCCAACAGCGGCTTGGCCGAAGGCTTCAGGAAGTAAAGCGCCGGGGCGCACCACCGGCTCGGCGGCGTCTCGGGCTTTTCGGCCAGGGCCTTAACCCGGCCGCCCGGGCCGAAAACCGGCACGCCGGTTTGGCGGAGGCGTTCGGGATTCGTCTCCGGCAAGGCCACGATGCGATGATGCCCGCCTCGGCGAAACGCTTCCCAGAGGGGCTTCAGTTCGAAGCAGAAGATGTTGTCGCCGGCCGCCACGAGGCTTCCTTCCCAGTGGCCGGCACGATCGAACACCAATTTCAAATCGCCGCAGGCGCCCAGGCGATTGGCATTCTCCGTCGATCCGTCATTGTGTAGAACGAGATCGGGTCCCCGGCTACCGAGCCGCTGCCGCCAGGCGTCGCGCCAGCGCTTGAAATTATCGAAGAAACGGGCGTTGGTCACGAGGTGGATTGCATCCAGCCCCGCCAACCCCGCCAGCGGCGCCATGAGATGATCGAGCACGGGCCGGTCGGCCACGGGCAGCAGGGGCTTGGGAAAATCCCGCGTCAGCGGGTAGAGCCGCGTGCCGTAGCCCGCACAGAGGAGAACGGCGATCAACGCAAGCCCCCCAGCGCTGCCGCCCGATGACCAGCGCCGGACCGCTGCCGGCAGGGGGAGAAGAGGCGGCCGCGGCCGGTGCGCCCGTCCCCCGGGGCGCATGCCGCCGGTACTCGATTCGCCAGGCGGCGGTTGAAGCGCCGACCTATCCTGCACACGGATTCCATTCGCGGCAACCCTCCCGTCGTGTACCCGAAATGCATCTTACAATCCGCCCATCGCGGTCCGCAACCCGTAACCGGTCTCAACCGCAGCGGCTTCCGGCGCACCACACCGGAATTATCGATAGATTCCAGCCAGTTCAAAAAACAGACCGAAAACAGACGCATTAAAAAATTTGTTTATTCTCAATAAGTTAGTCCTTAAAACCCGTTGACATCAATAACGATTCCGACGTACCCTTAACCAATCAAGCCGGCGTTCTCCTCCTTCCTGCATGACCGAGCGAGTTGTGATGACCACACCGTCCCGTGAAGCGTTGCAGCAACGCATTCGTGATCTGGAGTCACGACTCCGCCGGTACGAAGACGCCCCACCGCAGCCGCACACCAGCCAGTCGATTCTTGACATCCAAGCCGGCCCTCCCCCTGAAACCCAGTTCCACCCCAGTGAAGAGAAATTCAGCACGCTTTTCTATATCAGTCCCGTGTGGATGGACGTGGCCACCGTGGCCGAAGGTCGCTATATCGACGTTAATGACGCTTTCGTGGCCACGACCGGATACGCCCGCGAGGAGGTCCTCGGCCGCTGCTCGACCGAATTGAACCTCTGGCCGCACCCGGACGCTCGGATGGCCGTGCGCGAAAAATTCGATCAGCAGGGCCGGCTGGACCGGCATGCCTGCCGCTTCCGCATGAAGGACGGAAGCATGCGTGACTTCATCTGGTCCGCCGAGGTGATCGAATGGCAGGGCGAACGCTGCGCCCTCAGCGTGGTGGTGGATACGACGGAGATCCGCCAGGCGCAAGACGCCCTGCGCACCAGTGAATCCAATTTCCGCGCGCTTACCGACGCGGCCCCGGTGGCTGTCTGCATCATCCGCGACAACCGGTTCCTCTACGTAAACGATGCCTGGGCAGCCATGACCGGCTACACCCGGGAGGAGGCCCGAAGACTCGACGCCCTCGCCATCGTCCACCCGGACATGCGCGCGATGGTGGGCCAGCGGGCCGCCCGACGCCTGGAGGGCGATCCGCAGCCGTCGCGCTATCAGGTCAAATTGCTGCCCCGCGAGGGCAAGCCGCGCTGGGGGGATTTGTCGGTGGCCGTCATCCGCTTCGACGGGCAGCCGGCCATTCTGGTGATGACCAAAGACATCACCCGCCAGATTGAGGCCGAAAAGCACTTGCAGGCCTCCGAGGGACGTCTGGCGGAGATCATCGATTTCCTGCCGGACGCCACCTGGGTCGTGGACCGGCAGGGCCGGGTGGTGGCCTGGAACCAGGCCATCGAAAGACTGACCGGGGTTGCGGCCAAGGCCATCATCGGCAAGGGCGGCTATCAACACGCCCTGCCGTTTTACGGTGAAAAACGCCCCGTGCTGATCGACCTGGTGCGCGACGCCCAACCGCACGCGGAGGTCGACAAGCATTACATGCGTCTCGTGCGGGAAGGCGACACATTGAGCTCGGTTTCCTTTCATCCCGACCTGAAGCCTGGAGGCGTCTATCTGGCCGGCAAAGCCAGCCCGCTCTATGACGCCGAGGGCCGGGTCGCAGGGGCCATCGAAAGCCTGCGTGACATCACCGAACTGAAACGTGCTGAAATCCTCTTGGACAAGACCCGGCGGCAGCAGGCGGCCATTCTCAACAACATTCCCGACCTGGCCTGGCTCAAAGACCGAGAGAGCCGCTTCATCGCCGTCAACGATGCGTTTGGCAAGGTTTGCCGACGCTCACCGGAATCCATCGTGGGACATACCGATCTCGACTTCTTCCCGGAAGAGTTGGCCCGCCACTACCGCGCCGACGACCGTGAGGTCATCGCCACCGGCCGGCGCAAAGCGCTGGAGGAAAAACTGGTAGACGCCGACGGGGCGAGCCGCTGGATCGAAACCTTCAAGGCACCAGTCTTTAACGACGCTGGCGAGGTCATCGGAACGGCCGGTATCGCCCATGATATCACGCATCGCCGGCAAATGGAGCAATCCCTCCGTGAATCCGAAGAGAAGTTCGCCAAGGCCTTCCAGTCCAGTCCCGACGCCGTCCTCATCGCCCGGCGCAAGGACGGCCGCCTGCTGGAGGTCAACGAGGGCCTCGCGCGGATCGCGGGCTGCCGGCGGGAAGAGATCCTGGGGCAATCGATCCAGGATCTCCATCTATGGACCGATCCCCGGGGGTACACCGACATCACCGAGGCGATCGGGGCGCAAGGCGGCATTCGCAACCACGAGCTGACTTTCCGAACCCAGAGCGGTGCGCTGCGCAACGGCCTGCTCGCCGGCGAAGTGCTGGAGATCCGGGAGGAGACCTGCCTGCTGGTCTCCATCCGGGACATCACCGAACAGAAGCGCGCCGAGAAGGCGCTGCGCAGCAGCGAAGAGCGCTACCGCGAATTTTTCACCAAGGCGCCTTTCGGCATCTTTCTATCCACCGCCGACGGGCGCTTCGTGGACGTGAACCCGGCCCTGGCGGCCATGTTGGGATATGACAGCCCCCGTGAGGCCATCGACGAAATAAGCAACATCGGCGAGCAGCTTTTCGTGGTACCCACGCAGCGTGAGGCGATTATGGCCGCCGCCCTCGGTACCAAGGGGTTTCATATCGCTGAAGTGCACTACCGGCGCAGAAGCGGCGAGCACTGGCTGGCCAACCTGCATATGCGCGCCATTTCCGGTCAAGGTCAGGAAACGCAGCTTTTCGAGGGATTCGTTGAAGAGATCACCGACCGCCGGCGGGCCGAACTGGCGCTGAAAGCGGAAAAGGAACGTTTGCGGGTGACCCTGCACAGCATCGGCGATGCCGTCATCACCACCGACCGGGCGGGCCTCATCACCCTCATGAACCCGGTGGCCGAGGCCCTGACGGGGTGGTCGGAAAAAGAAGCTGTCAGCCGCCCCCTGTCCCAGGTCTTTGATATCGTCAACGAACGCACCCATGAAGCCTGCGAGAATCCGGTCACGACGGTGTTGTCTTCCGGCCGGGTCGTGGCGCTGGCCAACCATACCAAACTGATCAGCCGTGACGGCAGCGAATACGTGATCGCCGACAGCGGGGCCCCGATCATGGATGCCGACCGGAACATCATCGGCGTGGTGTTGGTCTTCCGAGACGTCACCAGCGAGCGGCGTATGCAGGATGAACTGCGCAAGACCGAAAAGCTCAAATCCCTGGGGGTGCTGGCGGGGGGCATCGCCCACGATTTCAATAATTTTCTGGCGGGCATCGTGGGCAATCTGTCCCTGGCCAAATTGGACCTGCCGCCCGGCAACCCCATCCACACGCGGATGGACGAGATGGAGAAAGCGGCTCTGCGCGCCAAAAATCTCACCCTGCAGCTGCTCACTTTCGCCAAGGGCGGCGAACCCGACAAGCGCACGCTCTACCTCGGCGACCTGGTACGCGAATCGGCCAGCTTCGCGCTGCGGGGCACCAGCATCCGCTGCCGCTTCGATATTCCGACCGACCTTCACACGGCCGAGGTGGACGAAGGACAGATCACCCAGGTCATCCACAACCTGATGATCAACGCGAATCAGGCCATGCCGGAGGGCGGCGAGGTAAGCGTCAGCGGAGAAAACGTCACCCTGGCGGCCGACAATCACCTGACCCTGCCCTCTGGCGCCTATCTGCGCCTCACCGTGCAGGATGCCGGCACAGGCATCCCGCCGGAACACCTGCGCAAGGTGTTCGATCCCTATTTCACCACCAAACAGAAAGGCAGCGGTCTCGGCCTGGCGGTGGCCCATTCGATCATCGAGAAGCATGCCGGCAAACTCAGCATCTACTCGGAAATGGGCATCGGTACCACGATCCAGATCTACTTGCCCGCGGCACGGGGAAAAGCCGACGCGCCCCCGGCCGTGACAGATGAAATCCACAGGGGAGCGGGCCGCATCCTGGTGATGGACGACGAAGCATTTATCCGCACCCTGGCGGAGGATATGCTGACCACCCTGGGATACACGGTCACGACCGCCAGGGACGGCGAAGACGCCGTCTTGCGCTACCGCAAGGCCCTGGAGAAGGGAGCGCCTTACGACGCCGTTATCCTGGACCTGACGATACCGGGCGGCATGGGGGGCCAGGAAACAATCTCCCACCTGCGCACACTTGACCCGGCCGTGAAAGCCATCGTCTCCAGCGGCTATTCCAACGACCCCGTCATTGCCAACCATACCTGCTACGGGTTTCAGGCGGCCGTCAAAAAACCGTACCTGCTGCATGAAATCAGCAAGGCCCTGCATCAGCTGCTCGACGCGGGCACCGAGGATTGACCCGCATCGGCGGCCCGCGCCGAGAGCCCATCCGACCCCATAACCTTTACGAGGAAATCGCTAATGCCCGAGATCACGCCCGGCAACCGATTCATCCCCTTCCGCAAAAACGACCTCATCGAAATGGGGTTGCACCAGGGACCGCTGGCCGCGGCGCACGCCGCCGAGGTGCGTGAACTCGGCCGTATCCTCGAAGCCCTGCTCCACTTTGAATACCATCAGCTCTTGGAAAAGCTCAAAGACGCCTACGCCCCCTTTAACCCCGATGCCGATACGCGCCGCCGGCATCCCCTGGACGACGACGCCCTGAAGCGCCACCAAGCGGATTTCATCCGGGAAATGACGACCCTGCTCAATGCCGCCAATTTCGAACAGATCACGCCCGGCGATCTGACTGCGGCCCTGAAGGAAACTTCGCTTTTTAAAATCCGCCTGTCCGTGGATTTCGACGACTTCGAGGAAGTGCTCTTTTTCCGTCGCGGCGAAAGCACCCGCCGGGAGACGCTGGTGACGTGGGGCGGATTGCGCCGGCGCACCATCACTTTCACCAACTATGCGCGGGTGGTGGTCTATATCAAATTCAAGCCACAGGCCTATTTCGACGAAGGCCGGCGCCACGACCTGCCTTACAAGCCCGGCGCCACCCTGATCAAGCTGTTCCGCAACGTGCCCAAGGCCGATCTCGAAATGCTGTTTCCCAACAGCGAGGTCCGCATGCAGACCATCGACAAGCTGATCATCGGCATTCCGGCAGCCGTCAGCGGGGGCGTTATCCTGGTGACCAAGCTGGGCGCCTCCCTGGTGCTCGTGGCCTCGTTTCTGGCTTTTTGGCTGGGTCTGCGGGAGACGCCCGTGGAGCTCAACCAGCAGCACCTGGTGGCCCTGGGTCTCGGGCTGGGAACCCTGGCCGGCTTTCTTTTCAAGCAGATCAGCAAATTCAAGAACCGCAAGATCCGCTTCATGAAGGCCCTGGCCGAAAATCTCTACTTCAAGAATCTGGACAACAACGCGGGGGTTTTCCACCACTTGATCGATGCCGCCGAAGAGGAAGAATTCAAGGAGGCCATCCTGGCCTACCTTTTTCTGGCCGCAGCCCCGCGGGGTCTCACCCGGCTGGACCTCGACCGGGCGGTCGAGGACTGGCTGGCGACCGGGTGGGACTGCCGGATCGACTTCGAGGTCGACGACGCGCTGGACAAGCTGGCGCGCTGGGGACTGCTGCACCGCAGGGGCGAACGGCTGCAAGTGCTGGCGCCATCCGATGCCAAGGTGCAGCTCGACCGGATCTGGGACGCCTATTTCGACTATCCCCCGTCAGATCGGGGCAACGGCGATCCGGTGGCGAAAACCTCGCCTATTTGATTTCCTCGAACGGCTTGGCGTCATCGCTGTTGCCCAGCCATTTGACCATCCCGTTGGTGGTGTCGATCACATAGATCTCGGTGAACGATCCCCGGGGCGTGCAGCACATGCGATAGCGGCCGATCGGCGACGAGGTCGTCAGATCGGCGCCGGTCAAGAATACAGCCGCCAGCGCCGCCAGGGCCCCTATCAAGAGGTAGATGGCCCGTTGTTTCCACTGCTGAGCGTGCATCATGACCTCCTTGTAGCCAGGTTGGGGGTAGGCTTGCCCTGTTCAAGGGCCGGCGCCCCGTGGTTCAGCGGCTGAAAGCCGCCAGTAAATCCGGCAGAAAATCCTGCATACCGCCGAAGGGCGGTCTATCGGCCGGAACGATTCCCGGTGAAAAGCCCATTTGACGAAAAGGCGCCAGGACCGACGCATCCCGGCTGATGACGTGGACAGGCACCAGGGAGGGCGCCCCGCTCCCGGTAATATGGGCGTTGGGCTGATGATCGCCGAGCACGATGATCAGGGCGTCATCGTGCGCAAACCGGGTGAGATAATGGCCCAGCACGGTCAGCTCATACCGGATGGCGGTCAGGTAGGCCTCTGAGGCCTCGGTCAGATCCGGCCAGTTGTTGGGAAACTCCACGGGCGCCAGCTGATGATATACGGATCCGTCGCCGACGAGTTCCCAGTCCGGAAGATAGACCGGCTGCCGGTGAAAGGGGGCGTGGGTGCTTACGAGAACATAGCGGGCAAAGAGGGGGCCCTCGTGGGGTCGGATCTCGCGGCGGTAGATCCGGTCCAGGACAAACTGGTCGGGCATGGGAGCGAAACCGAAAGCCGGGCCGCGATAGTCGAAATCCCGGGCATGATATTCACGCTGGTAACCGAAATAGCGGCCTTCGGGCCAAGGCATCGTTGTGCCCGGCATGATCGAGAGGGTGCGGTAACCCGCCCGCGCAAAATAGGAAGCCAGGGGCGGCACCTGGCTGGCGACCAGATAAACGTAGCGCAACTGGTCAGACAGCCAGACCCCGCTTTCCAGCGTACCGAACGCCAGCCAGGAGGCGCCGCCGAAGGTCGGTGAGCGCAGGTAGCGGGAGTAAATCGTGTAGCCTCCGCGGTTCAGGGTGGCGGCCAACCAGTGGATCGACGGTGCGAACGTCTGCCAGTGTTCGCGGTTCTTGAACAGGGTCTGGCCATAGGATTCGATCAGAAACAAATAGACATTGCGGCCCTGGAGACCTGCCAGGGGCATTTCGTAGTCAGGGATCCTTTCGGCGGCCATCTGAACGGCGGCGAGCCCACTGCGACGAATTTCGCGGATGTTGCGCATGAAGGCCACCTCGGCCGCCAGCCGGGGCGTAAAGGCTGTCGCCGGCGGCGGCAGAGGGCCGGGATAGCGGCCGCTCTGATAGGCGCCCACCGCCAGGGCCAGCACCAGGGTCAAGCCCGCAAATCCGCGCCGGGCCGCCGGGTAATGGAAAAAGGCCCCGGCCGTTTGCAGGGACCGCCACAGCGCCCAGAGAACGACGGCGATCAGGGCCGCCGTCAGGGCGGCATAAAGGGTCAGACGTTCCGGTGAAAAGGAGTTGGCCAGGAGATGCGCCAGCCCGGGCAGATAGCCGACATCCATGTACAGGTTGAACGGCCGGTTGAAATAAGCCGGCATGATGACGTCCCCCAGGCGAAACAGGCGTGCGAAGACCAGCACAACCATCATGGGCAGGAGGATCCGGGCACGAGCGGCCCTGCCGACCCAGGCCAGTAAACAGAGCACCGTCAGAAGTCCCCAGACCTCCAGGGACGGCCGCAGCAGCTTGAAGGACAGCATCGGTGCCGCGGGGAAGTCGAGATTGATGAAAACGTTCAGAAAAACCCAGGCCAGGATGAAGGTTGCCAGGTTGGGCCGATCCACAGATGGCCGGAAGCGCGCGCTCACGATTGAACCGCCTCTCGAACGGCAGACAGCGCACGGCGGCGGGTTGGCCGGGATGAGGGCAGTGATTCCAGAAAAAGGGCCAGGCGCGTCATACTGTCGGCCCAGCCGGGATGGCGTTCGAACCGTCGGCGGGCGGCCAGACCCATCTGTCCGAGTCTGGTCCGATCGGCATTCAGTCCCTCCAGGGCCCGGCACACCGCGGCGTGGTCGCCGCGACGCACAAGATACCCGTTGACACCGTTGCTGACCAACTCGCCGGTGGCGCCTTCCCGGGCGCCGATGACCGGCAGACCGAAGGCCTGGGCCTCGAGGGTGGCCATACCGAAGCCCTCGTAGGCATAAGGCATGCAAAAAACCTGCGCCCGGTTGAACTCCGCCGCCAGGGCAGGCCCCTCGCGTGGCCCCGTCAGCTGGATCCGGTTGGCCAGACTCCGCGCCTCGATTGCTTGTCGCACCCGCCGCACATGGGCCTCATCCATGTCCAGGCGGCCCACCACCCGCAGCGACCAGGCGTTGCGCGGCAATCCGCCCAGGGCTTGAATCAGGGGCAGCATGCCTTTGCGGGGAATGACGTTGCCCAAAAACAGCAACCGCAGCGGGCCGCGCTCAAGGGCACGTGCGGTGATGACTTCCGGCGCAGGGGTGCCATTCAGGCGATCCCCCCCGGGGGGCGCCACCACATGCGGGCGATCGGCGGCGGTCAGACGCCAGACCGTGTCCCGGGTGGTGCGCGAGTTGAAGATAAAACCGTCCACACCGTCCAGATAGCGTTTTTCCACCCGTCGCAGCAGGCGATTGCGCCAGACCGCACGAGGCTCGTCGCTAAGCACCTGGTGGACCACGGCGACGGTGGGGCCGCGGCGGCGGCCGCGCCGCGCGTTGAAACGGATCAGGGAAGGATGGCACAATTCGTCCTGGAGCAGCAGATCCAGCCCCTGCATATCGTCGGGCAGGTTCCAGTTGAGGACCAGCCGTCCCGGGTAGCTTGTGGCCGGCAGGCTCGTCACCCGGACCCGGTGCCCGCGTGCCTCGAGCGCCGCTACCATCCGCCGATCGTAGAGGTAGCCACCGGTAAGGGTGTCGAGGCGGCCATAGATGACCAGCCCGATATTCACCGGAATTCCTCCCGGTAGGACGCCCAGGCGTCCGTGTCTTCCCAGATGCGGACCTCGATCGCGGAGAGGTGATGCGGCTGCAGGCCCGCTGCCAGACGCTCGCAGAAGCAACGGCTGAAATGCTCGATACTGGGGTTGAGCCCTTCGAATTCCGCCAGCTTGTTGAGCATTCGGCCGCGATAATGCGTCACACATTGATCCACGAGCTTCTCCAGGTGTTCGAGATCGGCAATGTAGCCGTGCCGGTCGAGTTCCTCGGCCTGCAGACGCACGTCAACACGGTAGGCATGCGCGTGGGGATCGTTTTCGGGTCCCCAGTCTCCACCCACCAGAAAGTGGTGCGCCTCGAAGGCGCGACTCAGACTCAGGGTGTACATGGCGAGCCTCCTTTTCGTCGACCGCTGGTTTGGACCTAAGTCTTCGGCCGGGTCGGCCACCGCGGCCAGAACCGGCCCACCCGGGCACGGTATTGGTGGTAGGGCCGGCCGAAACGCGCCGCCAGCAGCCTTTCCTCCTGGGCCGTGCGGCGCCTCTGGTGGCAAGCGAAACAGACCAGACCGCCCAGCACCAGGGGACTCGGGCAGATCAGAAACAATCCCAGGTAGATCAGCCCCATGCCGGTGACGATCGGGTGCTGCAGCCAGCCGAATATGCCGCCGGTCACAAGCTTCCGACTCTGCCCCCGGGAATCGAAGGTGGTCTGCCGCCGCAGGGCGGCCACGGCGGCCAACACCACCGCATTGCCCAGCAAAAGACACCCCCCGCCGGCCAACGCCAGTCCGATCGACGCCCCCGCACCGGGCGGAAGAAAATGGATGCCGATCTCCGGCCACGCCGCGGCGGCCAGACTGAGCAGCAGGCCGCCAAGGGCCAGCAACGGTAGAATCAGGTCCGTGAAGCGATCGGATGCCGTCGGGGGCGATGCATCGTTGTCCGCCGCCACACGACGGCGCGGCCGCATTCGCCGGACGGAAACCGGGCTGGGTACCGGAAAAGCCAACAACAGAGCCATCTGCAGTGCACAGGTCGCCCCCACGAGAAGACGCACCGCCGGCATTGCCAAAGGAATCCCCTCCATGCATCCATCCTTGTACCGATGCGGTTCCCGTCAACCCGGCGCGGCCCCGTAGGTCAAGAGCACCTGCAGCGTTTCCTGGGGACGCCCGGCGATCTGCTCGAGGGCCTGCTGGGCATCGTCGATCGCGAAGCGATGGGTGATCAAGCCGGAGGGCTTCACGCGAGCGAGCATCGCCAGGGCCGTGTCCAGGCGACGGCGTGCGGTCCAGCGCGCGCCGTGAATTGGATCGATAGTGCTGACCTGGCTTGCCATCAGTCGAATCCGTTCCCGGTGAAAACGCCCGCCCAGATCAATCGCTGCCGCCTTGGTCCCGTACCAGGACCCCACGACGATGCGGGCCCCGAAACCGGCCCAGGCGATGGCCGTGTCGAGCATCGACGGCTGCCCTGAAAGTTCGAAAACCAGGTCGGCCCGGCCCTCGACGTCCAAGCGCTCGAAAAAGGTGGCGGCTTGGCGATCGAAATCGGTCTCAGCGCCGCTCCATGCGGCCTCCGCGCCCAGATCAAGCGCAGCCTGCCGGCGTAAAGGCCAGCGTTCCAGTGCCGCCAGGGCACCGAGAGGATAACGCGCCAGCAGCGCCGTGGTGAGCAGACCGATCACCCCCTGGCCCAGGAGCAGGACCTGCTCGCCCAGCAGCGGTCGGCCGTCCATCACCAGGTTGACGGCCGTCTCCATGGACGCCAGAAAAACGGCATCTTCGTCGGGAAGCTCCGGGGGCAGCCGGATCAGTTCATCCGCCCGGGCCAGGTAATGACTCTGGTGGGGACGGAAGGCGAAAACCCTCTGTCCGACCCAGCCCGAAGAGATTTGCGCGCCGGCCGCCACGACTTTTCCGACGCTGCTGTAGCCGTAGGCCAGGGGGTAGGCGAAACGTTGACCGGCGTAGGACGGAATCGTTGCATCCACCGGCAGTCCGGCCGGGATGCGGCCCGTGAAAACCAGCATCTCGGTTCCGGCGCTGATGGCCGAGCAGCGGGTCTCGACCAGCAGCTGTTCCGGTCCGACGTCGGACAGTGATTCTTCCCTCACGGCGCATTTAAGGGGGGCCGTATAAAAGAGGCAGCGATTGTTCATGGCATCTGCCGGGCCGGCCGGGCCCACAGGATCAGGTCGTCGCCCAGGCGGGCATAGCGGACCCCGGTCAAGGGCATGAAGGCATCGGCGCCGTTGGTCGGTGCGGCCAGTACCTGGAGTCCTCCGATCAGTTTCGGGGCAATCGTGACAATAAACAGATCCACCATCTGCGACTGGATAAAACTGGTGATCACGCGGGCACCGCCTTCCACCATGAGGCGCTCGATCCCCCTGGCGTGCAGTAATCCCAGGGTCTGCGGTATGTCCAGGCGCCCGTTGCGGGCATCCCGCGGACAGGAAAGCACTTCGGCGCCGGCACGGGTCATTTCCATCACCCGTGCCGACGGGGTGTCGGCGGCGCCCACCAGCCAGGAGCGACGGCGAGGTCCCTGGAGCAAGCGGGCATTGTGCGGTGTTCGCAGGCGGGAGTCCAGGACCACCGGCCGCGGATGCGGCCCGTCCACGAGGCGCACGCTGAGTTGCGGATCATCCGCCAGCACGGTCTCGATACCTACCAGAATACCGTCATGCAGCGCCCGCAGCGTGTGGGTCATGCGCATGGCATCCGGACTGCTGATCGGCAGCGGACGGCGATTGCGTGTGGCAATGCTGCCATCGATGCTCTGGGCATAGCTGACCGTCACAAATGGCCGCTGCGAATGCCGGCAGGCATTTGTCACCCCCTCCAACAGGCGTTCGAGGTCTTCCACGGCAAAAGAGGGCGCAGGGTCAAGCATGAACACTCCCTATCGATCGGTTGCGGCCGATGGTGGTGGCGCGGTCAGGTTGCATCGAGTCGCCGGGTCGGCGGCGCAACCGTTGAGGGTCGCAGCCAGCGCGTCAGCAACCCGGCCCCGGCGGCGATCAGCACCAGGTCGCGGGCCCGCATGATCAAGCAGGCTGCCATGGCCAGCGTCGGATCGCCGCCCAGGCCGGCGAAGGCCGCCACCTGGCCGGCTTCGAGGATCCCCCAACCGCCGGGGAGGGGCATCAGAAAGGCCAGGCGCGCCGCCACCGCCAACGTCAGCAGTTCGGGGGTCGACAGGGTAACGCCCAGAAAAGCGTAGATCAACCCGAGTTCGGCCAGGAAGGCCCCCCACTGCACCGCGGCCGCCAGGGCATAGAATCTCAGGTGACGCGCGGTCAGGATAGGGGCCGCCCGGGATTCGCTGGCCCGCACGAAACCGATCAGCCGCGCCAGCTGGCGCGAGAAACCGGTTCGCCGTCCCCCCCAGGCGACCAGCCGGCTGAGCGGGTGGTGCCCCAGGGCCATGGCCCCCAGCAGCAAAGCGGCGCCCAACCCCAAGCCCACCGTGATCGCCAGGGCCGGATTTACAGCTGCCGCTTCGGGCGCCAGCGTCGGCAGCACGCTGATTGCAGCGATCGAGAGAAAAAGCAAGTTGCCCGCCAGTTCGACCAGGCGGTCGACGGCCACGGCGGCCGAAGCCGCCGTGGGAGCGACCCCATGCATCGCGGTTAGGCAGTACACCTGGAGTGGCTCCCCTCCGAATTGCGGTCCCGGGGTGACATAACTCAGCGTGTTGGCCCCCATGCGATAGAGAATCAGCGACCCGAAAGGGACGGGGAACTGCATTTGGTGGAGAATGAAGAACCAGCGCCAACACATGGCCGTTAAAATGAAGAGATTGAGCAAGCCGAACAGCAGCCCCTCACGCCAGCCCCAGCGCGCGATCGCCGAACCCACGGCGGCCAGGGAATGATCGCGCCAGGACCAGACCAGCAGGCCGATGACCGCCGCGATGATAAGGCCGCGCAGGCCGTTGGTCCTGAGGGTTGAATGTCGTGCGCGTTGTGGCATACGATGGTGTCTTTCCATGCTTCGACCTCTGAGCCGAACCCGCTTCGGGCGGCAGGCCCGGCTGGGACCGCCCCCCTTCGGAATGCCTGGGCCGACATGACCTTCCTCGGTTGCATCAGCCGCACGACGGACGGACTGCGGATCACCTGAAAATAAAGGCATCTTCCGGCCGCCACAGCGAAACGTCGCCGGTCCCCGTCATTATCAGAACGGCGGCTCCCGCCAGGGTCATCATCAGAAATGGCGTCGGCCCGGCCACTGAGGCCTGGTAGGCCAGTGCCAGGCTCAACACCAAAGCCGCCGTGCGGCCCGCCAGGCCGCTGACCACCATGAGCCCCAGCCCCATCAGCAACGCGGTGGACAGGGGGGGGGCAACCGGCATGCCACGGACAAAAAATCCTCCGCTGACCAGCAGGCCAACCCGCAGCAGGGGGGGGATCTTGGCGACGAGGGTGCGCAGCACCCGTTGACCGAAGCGGATCGTCGTTTCGCTGAGCTCTCCCCGGGCGATCATCCAATCCCAGACAAATCCGGCGATCAGAGGCATCAGAAAAAGGGGCGCCAGCGCATGGATCACGTTATAGGCGAAGAGCGGGAGCATGGCAATCCCTACGAACCCCATCTGCACCCCGGCGACCAGGCGGGCAAACGTCCGCGGTCCGGCCGGCCGGTTCCAATAGCCCTGACGACGCCGGTACCAAAGTCCAAAACGAAAGACATAGAAGCCCACGCCGGCGGACAGATAGTAGGATGGCAGACGCTGGGTGCCGACGGCCACGATGCAGGCCGCCAGCATCCCCAGGGCGTCGGTGTGAAGGTCGAGTTCCTGTCCCAGGCGTGTCGAAGATCCACTACGACGGGCCCAGTAGCCGTCGAGACCGTCGAGCAGCCCGGCCAGCAGGTACAGACACCCCGGCCACCAGGTCCAGGCGGCTGCGTCCGGGTATTGACCGAGGGGCCCGCTGAACACGAAACCGGCCATCAGTCCGATCAAAAGCCCCCGTAGCAGTGTGAGGCGATTGGCAGCACCAATTCGAGAGCGGATCGCCGCCGCTCCCGGCCCGCGGTTCAGGTGCAGGTTGCGCCACAAACGCCCGTGGACCGCCGCCAGGACCAGCACGCAGGGCACCAGCCCGGCCAGCAGGCCGGCGGGCGCACCACGGCCGGCGATAAAAACGAAAAACAGCAGGGAGATCACGAGATGCCCGAGCAACTCCCCGGCGGCGCAGCGGCGCAAGGCCGCCGGCACCCGCAAACCAGCGGTTGGATGCGGCGACATAAGATCTTCGGTGCTCCGACGATCGGGCATACGGGAGGCTCCGTCAACGACTCCAGGCAACGGTGTGCGTCGTCAGCCCAAAGCGCGCAGGTTCGCTACCGTGCCAAGCATGGCGCCCCTGCGGCGCCGGTGCTGCCCATTTTAGGGGTCAAATAAACGAATGACGACAGCCTTTTAATATGGCCGCTGAACCGGGGCCTGTCCAGCAGGAGACCAACGGCGCCGGCCGCAGAAGGTTTGACATCCTCATAACTTTTGGTTTAGGGATGATCACTTTCCCGTATATCATCGTTTCCGGGCATCCCTTTCCGAAAGCGCGAACGCATGCCGACCCGACCAGCCTTGATCGTCGAAGACCTTCACAAACGCTTTGGGGACCTCGAAGTTCTGAAAGGCCTGTCGGTCGCCGCCCAGAAAGGCGACGTCATATCCGTGCTGGGCGCCAGCGGATCCGGCAAAAGCACCTTCCTGCGCTGCATCAACCTCCTGGAGATCCCCGACCGGGGCCGCATCACGGTCGGCGAAGAAACTGTAAAGATGCATACCAACCGGCGCGGATTAAACGTGCCGTCCGACACCCGCCAGGTGGAGCGTATCCGCACCCGTCTGGCCATGGTTTTCCAGCAGTTCAACCTCTGGTCCCACATGACCATCATGGAAAACGTGGTCGAAGCGCCGATCCACGTCCTTAAAGTCCCGCGCCGCGAAGCCCTGGCGCGCGGCGAAGCCTATCTGCGCAAGGCAGGCATCGCCGACAAGGCCGACGCCTATCCGGCCCATCTCTCCGGCGGCCAGCAGCAGCGCGCGGCGATCGCCCGGGCCCTGGCCATGGAGCCCGCGGTTTTGCTCTTCGACGAGCCGACGTCGGCCCTGGACCCCGAACTGGTGGGCGAAGTCCTTCAGGTGATGCGCGATCTGGCCGAGGAGGGACGCACCATGATCGTCGTGACCCATGAGATGGGTTTCGCCCGGGAAGTATCCTCGCGCGTGCTTTTTCTGCACGAAGGGCGTATCGAAGAAGACGGGCCCCCCGGGCAGGTGTTTGCCAACCCGCGCTCGGATCGTTTCCGGCAGTTTATCGCCGCCATGGTGTAATTTCTGGTTTGGCTTGCCGCACTGCAATCATACAGCCCAAGGAGGAAGCATGAAGAAACTACTGATCGTGATCGCCGTTCTGGCACTGGTTCTGGCGGCCGGCAGCGTCCAGGCCAAGGACTGGAAGAAAATCCGCGTCGGCGTCGAAGGCGCCTACCCTCCTTTCAGCTATGTCACGCCCGAAGGGGAACTGGCCGGCTTCGACATCGACATCGCCAAGGCCCTGGTGGCGGCCATGGGAAAAGAAATCGAACTGGTGCCGCAAGACTGGGACGGCATCATCCCGGCCCTGCTGGCACGGAAGTACGACGCCATCATCGCCTCCATGTCCATCACCGAAGAACGCAAGAAAAAAGTGGCCTTCAGCAACAAATACTACAACACGCCGGCCAAATTCGTGGCCGCCAAAGGGGCCATGAGCGAGTTTTCCCACGACGCCATCAAGGGCAAAAAAATCGGCGTCCAGCGGGCCACGATCCACGACCGCTACCTGACCGACAACTACGGCAAGGACGTCGAGATCAAACGCTACGCCACCCAGGACGAGGCCTATCTGGATCTCGTGGCCGGCCGGGTGGACATGCTCCTGGCCGACAGCGTGGCCATTTCCGACGGCTTCCTGAAAAAACCCGAGGGCCAGGATTATGCGTTCGTCGGACCCGACCTGAACGACCCCAAGTGGTTCGGCGAAGGCACCGGTATCGCCATTCGCAAGGAAGACAAGGACCTGGTCGAGATGTTCAACAAGGCCATCGAACAGATTCGCGCGGACGGTACCTACAAGAGGATCCAGGACAAGTATTTCGACTTCAACGTCTATGGCGAATAACGACCCCGCCCTCATGCCGGCCGCTCTCCGCGCAATACTGTGGAACGCCCGTCCGGCGCTGTTGGAGATCATAAAACACTATGTTCGACCTACAGGGATACGGCCCCAGCATCCTCGAGGGTGCGCTGGTCACTATCGAAGTCGGGCTGGCCTCGCTGGCCATATCAATGGTCCTGGGCATCATCGGCGCGCTATCTAAGCTTTCGGCCTCTCGTCCGCTGCAGTTTGCCGCCCAGACCTATACCACCCTCATTCGCGGATGCCCGGACCTCGTCCTCATGCTGCTGATCTTCTTCGGCGGCCAGGTATTCGTCAACCAGATGGCTCTCATGGTGGGATATGATGACTATATCGACATCAATCCCTATCTGGCCGGTGTGGCCACGATTGGATTCATTTTCGGGGCCTACATGACCGAGACTTTCCGGGGGGCGATTCTGGCGGTCCCCCGGGGCCAGATCGAGGCGGCCTACGCCTACGGCATGCGCCGGGGCCAAATGTTCCGGCGCATCCTCCTGCCGCAGATGGTCCGCCATGCCATCCCGGGCTTCGGCAACTGCTGGCTGGTCCTGGTCAAAACCACGGCCCTGGTCTCCATCATCGGCCTGGACGACATGGTGCGCAAGGCTAACTTGGCGGCGGGTGCCACCAAAATGCCCTTTACCTTCTATTTTACCGTGGCTTTCATCTTTCTAATCATTACCAGCATCTCTTCCTACGTCTTACAGTGGCTGGAAAAGCGTTACAGCGCTGGAGTTGTCAAGGCCTGAGCATGGAACTCTCGATCATTTTCGACAATCTCGGACAGTACTTCGCAGGCCTTTGGACCACCACTTGGCTGGTGGCCGTGTCCCTCATGCTTGGGTTGTTTCTGGCCGTGCCCCTGGCCGTGCTTCGGACTTCACGCAATTACCTAATCCAGGCTCCGATTCGGGCATACGTCTATTTCTTCCGCGGCACGCCGCTGCTCGTGCAAATGTACATTATCTACTACGGTTTTGGCCTTTCGGAACCATTACACACGAGTATTTTGTGGCCTCTTTTCAAGCAGGCTTGGTTTTGCGCCTTGTTCGCCTTCACCCTGAACACCGGCGCTTACACCACTGAGATCATTCGTGGGGCCATCGAAGCCACTCCCCACGGCGAGGTCGAGGCCGCCCGGGCGGCAGGTATGTCGCGCATGCTCATGCTGCGCCGGATCGTACTGCCCAGCGCCTTTCGGCGGGCCCTGCCCCAGTACAGCAACGAAATCATCTTCATGCTCCACGGCAGCGCCATCGCCAGCACCATCACAATCGTTGACATCCTCGGGGTCGCCCGGATCATCAATTCACGTTATTACAGTCCCTATGAAGCCTTCCTGACCGCCGCCGTCTTTTATATGACGATTACATTCATCACTGTTTTCTTTCTAAAGAAGCTCGAGCACCGCTGGTTCGCCCATTTGCGGCCCCGGGAAGCTTCCCGGGGATGACGCGATGACCACGCGCACGACCGAAACCCACCACCTGCCGGCGGCCAGCATGGCCAACGCCCGCACCCTGGAAATTTTGCGCTACGGGTCGAAGAACCGCCGACCCAAAGCCTACATCCAGGCCGGGTTGCATGCCGACGAGGCGCCCGGCTACCTGGTGATGCACCACCTGATCGAAGCGCTGGACCGCATAGACGCCGAGCGCGGCATCAGGGGCGAGGTCGTGGTGGTCCCCGCGGCCAACCCGATCGGGGTCTCCCAGTGGCGCGACGACCGGCTTCAGGGCCGCTTCAATTTCAGCGACGGCGTCAACTTCAACCGCGGTTTCCCGGATCTGGTCGCCACGGTGGCCGACGAAATAAAAAGCCGGCTGGGAGATGATGCGGACGCCAATATTCAGCTGATCCGCAAGGCCTTCGGCCGGGCGCTGGATGCGATCCAAGCGCCGGACGAGGCGACCCATCTCAAACGCAAGCTGATGCGAACCGCGCATGACGCCGATATCGTTCTGGATCTGCACTGCGACGGCCAGGCGGTGATGCACGTTTATATCGGGGCGTCGCTTTGGCCGGAGGCCCGCGATCTTTCCGCCTGGCTGGGGGCGGCCGCCACCCTGCTGGCGGACGATTCCGGGGTGACGCCGTTTGACGAGGCCTGCAGCCGAATCTGGTGGAAGCTGGCCGCGCGTTTTCCCGACCACCCGATGCCGCCGGCCTGTCTGGCCGCCACCGTGGAACTGCGGGGACGGGCCGACCTGTCGCACACCATGGCGGCCGAAGACGCCGGCAACATCATCCGGTTCCTGGAAGGTCGCAAAGTGGTCCGGAGCCCGACCGGCCCTGTGACACCGCCGGCCCTCGAACACGAGGCCACGCCCCTGAGCGCCGTCGAACATGTCAAGGCCCCGGTACCGGGTGTGGTGGTCTATCGGAAACAACCCGGAGACATGGTCCGCGCCGGCGAGGTGGTGGCCGAGGTCGTCAACCCGCTGTCGTCCGAATCCGCCGAACGCATTCATCCCCTCCGTGCCGCCGCCGACGGCCTGCTTTTCGCCCGCAGCGCCGACCGCTTCGCGCGGCCGGGCCGCATCCTGGCCAAGATCGCCGGCCGGACGCCCCTGCGCGCCGAGGGCGAAAACCTGCTGACCCTTTAGATCCCAAGCGACTGCCGATGTGGCCGATTTGGGGATCAGGGCGCCCGGTAGACCTCCCACCCGGTTTTCGTCTGACCGACGCTGGAGTCGCCCCCCGATTCCGCAAGCCCCCCCCGATAGCTGAAGCCCAGAGCCGTTGCCGACGGCGGCAACAGCCACTGCCGCTCGAAGGTCCAGCGAACGAAACGATATTCGCTGTTCACGCCCGTCGCCCAAAGCAGTTTGGAATCCAGCACGCGCCCGTCGGCGTCAAGATAGTGCAGATAAACGCGAAACGCGTTGATAACCGGGAATTTGGCCAGGTTGGAATTGAACTCGACAAATCCGTTGATCTGCAGATTGTCGCCCGAACGGGCGGCCAGATAATGGAGTTTGAGGTCCTTGGCGGCCCAGGTGGACTCTGTCAGGGGCAAATCCGACAAGGGCACCCGATTTTCGGGACGTGCGGTCTTTCCAATATGGGGTGCCGATGCAGCGGCACAGGCCGCAAGGGCGAGGCCCGCGAGCAGAGCAGCCGTCTTCCTTAGGGCGTCGGACGCGATCGTGCTGACCGTCATGGTGTCATTCCTTTTGCTGGTCGCATGTGAGGGGGCGCGTTCTCAGAGGTTCGCGCCGTGCCGGGGATTTGCTTCGGCGCCGTTCGGCCGGCATCAGCGATTACAGCCATGTTCGCCTTCCCTTGGCTATCGGTTCTATCCATCCGTAAATCCACGGGGGCTGTGTTGCGCCGGCATGTATTACCGCACCGGCGGCAGCATGACCAATCTTGTCGATGCCCCGGCGATTTTCCCAAGATTCCTGCATGCGCCAACCGCCTGTCCTTGTTTCAGCGCTAAAGGTAAAGCCGGCGACATGCATCATCTCAGTCCGATACGGCCGGCCAGAAAACCTCGAAAACAGTCCCCCGACCGACATGGCTATTAACCTCGATTCTACCGCCATAACCGCGTACAATCCCATGCACGATGGCAAGGCCCATTCCACTTCCGCCCTCTTCCCGGCGGCGGGTAAAAAAGGGTTCGAATATCTTGTCGATCTGGTCCGGGGGGATACCGCCACCCGTGTCGGCCACGATTAGCTTCAGATAACGGCCCGTGACACGTTCGCTACCGTTGAAGCCCTGATCGCCCTGCAGATCGACCGCCTCCGCCCTTACACTCAATTTGCCCCACTCAGCCGACATGGCCTGTAGCGCATTGGTACACAGGTTCAGCAGCACTTGGCTGACCTGAGTCTCGTCCGCCATGATGTGGGCATTGGTTTTGATGTCCATCTCAAAGGTAACGGTCTCCGGGGCGGTCGCCCGGACCATTGCCACGGTGCGCTCGATGATTGGCCGAATGTTGACGGGGCTGGGCGCCACCAGGTCCTGGCGGCTGAAGAGCGTAATCTGCCGAATGAGTTTCCGGGCCTTGGCAATGGTGGTCTGGACGCCTTCCATACTGGATCGCACATCGGCGCTCAAATTATTTTCCAGTAGGGCCGCGCTGACATATCCACTGATGGCCTGCAGGTAGCTTGCGAAATCATGGGCCACATTGCCGGCCAGGTTTCCCATGGCCTCCATCTTCTGTGCCTGGATCAACCGGCGTTCGAGCGTTTTACGATCGGTGAGATCCTGCCAGGCCTCGATCGTTCCAATCCGCTCCCCCCGGTCGTCTTCAAAAGGCGCAACGGTGCCGAACAGCCACTTGCCCTCGTCGCCCAGCCAGGGGATGAAGACCTCGGAATCCTCCATGTTCCCGCCGGAGTCGGATGCCATCGGCCGGCGGCGAATCGCGGCGCGCTGGCCGTCGTCAGCAAAGCGTTGCGTGAGCAGGGTCAGAAAGGTGGACGCATGTGTGGGCGGATGCGGACGACAGCCGACCCCCTCGGACGCGCGGATACCGGTCAGATGCACGCATTCGCGATTCCAATGGGTAATTTGACCTTGTCGATCCACCACTAGGGTGGGCATCGGTAAATGTTCCAGAATTTGGACCAGGGTCTGACGGCTGCGACGCAAAGCCTTGGTCTTGTGCGCTACGGATCGGTTCAGGGTGTAAATCCACAGGGTCACGGCGAGCAGCAACCCCAGCAACGGAATGAGCGCGATCTTGACCGCGGCCAGGATGCGGTCGTACAGCGCACGCTCATCATAGACGGAAAACCAGCGGCGGTAAATGCGGTCGAATTCCCCACTGCTGTGAACCATGTAAAGGCCCTCATTGAGTTTCGCCAGCAGATCGGCATGGCCGGCCCGCACGGCGAGACCCATCTTCTGGGACAGCACCGGCGGTCCGACCGTCTTGACATTGGCGATCCCCAGCTTGCGCAGCAGATCGAGGCCATGCAGGCGAATCAGGACGGCACTGTCGTAACGCCCGGAGGCCAATTGGCGCAGGGCTTCTTCAGAATCGGCCACGGTCACGATCTTATCGGTGAAATCGTTGCGCAAGAGCCAGTCATGGGCGTAGACACCTTCAACCACGAGCACCTGTCGGCCGCGGGCGTCCTGTGGGGATTTGATGGCGCTGTTTTCGTGGACGAAGACCGCATAGGAGATGACAATATGCGGCAAGGAAAAGTCAAACACGCGATCCCTTTCAGGGGAATACATGACACCGGTGAGCGCATCGATCTGCCCCGCTTCCAGGGCGCGGCGTGCATCCGCCCAGCGTTCGAGTTTCAATTCCAGGGTCAGGCCGGCTTTCTCTGCGACGGCCTTGATGAGATCGATGTTGTAACCGTCAGGCTGTCCATCCGCGTTGATGAATTCATAGGGCGAGAAATCGTCGTTACCCCGAACCTGGATCGCTGCGTCTTCCGAAGCGGCAGCCAGCGCTCGTTCCGCAGCAGGCCAATTCACCACCTGGAACCAGAGGGCCATGGCAATCATCAGCGGCGTGAGCTTGGTCATAGGGAGAATGTCCGGGTTCGCTCGGGCTTTCGTTAGAATGGCATATGGGTGGGTAGCACACTGATTCCGCAATGTCAGCGGCGTTCAAACGACGATGACAAAGTTTATTGCAACGATGACCATAAATGTCAATTGAAGCCACCGCCCCGCATGCGTTTTGCTTTTTTGCGGATGTGGTTGGAAGCAACCTCCTGGAGAAGGGCGCAACCACCAGACCAGTGGACGGCTTCCGGCCCCAATTCCTTGCGCGGGTAAGCTTCTCACCCTCGACCAAGGCATGCTGGCGCTCGTCGAAAAAATTTTTACAATGCCAAGCTTATGGTTTGCCGATAACTTTACAGTATCACGTTCGATTCTCTGATGGGATTGCTCCCGCCACACAACGCAGGAACGGACGCGGAAGGGAGAAGCGGGACGACTTTCCCCAGCAGAAGCAGGCCTACCAAGGGGTTGTCGTGGTTGTCGACAAACCGGAGACAGCGACCCGCTTCGCCGATGTACCGGACGGCATCTATGCCGTCGCCGTTTAGCACGACCTCCATCGCAATAGCGAACTCGATCGCAACCTCTTCGTGGTTCCTGTGGAAGATTACGGTTTTTCGAACAATGCCCGCCGGTTCTTCGGCGCACCGGCCTTCAATGAAGCCGCCTCTGAGCACGGCGGCACCACCCGTATCGCTATCGACTTCAACCCCTAACAGACCTCCGAAAAGCGATTATGCCTGCCAATGCGGCGTTAAAAACCTTCTCTAATGCGCATTGATGGCCCATACGCGCTTGGGGCGCTGGAAGGGCTTTGTCTTGCCCTCACGCGCGACGTTTTTCCACCGCCTTTCAGCGGCTGAAGCTGGCCCGTGCATGGTCGTGAGGGGCTTGAGGCTGACCTTAGGCCGACTTCACCGTAAACAAAGGTCTCAGCGCCATTGAAAATGCGGAAGAAGCCGCCGTTTGTTGAAGGCGAAAAGCAGGCGGTCACGGCGGCGGCATGGCGCGGAAATTTCATGCCGAAACTGAATACGAAGACCTTCGATAGCCGTATCACCATCGAAGCGCTTTTCCAGAAGGGTTTCAATGAAATCAAGATAGACGCTATTGTTCACATGCCCATGGGGATCAAAATCACTGCTGCGCAGCGTCGTCGAAAAAACCTTTTCTTCGCGTGCGGACGCGTTCGGCCTCCAGCCGTCCAAATCGCAATCGAGCGCATTGTCCGTCTCAATGGTGTAGGCTTGCAGGAAGGCCGGTGGGATGCACTGGGGCCTTTTGTTCTCCAGGTCGAAAAAAACCACAGAATGGCCACCGATACCAGAGATTTTTCACCGGCCAGGACTTCGAAATCGCGAAGGGCCTTGAAACCGCGACTGCCTTTGTGCCAGGTCAGCGCACGGATTTCTTCTCCGAAGGTCGGCAGGCGCCGGATGCTCAAGACCAAATTGCTGAGCAACCAGGCCGTGCCGTTGGCCACGAGATCCCGGCTGCGAATACCCACCTGCTCCGAATGGGTCACGGCCGACGCCTGAAGCATTCGGGCCAGGGCTGCCAACCGCAGGCGAAAGGCCGGCCCGATATCCATATATCCGGTTTTACAACACCACTCGACTCTCATGTATGCTCCTGAAAACGACCGGCCCAACCGGCGGCAAACTGACCATGGGACTGCGGGGCGTTTCTGAATTTGGATTTGGCTTAGGATACGGCGGCTGTATGGCTTCCCCGCAAAGCGGGATTTTTGGCCCGATGGTTCTGAGCTGGTGAGGCGCAACCGGAAGCATACTCAGGTATTTCGAGGATTGAAGCCGAACGCCCAACGCCAAGATTTGTCTGCCTCGGGCGGATGGGCCAAAGACGATTTAGAATCGGCCCTCAGGCCTTGGCCATGACACGGTCCGGCAGCACGCGCAACACCCATTTCGCCAGCGCCCAGGGCCATGCTGGAATCATGGCGGTTTTGACCTTGCGGGCCATGCGGTCGGCCATGATCCGGGCGCCTTTTTCGGCCGATATCAGGAAGGGGCGATGAGGCAGCATGTCGTTCAGGGGGGTGTCGATGAAACCGGGGTAGAGAATGGTGACGTCGATGCCATTACGGCGAACGTAAGGCCGCACGGCCTGCAGGTAAGTCGCCAGACCGGCCTTGGACGCGCTGTAGGCCGCATTGCGCGGCAGCCCCCGAAAGGCCATGACCGAGCTGATCCCCACGAGATGGCCCTGACCGCGCGTCATGAAATGCTCGATGGCCGCATCCGCCGTGGCGATGGCGCCCAACAGGTTGGTTTCGAGGGTCCGTCGGCATTGGTCGAACTGCCCTTTGCCGACCTTTTCCCCAAACCCGATCCCGGCGTTGACCACGACCGTATCCAGACCACCGAGGATATCGGCCAGACCCTCCAGCGCCGGCGGCAGCTGGTCGTAACGGGTCACATCCAGTGCCTGAATCGCCACCCGGACCTCTGTATGGTGCTGGCGGATGGCTGTGCGCAGGGCCTCGAGTTTGTCCAGGCGGCGGGCGCACAGCGCCAGGTCGTGGCCGCGTGCGGCCAGCTCATAGGCCAGCGCAGCGCCGATTCCCGATGAAGCCCCGGTGATCATGACCGAACGGGACATGCGTCTCCTTTCATCCTACGGATGCGCCAGGCATCCATGATGTCGGCGTATAAAGCTTGGCGCGTCGCCAATCAACCGCTCGTTATGACCACTTCCGTCAAACGCGCCACACCCTCCGGAGGCGAAAAATCACACCGCCTTAATGGCACAGAGACCGACCGGAGGCGAGAGCCGTTTCGCTTTATCGCTCTTCCATTTCCCCGCAAGGGGTAGATTTCGTTTGCCGTCAAGGCCGCAGCAAACTGGCAACCGCAGGCGCAGCCCAAGCTACGTCGAGGATTGCCAGTTTGTGAGAACGCCGCCGGAGGACGGAAGATGCCCCTTCCCAAAAAGCGTAGCGACCGGCCGGAGGCGAGAACCGTTTTGCTTTATCGCTCTTCCATTTCCTCGGAAGGGGTAGATTTCGTTTGCCGGCAAGGCCGCAGCAAGCTGGCAACCGCAGGCGTAGCCCAAGCTACGTCGAGGATTGCCAGTTTGTGAGAACGCCGCCGGAGGACGAAAGATGCCGCCTCCCAATTGCGTAGCGACCGGCCGGAGGCGGTAGGTTCCGTTTCCGGGCAAGGCCCGAGCCGACTGACGCCCACAGGCGTAGCCTACGCTACGCCGAGGACCGGCAGGAGGCGAGAACGCCGCCCGGGGACGGAAGATGCCGCCTCCGGTCGGTCGCTTATTTTAGGCGGCCCAGTATGGCACTCGCAATCGTATTCTTCTGGATCTCCTTGGTGCCCTCGTAGAGCTCGGTGATCTTGGCATCGCGGTAGAAACGCTCTACTTCGTACTCCTGCATATAGCCGTAGCCACCCATGAGCTGGATGGCCTCGTCGGCGACTTCCACGGCCGTGCGGGCCGCGTACATCTTGGCAATCGAGGTCAGCTTGGGGTCGATGCGGCCTTGATCGAAATTCCAGGCGGCCTTGTAGGTCACCAGCCGGGCCAGTTCGAGCTTGGTGGCCATGTCGGCCAGCTTGTGCTGCGTGGCCTGGAACTGGGCGATTTTCTTGCCGAACTGCTCGCGCTGTTTGACATAGGCCAGGGCCCGGTCATAGGCCCCCTGGCCGGTCCCCAGCGCCTGGGCCGCCACGAGGATGCGACTTTCGTCGAAGAACTCGAGCAACTGGTAGAATCCCTTGTTCTCCTTGCCGATCAGGTTGTCCAGGGGGACGCGCACGTCCTTGAAATTGACTTCGGCCGTGTAGGAAAGGGTAATGCCCATCTTGTGGCCCACGTCCTGGGTGCTGATGCCGGTGCGGTCGGCTTCCACCAGGATGAGGCTCAGCCCGCGGTAGGACGGCTTAGCCTCGGGGTCGGTCTGGCACAGGACGCAGTAGAAGCCCGCCAGCGGCCCCGCATTGGTGATGAAAATCTTGGAACCGTTGATCAACCACTCGTCACCGTCCCGCACAGCCGTGGTCTCCACCGAGGTGATGTCCGAACCGTGGTCGGGCTCGGTGAAAGCCCCGCAGGAGAGGCACTCGCCCTCAGCCACCTTGGGCAGCCACGCGGCTTTCTGGGCATCGCTGCCGTTGTGCAGGATGATCTCGGAGGCGAAGTCGGCGATCAGCAGGCAGCAGCCCACCGTGCTGTCACCCCGGGCCAGTTCTTCGGCCACGAGGATGTTCTCCATCACGCCCATGCCCTGCCCGGAATATTCCTCGGGAAAATGTATGCCGATAAAGCCCAGATCGGCCGCCTTCTTCCAGATCTTCTCCGGGTACTGGTGGTTCTCGATGAGCTCCTCGATCACATCCTTTTTGAATTCCCCCTTGACGAACTCCCGCACTGCCTTCTGGATTTCCTTTTGCTCCTTGCTCAGTTCGAATTCCATGCTTGCCTGTCTCCCTTTGAAATAATTGCACCGTCTCCGCCGGGCGAAGACCATGCGATATGAAATCGGTTCAGTCCACCATTTCCAACGCACAGGCCATGGAAACGCCGCCCCCGCCGCACAAGGTGGCCAGGCCCAGCGATTTGCCGTGCTGCTGGAGCACGTGCAACAGCGTCACCATGATGCGGCATCCGGTGGCCCCCACGGGGTGGCCCAGCCCGATGCCCGAGCCGTTGACGTTGGTGATCTCGCGGTCGAGCCCCAGCTCGCGTTCACAGCCGATATACTGGGCTGCAAAGGCCTCGTTGACCTCCACCCGTTCGAAATCTTCAATCTTGAGACCGCTTTGCGCCATGAGGTGTTTTACGGCCGGCACCGGGGAAAGGCCCATCAGTTCCGGGTGGCAGGCACCGCGCCCGACGGCCTTGATGCGCGCCAGGGGTTTGACGCCCAGAGCCGCGGCCTTTTCAGCCGACATGATGATCATGGCCGCCGCACCGTCGTTGATGCCGCTGGCGTTGCCAGCCGTGACCGTGCCGGTCTTCGGCACGAAGGCCGGGGACAGCTTGGCCAGATCCGCCAGGGTCAGTCCGGGCCGGAAGTGTTCGTCGCGTGAAAAGACCAGGGGCTCCTTGCGGCGCCGGGGCACTTCGACGGGGACGATCTCGGCCGCAAACGAGCCGTCGTCGTTGGCGCGCTCGGCGTTGTTCTGGCTTCTGAGCGCCACCTCGTCCATCTCCTCGCGGGAGATGCCCAGGTGCTGGGCCACAAATTCGGCCGTGTGCCCCATGATATAGGGCTTGCCTACGAAGTATTTGGCCGGCGCCTGCTCCAGATCGAGCGGCCCGCCGGGGGTCAGCGGCAGGAGGTGGGAGCCGCAGTGCAGGGCGTGGATCATGGGGTCCACGAAAACCTGGTCCTGAAGACGGCAGCCCCAGCGCGCCCCGGGCACGGCATAGGGCACCCCGGACATGTGCTCGACCCCGCCGGCCAGGATGACGTCGGCCATGCCGGCCTGGATCATGGCCGCGCCGGAGACGACGGCTTCCATGCCCGAAATGCAGACCCGGTTGACGGTGGCCGCGGGCACGGTTTCAGGGATGCCGGCCATGAGGGCGGCCACGCGCGTGACGTTCAGTGTGTCGTGGTGCTCCATGCAGCAGCCCAGGCGCACGTCGTCAATGACGGCCGGGTCGATGCCCGCACGCTGGACAGCAGCCTGGATCACCGTCTGGGCGATGGTCGCCCCGTTCAGATCTTTGAGGGTACCGCCAAAAGCCCCGATGGCGGTCCGGCAGGCCGATACGATCACGACTTCTTTCATGCGTGTTTCTCCTCGTTGGTCGGTGTTGGGTTGCGTCACTTCCCGGTTTTCAGGTTTCGAGCCGGCCGCTCAGGCAGTCGGTGCTCCAGATCGTGTGGTCCACCAGGCCGTAGGCCTCGAATTCCCGGCACAGGCTGTAGGCCAGGCTGCTGCCGGCCGTCTCGGGGGCGGCCGGCCACTGCAGCACGACCATGAGGTCGTTGGCGATCGACAGATGCCGCCGCACGGTAACCCGCGGCGCTTCCGGCGTCCGCGGGATTTCTTCCAGATGGGCCATGATCTGATCCTCGACACCGTTGCGCCGGGACGGATCCATGCGAATCCGGATCATCTCGATCCATTCTGAAGGCGCTGCTGGTCGATGGCGGGGCATGGGCATGTCCTTGTGGCCGGTCGATGGCCGGGCCGGGCCGTTGAATTGAATTACCGCCATCCCATTCAGCATATATCGTACCAATCTTATTTATATATTAATTGCAGTAGGTTATAAATTAAGGCCAAATAGTTCTTTGCTATTTGACAGTTTATACTGTATTATTCGACAGTTTATAAAATAACTACCCTATTTAATAGTTTTATAAGGCAAGGTGTGACGTGTCCGTCGATGAAACCGTTTTTTTTCGCGAAGCCACCCTGCGCATCTGCGGGAGTCTGGAAATCGAGAAGGCCCTGCACCACTGTCTGCAATACATCAGCACGTTTATTCCGGCCAGCCAGATGAGCTTCCATGTCTACGACCGCGACCGGGGGATCGTCGAAACGGTGGCCAATGCGACCCAGGCGGACAGCCGGGCCCTCAGCGTCCACTCCCAGCTCTCGGAGGAGGGCCGCCGCCAGGTCGAGGAGCAACGCTCGATCAGGGTCCGCCTGATCATGCGCCTGGGCGACGACCCCGTCACCGAACCGGTGGCGCGCGAACTGGGCGCTCTGGACCAGCCGGCCCTGGTCATGGATCTGGTTCTGGAGCGCACGTTTCTGGGGATCGTCTCGGTATTCGGCGACGGGCAGGCGCCTTTCACACGGGAGCACATGCGCCTGATGCGGCTTCTGAACAAACCCTTTTCGGTGGCGTTGACCAACAGCCTGCGCTACCGCGAGCTTTCGGCGCTGCGCGACCTGCTGGCCGACGACAACCGCTACCTGCACGATGAACTGCGCCGCATTGCCGGCGAAAACGTGATCGGGGCGGACTTCGGCCTTCGGGGCGTGATGGAGCAGGTCCGACAGGTGGCCCCGCTGGACAGCCCGGTTCTGCTGCTGGGCGAAACCGGCACGGGCAAGGAGGTCGTGGCCAACGCCATCCACAACACCTCCCCCCGACGGCCCGGCCCGTTTATCAAGGTCAACTGCGGTGCCATCCCCCCCACCCTGATGGACAGCGAACTTTTCGGCCACGAGAAAGGCGCGTTCACCGGTGCCATCTCGCAGAAGCGCGGACTGATCGAGCGCGCCCAGGGCGGCACCCTCTTCCTGGACGAAGTTGGCGAACTGCCCCCCGAAGCCCAGGTGCGCCTCCTGCGGGTCTTGCAGGAAAAGAAAATCGTCCGCGTGGGCGGCACCCGGACGATCAAGGTGGACATCCGCATCATTGCCGCCACCCACCGAAATCTCGAAACCATGCTCATGCAGGGTGAGTTCCGGGAAGACCTGTATTTCCGGCTGCGGGTCTTTCCCATTGCCATACCGCCGCTGCGCGGCCGGCCGGCCGACATTCCGGCCCTGGTCCAGCATTTCATTCAGAAGAAGGTCAGCGAGATGAAGCGGCCCCACACCCCTTCGATCACACCGGAGGCCATGGATCGCCTGATGCACTATCCCTGGCCGGGCAATGTACGCGAACTGGAAAACGCCGTCGAACGGGCGCTGATTCTGAACCGCGGACCGGTCCTGCACATCACCGATATCGGAGCGCCCATCCCCAGCGGGCATCAGCGGGATCAAACATCGGGAGATGCCGGCGGGGAACCGCTGGCCATCGATGTCGTTATGGCCCGCCATATCCGCCGGGTCCTGGATATGTGCCATGGGCGCGTGGAAGGGTCCCGCGGCGCGGCCGTCCATCTGCAAATACACCCCTCGACCCTGCGCAAACGCATGCAGAAACTGGGCATTCCCTATGGTCGCCGGGCGAATAGGGGTTGACATCGGCCCGTCTGTCAATTAGCAATTCCTATCAATTGCAACCAATTACCAATCGATGGGAATCCATGGCCGATCAAAGCGAGCGTTTCGACGCCATCGTCGCCAAGCTGCGCGCCAACGAATTCAAGCTGACGCCGCAGCGTCTGGCCGTGGCGCGCATTCTGGCGGGCAGTGCAGGCCATCCCAGCGTCGATCAGATCTACACCCGTCTGCTGAAGGATTTTCCCACCATCAGCCTGGCCACGGTCTACCGCAACGTGATGCTGATCAAATCCCTGGGCGAGGTCCTCGAACTGGGTTTTGCCGACGGCAGCAACCGCTACGATGGCAACAAGCCCTATCCCCATCCGCATGTGATCTGCGTCCAATGCAAGCAGGTCATCGATCCGGACCTGTCAACGTTCAAGAACATGGCCGCCGAGGTTGAAAAGGAAACCGGCTACAGGATCCTGACGCACCGCCTGGATTTTTTTGGTATCTGTCGGGAATGTGCGCAAAAACAATGACCAACGGGTGGGGCAAGCGATCGTTGTTCCGCGGTGTCAGTATGGTTCGCTCCCCAGCGCCGGCAGCGGTCGGATGCCCTGGTCGTCTCCCGGCCGGGAACCGATCGGCCAGCAACCTCAAACCCTGGTCGCGATCGGCCCATCCGTCCGGTCGACTTGCATTTGAGTCAAAGCGCCCCTACTTAATTTTCCCAAATCACCAAATCCATTCGACGCCAATTTAAAGGAGAACCACCATGCCGAAAGCAACACCAGCGAACAAAACCCAGCGCCGCAAGAAGGTCATCGACGTCCTCAACAAAGCCCGGGCCATGGAGTTACAGGCGATTTATCAATACATGAATCAGCACTACAACCTGGACGACCTGGACTACGGGGAGTTGGCCGGCAAGATGAAGCTGATCGCCATCGACGAGATGCGCCACGCCGAGACCTTTGCCGAACGCGTCAAGGAACTTGGCGGGGAACCGGTGACCGGGCATGACGGCAAAATTGCCAAAGGCCAGCCGGTGGAAAAGATTTTTTCCTTCGATTCGGTGCTGGAAGACGATACCATCGACGTCTACAACCAGTTTGCCCTGGTCTGCCGGGAAAACGGGGACAGCGTCAGCATGAAGATCTTCGAAGACATTATCGAAGAGGAGCAGATCCACTACAATTACTTTGACAACGTGAACAGCCATATCAAGAAACTGGGCGACACCTATCTCGCCAAAATCGCCGGCACGTCCTCATCCACCGGACTGGGACCCAGCGGATTCGCGGTGAGCGGCGAGGGCGAATAAAAATCAATGGTGCGCACAAGGCGGGCGGGGTCGGCATCCACCCGCCCGCTGCGACACGAGGTCTTCGAGCCGGGCGGCTTCCCCGCGAATCGACCGCGTACGGGCAGGAGCCACGGCACGGCTCGCGCACCCTGCCCTGTTTTCCGACCGGGACGATAAAAAATCCGCGGCGATGATCCCATCGGCCCTCAAGCGCTTTACGCTGGGGGTCGAAACGTATTATGCTACTCACCATAGCGGGCCGGCCCGTGCCGACGGCGAACGGCGTGACGGCCACCAGCGGGCGACGGCCAACCGCCGCCCCGGACGAAAAATTACCAAGCGGCAGGTAAATCCCATCGGCGCCAAGGGCTATTTATCCAGACATGGACTCGTCGGCATCAGCGTGGTGCTGGTACTGGGAATCCTGTTCTTCGGGCTGCGGTTCAAAGGTACCACCACGACCAACCCGGTCAGCTGGCATGCGGACAGGGCCGGATTGACCTTCGGTCACTATGCCATGGCCTACTGCCGTGATGCTTTCGGGATCGCCCCCGACGCTTCGCCGGTGCCCCCCGCCGGTCTGTCCTTCGAACTGGCCTTACGGGCCGAAGCGATCAAACACGACCGCTTCCAGATTCTGCTGATGCTCCACGGCGGCAGCGACGAGGAACAGCTCCTGATCGGCCAGTGGCGCTCGGCCCTCGTTGTCATGCACGGCAACGACTACAGCGGCCGCAGGGGACTCAAACGGCTGACCGCCGACCAAGCCCTGCCGGCCGGTGTCGAACGCCTGATCACGGTGGTTTCGGGTACCGACGGCAGCCGCATTTATATCGACGGCCGCCCGGTCGCCCGCACGGCCCAACTGACCCTGACCATTCCCAACCGCCGCGCCCCCGCCACGCTGGTGGTGGGCAACTCGGTCTATGCCCGTCACTCCTGGAATGGCGATCTCTTCGGTCTGGCCGTCTACACGCGGGCCATCGCGCCGGCAACCATCGCCAAGCACTACGCCCATTGGAAACGAACGCGGGATTTTTCAATGGCGGTGTCGGCCGAACCCGACCTGCTCTACCTTCTCGATGACGTGCCGGGTCACAAAGCCCTGAACCGCATGGGCGACGCCCGTTCACTGGTCATACCGTCCAAGGTGCGAATCCTGCGCAAGGAAATTCTTCAGCTGCCCTGGGAAGGCATGCGCTGGGACGGCGCCTTCTGGAAGGATGTCGCGCTCAATCTTCTGGGATTCATCCCCCTGGGATTTTTCCTGAGCGCCCTGAGGTCCGACTTCGGCGGGGCCGCCGCACGGCGCAACCTGCTGCTCTGCGCGGGGCTGTGCTTTACCCTCAGCCTGGGGATCGAGCTGGCCCAGGCCTTTATCCCTTCGCGCAGTTCCCAGCTGCTGGATCTGCTGCTCAACACGCTGGGGGGCACGATCGGCGTGACCCTGCAGCGTGCCCACCATCGCCACCGCGAGCGCCGCAAACGCCCCCTGTCGATCTGATGCCCCCGGCGACGCACACCGTCGAACACGCCATTCACCCCGGCCAGGCGTGAGACGCCCGCGGCCTGCCCGCCACCGCGTTCCCTACGAAGGCCCAAGGCCGTCAGGATGAGGATTCAGCGACCTTGTCGAGGTAGGTCTTGACCCGGCTGACGACCGACATGAACATCTTGGCTCCGGTCATGCGGGTGAAGAGGTCGTCGGCGTTGCCGCAATTTTCGGCAAACGCGGGACCGATGACCGCGGCGGGGTCGTTTTTCTCGCTGCTTGCGGACATGGCGGCCAGATAGGCATCCAGCCGATCCCGCAGGGTCTGGAAATAGTCGATGTCCTGCCCGATCATCAGCTCGGTCGTCTGCGAAAGGCTCTGGGCATATTCCCGGACGGCATTCCAGAATGCCTCTAAAAGCGGCTGCCGCGCCGGTTGATTTTCAAGGTGATAGGCAATGCTCCACCCCACACTGATGATCTTGAGGATCTGCAGCTCGTATTCGACCGTGTGTCGGTTGACATCGGCCTTTTCATGCAACTGGCCCATCAGCCACTTGACGTCCTGGCGGTCGACGGCATAGTCGAAGAGAACCCCGGCGGGTGATTCCGGATCAGGCGTGTGCGCGTTCTTTTTCCCCATTATCGTCCTTCCCCGTCCTTTCCGCTCCGCCCATCGAGCGACCGAGCACCGTGTTGTTTCTCCCGGCGCCGCCGATAGCGGCTTGAGGCCTCGCCCGCCCCCTTTCGACGGCCGCAACCAGCGGTCGGTGTCGCCGGGCATCGGTCCGAACCGGGGCGCCTGTGCCGGGAAGGCGATAGCCGTTCGACCTTAAGGCCGCTGGTTGTGGCAACCCCGTTGCTGCGATTTGATCCGGCGGGGGCGCCGCGGCCGGTTCATCGACCGACGGATTCAGGCTTGCGGCTCTTTCGTAACCAGCAGGAACAGGCCGCTGAACAACAGGTTCACCACGGCCGTCAGGTAAAAGCCGGCCGCGAATCCGATGGCTTCGATGACCGCGCCCATAAACAGGGAGCTGGTCATCATGCCGAAATAAATACAGGTATTGTAGCCTCCCATGGCCACCCCGCGGGCGTTCGCCGCCACGGAGGCGGCAATCAGCGCGCCCACCGACGTAAACGCCAGCCCCAGGCTGGCGCCCGATACCAGGGCCCACAGGACAAAGCCGGTCCTGCCCACCGCCGCCCCGAGCCCGGTAAGTGACAGCGCGAAACCAAGCATTCCGATCAGCACCAGGGTGCTGCGCCGCCCGACCTTGTCGCTGAGATAGCCGCAAGGAATGCGCGAAAGCCCGTTGGCCAGGCCCTGGGCAAAGAAAATGAGGCCGATCTGGCCGGCATCCAGACCCTGGGCCCGGGCGTGCAGCGGGATGAAACTCATGAACATCCCGAGCCCGAAGCAGGCCCCCAGGGTCACCAGCCAGCAGCCCATGATCGGTCGGTTGCGCCAAAGGGCTTTCAGGGTGGTGCCGATCGCTGCATGCTCCGACGATAAGCCGTCAGGGCCTGCGCTTCCGGGAAGCAGCAGCAGGAGCCCGCCCAGATTGCACCCGAGCAAAACCGTGATGGTGACGAACACCGCCGGAAAACCGAAGGCACCGGCCATGTAGCCGCCCAGGACCGGTCCCAGGCTCATGGCCCCGAAGAGCGCCGTTGTGTACCAGCCATAGGCGCGCCCCAGATGCGTCGCCGGCGCGATCCGCGCCACCAGGGCCATCATCGTGGGACCGAAAGCCGCCATCCCGACCCCGAACAGCAGGTAAACCCCGGCCAGTCGGATAAATGTCGTGCAGGCGTAAAGCAGGCCAGCCGCCAATGCCAGGAGCAATACCCCGCCGGCGGCCACCGGCCGGCTGCCGTAGCGGTCGGCGACCATGCCCATCGGAAACGACAGCAGGCCGGCCATCAGGAAGAAGGCCGCATTGATCAGCCCGATCTCGGCAATCGTGACCCCCTGCTCGCGTGCGAAGAGCGGAATCACCGGCAACCGCATGAAAACGGCAAAATAACAACCAAAGGTCACCAGACAGCAGATCGTCATCAAGCGGACGAACGGCGGCCGGCCGGTTACGGTTCTGGCTGCCGGACCGCGTTCCATGGGCATTTCGCCGCCACCATCGCTGCCGGCGGCCGTTGAAAGTGTGTCATTGGTATTTTTCATTTGACCCGTCTACGGCTTCACACATTAGCCTTCTTTGCATCACGATGCCATCATTAATTGGCGCGTCCACGGACCCGGCGGGAATGCCCTCCCAGCGGCAGACGGCCCCGGTCAACCCCAACCGCCTTGCGCGGGCGGGCGGGGACGTGTGGCGGACGTGGATGAAAGCCGTCCCGGAAAGGAGAATAGACACCATGGCCAACCAGTTGATGAGCGGCTTCTGGCGCCTGATGCTTTCAGTGCCGCCTTTTCTGTGGGAAGCGCAGGTCGCCAAGGCCCGACACAAAATCCAGAGGGGCATGGGCTTCATGTCCCCGGAGCACCGCAGCGTCCACCATTTCAGCGTGCGTGAACTGCCGCGTTTCGGCCGTCCGCTACCGCCGGAACGGATTGCGGACCGACTGGGGTTGACCGTTTCCCGGGTGGTTACGCTCCTGGACGATCTCGAAGCCCGCATGACGTTTCTCTTCCGCAATCCGTCCGGAGAAGTCACCTGGGCCTACCCGGTAACGGTGGAAACCACCCCGCATGCCATGACCTTCAGCACGGGCGAAAGACTTCACGCCGCCTGAGCGGTGGACGCCTTCGCGACGCCCTTCGTGCAGGGGCGACTGAGGAATGCAACGCTGGCGGGCACGGTCGATTCGGCCTGCGCCCACTGCGGGCGGCCGATGCGGATCGAAATCGACAGCGATCTGAACTACCGCACGGGAGGCCAGGGCTGCCGCCCCATCGTGTTCGTGCCCGACATCGCGCTGGCCGAACTGGCGGCGCCGAGCATTATCGACGCCTTCTGAAAGGAGAGCGTCTTCTTCTGGTCAGAAGAACATGCCCGCGAATACCGCCGCAAAACGCACCGTCTGCGGGGCGCCTATTTCAGCGCCGACCAGACCGTCTACCTCACGCGTATCATGCAGAGCGCGCTGTTCGGTTTCAATCGGGGAAAGGCCTGATTGGCGGCGCCCGGCGGGATGACCATCGCCATTATGTGGAGAAAACCAAAGGGATGGGCCGCCGGGAATCAGCCTGCGGCCCAAGTGAAAATCAACCGGGCGGACCGGCCGCGGCGGGGTTCGCTTCCGCTTCGGGGGCAAAGAGGATCACCCGATTCTTGCCCCTGTGCTTGGCCTTGTAGAGCATGCGATCGGCGGTTTCGATCAGCATATCAGCGCTGCCGGCATCCACGGGATAGGTCGCCCCGCCGACACTGACCGTAATGCGCTGTTCGCGATCGACGCCGGGAGGCATGAAAATGTGGTCTTCGATCAACCCCCGGATGCGCTCGCCCACCGTGCGCACGGCTTGGGCGTCGCCGTAGGGCAACACCACGGCAAACTCCTCACCGCCGTAGCGGGCGGCCACGTCGATTTCACGCACGGACGCCTTGATCAGCTGGGCCACTTCGCGCAGAATCGCATCGCCGGCCATGTGGCCCTCACAGTCGTTGATCTGCTTGAAGTTGTCGAGGTCGATCATCAAAAGCGAGGTGCAGTGCCCCTGCCGCTGGGAGCGTTTGACTTCCAGGTCCAGGAAGCGCTTGAAATAGGCATGGTTGTAGAGTCCGGTCAACCCGTCCAGCAGGGCCGAGTTGAGCGCTTTTTCGTAATGCGCGTGCAGGCTGTCCAGATAGGTTTTCTTCTTCAGCAGTACGGTCACCCGGGCCTGGAGCTCCCGGGGGTCGATGGGTTTGATCAGATAGTCGTCCGCCCCCAGTTCGACACCCCTGATCTTGTTTTCGATGTCGCTCAGGCAGGTAATGAGCACGACCTGGGTATCCTTGGCTTCGTCCGTCTGCTTGATCCGGCGGCAGATTTCGAACCCGTCCATACCCGGCAGCAGGATATCAAGAAGAACCAGGTCGAATCGTTTGCGGCTGATGATCTCAATGGCGTCCGATCCGTTACGCACCACATCGATGGCGTAGTAGGGTGCAACCAGGTGGTTCTGGAGGAGTTTGAGGTCCTTGGCATCGTCTTCCACGATCAGGATGTTGTGCACGCGCCCGTCTTCCTCGGCAGGCTCGGGGGCCGGTTCTTCCGGGCCGACCTGCTGTTCCGAACGGGCCCTGATCGCCAGCTGATCCCGGTAGCGCTTGAGCTTGAGCATGGACTGGATGCGGGCTTCGATTTCCACCGGGTTGACCGGTTTGGTCAGAAACTCCTCGGCCCCGGCCTCCAGCCCCCGGGCCCGGTCGGCCGGGCTGTCCAGGGCGGTTATCAAGATGATCGGGATCGCCTGGGTGTCGCGGCCGGCCTTGAGACGGCGGGTGACTTCATAACCGTCCATTCCAGGCATCATCACATCCAGCAGGATGACGTCCGGCGGGTGGGCCTCGACCTGCGCGAGGGCGGCGGGACCGTCCTCGGTCGTGTTCAGTTCGTATCCGTCCCGGGCCAACAGGCCGCACATCAGTTTCACGTTCTTGGGATCGTCGTCCACCACAAGGATGCGCACCGTATTGGGCTTGCGTTCCTGCCGGAGGTCGCGCTTTTCGACAGCCCCCGGCCGGATAAAGGTCGCGATCACATCGATGAAGCTTTCCGTGTCGATCGGTTTGGTGATATACCCGTCGCAGCCGGCCGAAAGTGCCCGGGCCTTGTCGCCCTCCATGGCGTACGAGGTCAGGGCCACCACCGGTATGGCGGACAGCTGCGGATCGGCCTTGATCATGGTCGTGGCCTGCAGGCCGTCCATACCGGGAAGCTGGATATCCATCAGAATCAGGTCGGGCGGCGCCTGGCGGGCCAGCGCAAGCCCTTCTTCGGCATTGACGGCTTCCATCACGCGGTAGCTGCCCATATGCAGCAGCAGCCGCACCAGCTTCATATTCTTTTCATTGTCTTCGATTACGAGAACCGTTCGGGTCGTCATGGCCATTACTCCTCAATTACGGGCGTATCAGCGGATTCGGGCAACACGATGGTGAAGGTCGCCCCCTGCCCCTTACCGTTGCTGGCGGCCTGGATAAGTCCTCCGTGCAGCTCGACCATCCGTCTTGTAAGGGCCAGCCCCAGCCCGGTGCCTTCCTGGCGCTCGGCCGTGGAATTGAGCCCCTGCTCGAATGGATTGAAAATACGCTCCAGGTCCTGGGGATGAATACCGGTTCCGCTGTCGCTGACCTCGATGGCCCAGGTCGGCAATTGGGCGTCGCCCGGCAGTTCCATCCCCGGCACACGACTGACCGGGTCGCCGTTAACCTTCCAGGCCCGCAGGCTCACATACCCTTTGTCGGGGGTGAATTTAAAAGCGTTGGAGAGCAGGTTGTAAAGAATCTGCTTCATCTTGATCTCGTCGGCCAGGATGGTGTCCGGTGCGTCGTCGCAAGCCAGGTCGAGTTCAATATGGTGCTTCATGGCCTTTTCCTTGAACATCACCAGGCAGTTGTTCAACATGGCCTGGGCGTCGATCTTGGTCAGCATGAGTTCCAGCTTGCCGGCCTCGACCTTCGAGAGATCCAGGATGTCGTTGATCAGGGCCAGCAGGTGCTTGCTGCTGGAGAGCACGTCGTTGAGGTATTCCTTCTGCATCTCGTTGATCCCGCCCAGTTTCTCGGCGGCGATCAGTTCGGTAAAGCCGATGATGTGGTTGAGCGGCGTGCGCAGCTCGTGGCTCATATTGGCCAGAAACTCGCTCTTGGTCCGGTTGGCGCTCTCGGCCTCGAGGCGGGCCGCATCGAGATCCCGGGTGCGTTGCCGCACGCGCTCCTCAAGTTCGTCGTGGGCCTTCCTGAGGGCTGCTTCGGCCCGTCTGCGTTTACGGACCTGGCTGTTGAGATCTTCAATCGAAGCCGTGGAGGATTTAAGCTCGCGGGCCATTTCGTTGAAGGCCTGGGTTAGATCAGCAACCTCGTCGCGTGAATCGGCTTCGTCGACCTGGATATCACGCTGGCCCGCCTGAAGGGCCCTGGTGGCCGCCTGCAATCTACGGATGCGCAGCGAAAGCGGCCGCGAAACCAGTAGGCCGATGACGATGGCCAGGACCAGGGCGGCCAGGGACAATCCCAGCGTGTACATCACGGCGCGTGTCACCGCTTCGCCGACTTCGCCCACGGCCTCCTGAATTTCCCCGACCGCATCCGAGAAAAGATCGCGCGATCCTTCGCGAATGCGTTCCTCCAGTTCCGGATGCCGGTTCAGGAAAACCGTGGCCGCGGCCTGATAGCCATGACTCGCGGCAAGCTCAAAGGTCTGCTTTATCAGGGCCTCGTATTCCGCGATCAGGGCCTCCAGCTCGGCAATTTCCTCCATTTCCGAGGCTTCACCGGCCTCGTCCTCTTCGTCTGCGGCCATATCCAGACCGGTCTCCGTGGCGCCCTTGAGCTCGTCGAACACCTTTTCGATCAGGGCCAGGTCGTCCATGATCCGCTGCCTGTCGGCCAGGCCGTCATGCGCAT
>JAAUYG010014848.1_pt1 | contig 107354 bp, 102 predicted proteins | sample 7278091 | NCBI WGS metagenome assembly JAAUYG01 (sample SAMN14350201, study PRJNA611818) | marine sediment metagenome | isolation source: surface marine sediment (0.6m) | place: French Polynesia: Moorea | collected 2018-08 | reverse complement strand
GAAGACATCATCGAGGCCAGCTGGCAGGCCCTGGCCGACAGTTTCCAGTACAAGCTGGCCAAGGCGCAGAAAACGCGCGCGACCGACCGCAAGGAGGCCGCCGCCGGTTAGACGACACTCCCGGGCGTGCCGTCGATCGCTACAGCCGCGGCGAACGCCCGATTATCTGCAGGGGGAGCCAAATGGCACCACGAAAAGCGGGAAGGTTCAACGCCGCAGGGTACGCGAGTCATCGCGCCCTGCGGCCCATGCTCCGGGCCGGTTCAACCATCGCGAGCGCATAACGAACCGATAAACCCCAATCGCAGCCGGCTGTTGGAATCGCACCGGCCGGCTGAGTCCACAGGAGCATCACATGAACGCCAACGACCCGAATCGCGTCATCATATTTGACACCACCCTGCGCGACGGCGAGCAGTCGCCGGGCGCCAGCATGAATACGGCCGAAAAACTCCGCCTGGCCAAGCAGCTCGAAAAGCTGGGCGTCGATGTGATCGAAGCCGGATTCCCGGCGGCTTCGGACGGCGATTTCGAAGCCGTCGCCGCCATTGCCAAGGCCATGCGCCATGTCCAGGTCACTGGCCTGGCCCGCGCTTCGCGCCAGGATATCGACCGTGCCTGGGAGGCCGTCAAACATGCCGCCCACCCTCGCATCCACACGTTTATCGCCACCTCCGATATCCACCTGAAATACAAGCTCAAGATGAGCCGGGAAGAAGTCGTCGAGGCGGCTGTGGCGGCGGTACAGCATGCCAAAGGCTATACCGACAACGTCGAATTCTCGGCCGAGGACGGCTCGCGCAGCGATCGTGATTTTCTCTGCCAGGTCTTCGAGGCTGCCATCGCGGCCGGGGCCACCACGATCAACCTGCCGGATACCGTGGGCTATGCCGTTCCGGACGAATTCAGCGACATGGTACGCTACATTCGCGAGAAGACCCCCAATATCGACCAGGCCGTCTTCAGCGTTCATTGCCATAACGACCTGGGGCTGGCCACGGCCAACACGATCGCCGCCATCCAGGCCGGCGCCCGCCAGGCCGAGGTGACCATCAACGGCATCGGCGAGCGGGCCGGGAACACCTCGATGGAAGAAATCGTCATGGCCCTGCACACCCGCAAGAACCACATGCAACTCGAATGTGGCGTAAAGACCGAGCACATTCACGCCAGCAGTCGCCTCGTCAGCATGATCACCGGCATCATGGTCCAGCCGAACAAGGCCATCGTAGGAGCCAACGCGTTTGCCCACGAAGCCGGCATCCATCAGGACGGGATTCTCAAGAACCCGATGACCTACGAGATCATGCGCCCGGAAACCATCGGTCTGAGCCACAACAAACTCGTGCTCGGCAAGCATTCGGGCCGGCATGCCCTGCACGATCATCTCAAGGAACTGGGCTACGAGCTGAGTGACGAGGAACTGAACACCGTTTTCAAGCAGTTCAAGGATCTGGCCGACAAGAAAAAACACATCATGGACGAGGACCTGGAAGTCCTGGTGACCGAGGAATTTCTGCGCACGGCCGATGTTTTCCAGCTGCAATACCTGCATGTAACGGCCGGCACCACGGTCCTGCCCATGGCCAGCCTGGAACTCAAGATCAACGATCGTCCGGTTCGGGCGGCCGGCTACGGCAACGGCCCCATCGATGCGGCCTTCAACACCATCGCCAAGCTGACCGGCACCCGGTCCGAACTGCTGCGCTTTACGGTCAGCGCCCTGAGCGGCGGCACCGACGCCCAGGGCGAGGTAACCGTGCGTCTGCGCGAAAACGGGCTGGTGGCGCTGGGCAAGGGCGCCGACCCCGACATCATCACGGCCAGCGCCAAGGCCTACCTCAACGGCCTGAACCGGCTCGAGTATCTCAAGGCCAATCCGATCAAGGATCGCCAGGGTCTCTAACAGTGTGTGCCCAGAAACGGCATCTTTCGGCCCAGGTCGGCGTTCTCGCTCTTTTTAAATCCTCGACGTAGCCCGCCTACGCCTGTGATTTCAAAATCGCTGCGGCCTTGACCTGAACCAAAATCTACCATTTCTGGACGGACACTCACCGACAGCAACATCCGCCCTCGAATGACAAAAGCTGGAGCATCCTGCTGCTCCAGCTTTTGTCATTACAAGAAACACACAGCAACCACCGGCACCTGTCAACGGGGACTCTCCCGAAATTACAGGGGCCGCAGGTAGCCCCTTCAAAGGGGCTTGAAAATATAGCTTTTCTACTTTTGGTTTTCTTTTTTCCCTTTGTAGGCATCGAAGTAGCGAACGGATCAGGTAACGCAACCGTCTGAAAAATGGTTTTTACACTAAACCGTCTTTTCTAGCCCGTGCAAGAAAATGAACATGACTTCAAGTGGCAACATCCTTGACCGGACAGGCCTGCTTCTGCACCAGAGAAAACGTTTCGCACCCAAACAATGAAGCTGGAGCGGTATAATGCTCCAGCTTGCATTATTTAAAAAATCGCTTTGGCCGCAAAAGGCTCCTGGCGATTGATGCATCGGGTGGCCATCAGAGAGGGGCATATCAGTCGCTTGGGGCTTCGAGTTTCTCCCCATCGTCCCGCGCTGAGCATCGGTGGCAGGTTCGGAAAAAGCGTGTCGGCTTGTTTGAGCGCAGCGAGTTCCGACACGCGCCGAACCTGGCATCGACGCGCAGGGCTAAGCGGGACGCGGGCGGTTTCTTTTGGTTCGTTTTCTTGCTCGTGCAAGAAAATGAACATGACTTTAATTGCAATTTCCTTGACTGGACAGTCCTTGTCTATGCACCAGAGGAGACGTTTCGCGTTCAAATAATAAAGCTGGAGCAGTATGATGCTCCAGCTTTATCTTTTTTGAGACGACACAGCGCGGCCGGGACCGGATCTACTCCCCCAAATACCCCTTACGCAGCTTCTTATCGGCCTTTTCCCCCAGGTTGTAGCGAAAGTACATCTGGGCGAAGGCCGGGTTGGCGATGGTGCCTTTTTCCTGCCCTTTGTAGATCAGGGTCAGGCCCTTGCCGGGAACGTAGGTCGCAATCGATGTGGCCCCGGGGGCCATGTCCTGGTCCAGCCAGGAGGCGTAGCGTTCAATATCGGCCATGTGCTTTGCCACCATTTCGGGCGGATTGGCCTTGATGATGGCTTCCTTGAAGCCGTCCTGCAATTTTTTGGCCGTGGCCTTGCTGGTCAGGTATTGCAGGTGAAAATGTTTGATCTGCTCGGAGGTGATGGCTTCCTCGGCGTCACGGGTGGGATTTTCCAGGTAGAAACCACCGGCGAAGACCTTGATGAAGAATTTGGTGCGCAGGGCCACGCCGTTGAGCTGCAGTTGCTTGCCTTCAACGGTTTTCTCGCCGGGAAAGTTCACACCGGCAATTTCCTGGTCGGCGGCGCCTGCCGCAACAACTGACAAGAGCATCCACCCCAGGGCCAGGGAGACAATCATTGGTGTTTTTCGCGTCATGGTCACATATCTCCTTCCATTATTCGGGGGAACAGCATTCGCATCGGCCATCAGCCGAGTTGAGCCAGCAGACGCGCGGCCCATTCGGCGTAATAGCGCTCAGGCGCCTGGGCGGCGCGTTCCAGCCAGCGCCGGGCTTCTTGCTTGTTGGCCTTGCCGCCCATTTTCATCAGCAATTCACCGAAATAGACCTGCGCTTCGGCATACGTGTCCAGAAATCCGGTGGCTTCATACTCGCGAAAATAGTTCAGGGCCTTCTGGCGATCGTGCATCGGCCAGGGCAACACCGTCCAGAAACGGCCCAGAGACAGGATCGGCCCGGCATCGTTGTAGTGCTTGTCGAGCGCGTAGGCTTTCTCGAAACTGGTCTGGGTTTTGTCCTTGAGACCTTCACTCAAGGCCGTAAAGATACTGACCCCATCGGAATAGATGCCCACGCTCAGCCCGTAATAATAGTGCCCCTCAACGCGTTCCGGGGCCAGGCCGACGGCCTTTTCGGCCAGTTGCATGGCGATTTTGCCCTGGGTTTTACAGATCGCCTTCCAGTCGGCAAGCGTATCCTGTTTGGCCCGATCGGCGTAATCGCGATGCGCCCGCGCACTTTTCCACAGGGTTTCATAATCCAGCGGTGCTGCCTGTCGGGCCCGGGCATACAGGTCCAGCGCGGCCTCGAGATCCTCCAGCCCGCCGGCGGCATGGCGAGCGTCCGCTTTCCGCAGGGCCGGGTCGGACGCTGCGGCCGGTGCGGCGAGCAGCACCAGCATCAATCCCCATTGCAAGAACATCCGCATACATGCCTCCTGTAAACGACCGGGGCTAACCGTAACGCCCTGGCCTGCAGCGTACCGCGCTCGAACGTCCCGGCGCCGGATGGCGCTCCGGTTGATGCCCGACGACAATCGGGTTCAATCCCCCATTTCAGCCATATGGTCGTCGTACATGGTCTCGAGGGCGAGCTTGTGCTTGGCTTCTTCCTGGCAGAGCATCTTGAAAATCTTGACGTGGTCGGGATCCTCGATCCGGACCTGCAGATCGTTATAGAGTTTGAGCGCCTTTTCTTCGCGCTTGATGGCCAGCATCAGAATGTCACGATAGTGCATGCCTTTCTCGTATTCAATATCCAGGAGCAGATCGCTGCGTTTGATATCCTTGATCCACTTGAATTCATAATTGTCGATACCCTCGGCGATAACGCCCGCCTTTAGCTTTTCGAGCAGGACCACGTGCTTGTCTTCTTCCTTGGCAAAATCTCTAAACACCTGGCGATTGCCGGACAGGGTCTCTTCTTCGCTGATATCGAGGTAGAACTGTTTGGCTTCCTTCTCTTTGCCGATCGCGTAGTCCAGGATGTCGTTGGGTGTCTTGAATTCCATTCCGCCTCCTTTCGGTTGGTCGCTGCGGTTGTCGGCTGTCCGGCTGTCCTTGTCTCCATGGTTGGCGGTTCCATCGGCCCCACCCTCCCAGAGGGATTCGGCGGTGAGCCGCGGCGCCGGCCTCAATCGGCTGTCGCGGTTTCGAGGCTGCCGACCAGATCGCTGATGTCGGCAATCCCGTGGGCCCGCATGTAGTCCTCCAGTCCGTCGAGGATGGCCATGCTGGCCCCCGGGTTGACGAAGTTGGCCGTACCCACCTGGACGGCCGAAGCCCCGGCGATGAAAAACTCGAGAGCGTCGCGGTGGTTCATGATGCCGCCAATCCCGATCACGGGGATGTCGACCGCCCGGGCCGCTTGCCAGACCATGCGCACGGCCACGGGCCGGATGGCCGGGCCGGAAAGGCCGCCGGTGATGTTGGCCAGTTTGGGCCGGCGGTTTTCGATATCCACCGCCATGCCGGTAATCGTGTTGATCAGCGAAAGCGCGTCGGCTCCGGCCGCGGCCGCGGCCTGGGCGATGGGCACGATATCGGTCACGTTGGGGGAAAGTTTGACGATCAGGGGCTTGGCGGTGCGCGCCCGGATGCGGGCGGTCAGATCGCCAGCCGCGGCGGCGCTCACGCCGAAGGCAATGCCGCCGGCCTTCACGTTGGGGCAGGAGATGTTCACCTCAACGGCCGCGATGTCGGGCGTTTCGTCCACGATGTCCGCCAGCGCTTCGTAATCTTCGGCCTGTTGACCGTAAAGGTTGACGATCACCGGCGTTTCCAGCCGGCGAAGAAATTTGAGCCGTGTCTTACGGAAGGCCTCGATGCCGATGTTCTCGAGCCCGATGGCATTCAACATGCCGGCGGGTGTTTCCACGATGCGCGGTGGCGGGTTGCCGGCCGTCGGCCGCAGCGACAGCCCCTTGACGATAATGGCGCCCAGCCGGTTCAAATCGACCAGGTCCTTGAACTCCCCGCCGTATCCGAAGGTCCCGGAAGCGGTCATGACCGGATTTTTCAGGTGCAGACCGGCGATATCGATGCCCATCTGCGGCTTATCTGGATGCATGGCGTTTCCCGCTCGTGAAAAAAGGCCCCCACCTTATAGAGCATTCGCCCTTGGAGAGCAAGCCGGGGGCCACGGAAAGACTTTTCATTTGGCGGACACTAGGATAAATAGCCGGAAAGAAAACCCAGCGCCCGTATCACGTGACGGCCACCAAGGAGATCACCCATGCCCACGGATCAGCATCTCAGCGATCAGCGCAAATTCCACCGTATTTCCGAGGATGTCACCATCGAAGCCAAAAAGATCGAATATCCCCTGACGGAAGACATCCAGCGCGGCGTCGGGGTCAATATCAGCGCCGGCGGGATCTGCTTTACCGGCCCGACGCCTTTCAAACCCGGTGACCTGATCGGCCTCGAAATCCAGTTGACGGGCTGGCAGCATCACAAACGAAGCTATGCCGCCGTCATCGACGACGGTCAGGCCCTGGCCCCCCTCACCGCCGTCTCACGGGTGGCCTGGTGCAAGGAGCGTCCGGACCAGGACGGCTATGATATCGGTGTGACTTTCGTGGACATCTATCCGGACGATTATCAGGCGCTCCAGAAATACATTTCCGCCTCCCAACTCAACTAGCGGCACCCGGACACAGGGGCCCTCTTCCGATGCCGACGACGCCGGTCCCGGGCACGACCCGGCCTCCCCGGCTCCCCGTCGGCACCTGACAGATTTTGTCAATTCGACTGACAAAATCCGTCAGCACCTTCCTTCATTTTTAGACCCGATGGATATCGACACCCGGCAGAACCACTAGATCGTGTACAATTATATACGGGCACGAAGCTTGCAAGCTCCCCAGAACACCACGTCCGCAAACGCGTGAAACCCCGTATTTTGGGGCGATAGCAGCGGAAAGGGCGCGCGAAACGATAAACCCAGAATTATTTATATTTATTTCATATGGTTAAAGTGCCCACACCGGACCTGATCAGAACAGCATCATTCATCGCGCGCAAAGACGGCCACCGACCATGAAAAACAAATACGTTTGTCGTTCGAAAATCTCCGAAAATAAATTCCGCAAAATAATCAGATATTTTGCCCTGGATCTCGATGCGCAGCAAATCGCCGCGCTGACCGGTCTGAACCGTAATACGGTCAATCGCTATCTGATTCGCATCCGCGAGCGCATTTACACCGTCTGCGTGCATCAGTCGCCTTTCGGTCAGCATCCGCTGGCGCTCCTGGAGACCACGAACGGCAAAGCGCCCATATTCGGCCTCAAGGAAGTCGGCCGGCAGGTGCGCACCGACCTGATACCGGTCCAGTCCTCGGCCCGTCTGCGGCAATGCCTCCGAAACAACGGCAACGGCGGCGCCCTCTGCCTGCCCGAGCGCTGGGCCTGCTACGACGGCATCGTGGATATGGAAAGCCGGCGGCTTTACGGCCTGACGGCCTTCGGCGACGAGCGCGACCCCGGCAACGCCTGCGGCGGCGTGATCGAAGACTTTCTGGGGTTCACCCAGCAACGCATGTTCAAGATGCCGCTGGCGGTCACGGACCGCTTCGGTCTGCATCTCAAGGAATGCGAGTTTCGCTTCAACCACCGGGATGAGGACCTCTACCAGCTGCTTTTGAAGATGTTCCGGGAAAAGCCCCTGAGCTGAATCCCATGGATCGGAAGACCCCGGGCGCTCAAGTCACCGGGTTATCCGGTCGAAAACATAAGACGGGAGACGAGACACAGCGAGGCATGTTGAGAACCAATCCAGCAGTAAACCTTCATTCGACCGGTGCCAACATAACGGGCCGCCGACCGCAGTGCCTCCTGGAAAACGCGGTGGCCGAGGCAGGGGAAACGTTTTGATCATTTTTTGTGAAGAGTGCGGCCGGCAGCATGAGATCCGATGCCCGCAGAACAGCGGCAGCGAGGCCCTGCTGGCCTGCGACGGTTGCGAGGAGACCCTCAAGGTCCCTGACGCGCCCGCCCCGGTCGCCGCACCCGCCGAGACGCCCATCCGCCTGATGATCGTCGATGATTCCCGTCTGATTCGCAAGGTGGTCCGTCAGATGTTTGACGCCGACGAACGGTTCCAGGTGGTGGGCGAAGCGGCCAACGGCCGCGAGGCCCTGGACATGCTTGCCGCGATCGTGCCCGACGTGATCACCCTGGATATCAAAATGCCCGAAATGGACGGGCTGTCCACCCTGAAGCATATCATGATCAAACGCCCCACGCCGACCATCATGATCAGCGCCCTGACCCGCGACGGGGCCACCGAGACCTTCGATGCCCTGCGTCTGGGCGCCATCGATTTCATGCCCAAACCGTCCCAGCGCGATAACGCAAGCCTCGAAGACCAGGAACGCCTGATCAAGCACAAGGTCAAGCTGGCCGCCGGGGTCAAGATGGACAACGTGCGCCTGCTGCGCACCCGCCCGCGGAATGGGGGGGTGCTGGCCAAGGCCATCGAGCGCTGCGTCGTTTTAGGCGCCTCCGAAGGCGGTTACGGCGCCCTGCTGAAAATCATCCCCCAGCTCGATCCAACCTGGCCGGCGGCCTACCTGGCGGTTTTATACGCCGCCGAGGCCCATCTCGACGCTTTCGTGGATTACCTCGACGCCAACAGCGCGTTGCGGGTCCGGCGGGCCGCGGACGGCACACCGCTCGAGGCGGGCACCTGCTATCTGGCCTCGGGAAGCGAATATGTCACGGCGGTGCGGGACGGCGACCGAACGTCCCTGCGCGTCCACCCCTCCCCTTTTCCCGAACGCCGCGGAGCCATCAACATGCTCATGCTGTCGGTTTCCGAGGTCATGGCCGCCCGCACGGTCGCGGTCGTGCTGACCGGCAAGGACGTGGACGGGGCCGAGGGGGCCGCCGAAATCGCCCGCGTCGGGGGCGAAGTGCTGATCCAGGACCCCAGGACCTGCCTGTTCAAGGAAATGGCCTTGTCGGCCCTGCGCCTGTGCCGGAGCGGCCGGCCGCTCAACGATTCGGAAATCGCCACGGCGATCAAAACCCTTTTCATCAATCAACACCACCGATTGGGAGGAAAGACCCATGCTTAGAGACCTCAAACTCAGAACCAAACTGGTCATGCTCGGTATGTTCGCGACCTTCGTGCCGCTGATCATTGCCGGTATCTTCGTGACCAAGCAGAGCAACGAGACGTTCGAGGTGGCGCGGCAGGAAAGTATCAAACTGGCCCGCATCGACCTCGACCACATCGCTGAAGGCGTCTACCGGATGGTCCAGACCCAGGACGAATTGCTGCGCAAATCCCTGCGCAGCGACCTCAACGTGGCCCGCCGGGTGGTTACGGACAACGGCGGCATCGCCTTCGCCTACGAAAACGTCACCTGGAACGCGGTCAACCAGTACACCAAGACCATGGTCCCGGTGGAGCTTCCCAAGATGCTCGTGGGCAACAGCTGGTTCGGCCAGACCACCGACCTGACGGCCTCGGTGCCTGTGGTGGACGAGGTCCGCAACCTGGCCGAAGACCTCACCTGCACGATCTTCCAGCGCATGAACAGCGGCGGAGACATGCTGCGCGTGGCCACCAACGTGGTCAAGGACGACGGCACGCGCGCCATCGGCACCTATATCCCGCGCACCAACCCGGACGGCAAGCCCAACCCGGTCATCAGCACCGTGCTGCGGGGCCAAACCTTCGTCGGCCGCGCCTATGTGGTCAACAAGTGGTACCTGACGGCCTACGAGCCCATCTACAGCAAGGACAAGCGCATCGTGGGCATGCTCTACGTGGGCCTGCCCCAGGAAAGTGTCAAGAGTCTGCGTGAAGCCATCTACGACATCAAGGTGGGGACGACCGGCTACGTGTACGTGCTCGACAGCAAGGGCCACTACGTCATTTCCCAAAACGGAACCCGTGACGGCGAAGACATCTCCCAGGCCAAGGACACCGACGGCAACCTCTTCATCCAGGAAATCGTGGCCAAAACCAAGGTTCTGAAACCGGGCGAAGTGGCCGAGCACCGCTACCCCTGGAAGAACGCGGGCGACCCCAAGGCGCGCTACAAGACTGTTCGCCTGATGTATTTCGCACCCTGGGACTGGATTATCGGCGCCGGTTCCTACGAGGAGGAATACCTCGAATCCGCCACGATCATCGAAAAGATCCGCGACCGCTCCAAGGTCGTTCTCTGGTCGATCGCCGTCGTGGCCGGCCTTATCACCGGTGTGCTCGGTCTATGGGTGGCGCGCGGCATCGCCAACCCCATCATCGCCATCGCCAACGCCGTAAGGACGGTGGCCCGCGAGCGCGACCTGACCATCGAGGTGCCGGTGGGCAGCAAGGACGAGGTCGGCATTATGGCCGGCGAGTTCAACAAGATGATGCGCCTGCTGCGCGAATCCTTCCAACTCGTCTCCAAGGCCGCCCGGGACGTGGAAAGCTACTCGGGCGACGTGGCCCAGCGTGCCAGCTCCAACCGGGAGCGCGCCGAGCGCCAGGCCGAGCAGATGCGCATCATGCAGCAGACCGTGGAGGACATGCGGGCCACAGCCGGCGAGGTCGCGGGTTCCTCGGAATCCCAGCGTGAAGCGGCCGACATCTCCAACACCAACATCGAATCCCTGACGGTCGATATGGGCTCGGTCACCGAAGCCTCCGCCAGCCAGGTGGAAGAAGCCAACACCGCCACCGACCGCGTGGAGGTGATGGGTGAAACCGGCGCCAAGGTTGTGGCCACCGCCCAGCAGCAGGGCGAGCAGGTGGAGGCGGTTACCCAAGCCGTCGGACGCATGGAGACGGCGGTGCAGGAACTCACCGGCGCCACCACCAACGCCATGACCTTTGCCAGCGACGCCCTCCAGGCGGTGGAGGAGGGCACCGAATCGGTGTCCGCCACCGTGGATGGTATGCGCGCCATTGCCGAGTCTTCGGAACAGATCTCCGAAATCATCACCGTTATTACCGAAATCGCGGAGCAGACCAACCTGCTCTCGCTGAACGCCGCCATCGAGGCCGCCCGCGCCGGCGCCCACGGCAAGGGTTTTGCCGTCGTCGCCGACGAAGTCGGCAAGCTGGCCCAGCGCTCCTCGGAAGCCGCCAAGGAGATTACCCAGCTGATCAAAGACTCTTCGGCCCGGGTCGCGGAAGGTACCCAGCTCTCCGACCGCTCCCGCCAGGCCCTGGAAAAAATCGCCCAGGGTGGCGGTACCAACATGCAGGCCATCCAGGAGATCGCCCGTGCGGCGGACAACATCGAAAAGGGGACCCAGGAGGTCAACACCATGATGGAAGACCTCAACAACCTGGCCCGCGAAATTGCCGACATGGCCGGTCAGCAGGGTGAACGCCGTGCGGCCGCCCAGGCGGCCCTGAACGCGCTGGTGGAGAAGTCGAACGCCATTTCCGAGCTGATCGTCAACGCCAACCAGGGAATGAGCGAAATCGGCCAGCAGATGCAGGGTGTGGTGGAACGCACCCACGCCATGCGGGACATGACCGACACCCAGGCCGAGCGTTCCCAGAAGCTCACCGAGATCACCGGGGAGTCGGCCGAAGCCGCCGCCCAGACCCGCGAAGGGGCGGGCGTGGTCGTGGAAATCACCGACGAACTGCAGAAGCTGTCCCAATCCCTGACCCGTCAGGTGGAACAGTTCAAGGTGGGTGACGCGTCCGAAACCGCTCCGGCAAACGAGGTTTAGGCCCCATGCATACGATCCGGGTGTCCGCCGGCGCCACGGCGGGCACCCGTCAAGGAGAAAGCATCCCATGAACGAGCCGTATCTGAACCAGGAAACGGACCAGGAAGAAAAAGAAAAGCTCATGCAGCTCGTGGGCTTTGCAATCGGCCGCGAAATGTTCGGGGTAGATATCCTGATGGTTCAGGAAATCATCCGGGAAACCCCGATCACCCCGATCCCGAACGCGCCGGATTTCATCGAGGGCGTCATCAACCTGCGCGGCAACATCATTCCCGTAATCGACCTGCGCCGCCGTCTCAACCTGCGCAACGCCGAGGCCTCCGACGGCAACATCTGGATCATGATCCTGAATGTGGAGGGCCGGGTGACCGGCTTCATCGTGGACTCGGTCACGCAGGTGCTCAAGGTGCCCGCCAACAGCATCAAACCGCCGCCTGACATCGTCGTCTCCGGTCTGCACAGCCAGTACATCACCGGCGTGTGCCGCATCGACCAGCGGCTGCTGATCCTGCTCGATTTTGACAGGATCCTGCTGGTGGAGGAAATCAAGAAACTGCGTGAAATCAACACGGTCGGCCGGGAAATGCGGGTGGCTCCGTAGTGGGGCCGCTGCCGATCGGAAGGATCGGAGCGAGGCGATCCGAGAATATGTGTGAAAGGCAAGCAGCCATGGGCAAGACAATCCTGATCGTGGACGATTCCACCATCATGCGCCGGATGATCAAAACGACCCTCCAGACCGGCCAGCACGAGGTGGTCGGGGAGGCCAAGGACGGCAGCGCCGCCGTGACCCTGTACAAGGAACTCAAACCCGACCTCGTCACCATGGACATCACCATGCGCGGCATGGACGGATTTACCGCGGCCCGGGAGATCCTGGCCTACGACAGCGAGGCCGCCATCATATTTCTGTCCAATCTCGATGAGGCCGAGTATGGCGCGGATGCCCTGAAACTGGGGGCCAAGGGATATTTGAACAAGCACCGTTCCAAGGAGATTCTAGAGCTGATCAATCGGCTTTAGAAGAACGGGTCGGCCGCCCGCCATCCGGATCGAGGCGGCGGCGAGCGACCCACGGGATAGGTCACGATGGCCATGAACTTCGATACGAACAACACAATCGACGCGACGACGCCGTCCAACAGGCGGCGGACCAAATCGCTGCGCCGCAGAATTCGGGCCGGCTTTCTTCTGGCCATGCTGCTCACGCTGCTGACCGGCGGCGGCTTGACCGTGCAGCTGACAGGGGTCGATCGAAGCTCGCCGTTTATGATGCTGGAGCCCAGGACCGCGGCGGGGGAAAACGCGCATGCGCAGCTGGTGCAACGCGTCCGCTACGGCCTGATGGGGGGCACGCTGCTGGCGCTCGCCGTGCTGAGTGCGCTCTACCTCTATGTCGCACGGCGCATTCTGCACCCGCTCGAGAACACGGCGACCGCCGCCGGCCACTTGGCCGACGGTCGCCTGGATGCCACCGTGCCGGTGCACGACACGGACGAAATCGGCCGCATCGGGGAGCTGTTCAACGACATGGGCGTCAATCTGCAGGAACTCCTCCTGCTGGTCTGGAACCAGACCGGCAGCGCCATGGATGCCCTCGAGGGCATCCACCGGCAGCTCGATGATCCGCAGAGCCCCCCGATGGACAAGGTGATTCACACCCATCTGCAATCGGCACGACAGAACTTGGGGACCATGCAAACCGTCGCCCGATCGTTCGACCTCTATGACGTTCTTCTGACCGGCCGCAAAGCCGTGGCCACGGAGGAACTGGTCGACCGGGCCCACTAACCGCAACACCCTCCGGGGACCGGGACGGGCGCCGCGCCACCCGGCCGCCACGCACTCGGTCCGGAGGATAAGGAGATCACCATGACGGACTATTCCCTGCTTCAGGATTTCATCGTGGAAACGGTGGAACATCTTGAAGAGATGGAAAGCCACCTTCTCCGTCTTGAGGCCAATCCCGATGACCGGGAGCCCCTCGACCATATTTTCCGATCCGTGCACACCATCAAGGGCGCCTCGGAATATCTGGGGTTGGAGGGTCTGGCCGAGCTCTCGCACAAGCTCGAAAATCTGCTGGACCGGCTGCGCCGCAACGAATTTGTCGCCGATCGCAACACCGTCGACCTGGTGATGGCCGTGCGGGACCGGATGGGCCAGCTGGTCGAAGACCTGGAATCCACGCAGACCGAGCAAACCGTGATCGCGGATCTGGTTGAACGCCTCGAAGCCTTGAAGCCACGGAGCGGACGCGAAGACGAAATCCCGGTCAGCACCCCGCCGTCGGGTGAAACCGGCGGCGCGACGACCTACGAGGAAGAGTTCGACGAAGAACTCTTCGCCATCTTCCTCGAACAGCTCGAAGAGGGTCTCACCGCGCTGGCGGCGAACACCCGGGCCCTGACAACGGCCGACCACGACGACCGGCTGGCCATCCTGGCGAACTGTCTGAAACGCATGGAGCCGCTGCGCGCATCGGCCAATTACATGGGCTACGACGCCCTCGCCGGCCTCTACGACGGCTGGAGTGAGTCCATCCGCCACGCGCGCGAGCGTCTCGAAACCGGCGACGACAGCTTTATGCCCGATTTCATCCGCGACTACATGGAAGCCAACCTGGACAGCGTGGCCGTTCGTTTCCCAAAGGTTCAGATCGATCGCCAAGCCCCGATAGAAACAGCCGCGCCGGAGGCCGCCCAAGCCGGCAACCGACCCCCGGTGCCTGGCATGGAAGATGAAGCCGCTGCAGACGATGGCGATCTTGAGGACGGCTTTGCGCCGCAGGTGCCGGCCGACGCCGACGCCTCCGATCTCTTCGACCGGCTCAGCCGCTCTTTCGACGACTGCCGCCGTCAGGGGATCGCCCCCCAGCGCGCCGCCGGGACGGCTGAAATCGCCGCGGAGCTTTTCTCGACGTCGCATGCAACCATTTCAAGCGACGGGGGCGACCCCGCTCCAGACGCTGCAACCGGCACCAACCCCGCCCCGGAGCCGGCGTCTTCCGCAACGGAAAGCCTGACGAGCGCAGCAGCGGCCGCGTTGACGGATGATGCTGCGAGCGCGGCCATGCCATCCAGCAACGACGATTATGAAGAGGAATACGACGAAGAGCTCTTCACGATCTTCCTGGAGCAGCTCGAGGAGAGCCTGGGGGCCCTCAAGGCCCGGGCCGCCGCGCTGGCCTGCGCCGAGGCTTCGGAACGCGATGGCATTCTGGCCGCCTGCCTGCTCAACATCGATCCGCTGCGTTCCTCGGCGAACTATATGGGCTATTCCAAACTGACCGCCCTCTACGACGACTGGACGGCTGCCATTCAGGACGCCCGCGCGCGTCTGGCCGAAGGCGAGGATGCGTTTCTGCCCGCCTTCATCGCTGCCGATCTGGAAGCCAAGATCGCCGCCGTGGTCGAACGGTTCCCGCAAATCAGACTGGCGGAAGGGGCGACCGACGCCGCCCTGCTCACAACCGACGCCGATGCGGTCCCCGATTCCGGGCAAGCCTCCGGTTCCGAAGATACGGCGGCCGCAGAACGCCCGGAAGCCGCCGTTGAGGATTCGGAAGACCTTGAGGCTCTTGTTTCGGTTTTCGAAGACGAAGTGGCGACCGCCACCGTCGCAGCACAGGGCGAAAAACCGGAGAACAGCCTCCTCCATGACTTCCTGGTGGAAACCATGGAGCATCTCGAGGAAATGGAGAACAGCCTGCTGCAGCTCGAAAAATCGCCCGAGGACCCAACCACCCTGGACGACATCTTCCGCTCGGCGCATACCATCAAGGGCGCGGCCGAATACCTTGGCATGGCGCGCATCGCCGAGCTTTCCCACCAGCTGGAAAACCTGCTGGACCAGATGCGGCGCAGCGAGAGACCGGCGGATCAAGCCACGATCGAGCTGCTGATCGCGGCCCGGGACCGTATCGGTCTGCTGACCGAGGATCTGGAGCAGACGGGCGCGGAGGAGAACGCCATCGACGATCTCCTGGACCGCATCCAGGGCCTTCAGTACATCTCCCCGTCCGCACCGCTGATAGCCGACGCCGACCCTGCCCCCGGAAGCCGCGATCCGGATGACGCCGACTTCGAGATTCCGCTGTTTGACGACAGCGAAAACGACCTGCCGGGCGAGGGGGATGAACCCGGGGCGCCGGCCGCGGATATCATTGCCGAGGTCGCCGACATTACGGCGACGGCCGCGGTCGAGGACGAAGACGTCGCCCCGGTCACGGATCGGGCGGCATCGACGGATCGCCGCGATCCCGCTAACGCCGGCCGCCGCCGGTCCGATCGCATTGGCGAGAGGATTCTCAAACAGAGTATCCGGGTGGACGCCGGCAAAATCGACGCCCTCATGAACCAGGTGGGCGAACTGGTGGTCAGCCGGGCCTGGTTTGCCCAGCTCTTCAGCGAGATGCGCGAACTGCAGCAGAACCTGAAGCAAAGCTTCAAGCTCGACACCCGCGAGATGAAGCAGGTCAAGGGGCTGACCTTCCGCCTGAGCGAGGCCACGGTGGCCCTGGGCCGGGTGGCCAACGAACTGCAGGAAGGGGTCATGAAAGTGCGCATGCTGCCCATTGCGCAGTTGTTCAACCGCTACCCACGGCTGGTCTACGATCTGGTGCGCGACACCGACAAGAAGGTCGAACTGGATATCCGCGGCGAAGAGACCGAGCTCGACAAGATGGTCATCGAAGAGATCTCCGATCCGTTGATCCACATCATCCGCAACGCGGTGGATCACGGGGTGGAACCGACCGCCGAGCGGCAACGCCAGGGCAAGCCCGGAACCGCCACCATCCGGCTGGAGGCCTACCACGAAGGCAACCATGTGGTGATCGAAATCGCCGACGACGGCCGCGGCCTGGATCTCGACCGCATTCGCTCCAAAGCCCTGGCGGGCGACTTTGCAAGCAGCGACGAACTCGATCGCATGGCACCCAAGGACCTGAGCAGCCTCATCATGCTGCCCGGCTTTTCCACGGCCGAGAAAATCACCCACACATCCGGCCGCGGCGTAGGCATGGACGTGGTCAAGAAAAACATCGAAAAACTCAACGGCACCATCGAAATCGACACCACCCCCGGCGTCGAAACCCGTTTCCGGATCAAGATCCCCCTGACCCTGGCGATCATTCCAGCGCTCCTGATCAAGGTGCGCGGCGAACTGTTCACCATACCGCTGGCCACCGTCGAGGAGACCCTGCGGATCGACGAGAGGCAGATCAACACCATCGAGGGCGTCGAAGTCATGCAGCTGCGTGAAAGCACCCTGCCCCTGGTGCGTCTGGACGGGCTTTTCAACATGAACGCCGCCGGCTCGATCGACCGGGCGTTCGTGGTCGTGGTCAGCACGGGGCTGAAACGCGTCGGGCTCGTGGTGGACGAACTCCTGGGACAGGAGGAAGTCGTCATCAAGCCGCTGGAAGATTACCTCCAGGAGCGCAGCGGGTTCTCCGGCGCCACGATCCTGGGCGACGGCCATATTTCGCTGATTTTGGATGTCTACGAGCTTGTCAATCTTTCCATCGACCGGGAGGCACAAAAGAAAGCCAAAGCCGCGGTACTCTGACCGCCTGGCCGTCGGCATGGTAATACGATATGGAAGCAGGCCTCAAAAAAATACTGCTGATCGACTGTGAAGCGCCGTTGCGTGAAGCGCTCGCGGAGCACCTGTATGCCGATACAGTCTCCTATCGGCTGCTGACCGCCGAGACCGGCGCCCATGCGCTTGAGATCCTCGCGCGCGAGGACATCTTCCTGGCAGTGGTCGGGGTCGCCGCCGGGGATGCGTTCCCCCAGCCCTATCTGAAGGAAGTCATGGCCGGGTATCCCCACCTGGAAACGATCCTGATCCTGCCCCCCGACAGCGCCGAGGTGCGCCGCGCCATACCGTCCCAATCCAATCTACAGATCGTCGAGGGGCCCTGCGACGCCGCCGAACTGGGCCGGCGTATCAACACGCTTTCCGAGGGGCATGCCCAGGGATTTGCCGGAACGCTCAAGAATATCCAGCTCGACGATCTGATCCAGATGTGCTGCCTCTCCTCGGCCACCATCACGATCCGGGTGACAAAAGGCGCCCTGCAGGGCACGATCTACATATGGGACGGGGAGATCGCCCACGCTGTCTGCGGCCAGGTGACCGGCGAGGAGGCCTTCTACGCGATTCTGGGCTGGAAGAGCGGCGGTTTCGAAACGCTTGACGGCGGGGTCAGCGAGGTGGCCACCATCAAGAAAAGCTACGAATTCCTGCTGATGGAAGCCGCCCGCCGCGCGGATGAGGCCGCCATGCTGGCCGAAGAGGAGAGCGCCGCCGAAGAGGAAGACATGGTCACCCTGGCGCCGGATAAACTGCGCGTCCTGCTGGTCGAGGACTCCACGGTCATGGGCAAGATTCTGGGCAGCATGCTGTCCGCCACGGGCGACATCGAAGTGACGGGCATTGCCCGCAACGGCGAGGAGGCCCTTGAACTCACCGAGGCGCAGCGTCCCGACCTCATCCTGCTGGATGTCAACATGCCGGTCATGAACGGCAAAGCCGCCCTGAAGCACATCATGATCAAAAATCCCTGTCCTGTGGTGGTGATGAGCAACGTGGGCAGCGGCGCGCCGGATACGGTTCTCTCATTTCTCGACCTGGGTGCCGTGGATTTCATGGCCAAGCCGGTCAAAAACAAAGACCTGCTGCTGCAGCAGCAAAAAATCGTGGAGCGCATCCAGCAGGCCGCCTCCGCCGATATCAGGGCTTTTCGTCGGTTGCGCTGCACACCGGCCGATCATGCCGGGCGCGGCCCGGTCGGCGACGCCCTGCCGGCCGATCATCTCGTCATCGTATCGGCGGGCTGCAGCGGTCATGGGAGCATGCGGCAAATGCTTGCCGGACTGCCGGCCGATGCGCCCACCGCCCTGATCGGGCTGCAATCCATCCCCCCCGCTTTCCTGCCGGCCCTGGCGTCCCATCTGCAGGGCTACGCCCCGGCGCCGATCAACATCGTCTCCGGGGAGGTTTCGCTGCGGCGCGGCCAATCCTACCTGGGCACACACGGCTGTTCGCTGCGCCTCGGCGAGGAAAGCACGGAGGTGATCCTGCGGATGCAGGAGGGCCGCCAGGATTTCGGCTACGGCCCGAGCTATTTCGATTTACTGCTCTTCTCGGCTTCTGACTGTTTGGGCGACCGGCTGCAGGTGGTGCTCTTGTCCGGGGCCGAAACCGGCAATCTGGAAGGGCTGCGCTATATGCGCGAAAACGGCGGACGGCTGCTGATTCAGGAACGCGCCACCTGTATAATGCCGGCGTCGCTGAACGCCACTATCGAGGAAGATCTCTGTGATGAAGAATGTGAACCACACAACATCGCCGCACGCATTGCCGCCTGGGGGGGCTGAAGCCGGCAACACGCCGCGGTGTGAAGTCGAATCGCATCGGCCGGTCCCGGGAGAGGCGACGGCGGAAGAAATCAAGGTGCTCGTCGTGGACGATGCGGCTTTCATGCGCAAAGCCATCGTGGACGTCCTCGCCACCGATTCCCGGTTGCGCATCGTCGGCACCGCCCGCAACGGTCAGGAGGGCCTGGAGCTGATCAAGGCCCTCGACCCCGACGTGGTCACGCTCGACATCGACATGCCCATCATGGACGGGCTGACCAGCATCCGGCACATCATGATCGAGTCGCCCGTTCCGGTCGTGGTGCTGAGCTCGCTGTTCAGCGACGGGGCCATCACCTTCGATGCCCTCCGACTGGGCGTGGTCGATTTCATCCCCAAACCGTCGGGGGCCGTATCGACCGATATCGAGCAATCCCGGCAGCAGCTCATCGACCGCATCAAGCTGGCCAGCGCAGTGAACCTCGACAATATCCGCCGTGTCCGGCTTAATCGCTGGGACCGGCAGGCCCATTTTCCCGATCTCTACGGCTATCATCCGCTGGAATACCTGCTGACCCTCGGCACGACCTTGAGCGGCCCCAACACGGTCATCCGGATGCTCGCCAACCTGCCGCCCACCCTGCCGGCTGCCGTAGTGGCCGTCCAGGAGATCTCCCCGAAAATCATCGGCGCGTTTGTCGAACAGTTCGACGCCTCGGTGCCCTGGCGCATCCGTGAAGCCCGGGACGGCATGCCCATCGAGCAGGGCACCTGCTATATCAGTTCGTACCAGAACGCCGTTCGCGTCGCCACGAATAGCGAGGGCACACCCTGTCTCCAGTCGGCCGGGCCGGATGCGGTCCCCCTCGACATGCTGTTTACCTCGGCGGCCGAAGTCTTCCAGCAGAACACGGTGGGTGTCCTGCTCACGGGCATCGGCAACGACGGGGCCGAGGGATTCGGCCAGATCCGGGAGTGTTCGGGTGTCACCCTGGCCCAGGACACCCAGTGCTGCGTCTACCCCAACCTGACCCATAACGCTATCCAGCAGGGAACGGTGGACATCGTGCTGGATGAGATTGAACTGCCCCAGGCCATCAGTTCGATCATGGCCGGATGAAGGAGCGCCCATGATAGTTATCTGCGAAAGATGCCAGAGCCGCTTCCGCCTGGACGAGAATCGGATCAAGCCCAACACCAAAAGCTTCACCGCGCGCTGCTCCCGCTGCCGGCACGTTTTCACGGCCTACCGTCCGGTGCGCATCCAGGAAATCCCCTTTGTCGACCTGTCGGCCGCCAAGCACATCGCCCACCAGGGCAATACGATCGCCGTCAGCAACCAGAAGGGCGGGGTCGCCAAGACGTCGACCTGCCTCAACCTGGGGCTGGCCCTGACGCGGCGCGGCAAAAAAGTGCTGCTCATCGACTTCGATGTTCAGGCCAACCTGTCCATTCTCCTCGGCGCGCGCGAAGCCGCCTCGTTCTACGACGTGCTCCAGAAAGGTCCCCAGGCCATGGACCGGGCCGTAATGGAAACCCCCTACCCGGACATGTGGCTCCTGCCGGCCAGCAAAAACATGGTGCTCCTCAACAAGAAGTACTTCGGAGCCGACGACTACGAATACATCCTCAACGACCGCCTCAACCTGGTGAAAGACCGTTACGACTACATCCTCATCGACACCCCCCCGTCGATCGAATTTTTCACCCTGAATGCCCTGACCGCCTCGGACCACGTGATCATTCCGACCCAGTGCGACTACCTGTCCACCCACGGCGTCGATCAGATCCTGGGCATCATCGACCTCATACGGCGCAAAACCAATCCGGCGATCGAGGCCCGCATCCTGGTCACGATGTTCAACGCGGATGAAACCGCGGCCTGCGTGATCCAGTCCAAATTGCAGGAACTCTACCGGGGAAGACTTTATCAGACGGTCATCCCCCACGACGGACGATTACGGGAGGCCCAGATCATGAGCATGCCCGTCTACCATTACGACGCCCAGAGCCATTCCGGGCAGGCCTATATGGCGCTGGCCCGTGAAATAATGGAATCCACCGGCCGTGCGAAGCAGAATCCGGCATAACCGACAGGCCTCAGGCCTGATGCGATCCCTTAAGCGCCTGGGGGTCTTTATGCTGTTGTTGGCGTTCACGCCGGGTGCTGCAGCCGAGACCCGCCATTTGGTCCACGGCGATATCACCGAAGACACGGTCTGGACCGCGGATCAGGCCCCCTACCTGCTGAGCGGCACGATCGAGCTGAGCCCGAAAGCCCGCCTGCGCATCGAACCCCGGGTAACCGTGCGGTTTCAGCCCGGGGCCCGCCTGCTGATCCACGGCCGGCTGGCGGCGGAAAAGGTCTATTTCGATGGCCGGGAAGACCTGGCCAATCGGGAGGGGATCGTCTACCGCCCCGGCAGCACCGGATATGTGCGCCGCAGCATCCTGGAGAACCTGGAACTGGCCCTTGAAACCGGCGACGTGGCAATCAGCGACAACCTGATCGCCAACCGCAACGGCAGCGGCGTTACCGTCTCCCGCCAGGCGGCCCCCTTCATTGCGCGCAACGATTTTCAGCACAACAGCTACTTTGCGGTCTACAAGGCGGGACGCAAACGCCTGAACGCCCCCGACAACTACTGGGGCGCCGCCGACGGCCCCGGCGGGGCCGGCCCGGGAAGGGGCGATGCGGTCAACGCGCAGGTGGACTACCGACCCTTTGCCCCCAAGGCCAACGGCGAGCACGTCCTGCTCAAAGCCCACCGCCTCGATCGACGCGAAGGCCGCCCGGGCGACGAGCTGAGGCTGGAGTTCACCCTTTTCAACTTCAACACCTTCGCCCACGATCTTATTCTGGGCGCGTCCCTCAACCGCGGCGAGGACGCGCCGATTCACAGCACGCAAGGCGATCTCAAAGTTCGCGTCCGCCCGGGGATCAACGTATTCACCCGCCCGTTTCGCCTGCCGCCCAAGCTGGCCGGGGGCCGTTACGATCTCCTCTGGGGCGTCATGAAAAACGACTTGAGCACCTACCTGGCGCTTAAAAGCGAGCACGACGCCCTGACGGTCATCGGACCCGGAGAAGACCCTTAAACGATCAGGAGGGACGCTGACATGAAAACCAAGCCGAAATACTCGCTCCAGCGGACCATGATCATCTATTTTCTCCTGGTGGGTTTCGCCTCGCTGTTGGTGGGGGTTGAATTCGTGGCCGAGACCCACGGGCGTCATCTGCGCGGTTACTGGCTGGATCAGATCGAGCAGCAGACGGCGGCGGGGCTGGACCGCGACGCCGTGTTCAGGCCGCTCGACCACCTGCGCAACAAAGCCGTGCTCATGATCGGTATCATCATGTCGGTCATGGTGATTGTTTTGACCATGTTCGTCAAAAACATCACCGAGCCGCTGCAGCACATGATCGAAAAGGCCCGGGATATCTCCCGCGGCGACCTCAGCCAGACCATCCGTATCGAGGCCGATAACGAGTTGGCCGACCTGGGTGGGGTCATCAACGAAATGGCCAGCAACCTGCAGGAGATCATCCATCTTTCGCGCAACACCTGCCAGTCCGGCGGCGAGGCCGTGATGCGGGCCAAAGCCCTGCTGGCGCACGACGCCCTGGCGCCGGATGACATCGCCAATGTGCGCTCGCAACTCGGGCACCTGGAGGACGAACTGACCGCCCTGCGCGAGCTGGTCGGCTGCCTCAAGTTTGATGCCATCGAACGGACCGGCTCACATGGTTAGCATCCGGCTGACAATTCCCATTGGCATTCACCTGATCGGCAACGCCTTTTGGACGGGCGCTGGGGCGGTTGGACGGAAACGGCAATTTTGAATACACGCACTCTTCCCGCCAATACGGCCCGCCACCTGCTGCGGCATGTCGTGATTCCCTCCCTGGCATTCGTGCTGCTGCTGGTGACCTGGGATCTGCTGGCCCGGTTTTCCGGATGGAGCCGGCAGGTCTTTCCGGGCCCGCTACAGGTCTTCGTGAGTTTCGGGGAACTGGCCGCCAAAGGGACCCTGCTGCAGCACACCGTGGCTAGCCTGTTCCGCGTCACGGCCGGCTTTTACCTGGCGGTTGCGCTGGGGCTGCCGCTGGGCATCCTGCTCGGACGGCTCGCCATGGCCCGGGCGCTGATTAATCCGATCATTCAGTTTTTACGGCCGATATCGCCCCTGGCCTGGATACCGCTCTCCATGCTCTGGTTCGGCATCGGGGACAAGCCGGCCGTATTTCTGATTTTCCTTTCCAGCTTTTTTCCGCTGGTGGTCTCCACCACGATCACGGTGGGCGCCATCAATCCCGTGTTCTTCCAGGTGGCCGCCAATTTCAACTTTACCCGCCGGGAGGTCATCACCAAAATCGTGCTACCGGCCATGATTCCCGGAACCATCACGGCGCTGCGCATTTCGGTGACCATCGCCTGGCTGGTGGTGGTGGCGGCCGAAATGATCGCGGTGCAGTCCGGTCTGGGCTACCTGATACTGGATTCGCGCAATGCGTTGCGCATGGACTATGTCATGAACGGCATGATCGTCATCGGGCTGATCGGCCTGCTGCTGGATGCCATCATGCGGCGGCTGGGCCGGATCGAATCCGCCGGCTGGTATCGAAACGGCTGAGCCATGGGACGGATCGTCATCGAGGATGTCTGTCAGGCCTACTGCAACCGGCGTCGCCAGAACCGCCTGGGCGAAGACCCGTCTGTCGGCTACGGCGACAGCATTCAGGTGCTCGACCATGTCAATCTTGACTTTGCCGACGGGGAGATGGTCTGCATCCTGGGGCCCTCGGGTTGCGGCAAATCGACCCTCCTGCGCATTATCGCCGGATTCGAACGGGCCACCGCCGGCAGCGTCAGTATCGACGGGCATCGGGTCAAGCGTCCGGGATCGGACCATATCTTCGTCTTCCAGCACAACGGCCTGCTGCCCTGGATGACGGTCTGGCAAAATGTCGGTCTGGGTCTGCGCCGCATGCCGGACCCCGAGGCGCGGGCGGAAAAGATCAGCGAGCATATCGAGATGGTCGAACTCGACGGGTTCGAGCACCATTACCCGCACCAGCTTTCGGGTGGCATGCAACGCCGGGCCGAACTGGCCCGGGCGCTGGCGGTCAATCCCGACATCCTGATCATGGACGAGCCCTTCAGCGGCCTGGACTTCCTGACCCATATGAAGATGCGCGAAGAAGTGGTCAACATGCACGAGTTCATCGGCAAAACCACCATCGTGGTCACCCACGACATCGACGACGCCCTGATCATGGGCGACCGCATCGTGGTCATGAGTGAACGCCCGGCACGGGTCAAGATGAACCAGGCCCTGGACTTCAGCCGACCGCGCGATTTCCAGAAAGACCCGGCGCTCAACCGGCTGCGCAGCGAAATCTTTCTGATGCTGGGAGTGGCTTATGCGGTCTGACGGCAAGCGCTGGTGGCAGAGGGCCCGTTCCGGTCCCTGGCGGCTCTCCATCGCCGTTATCGGCTGGCTGGTGCTGATTTCGTTTCTGCACTACGGGCTCAACTACCGTCAGGACGAACGCACCACGATCCGCATGGGCTACATGCCGGTGGTGACCAATCTGGCCGCTCCCCTTCTGGATCAGGCCAGCCGCCAGCAGGGCGACTACCGTTTCCAGGCCATCAAGTTCGCGTCCTTTGCCGAAATGGCCGAGGCCTTGCGCAACGGACACATCGAGGCGGCCTTCATGATTGCCCCGCTGGCCATCGTGCTCAAACAGCAGGGCGCGGATGTGCGCATCGTCTACATCGGCAATCGCCACGAAAGCACCCTCGTGGCCCGCAAAGAACTGGGGATCCGCCGCATCGAGGATTTGAGCGGCAAAACCCTGGCCGTGCCCATGCGCTATTCCGGACACCATCTCGCCGTTCTCGAGATGCTCCAAGGCACGACGGCGGAGGGGCGGGTCGACATCGTCGAGATGAATCCCCCGGACATGGCCTCCGCCCTCGCCACCGGGTCTCTGGACGCCTATTTTGTCGGCGAACCGTTTGCCGCCCAGACCCTCCTCAGCGGCGAAGCCGAAGTGCTGCACTACGTGGAGGACATCTGGCCGCATTTCATCTGCAACCTGGTCATCGTCAAACAGACGCTCATTGCGCGTGAACGCCGTGCGGTGCAGCAGCTGGTGAGCGGCGCCGCCCGTTCGGGGGTCTGGGCCCGGCAGCATCCCCAGGAAGCCGCCGCAGTGGCCGCGCGCTACTGGAACCAGCCCCCGGAAATCATCCGTTATGCCCTGACCACCCCGAAAGCCCGCATCGCTTACGATCGATTCACGCCGCGTACCGATGAAATCCAGAGCCTGGCGGAGAAGATGCACCGCTTCGGCCTGGTGGTTCACACCGATATCAGCGGACTGGTGGAAGACGGGTTTGCCCGCCGAACGGACCTGGGCGGGATCACCGATTTCACCAGCATTCTGCCCCCCCGTCAGCGCCGGGGGCCGTAAAGAAAGACCGCAATGGGCCGATAGCGGTACCCAGGCGTCTGCGGGCGGTTGGCCCGCGGAAGCGACGGATGGGCTCGGAAGGGTCCATGACATGAAGATGCCCGGGTACCGGAAACGCCCCGGCGTTTTACCGGCAACCGTCATACGCTCTCAAGGACAAGCGACAACGCATGGACGCCTTTGTGGCCCGGCAGCCCATATTCAATCGCCACAAGAAGATATATGCGTATGAACTCCTCTTTCGGAACGGCATGGCCAATTTCTACCCGGAGGTGGATGGCGACCAGGCCAGCTGCAACCTGCTGGCCAACACCTTCCTCAATATCGGTATCGACGAATTGACCGGCGGGCGCATGGCGTTCGTGAACTTCACCCGGGAACTGCTGATGCGGCGGATCCCGACCCTTTTTCCGCGTGAAAACATTGTGGTCGAAATCCTCGAGGACGTGCAGCCGGAACCGGATCTGATCGCCGCCTGCCGCGAACTGGCGGACAAGGGCTATCAACTGGCGCTGGATGACTTTGTTTATGCCCAGGGAATGGATGCCCTCCTGCGCCTGGCCACCATCGTCAAAATCGATTTTCTGAGCACCCCCGCCACCGAGATCGCGTTGCTGACCGAAATCCTGCCTAGCTTCGGCGTCAAGCTGCTGGCTGAAAAAGTGGAGACCCTCGAAGCCTTCGAGACGGCCAGGGATATGGGCTTCAGTTATTTCCAGGGCTATTTCTTCAGCCAGCCCGAAATCGTGCATGGCCGCGACATCGCTCCCGGGCGCGTGCAGCTGCTTCAGGTGATTGCCGAAATCAACCGCCCGGAATGCCGCCTCGACCGGGTGGAGACGCTGGTGAAGACCGACGTCTCCCTGTCCTACAAGCTGCTGCGCCACATCAACTCGGCTTTTTTCCGGCGCGCGCGGGAGATCACCTCGATCAAACACGCCATCGTCCTCCTGGGCCTCGAGGAAACCCGCAAGTTCATCGCCATGATCGCCACCGGTGCCCTGGCGGCCGGCAAACCCAACGAGCTGATCCGTACGAGCATCATCCGGGCCAAGTTCTGCGAATCCGTCGGCCGCCATTTCGTCCCGGCCGCCGAGGCATCCGAACTGTTCCTGATGGGGCTGTTTTCGCTGATGGACGCCATTCTGGACTGCCCCTTGAGGACGGTCATCGACGCCCTGCCCCTTTCGGCCACCGTTCGCGAGGCTCTCCTGGACGAAAAGGGTGCGGCCGGGGAACTGCTGCGCCTGATCCGCGGCTACGAGCGCGGCCGGTGGGAAGACTGCGACGACATCAGCAACGCCTGCCGCTTCGAGACCGCAAGCCTGCCGGCCGCGTACCGCCGCGCGGTCGCGTGGGCGGAGCGCTTTCCGTTCGACTGAAGCCGACTTCGAGCGCCGGTCCGGGACGGATGATGCTCCGGAAGTCGGCCGCGCCTTGATGGCGTGACCTCGATCCGTTGTTTTTTTGTTTTAATCTTGCGTATCGATTCCCTTAAACGGGCAGATAGCAATGCAGATCACCCCCCAAACCCTCGAAAAGGCCGTGGCCGCCGACATTATCACGGCCGACCAACGCGATCGTCTCCTGGCTTTCCTCGAGACCTTGCCGACCGCGGGACCCCGTTTTGATTTCACCCATCTCCTCTAATATATGGGCGGCCTGGTGGCCATCGTCGCCATGACGCTGTTCATGAACCTGGGCTGGGAGCGCTTCGGCGGATGGGGTATTTTCGCCATCGCCCTGGCGTATGCGGGAGCGGGTCTCAGGCTGACGCACTTTTTCCAGGCCCGGGGTCACGCCATCCCGGCGGGCATTTGCGCCGCGTTCGTCGTCGCCCTGACCCCTCTGGCCATCTACGGGCTGCTGCAGGCCATGGGCTGGTGGCCGGACGAATCCGTCTATCGCGAATACCACCGCTACATTCGATGGCACTGGATTTTCCTCGAACTGGGCACCCTGGCCGCGGGTGCCGTCGTGGCCTACCGCTTCCGCTATCCGTTTCTCCTCATGCCCGTCGCGGTGACCCTCTGGTATATGTCCATGGACGTGGCGGCCATGCTCGCCGGGGGACGGCCCGACTTCGAGCTGCGCGCCCTGGTGTCCATGGTTTTCGGACTGGCCATGACGCTCTTCGCCTTCTGGGTGGACATGCGTTCGACCAGGTCCGGGGACCACGCTTTCTGGCTCTACCTGTTCGGCGTCATGGCCTTCTGGGGCGGGCTGACGTCCCAGCATTCCGACAGCGAGCTGTCCAAATTCATCTATGCCTGTACCAATCTGGTCCTGATCGGATCGGGGGTCGTCCTTGTCCGCCGCGTTTTCGTCGTCTTCGGCGCCATCGGCGTCAGCGTTTATCTTGGCCATCTGGCCAACGAAGTCTTCAAGGACAGCTGGCTTTTCCCCCTCGCCCTGACCGCCATCGGCCTGGGCATCATCTATCTGGGCCTGGTCTGGCAAAAGAATGAAGCGCGGATCACGCCAAGGGTCCGAAGCTGCCTCCCGAAGGCACTGCGAGACTTCCTCGAGGAAAAGCGTTTTTGAAAACGGCCGGTCCGATCGTGGCGATTTCAGACCCCGGCCAGGGCGACATCGATGATCAACTCGCCGTCTTCGGTTTGGCAGGGGATGGAGATGATCGGGACGTTCGGAGGATAGGCGATGTCGGACCTGTCCGTCACCACTTGCGGGACCGACATGCTGCCGGCATCCTCGGGGAATTCATTCTTGGCATTACCGGCAATCATGTTGGCGATCTCGCCCAGCGCATCGATCCCGTCCGCACCCAGCGCTTCCATGGTTTCGTCCAGCAGCGCTGAGGCCAGTGAAAGGGCAACCGGCTCCGCGAAGCTCACCACCACGCTGCCGCTGGCCGGACCCTGGATCGTGACCACGCTGCTGATGGCGTGGCTGGCCACGGGATCCTTTTTCAGGACCGGTTTGCCCAGGCGGACGGGCTGTTCGATCATGGTGGCGAATACGCCGGAGACGGCCTTGATGAAGGGATTGATGTAGCTGGCGTTCATGGCTGGCCGGCTGTCCTTTCCGCGTTGAAGGGGGGCGGGCAATGGCCGGTCAGAGCATACGCCTGGGCATCCGTCATCGACTGGAAACAGACCCCGATGCCGGGAATCGTCATGGTGTCGCCCCAAGGGCGGTGGTGAATGACTTCACAGGCGATCGGCGTTTGGTCGCGGAACTCCAGGATCCGGATCCACACGCGCAGGCCTTCTCGAAACCGCCCCGTCGTGTAGAGGAAGCACCCGTCCGGGGAGATATTGATCGTCACGCTGCGCTCGATGCCATCCGCTTCGGGGTGCCGTTCGCGCATCAGCAGGAGGTTGAAGTGGATCGCATGGCGTTGCCTGGCCCGGAGACGGCGCGGAGGCCGGCTCAGGCAAGCCTCCCGGATCAAGGCCTGCAATTCCCCCTGGCGGCTGTTGCGGCCGTGCAGCAGGGCCCGGACGCGACCGCTGCCCTTTTCCTGGTTGACCTGAATCACCGGGAAGCGCTCCAGGATGCTGTGCACCAGCGCCTTGTGGCGATTCATGGCCTGGATCTTGGTCGGAATATCGATCACGATGCCATTGTAGGCCGACTGCGTCAACGCCCCCTGGAATTCCTCGATCGAGGCGGCTGTATCGATACAGGCGCCGGTCTCGAGAATTTCCCGGCGATAGCGGTCGCGGGCCGCCCCCTGTTGAACGATGAGGAGAATGCGCGGAGCGCCATCCCCGTCCCGATTCGGGTTGGCGGCTCTTCCGGCCGGCACCGGCCTTGCCGTCGGCACCGCTATGTCATGGGCTTTCGAATTCATCGACGCTGTTCAATCGACCCCCTGATGACGGGTCCGTCCGGCCGGACGCATCTCGCGCCCGGTGTTCATGTTATCGGCCAGGCGGCGGGGAGACTTTACGCCACAACCGTTGTCATCGGCCGGAAGATGCCTTAATAATTGTAACCGAATACGCTAAATGCGCTCTTGATGAACAACGCGCCACGCAATGCATCCAGCCAACACCATCTGAAAGGATCAACCCCATGGGTGACGTTTTACAGGAAGTATCAGATCAGGATTTCGAAAAGAACGTTCTGCAGTCGGATCTGCCCGTCCTGGTGGATTTCTGGGCCCCCTGGTGCGGCCCGTGCAAGGCCATCGGCCCCATGATTGACAACTTGGCCAATCAATACGAGGGTCGCATCCGGTTCCTTAAAATGAACGTGGACGACAACACCGCCACCCCGGCCAGCTTCGGCATCAAATCGGTCCCCACCATCATGTTTTTCAAAGACGGCAACCTCTTCGAGCAGATGACCGGCATGGTCACGCGCCCTGCCCTGGAAACGGCGGTCACGAAGCTGCTCGAAGGCGCGGCCCCGGCGTCCCCCTTCGTGGTGCAGTGAAATGGACGCGGCCGTCAACGACCATCCGCAGCTTCTGCCCTGCGCCAAGTACAGCCGCTACCAGGACAGCCGGGAGCCCCGCTGCAGCGATCCGGAACTCTACTGCAAGCATCGCTCCTCCTGCCTCATCCATTGCATGGAAAAAATCCGCAAGCGCCGGGACGACCGCCAACCGGACCGCCCGCAGTAGGACGAAAGGATGCTTGAAGGCAGCTACGGCCCCAGCCTTCATATTTTAGGGCCAAATCTGATTCTTCGGGCTTTCAGAGTGATTTGAAAAGTTCGCGCGCCTGGTAGGAACTGCGAACCAGAGGGCCGCAGGCCGCCTGATCGAACCCCATGGCCAGCGCCTCCCGACGCCAGCCTTCAAAGGCCTGCGGCGTTACGAACGCCGCCACCGGAAGGTGGTCCGGAGATGGCTGCAGATACTGCCCCAGGGTGACCATTCGGCAGCCGACCGCCGCAAGGTCTGCAAGACTCTGCCGGATTTCGGCATCGCTTTCCCCCAGCCCCAACATCAGGCCGGATTTCGTCGGGATGGTCGGCGCCCGCACATGGCTGGCTTTCAGGAGGCCCAGCGAGCGGGCGTAGTCGGCCTCGGGGCGCACCGTGGCATAGAGACGGGGCACGGTTTCGAGATTGTGGTTGAGCACGTCCGGCCGGGCCTCCAGTACCATGTCCAGAGCCTCCCGGCTTCCCTGGAAGTCGGGGATCAGGACCTCGATCCGCGCCTGGGGCAATCGCTGGCGGATGGCGCGGATGGTCGCGGCGAAGGCGCCCGCCCCTCCGTCGGGCAGATCGTCCCGGGTGACCGAAGTGACGACGACGTAGGCCAGTTCCATTTCGGCCGCCGCCTCGGCCAGACGGACGGGTTCATCCGGATCGGGGGGACCCTGGGGGCCGTGCGCCACCGCGCAAAAGCGGCAGCGCCGGGTGCAGCGGGCACCCAGGATCAGGAAGGTGGCGGTTTGGTTGGAAAAGCATTCCCACTGGTTGGGGCACTGGGCTTCCTGGCAGACGGTGTGCAGCTTGCGCGTTCCGATGGTGTGGCAGACCGTGCCATAGACGGGGCCGGCCGGGAGCCGACGTTTGAGCCAGGGCGGTTTGCGCTGTACTTCCTTTTTTGGGGACTCCGATTCCTTCATGACTCGTCCGTCTGAGCCGCCGATGGGAGGGGGCTTGGCCCCTGTGGGGTCAAACGGCGGCCGCTTTCCCGGCCCCTTGACACCGTGTCCTGCAGGGTGACGAGGCTGACGGGTTGAAACTTGACATTGAAGACCCCCTCCATGGCGCCGCGCGTTACCCGGCGCAGCTCCCCGGGATGGACATCGCGTCCGCGCTCGCAACGAAGGGATGTCATGCGGACATCGGCCATACCGCAGGGATGGATCCAGTCGAAGGGCTTGAGCGAATTGTTGGCGTTCAGGGCGAAACCGTGGAAGGTTATACCGCGGCGCAGGCACAAGCCGATGCTGCCCAGTTTGCGGTCGCCCACCCAGACGCCGCTGTTGCGGGCATTGCGCTCCGCGGTCACACCGAAGGCGGCGGCAACCTCGAGCATGACGGTTTCCAGGGCCCGCACGTAATCGGCGACGCCCCGGCGAGCAGCCTCGAGGTCCACGATTGGGTAGCCCACGAGCTGGCCGGGGCCGTGGTAGGTGATGTTGCCGCCCCGCTCGGAGGCCGCCACCGCAACACCGGCCTTGGACAAAAAGGCATCGGAGACGGTCAGATTCTCGCGGCCACCATTGCGCCCCAGGGTAAACACCGGCGGGTGCTCCACGAGAATGAGAAGATCCTGGACGAGGCGGCCTGCCTGTCGGGCGGTGACGCAATCGACCTGCAGGGCCTGGGACTGGGCGTAGGGCGTCAGCGGCAGATCCAGCAGCATCCATTGCGTTCGGTTATTGTCAGAAGGCATGGTTCCTATTCCCCGCGCGGCCATGGTTATGATGGTGAGCGTTTTGACGCGGGCATGAATCAGGCCCACCATACGGTGCGACCTATTCGAATATAGGCATCACAAACGACGGCGCCTACCCGCTTGCGGGAAACGCGTCCACAAACAGGAGGCACCATGTTTAAATATGTTCTGATAGCGGTGGACGGCTCGCCCCACAGCGATAAGGCTCTCGACTATGCCCGCGGCCTGGCTGAAGCCTTCGGCGCCCGTCTCATGCTGGTCCACGCCTATCCCCAGACGTCGGATCTCCTGGGCTACAAGGACTTTGAACGCCTCGTGTCCCGACGCCAGGCCGCCGGGCAGGAAATCATCGCGACAGCCCGCAAGCGGCTGGGGGCGGTCGAAGACCGCGTTCAGGAAAACCTGCTCGAAGGCCCGGAGGCCGAAGCCATCCTCAAAGCGGCTGACACCCATGGATCGGACCTGATCGTGATGGGAACCCGCGGGCGGGGATCGATCGAAGGGCTTCTTTTCGGCTCGGTCAGCCGCAAGGTGTCCCATCTGGCCCCCTGCCCGGTGCTGCTCATCCGCTGAGCATCCTCATGCGGCCATAATATTTTCCGGGATGGATAGGCGGATCCGCTCGATCACATCCACCGTGGACCTGGAATCAATCTTTTTCATTTGGGTCTCGGCGCGGGGGCCATTGTCGCGGATGCAGGGCGCCGCGTGTTCCTATACGAAATGCGCTGTTCCGCAGGTTCATCCGGGCCCGGCGCGGTTCCCGCAACCGGTCGCACCCACGTGTCCGGCCGACGTCTCGCGCTATGCACCAGGGGCCTCTTACCGCCGGTTGTAGCCCGGCATGCACCGGGAGCGACCGATACAGGCAACGTCCATCCTTCGTCAGCATCCCACGATCAAGACCGTTTCCATGCTGTCGCCCCCGCTTGCATGTTGAATGCATCCGCAGTTGGCGCGCCGACCGGGGAACCGGGCGTTCTAAGTCAGCTTTCCGATTTTGGCGGCGATGGCCTCGTAGGCCCGGGTAACCGGGCTTTCGGGAAAGGCCTCCTGATAGGATTTGCCGCCGTCCCCACAGGTCACCACATTGGGGTCCAGGGGGATGCGGCCCAGGAAGTCGATCCGGGCCTCCCGGGCGGTCTTTTCCCCGCCGCCGACACCGAAGATGTCCACCCCTTCCCCGCAGTGCGGGCAGACGAATCCACTCATGTTCTCCACCAACCCGAAAATTTCCATCTTCAGCGTGTGGCAGAAGCTGATGGATTTGCGCACGTCCGCCAGGGAGACTTCCTGGGGCGTGGTCACGATCACGGCCTTGGCATCCGGAATGGTCTGGGCCACGGTCAGCGGCTCGTCACCCGTGCCCGGTGGCGAGTCGATCAGCAGGAAATCGAGATCGCCCCAATCCACGTCGGAGATAAATTGGCGGATGGCCGAATATTTCATCGGGCCGCGCCAAATGACGGCATCGTCCTTGCTGGCCATCAGGGACTCGATGGAAACCACCTTGAGATAATCGTTGTAGTGCAGCGGGTCCAGCTTCTGGTTGGCGCTGAGGCCCAGCATGGCGGTCAGTCCCAGCACCCGGGGTACGTCGGGACCGTGGAGATCAACATCCATGAGTCCGACTTTGCGGCCCTGGCGCGCCAGCGCGATGGCCAGATTGACCGACGTGCTGGTTTTTCCGACGCCGCCCTTGCCGCTCATGATAACCAGCTTGTGTTTGATGCGGTTCAAAGAGGCTTTGACTTCTTCGTCTTTGTCCACCCCGGAAGCCTGCCCCTTCGAGGCTTCATCCGGGGAACCCATAATTTGCGTCATTGCTGCTTTCTCCTGCGTATTGGCGTGGATCATTCCATACGCCCCGGCCGTCGTGGTCGGGGAATTCAAAGGCGTTATCCGAAGACGGGCGTCATCCCGGCGAGCCCGTCTTGCGGGTACTGATGCGAAACAGCTTTCTGCTGCCGCAGGCCGGACATTTTCGGGGACGGCCGGTGCCCTGCGGTTCGCTCCAGCGCTTGGTGCAGCCATCGCACTCGAAAACCCGCTCCTTCGTGGTCATCTTGTAGTTGCCGCCCTCGATGTTGATGGCTTTGCCGTTGATCAGGGCGTCGGCCACCGTCCGGCGGGCATTCTGCAGAATGCGTCCGAATGTGGCCCGCGAGACGCCCATCTGTTTGCCCCCGTCCTCATGGGAGAGGTCGAGCAGATCGGAAAGCCGCAGCGCCTCGCATTCGTCCACGGTCAGGCGAACCTCCTCCAGGTCCATCAGGGGGATACCCCGGGGCTTGAAATAGCTCACATCCGGATTGAAAGCGACGATACGATTTTTTTGCGGTCGCATGAACACCTCCCATTTATGGGAATATTCTCAAAATGTTGAATATACGACGCGATCGTTTAATGTCAAGGATGTCGCGCGGGCAACCCCGCCGGCCTTCGATCGGCCGGGCGCCCCACTCGGCCGCTGGATTTGCCGGCGCGCAAAGGCGTGGATCATATACGTTCCAATCGGTTTATGAAAGAGGCCGCCGTCGCCGCCGGATGAAGCCCTCCCGTGAGCCTCCGGGAGCCGGTTGACCCCGGCGTGGCTCTTGGCTATAGCTTAAGACATCAGGTTGCCGTTCGTCATTCACCCTTTACGGGCGCGAGCAGCGCCCTTCGATTGGAGGCGCCGCCATGACCAACCGTCCTATCCTGGTCGAGACCGCCGACTATATCGGCACCATCACCCTCAACCGTCCCGAACAAATGAACACCTTCAGCACACCGCTGGCCGTGGAACTCAACCAGGCCCTGCTGGCGTTGGACGACGATCCCGGCGTACGGGTGATCGTCGTGGCCGGCACCGGCCGCGCCTTCTGCGCCGGGATCGACCTTTCGGAATACGCCGGCAAAACCCATGGTGATTACCGCACCTGGGTGACCCGCATGGAGGAGATGGTGCTGACCATCGCGAAGATGAAAACACCCGTCATTGCCTCGGCGCGGGGCTTCGCGGTGGCCAACGGGGCCGGCATCGTCCTGGCGGCCGATCTGGCGGTGATCACCGACGACACCCGCTTTGCGGTGCCGGCCGTGAATATCGGCCTGTTCTGTATGGGCCCGGCCGTTCCCCTCACCCGGACGGTGCCTCGCAAGCGGGCCATGGAACTGCTCCTTCTGGGTGATCTCATCAGCGCCGGGCAGGCCCTGGAATGGGGCCTCGTCAACCAGGTGGTGCCGGACGACCAGTTGGAAGCCGCCACCACGGCGATGGCCGCCAAACTGGCCGCCAAGAGCCCGGTGGCCGTGCAGATGGGCAAACAGGCCATCCACCGCATGACCGATATGCCGCTCCCCGAGGCCCTGGTCTATTCCAACGAAATGTTCGCGTCTTTGTGTGTGACCGAGGATGCGCGTGAGGGCGTGGACGCCTTCCTCACCAAGCGCCAGGCGGTCTGGAAAGGCTGTTAGGCGTCAGGCGGCCGCCAACGCGGGCAGCAGGCGCACGGCCTCGGCAACACCGTCGCGCGCCCCGAGCGGCACGGCCAGCGCCGCGGCGCGATGCCGGTAGCCCGGGTCGTCGACCACCTCCCGGAGGGCGGCCGCCAGGGCCCGGGGCGCAAGATTGCGGCGCGCCAGCGGACGGGGGCCCAGCCCCAGGCGGTGTACCTGGCGCCCCCAGTAATATTGGTCCAGCAGGTGCGGCGCCAGCACCTGGGGCACCCCGGCACGTGCCGCCGTCGATACCGTCCCGGCCCCGCCGTGGTGCACGACAGCGGCCATGCGCGGGAACAGCCGATCGTGTGGCAGACGCCCGGAAACCGCCAGCACCTTTTCATTTTCCCGGACCTGCAACCCTGCCCAACCGGCCTGCACCACGGCGCGAACGCCCGCCCAGCGGACGGCCCGCGCCACCGCCCGTGCCGTGCGTCTGGCGTGCGGATCCCCCATGCTGCCAAAGCCAATATAGACCGGCGCCGGGCCCCGGTCCAAAAAACGTTCCAGCCGGGGTGGCAGGCCGGATTCGGAGGCCAGGTGCCAGTAGCCGGTCTGAGGGCAGGAAGGTGCGGCATCGGCGGGCAGCGGGGCCAGCTCCGGATCGACAGCCAGTAGCGCACGGGCAGCCAGATGGGCGTAGACGCTGGTGACGGGTGCCAGTCCCAGACGGCGGCGGCCACGGTTCAGCAACCCCCGCAGGCTGGCATTCAGGCCGGTGTCGGCCAGGCCCCACAGCAGGCGATTCAGCAGCGGGGCCCCTCGCTGGAAAGGGAAGACGGCCGGCCCGTGGGCCGAGGAGCGCAGGGCGACCGGGGTGAACAGGGTGTGGCGGTAAGGCCGGCCGATGGCTTCGGCCACCGAAGGCGCCGCGAGCATGAGGCCCGAGCCGATTACCATGTCCGGCCGGCCGATCAGCCCGGGCAGCTCCTGAAACTGTTTGCGCAGATCGGTTTTAAGCGCCCGGGTCATTGGGCCCGCCGCCCGTACCGGCCGGTCGATGTAATCGCGGGCCTTGGCAGCCATCAGCGCCCGGACGTCGCTGCCCACGGGCTGAAAGGTCAGCCCGGCCGCAGCGGCCAGGTTCCGGCTGTCGGGTGAGGAGAGCACCCGGACGAGGTGACCCCGGTTTCGGAGCGCGCGCCCCAGAGCCAGATTGGGCCGCACATCCCCCTCGCTACCGAATATGGCCAGGACGATCTCCATGGAAGGTGTCCGGTTCGGGCGGGTTAAATCAATTCTTTGCCATGTCCGGCGGTGGTCGCACGGCTTGTCGACACCGCAGGGATCCGCACGCAAGGGCGCTTTCGGGCCTCAACGCTCAGTTATGCTGTGTGCGCCTGTTGATCAGCGTCAACTGCTCGTTCAGCGTCCAGTAATCGTAGACGATGCCCACCAGGAAGAGCCCCCCGGTCAAAAGATAAATAACGCCGCTCAGCCATTTGCCCATATAGAACCGGTGAATCCCCAGCACCCCCAGAAAGGTCAGCAGGATCCAGGCCACGTTGTAATCCAGGGGGCCAGGCATGAACCGCTGATCCGCCTTGGCATCCATGGCGGGAATGAGGAAAAGATCGATGATCCAGCCCACGAAGAGCAGCCCCAGCGTGAAAAAATAGATCGTCCCCGTAATCGCCCGGCCATAGTAAAAGCGGTGGGCCCCCATGAAACCGAAGATCCAGAGAATATAGCCGATCGTCTTGCGGTGGGTATCGGTATCAGTGGTCATGCGTCTTCCTTTCAGTTTGCAGCCTTCGTTTCCGTGCGTTGTCCAACGGCTTCCAGTTCTTCCCAACGCTGGTAGGCAGACTGCAGTTCGGTTTCGACGGCGGCCAGACGTCCGCGGGCCGCCGCCACCGCCTGGCCCTCCCCCTGGTAGAATTGCGGATCGGCCAGGGTCTCGAAAAGGCCGGCCTGTTCGGATTCCAGTTCTTCGATCCTGCCGGGCAGCGCTTTCAATTCTTCTTTCTCGCGGTAGGTCAGCTTGCGCGGCCGCGACGTCCGCTTAGGCCGCTCGGGCGCCGGCGGCCGGGCCGTCGCCCGAGCGGCCTCCCGGAGCAGCGGCCGCTGCCTGATCCAGTCGTCGTAGCCGCCCACGTACTCGGCCACCCGGCCATCGCCCTCGAACGCCAGGGTGCTTGTGACCACATTGTTGATAAAGGCCCGGTCGTGACTCACCAACAGCAGGGTGCCTTCGAAAGCCACCAGCAGGTCCTCGAGCAGTTCGAGGGTTTGCAGGTCCAGGTCGTTGGTGGGCTCGTCCAGAACCAGCAGGTTGGCCGGCTTGGCGAATAGCCTGGCCAGCAGCAGCCGGTTGCGTTCCCCGCCGGATAGCACTTTCACCGGGCTGCGGGCGCGTTCGGGGGTGAAGAGGAAATCCTTGAGGTAGCCCAGCACGTGCCGGCGTTTGCCGTTGATGACGAGGTTGTCGTTCCCATCGGCCACGCTGTCCTGCACGCTGCAGCTATCGTCGAGCTGGGCCCGCAGCTGGTCGAAATAAGCGATCTCGAGGCGGGTGCCGTGACGGACGTGCCCGGCTTGCGGTGCCAGCTGACCCAGCAGGATCTGCAGAAGGGTCGACTTGCCACAGCCGTTGGGGCCGATGATGCCGACCTTGTCCCCGCGCATGACCACGCCAGAAAACGAGCGGATGATGGCCTGCCCGTCATACGCGCAGGCGATGTCCTCGGCCACCAGTACGAGTTTACCGCTGCGCTCGGCCTGCTGGGCCAGCATCTTCGGATCTCCGGCCGCCTCGCGCCGGGCCTGGCGCTCGGCCCGCAGCGCCTTGAGAGCGCGCACCCGTCCCTCGTTGCGGCGTCGGCGGGCCTTGAGCCCCTTGCTTTTCCAGCTCTCCTCCGCGGCCAGCTTGCGGTCCAGGCGTTTGTTGGCCTGGGTTTCGGCCGCGAGCGCCGCTTCGCGACGCTGCAGATAGGTGGCGTAGTCGCAGCGCCAGGTGGTCAGACGTCCGCGGTCGAGTTCGACGATACGTCCGGCCAGACGCTCCAGAAAAGCGCGGTCGTGGGTAATGAACAGGAGTGTGCCCGGCCAGTTATGCATCATGGCCTCGACCCGTTCGATGCTGGCGATATCGAGATGGTTGGTGGGCTCGTCCAAGAGCAGCAGGTCGGGCTGGGCCACCAGCGCGCGCGCCAGAAGCACGTTGCGCTTCATCCCTGCGGACAGGCGGTCGTAGGGGGCATCGGGATCGAGGGCCATCTCGCTCAGTATCCGGTCGACGTCCCGCTCGGCATCCCAGCCGTCGGCCGCATCCAGCTCCTGATGCAGGCTTTCCAGACGCCGGGCGGCCGGCGTATCGTCTCCCGCCGCCATCTGAGCGGAGACCCGGCGGTATTCGGCCGAGAGGGCGCCCCGCCGTCCCAGCCCCTGTGCGACGACGGTAAATACCGTGGCCGGATCAAACGAAGGCAGGTCCTGGGGCAGCAGCGCCGTTCGCAGCCCGGGGAGGCGTTCGATGTCGCCGCTGTCCGGGGCGAACTCCCGGTGGAGAATCCGCAGCAGCGTCGACTTGCCCGCACCGTTGCGCCCCAGAAGGCCAATGCGCTCCCCGGCGTCGATCTGCAGATCGACGCCGGCCAGAAGCGTCTGACCACCAAAACCGTATTCGATGCCTCGGGCTGTCAGTAAAACGGTCATTTTGCGGTTGATCCGCGGCGGGCTGGCCTGTGGGGCCAGCCACCGGCCGGACGAAAGTCCCATGAGGTGCAGGGTTTGTTTAACGGATTCGACGTGAAAACGGCATGGGCGTCAATCGATGCGTATCAGGTGGAGGGCCTTGATTTTCCCGGCGAATTCCAGAACCTGTGACCGGGGCCTGGCGTGGCGGCCGCCCGATCGAGTGGCACTGAATAGCCGAAAGCGACCATTGTGTCAATTTAAGCGATTCGCTGGCGCTTTGGGGCATGGCGCCCGATCTTGCGGTCTGGCACGCTTTGGCTTATGGTGCGCCGAATGCGAATGTGCCCCCCGAAAAGCGAGACCGCCATTCCGATCGCCATCGTTCACCAGCCATCGCCGTGTTTAAAGGATTGCGAACTGACCTTCCTGCCGGCGCAGGGCATCGATCTGGATCGAGCCGCCCGCCAGCACCGGCGCTATGGCCGGATGCTGCAACGCTGCGGTCTCGAAGTCATTGTGCTGAATGTCAACGCCGATCGGCCGGACAGCGTCTTTATCGAGGATACGGCCATCGTGCTCGATGAACTGGCGATCATGACATCGATGGGAGCGAGTTCCCGGCGCCCGGAAATCAAGGCCGTCGAAACCGTCCTGCGAGCCTACCGGCAGACGGTGCGAATCACCCCGCCCGCCACGATCGAGGGCGGCGACGTCCTTGCCATGGGGAAGGTGCTCTTCGTCGGACGATCGACGCGCACCAATACCGAAGGGGTCACGGCGCTGGAGGCGCTCGTCGCACCGCGCGGCTACAGAGTCAGACCGGTGGCGGTCACCGGCTGCCTGCATCTCAAAACCGGCTGCAGCGCCCTGGACGACGATACGGTTCTCATCAATCCCGAATGGGTCGACCCGGCGCCGTTCGCCGGCTTCGAGCGGATCCGCGTACCGCCGCGGGAACCGTTCGGCGCTAACGTACTCAGATTGGGCGCGACCATCTGTCTGCCGACGGGCATGCCGCGAACGCGAGAAATGGTGATGCAAAGGGGCTACCACACCGACGTCACGGACATATCCGAATTCATGAAAGCGGAAGCCGGATTGACCTGTATGAGCCTGGTGTTCGACCCGTCACCCTTGGTTTGAAGTCGCCCGGCCGCTTGCTGGACCCTCGGCCGCGCGTTTAATTGTCGTCCCAGCGGGCGGGCGTCCACATCGGATGGCTTCGTTCAGACGGCTTGCTTGTACGACTGTCCGTTGAGCACGTCCCAGGTGATGTCCGCGTCCGCCGCCAGGGGCTCGAGGGTGGTCCGGCCGACGACCTTGTCGATTTCATACGGGGGCAGCCCGTCGCCCGGGCACTTGACGGCCAGATCCTCCATGCGGACGGCGTGGCCGGCCGGCAGGTCCCGCGCCGCGACGATCTTTTTGCCCATCTTGACCATGGGATCGACCTCGCTGGGATAGACGCGCTTGACCCCGTCACCCATGGCGACCCTCACCCGCCGCAGGTCCCGGACCATCTTGCGCAGGCCTTCCGGTTCGAGCGAGAAAGCGTGGTCCGTTCCTTTCCAGGTGTGGTTCAGGGTAAAATGCTTCTCCACCACGCGCGCGCCCAGCATGTAGGCCGCCAGCGCCATGGCAATGCCGTTGTCGTGGGAAGACAGGCCGATCACCGCGCGGGGAAAACGCTCCCTAAACGTGCTGATTACCCGCAGGTTGAGCTCCTCGAAAGCGGCCGGATAGCCGGCCGTACACTGCAGGATGCAAAGCTGCGGATTGATCGGCATGATGGCGTCGTGGGCCCGGCGCACGTCCTCCATGGTACCGCCCCCGGTGCTCAGAATGACCGGTTTCTGGAATGCGGCGATGTGCTTGAGCAGCGGGACGTTTTTCAGGTCGCCCGAAGCCACCTTGAAGGCCGGCATGTCCAGATCGGCCAGGAAATCGGCGCTGGTAAAGTCGAAGGCCGTGGCGAACAGCGCCAGACCCAGCGCCTCGGCGCAGCTCTTCAGTTCGCGGTATTCCGCCGCCTCGAACTCGAGAAATTCACGATGGGCCCCGTAGGTATCGCCGTAGCTGTTCGGGTTGGCGTAAGGTTTCTGATAGGCCGCCGCGGTGAAAAGTCCGCGGTTGTCGCGTTTCTGCAGTTTGACGGCGTTGGCGCCGCAGGCCTTGGCGGTTTCGAACATCTGCCGGGCCGTATCCAGGTTGCCCTGGTGGTTGTGCCCGATTTCGGCGATGACCCAGCAGTCGCCGTCGTCCTGAATCGTGTCCCCGCCAATCGTTAATTCTCGCATCGCTTGAGCTCTCCTTGAATGACATGATGAAGCGGCGTGGTCGAGCGATCAGCCCGCCGCATGCTTCCGGGGCATGGCGCCCGGGTCGCGTTGTCTATTTGCAGGGCCTTCGGCCGCCTCCCGCCGCCGGAGATAGTCCCGGCGGGCCCTTGTGCGGGACAGCTTTCCGGAGGTGGTCCGGGGCAGCGTGTTGCGCGGTACCAGATCGACCGCACAGGCAATGCCCCAGGCCGCCAATACATGGGCACGGATGCGCTCAGCCAGCTGATCCGCCTCCGCTCTCTCGACACTGCGGCACTGCACCACGAGAACGGCCCGCTCGCCGCCCGCCGCATCCCGGACCGCGAACGCCGAGGCATCGCCGGTGCGCATATCGGGCTCGGCCTCGGCCAGGCTTTCAAGATCCTGGGGCCAGACATTGCGGCCGTGGATGATGATCATGTCTTTCTTGCGCCCGGTGATGACCAGGCGGCGGCCGATCCGGTAGGCCCGGTCACCGGTGTCGAGCCAGCCGGCCGCGTCGAGAACGCTCCGCGTGGCGGCGGGGTCGCCCAGGTAGCCGGCCATCACACTGGGGCCGCGGACAAAAAGCGTACCGACCGCGCGCTCCGGGAGGACCTCGCCCCGGTCGCTGCGGATTTCGAATTCATACCCCGGAAGCGGTTTGCCGCAATCGACGAACACCTTGTCCGTATGATCCCCGCCGGGCGTTGCTGCGGCCAGGGGGAGGGCCTGGTCATTTCGGGCCAGCCGGGCGCGGTCGACCCGGTCCAGCTGCAATCCCCGGCCCAGCGGCGAAAAACTGACCGCCAACGCGCATTCGGCCATGCCGTAGCCAGCCACAAAAGCGCGCGCATCGAATCCGGCCGGGCGCAACCGTTCGGCAAATTGCCGCAAGGGCTCGGGCCGAATCGGCTCGGCACCCAGACCGGCCGCGCGCCAGGTGCGCAGATCGAGCTGCGCGATGTCCCGGTCCCGCAGATTCTTCAGGCACAGCTCGTAGCCGAAGGGCGGGCTGAAGGACAGGCTGGCCTTGTTGCGGGAAATGAGACTCAGCCAGCGCTTGGGCCGAACGGCGAAGCTGCGCGGGCTGAGGTAGTCCACCGAAACCTGGCCGGCCAGCGGTGCCAGCACAAAACCGACCAGCCCCATGTCGTGGTAGTACGGCAGCCAGGACACCGCCCGGTCCTGCGGTTGGACCTGCAAGCCGTGACGAACGATGAGATGCAGGTTGTTCATCACCTGCGCCTGGTTGACCATGACCCCTCTGGGAAAGCGCGTGCTCCCGGAGGTGTATTGAATATAGGCCAACGCATCGGGGTCGGTGGGCGCAAGCGTTCCCTCATATCGGGGAAGACGGTCGAAATCCTCGGGCCCGCCCACATGCCGCAGGCCACGGCCACGACAGGCCTCCTTTAGCAGCGGCAGATAGGTGTCGGGGGCAAAAGCCGCCTCCACCCGGCAGCTCTCCAGCAGTCGGCCGAGGTTGTCGATAAACACCTTGTGACCGCCGATATGGATGGCGGCCGGCAGCGGCACGGGCACCAGTCCGGCGTACTGGCAGGCAAAGAAAAAACGCATGAAGTCCGGGTCGGTCTCGGCCACGATCGCGACGCGAGCGCCGCGGCCGGAGGTGATCCCCATCAGGCGGCGGGCCAGCGCGCGGGCCTCTTCGCGCAACTGTTTGTAGGGCAGCACCGCGGCCAGCCGCCCCTTGCCGTTGTAAAAGTTCAGACCGGTGGTTCCCCGGGCGGCGTAATCCAGCGCCTCCGCCAGGGACGCAAAGTCAGCCGCACAAAATGGTATCGTATTGATGGTCGGCGTTGGTCGCGTCATCACTTGTCTCCCAAATGGCCGGCTTTCCGCCCGACCGCGCTCACTTGAGCGCAGATGAATCTGAACGCGGTCGCGGGGCCGGAACGATTTGTTCAACAATGAAACATTTCTAATTCTGTAATATCTTATTTTTGCATACTACTATTATTAAATATATCATTTTGTCAAATAATTTTATAAATTAATTGTATTGATTTAGAATTGATTATGTACTAATCTATTATATTATTTGATCATTACAACTACTTAATATTTCAGCTATGTGAATTATATCACGACCGGTGCGATTCAGTCGCCATGCGGTCCTGGGAGCTGACTATCAGGGCCTGTCGGCGGCGAGCCGGGGACAAGAAGGGCCGATGGCAAAAACGATCGAAGCGATTCTTGCGGAAATGGGCCTCCGGGTCCGCTTGCTCATGTCCGCCAAAAATGCCGGCAAACGGATCGCGGGTCTGTCGGAGCGCGAAACCCTTCTGCTCGAACTCATCGGCACCAAGAAGGAGATGTGTATTTCGGAAATCGCCGAGTTCTTCGGCGGCGTGAGCAGCAGCACCGTGTCCACGACGATCACCAAACTCTGGCGCAAGCGCAAACTCGTCAACAAGACGATTCTGCCCAGGAACCAACGGGTGACCATGGTCAGCCTCACCGACGAGGGCCGCAACCTGCTCGATGCGATCAAGAAAGACCAGTTGATGATCTACAAAACGGTCTCCGAATCCATGCGCATTGCGCCGGAGCAAAACGAAATCCTCAAGGCTTTACTTGAAAACTCGGTTCATTTTTTCGACGATGAACTCGGGTTGAAGCGCAGAAATCCCCACTGCAAGTAGCAGCGGCGATAATGCGGCGGGTGGTGACAACCATCCGCTCGCGGGAGGGATTGCCATGACAAAGCGCAGGCGACGTCTGACCGGTGTTCTGGTGGCGCTCGGTCTTGCGTTGTGTCTCCAGGGTTGTGCAACCCTGTCGGAGGAGGAGTGCCTATCGGCCGACTGGCACACGATCGGTTACGAAGACGGGTCCCGGGGCTTTTCCGCCCAGCGCATCGGCAAGCATCGCGAGGCCTGCGCCGAGCACGGTATCACCCCCAATTTCCGGGCCTACATGGACGGTCACCGCGCCGGGCTGCGCCAATACTGTATACCGGTCACCGGATTCGCTCTGGGCCGCAGCGGCAAACGCTACAGCGGCATCTGCCCGGAAGAGCTGGAATATGCCTTCCTGGCCGCCTTCGAGGACGGTCGGGTCGTTTATCGTCTACAGCAGGAGATCGAGCAACTGCGGCGGGATATCCGCCAGGCCCGAAACGAGAAGGCACAACTGGAAAAGGAAATCGAGGCCAACGAAGCCATGATCATCGCGGATGCGACACCGCCCTCCTTGCGACGGGAACTCATGATTCAGAACCGGAAACTCGAGGACCTGATCGAAGACAAGCAACTGCTCATCGAACAGAGCGAAGAGGATATTGACTGGCTGGGACGGCGCATCGAGAAAGAGAGCCGGGCCTACGCCACCCATTAGCCGGTCATTACATCGTGCGGGACCGCTCCGATAAGCGCGTTCTGCGGCTCATTGCTGCCCCCCGGCGTCGATCTGGTTTTTCCGGCGATGAAGCTTTTGGGGCCTCACGTCTTCAGGTTTTTCTTCCAGACCGGTATTTCGGATTCGGGAATTTTCTCAGGGTCATAGCTGAAAAGCTCACAGGCCAGGTACTCGGTCGGCGCCAGGTGGTCCGTGATGATGCCGCAAATCTCATCGGCCAGTCGATCGGCGCCGTCCATGGAGGTAAACGGCAGGATAATACCCAGTTGGTTCTCCTCGTACCAGCCGATTTCGTCGATCGCCCGGATGCGCTGGCGGATGGTGGCGATAGCCTCGCCAATGCGGGGGTCGGCTTCGCTTTCGATCGCCAGCGAAAGGATCAGAAGCGAATAATTGTGATTGCTGCGATCCGACCGGTAGCGCTCCTTGGCGATGGCCTGCTGAAATGCTCCCTTGCCAATGAGAAGATCGGTCGCCGAATTCCGGGACGATTTAAAAAAACCCACGCGCAGCCTCCGCTCTTTTTTAATCCTGATCACGTTGGATAAGTGGATCCGAGTGCAACAATCTACATCATACAGGATTTCTCTACCGTTTCAAGCGATGGCGCCGTCCGCCAACGCCTGATGCCATGCCGCCTGAATTGTTGGCACCGACAAGCTTCGGGTGGGGGATGCACGGTCAGCGACCGGGGGTGTGGATCCGGCCCCTTGCGCCCGGCGTCAGGTGAGAAAAAGCGCACGGCTGACACCCATTGGGGTTGGGCATCCGCTGAAGCGCGCTTCTGGGCGCGATCTTGGAAGGGCTCAGACGACCATCGGCCCGATCGGCGGGGGAGCGGCGGCCTGCAGCGCGTCGCCCGGATTGGCAGACTCAGGAACAGGTGCGGGCATACGCTTCAAGGATGCCCAGGCCGACGTAATCTTTTCAATTCTACATCCGCGCCGTCAATTTCGAAACAATAGCCGTCTTCGCCCAGAAGCCCCCGGGGATCAGATCGCCGCGTTCTTCGGGGTCCTGGATCGTATCGCCGTAAAAGCAGACGGAGAGCCACCTTTCCCGGGGTTTATCGTCGATGATGTCGATCATGACGAAAAGCGGGCGGTCCTGCCGGTGTCCGGGGATGCCGCGCAGCGGATGGCTGACGCCCGGGCGGGCATTGAAAGCCAGTTCAACATCTTCCTTGCCGGCAATGCTGTCCATGTAGGTCCTGAAAATGGGTTCGGTTCCAAGGGCGTCGTCCGCCCAATCCTCAAGAAACGGATTCAGATCATCCATGTCTCGGAAACCTCTCAATCGATCGATAAGGGTGCTTCGACGCGTCGGTTGGGGCCGGGGCGGCGATCGGTGTGAAACGGGCAATGCCAGTAGAACCCAAGTATTTATAAGCATATACTCACCCATCGTGCAATTCGAACGGCCGCTGCCATTGGTGAGGACAGTGACCGGCTGTCTGATCTTCTTCCAACTGTGGGCGCTCAGCTTAAGCGCCAAGGGGCAATGCCACCCATCAACCCGCAGAGGCCGCGCATGTGGCCGCCCAATGAAAACGTCCACCAGGATCGGATCGGGGCCCGATCCGCCGGCGCACGGTCCTGCTATACACCGGTTGAGCACCGGGGCCCATGATCGATGCCGCCCCAGTCTGAACCGAAAACAGCAGTTTGAGGATGGGCGTTAGTTGACGCACAGCATGACGGCGGCGATCAGCAACAGGAGATGAACGCCGATAAGGTAGGTTTCTCTGGTTATGTTTTTGAAGATGCGGGCGCCGCATAAAAAACCCAGGAGGACGGCCGGGGTGAAACGAAGCGACCGGAGAAACAGGTCCTCAGTGAGAAGCCCGGCCTGGATAAACAGCACGACGATCAACACGCCCGTGGCCATGAAGTAGAGTCCCATGGCGCCTTTGGCTTTCCTGGGTTCCGGAAATCGGGCCGTGGCGTATATGACGACCGGGGGCCCCCCGGTCGTATAGGCCCCGGTGAACCACCCGCTGATCATACCCAGAATAACGCCGCCCGGACCGGTCTGCGCAAATTGCCCGAGCTTGGCCTGCCCCCGGCGCGTGCGATCAAATAAAACCACCACGACAACAAAAAGCGCCAGCGTTGATTTCATCATTGTATCGGGGAGTAAATGCAATGCATAGACGCCCGCCGGTAAGGCGGCTGCCGAACCAACGAACAGAGGCTTCAATTCGCGCCATTGGACCAAACGCCCATAGCGACAGCTGTTGACCACGACCAGCAATACGGAAAAAGGCAACTGGATCGCAACGGCTTCCTTGACGGGCAATACCAGGGAAAGCAGTGGAACGGCCACCAGACCGAATCCAAATCCGGCGAAGCTGAAGGTAAAGGCACTTAGGGCCAGCGTGCAACTGATGAATAACGAGGGTTCCATTGGTTGGTGTTCATCGGCTGGATGCCACTACCGGCACACAAGAAGATCCGTGAAAAAGCCCTGCCGCGGCCGGTCGCAATGAATGGCCCGGGGGCGCAGGGCTTATGGTTTCTGGCGCTTCGGCGGGCGGGCATCAACAATCGGGCGAGATGCTCAGCGGCCATGGTAATCCGCGACCATCAGCTCGTTTGAATCGACGGATTGCCCCGGGCATAATATTTGCGGATATAGTTCTCCTGGGCTTCAAAACCCCAATGCGTTTCCTGCCAGAATACGGCGGCCCCCCCTTTGTCGCCCTTGCGGATCAAATTGATGAAGCGATCGTGCTCATCGCAGTTGGCCCATTCCCAATCCTTCATGTATGCGATGCGGGGGAAATCATACAATCGTTGTTTCAAGGTGGTCATCAGCTGTTTCATGGCCGCGTTGTCGGACAATTCAAGGAAGACATTATGAAATGCGATATTCAACGAATAGTATTGAGGATCGAAGGCTTCGAAGGTTTTTTCCCGGATGCAGCGGCGCATGCTAGCATTGAGCTTTTCCATCTTGTCAATGCGCCGGGGGGTAATCCTGTCAAACACCAACCTCAGGGCGGACGCCTCGAGCGCCCCGATAATTTCCAAGATCTCCTTTACTTCCTGCAGCGTCATTTTTTTCAGGAGCACGCCTCGGCGGGGCAGGATCGATACAAAACCCTCGCATTCCATCTGGATTAATGCATCTCGGAGCGGTGTCTTGCTGACCCCCAGATGGGCGCTGATTTCTTTCAGGTTGATGAGCGAACCCGGTACAAGCCTACCCGCCTGGATTTCTTCCTGAAGATACGCGTAAATCTGCTGGCGTAAGGATCTGACGTCTAACACGCTTCCCATTAAATTATCCTCAGAGCAATTCCCAATGGTTCATGCGATAACGAATGGAACCGCGCATGGTGAATATCGTTTTCTGAAGGGCTCCCAAGCGGGGCGCCCCAGGAAGCCCTGGCCGGCATCGCCCGATTGGCGGCGACCGATGGGGGGATGGAAACGATGCCCCGGTTGCCATGGGGGCATCGTTTCCGCGGCCATAGGGACAGGCGGCGGTCCACCGGCCTCCCGAAGTTTACAAAAAACTGTCAGGATCGACATAGTCCAGGTCAAACGCCTCGGCCACAGCCTTGTAGGTGACTTTCCCGTGGATCACGTTGGCCCCGAGCTTGATTTCATTATTCTCCTGCATGGCCCGTTTCCAACCCTTGTTCGCGATCTCCAGCGCATAGGGCAGCGTGGCGTTGGTCAACGCCAGGGTCGATGTCTTGGCGACGGCCCCCGGCATGTTGGCCACGCAGTAATGAACCACCCCGTCAACCACATAGATGGGATCACCGTGGGTGGTCGCTTTGGAGGTCTCGAAGCATCCGCCCTGGTCGATGGCCACATCCACCATGACCGCGCCCCTTTTCATCGTACCGAGCATTTCCCGCGTCACCAGCCGCGGGGCCTTGGCGCCGGGGAGCAACACGGCCCCCACCACCACGTCGGCATCCTTGACCAATTCCCGAATGGTCGCCGGGCTGGACATCAAAGTGAAGCAGTTGGCCGGCATCACGTCGCTTAAGTAGCGCAGCCGTTCCAGGTTCATGTCGAGCAGATACACCTTGGCGCCCAACCCGCAGGCCATTTTGGCTGCATGCACGCCCACCACACCACCGCCGATCACGACCACCGTGCCGGGGTCCACTCCGGGTACCCCTCCCAGGAGCACCCCGTGGCCGCCCTGGGCCATCTCCAGGTATTTGGCCCCCTGCTGAATGGCCATGCGCCCGGCCACTTCGCTCATGGGCGTCAGCAATGGCAGGCTGCCGTCGGCCTTCTGGATGGTTTCGTAGGCGATATTCACGGACTTGCTCTTGATCAAGGCCTTGGTCTGGGTCTCGTCGGCGGCCAGATGCAGGTAGGTGAAGATAATCTGGCCTTCACGGATCAAATCGTACTCCGGCGGCAGCGGTTCTTTGACATGCATGACCATATCGGCCGTAGCAAAGATCTCCCTGGCCGAGTCGATCAGCTTGCCCCCCGCCTTCGCATAGGCCGAATCGGAAAAACCGCTGCCGGCACCGGCATTGGTTTCCACCAGAACCTCGTGCCCGTTGTGGACCATGACCTCAACGCCCGCCGGCGTCATACACACACGGTTTTCTTCCGTCTTGATCTCTTTCAGGATACCGACAATCATTTCTCCCTCCCATGCAGTTGGTTCGATCGTTTGTCTGGATAATATCCGATCAGGGCCGAATGGCCGACGGCACGATTCAAAATCCTTCGATCGCTTTTTTTACCGCCGCCACAATCTCGTCGATGTCCGCCTTGGTGGCAATCAACGCCGGTGCGAAGTTCATGATGGTGTTGTTTCCCGGTAGCGAACTGTTGGTGCGGCCGATCAGCACGCCTTCGGCGGCCACCAGCCCCATGATGCGCGCCATTTCCGCCTCGGTGATGGGTTCTTTCGTGGCCTTGTTCTTCACCAGTTCGAGACCGCAGAACAGGCCCTTGCCGCGCACATGGCCCACAAGGGGCATGTCCGCTAGCGCCTGCAGGCTTTCGAGCAGATAGGCACCGATCACCCGACTGTTTTCCACCAGGTTCTCTACTTCGATGATGCGGGTGCTCTCCAGGGCGGCCACGGTGGCGGCGGCACAGCCACCATAGGTGCTGATGTCACGAAAATAATTGATGCCTTCCTCCGGATTGGAAGGGTCGCACAGGAATTTGTCAAAAATCGCCTGGCGGGTGACCGTGGCCGACAGCGGCATATAGGAGCTGGCCAGCCCCTTGGCCATGGTGATCATGTCCGGATCGACATCAAACTGCTCGAAGCCCCAGAATTTACCGGTGCGCCCGAAACCGCAAACGACCTCATCCATAATCAGGTAGATGCCGTAGCGGTTGCAGATCTCCTGGAGAATCGGATAGTACTCCGGCACCGGCACGATGATACCGCCGCCGGCGGTTATCGGCTCCACGATGCAGCCGCCGATGGACTCCGGCCCCTCCTTCCGAATGACGGTTTCGAGGCTGCGGGCACAATCGATGTCGCATCCCGGATAGGATTTATCAAAGGGGCAGCGGTAGCAGAGCGCATGCGGGAACTCGGCAAATCCGTCGGCAAACGGGCCGTAGTCCTGTTTGCGCTGAAGCTGTCCGGTGGCACTCAGGGCGCCGATGGTTGTCCCATGATAATCGCGGTCGCGGTAGAGGATTTTGTACTTGCCCTTGCGTGCCGGATCGATATGCGACACCTGGCGGATGATCTTGAACGCCTTCTCATTGGCTTCGGATCCGCTGTTGGAGAAATAGACCTTGTCGAGGTTGGGGAGCAATTCGATCAGTTTGGCGGCAAATTTGATCGTCGGGATATTGCCAACCGTCCCGGCGTAATAACCCATGGTGACGAGTTGATCGTAAACGGCCTTGGCGATGCTTTCGCGGCCGTGGCCGACCATGACGCTCCACACGCCTCCGGACGTGGCATCGAGGTATTCTCTCCCCCGGATGTCTTTAACCCGGAGCCCCTGGCCTTCGACGATGATCATCTGCTCGGCCGACTGGAACACCTTGTGGGGCTTGATGTGGTGCCACAGGTAGTCCCGGTCTCCACGAACCATCTCTTCGACATCGTATGCCTTCCAATTGACGGTCGCTTCCATGGTTTCTCTCCTCATCGGATGAATATTTTTAGGGCCAAGACCCCAAATCACGATCGGGTCTTGATTTTACACCCCCGATTGAGGGCGCATATCGGCCGGATTGATTCCCGCTACGGCCACCGGTTTTTTCATGGCGTCGCGGCGGAACGGCTCCCCCAGTTCCTGGTTGTTCAACACCTCGATGAAGGTGGTCTTGCCCTCTTCCATCTGGGCCTTTAAGGCCGCGCTCAACTTGGCGGTCAGATTATCCGGTGTGCTGACCTGGACCCCCTCCATGCCGCAGGCCCTGGCGATGGCGGCGAAAGAGACATCCGTATCCAGTTCGGTGCCCACGAAGTTGTCGTCGTACCACAGGGTGCTGTTGCGCTTCTCGGCCCCCCACTGGTAGTTGCGGAAAATGATCATCGTGATGGCGGGCCACTCGTCGCGTCCGCAAGCCGTCATTTCATTCATGGAGATGCCGAAGGCGCCGTCACCGGCAAAACCCACCACCGGAATGTCGGGCTTGGCGATCTTGGCTCCCAGGATGGCCGGGAAACCGTAGCCGCAGGGGCCGAACATGCCCGGCGCCAGATACTTGCGGCCGGCTTCGAAGGTCGGGTAGGCATTGCCGATGGCGCAATTGTTGCCGATATCCGAGGAGATGATGGCCTCTTTGGGCAGGGCTTGGACGATGGCCCGCCAGGCCATGCGGACCGTCATTTTATCGGGCTCCTTGGTCTGGGCGCGCTGGTTCCATGTGGTGCCGGGGTCATCTTCCTCGTGGTCCATGGCGGCAAGCTCCCGGGACCAGTCGGCTTTGATTTGTTCGATGGTCGCCCTGCGTGCTTCGCGCCCCTCATTGCCGGCCGTGCTGTCAAGCCGCGCCAGAATGGCGTTGGTCACTTTGCGGACGTCGCCGGCGATGCCGACGGTGACCGGTTTGGTCAGCCCGATGCGGTCAGGGTTCATATCGACCTGGATGATGGCCGCCTGGGCGGGCCAGTAATCGATGCCGTAGCCCGGCAGGGTCGAGAAAGGATTCAAACGGGTGCCCAGGGCCAGGACCACGTCGGCCTTGGAGATGAGTTGCATGCCGGCCTTGGAGCCGTTGTAGCCCAGCGGGCCGGCAAACAGCGGATGGCTGCCCGGGAAGGCGTCGTTGTGCTGGTAGCCGCAGCAGACAGGGGCGTCCAGGCGTTCGGCCAGCGCGACCGTGTCCGGGATGGCACCACCGATGACCACCCCGCCACCGTTCAGGATCACGGGAAACTTGGCCTTGGACAGAAGTTCGGCCGCCTGGGCGATGGCGTTCTCACCACCGGCCGGCCGGTCGAACGCTACGACCGCCGGCATTTCGATTTCGATCACCTGGGTCCAGAAATCACGCGGGATGTTGATCTGCGCCGGCGCGGAGGCCTTTTTGGCCCGAAGGATGACCCGGTTGAGAACTTCCGCGATGCGTGCGGGATGCAGGACTTCCTCCTGGTAGGCCACCATCTCCTCGAAGACGGCCATCTGGGGGACCTCCTGGAATCCGCCCTGCCCCATCGCCATGTTGGCCGCCTGGGGTGTCACCAGCAGCAGGGGCGTGTGGTTCCAGTAGGCCGTCTTGACCGGGGTGACGAAATTCGTGATGCCCGGGCCGTTCTGGGCGATCATCATGGACATCTTTCCGGAAGCGCGGGTAAAGCCGTCAGCCATCATGCCGGCGTTGCCCTCATGGCCCACATCCCAGAAAGTGATCCCCGCTTGGGGGAAGAGATCGGAAATCGGCATGAATGCCGAGCCGATGATGCCAAAGGCATGCTCGATGCCGTGCATCTGAAGCACTTTTACAAAAGCCTCTTCGGTGGTCATTTTTATTTTTGACATGGGATCTATCCTCCTGCCGATTGGGTGTTTGGAGCCGTTTGGACTGCATGCAAACTGATGTCTGATATATCAGATATCAGATGGCGGTCAAGTCATTTGTTGCCGCCGGCTTTTTTTTTCGGGAACGCCTTCAGCAGCCGCACGCGGCGCTACTCGAAAGGAACCTTGAGCAATTTGCTATAAGTATCTTTAATGATTTCAAGGCCGCTCTTTATATTGACTTCGAACGTCTTTTTTACGCGTTTGGGATCCTTGCTTTTAAGCGCATCGAAAATGGCCCGATGTTCCGCATTGAATCGGGTGCAATGGTCCTTCTCGCGGCGGTAGATATTCAGGACGCTTTCCACCGACTGCACCAGGGTCTGGGCAATGTGGCACAGATGGGGGAGCCCGGAGGCGGCGCAGATGATGCGATGGAACTCGCGGTCCAACTGATAATGGTTTTGCGGGAGCGCATCCATCTGCTTCAGCAATTCTTCCAGCTTGCGAAAATCCGCATCGGTCAGTTTGTCGATGGCTTCGACCGCGAGCTTGGCTTCCAATGCCGCGCGCAGGTCATAGATATGCAGAATTTCCTTTTGGGTCGGCGGTGTGGCGACAATCGCACCCTTGTAAGGGATATTTTTTACAAGACCGGAGCGGTCCAAACGCATCAGAGCCTCCCGGATGGGACCGCGACCGAGGTCCAGCTCGGCCTCCAGCTCCGACAGGACAAGACGGGTCCCGGGAAGCTTGACCCCGCTGAGGATCATGTCCCGAATCTTCTCGTACGCCTGCAGGGATTTCATGTAAGATTTATTGTCGGCCAAATCGAACGCTCCCTTGGCTAAACTGAAGGATGATGAGCGCAGCCCCAAGCCCCCTCAAAACAGTTGGCCGAACCCCTTCGCCGTTGCCTGCAATGCCAATCGAGCGATCGGGTTGCCTCAACGTTTGGACCCCGCCGGAGCTCTGCGGTGGGCCAAGGGTCGGCCTATGCGAATGCGTTTCCTTTTTTGGCCACCGCCACGATCTCCATCGCCAGGATTTCGGCGGCGTCCAAAAAATCGATCGGCAGTGCTTCGCCCAGCGCGCTCAGTTCGGTACAGGCCACGATGGCCAGCTGCGCCCCCCGCTGCCGGAGATGGTCACACACGGCGACATAGTCGAAACGCACGCCCGGTCCCGTGTCGCCTTTTTTGACCGCCTTGATGACGCCCAAAAGGCGCGTCTGGTGATCGGTGTCCGGCCAGATATCCGTGATGGCCAACTTGCGGAACCGCGAGGTATACAAGCCGGTCATGGCAACCGCCGGTGATGCCAGGATGCCGACCTTTTCGCGTTCCGGGAAATGGTCTTTCACATGCTGCACCACCAGATCGATCAGGTTGATCACCGGGATGTCGACGGCCGCCTGAACCGCGCCGTGGTAATAATGGGCCGTATTGCAGGCAATTACCAGAAAATCGGCCCCCCAGGCGGCCAGACGCCGCCCCATATCCGCCATGCAGGGTCCGGGATCTTCCCCGTCACCCTCGATAATGGCCTTTATCCGGGAAGGCACCTTGGGGTTGTTGTCAATGATACAGCGGATATGATCGGCATCATCCCCTGCCGGCGTCAGCCGGATGATACGCTGCATCAGATCAACCGTGGCTTCCGGCCCCATGCCACCCAAGATGCCCACTATCTTTTCTTTTTTTTCGGCCATCTGTCTTCCAGCCCGGTGGTATCATTTCCGGCCGGGCACCTCGCATCGCAGAGGTGCTCGGCTGTATTTCGATGCGCGCCAAGATCAGACCTGCCGGAAGGTGTCCATGTAGGCAAACAGCGCCGGGGATCCGCCGGTATGGAGAAAAAGCACGTTGGCCCCCTTGGGGAAATGCCCCTGGCGCACGAGGTCGACGAGCCCCGCCGCCGCTTTGCCGGAATAGACCGGATCCAATAGAATCGCTTCGGTTTTGGCAAAAAGCTTCACGGCTTCGACCATGGCGTCGGTCGGCAGGGAATAGCCCGGACCGACATACTGGTCGAAGCAGACAATGTCGTCGCGGGAAATGGCATTTTCGACCCCCAGCCTTTCAGCGGTTTCCAGGGCCAGCTGGAAGACAATCTCCTCCTGCACGTCTTTGGGCCGGGAAACATTGACACCGCTGATGGGAATCTTGCCGTTGACACCCGTCATGCCGACCACCATCCCGGCATGCGTTCCGGCCGAGCCCGAAGGCACCAGGATGTGATCGATCATCAGACGCATGGCATTGAGCTGGCCCATGGTCTCCTCGGCACAAACCGCATAACCCGTTGCGCCGATGGCGTTGGAGGCGCCGCCGGGGATGATGTAAGGTTTGCGCCCGGCTTCGGCCAGCGCATCCGCTTTGGCGCCCATCGCGCCCATCATGTCCGTACCGCCCGGAACGACATCGATACTCTTCACGTCCAGCAGCTCGAAAAGAAAATTGTTGCCGCTGGCTTCCGCTTTGTAGGAACCGGCCACGCGTTCTTCAAGAATGAGATGGCAGTCCAGACCTTCCTTGGCCGACCAGGCCGCCGTGAGCCGGCAATGGTTGGACTGTACGGCACCGCAGGTAATGATGGAATCGGCGCCCTGTTCAAGGGCATCCGCAATGCAGAACTCGAGTTTGCGGGTTTTATTGCCCCCGCCGGAGCCCGGCAGAAGATCGTCGCGTTTGACATAGAGGTTGACCCCACCGCCGAGCGCCTGGCTCAGGGACGGCAGGAACTCGATGGGCGTCGGTCCCTGCAGGTAATGCCGCCGGGGAAACTTGGAATAGTTCATGCGCTGTCCTTTCTACATCTTTCGGTCATCTTAGAGTTGAAAAATGGCTTCGACTTCAACCGCCGCCCCCAACGGCAACGCGGCCACCTGAAAAGCACTGCGCGCGGGGAAGGGCTCTTTGAAGTACTGGGCATAGATGCTGTTGACGGCCTGGAAGTTGTTGATGTCGGCCAGATAGACAGTGCTTTTGACCGCTTTATCCAGGCTTGTCCCCGCCGCCGCGGCGATCGCTTCCAAATTCCTGAAAACGATATGCGCCTGGTCTTCAATGCCGACATCGGGAATTTTCCCGGTGGCCGGGTCAATGGGCAGCTGACCGGAGGTAAAAAGCAACCCGTTTGAAACCACCCCCTGGGAATAGGGGCCGATGGCGGCCGGGGCCTGGTCGGTTTTTATCGTTTGTTTGGACATCTCTTCTCTCCTTATTTCAATACGGTGGCAGAAACCTCTTTGATAATCGCCAGGATAAGCCGGCAATCGTCCGCGTTAAACGTCAGGGGAATGCGCATGTCACACATGACGGCCAGGATTCGTTTGGTGTTGGCCAGAACGGGCAGCTCCTTGAAATATTGCCAGCTGTTATAGGCACTCGTGAAGCCTACCGGTTCCTTATTGCCGAACCATTTAAGCTCTACCCCCCGCGCCAGGCAATCCGCCAGAAAACGCCTGATGGTGGCCTCGTTCTGACCGATCAGGGAGAACTGGATCGAGCTGCCCACGTAATTCTCGCGCGGATCCCGCGCGGGGCAGGTAATGCCGTCGATCGCATTCAACCCTCGCTCCAGAATCTGATAGCGTTTGTTCCAGCGCGCGCACTGGGCATCCAACTTTTTGAGTTGGGGGCGCAAAATGGCCGCGCGCAGATTGTCCATCCGGCAGGAGTAGTTGGGAACCAGCGTTTTGATCTTGTCGAAAACAGCCATGTCCGGCCGGGCGGTGTGGCGTTCGTAGAGCATGTAGGATCCCGAATAGATGATGGCCCGGGCCATCAGATCGGGATCATCGGTAACCAGCAGGCCCCCCTCGCCCGAGTTCATGTGTTTATAGGTTTGGGTGCTGAAACAGGCGGCCAATCCGAAGGCACCGGATTTCTTGCCATCCCAGGTGGCCCCCATGGTGTGGGCGCAGTCTTCGATCAATTCCAGACCATGGGCCGCACAGATGTCCATGACCCGGTCCATATTGGCGATGTGCCCGCGCATGTGGGAAAGCATGAACCATTTGACGTCCTCGGATTTCGCCTTTTTTTCGAGATCCGCCAGGTCAATCGTATAGTCGTCGACAATATCAACCAGTTCGATCACCGCCCCCGCATTTTCGATGGCGCCGGGAACGGGCGCCAACGTGTAGGCATTGCACAGGACTTTGTCGCCGGGTTGGACACCGGCGCTTTTGAGGGCCAGATACATGGCGCTCCCGCAGGAGGCACAGGCCAGACAGTACTTTTTCCCCATATAGGCGGCGAATTCTTCTTCCAGAAGCGCGGCTTCGCCCTTTTCATCCGGATCGACATTGTAGCGGTGGAGCTTGCCGGATTTTAAAATCGCCATCGCCCTTTCAATCCCCTCGTTGCCGATGGGTTCCTGCAGGGTAAAGTCCTTCGTAAATTCAGTACTCGCCGTGTCAGCCATGCTTACGCTCCTGACGCAATGCTATCGAAAGCCCCGCCCTGTGGCGTGTGGATCAAGCCGACGATCGCCGCTCTAATATTTGGTTTGGTCATAGACTTCAAAGTCCCAGTCCTGATCGGGGAAATACCTGCGCAGCCGCCAGTCGCACGCCCGGGCATGGCCCTCCATGCCCTCCACCCGTGAAAGCCGCGATGCGGCACCACTGACGACCTTGTTGGCTTCCGGGCTGATCTCCTGATAGGTGTAGATTTTCAGGAATTTCATGACATTCAGTCCCCCGGAATAATAACCGGCCTTTTTGGTGGGCAGGATGTGATTGGTGCCTGAACACTTGTCCCCGTGGGGCACGGTGCTGCCTTCCCCTAAAAACAAGGATCCGTAGGATTTAAGATTCGCCACCCACCAGTCCAGATCCTCCGCCATGACCTGGACATGCTCGGCGGCGTAGACGTCATTCACGCGGCAGAGTTCTTCTCTGTCCGCACAGAGGACAATTTCACCATAGTCCCGCCAGGCGGCTCCCGGGACATCGGGGTTGGGCATGTCGGCCACAATTTTGGGAATCACCTCGAGGACTTTTTCCCCCAGTTCCCGGGAGTCCGTAAAAAGCCATACCGGGGAGTCATAGCCATGTTCGGCTTGGGACACCAGGTCGACGGCCACTGTCATATAGTCCGCGGTTTGATCGGCAATGATGGCGGATTCCGTAGGGCCGGCAAACACATCGATGGTGCATTTACCGGCGGAAGCCAGAATGCTCTTGGCTTCGGCAACGTAGGCGTTCCCCGGACCCGCCAGAATATTGGCCGGCTTTCCGGTAAAGAGACCGAAGGCCATGGTGGCGATGGCTTGAACGCCGCCCATTTCAAGAATGATGTCGGCGCCGGCCACATCCAGCGCATAAACCACTGCCGGCGCGATACTCTCACCGCGGGGCGGTGAGCAGGCGATCACGGTTTCGACCCCGGCCGCCTTGGCCGTACCCACACTCATGAGGGCCGAGCACGCATGCGCGAATCGGCCTCCGGGAATGTAACACCCGGCCACCGCCATCGGAACGATGCGCTGGCCCAGTCGCACACCGGGCAGGGTTTCTTTTTCAAACTCGCGAATGCTGTCGCGCTGGGCCCGGGCAAACCCGTAGACCTGCTCGTGGGCAAACCGGATATCCCTCTTGATATCATCCGACACCGTATCGATCAGGCGCTGTTTTTTCTCCGGGCTGAGAATAAAATCCCCTTCCCAACCATCAAATTGTCGGGCGAGGGCCACGACGGCGGCTTCGCCATTTTGTTCGATATCGGCAAGAATATCCTGCACGATACGGCGAATCTCCTGGGTGTCGGATTCAGCCGTTTTAGCGGCTTTTTTAATGAATTCCACGGGGCCTCCAGGTTTTATCAAATATTTTATAAAATTAAGGCGACGCGTTCAATCCTGTGGCACCCACACGGATTGCGCGATTGCCCTGAATCGCATGCGAGGTGGTTTCAGTGAAATGCGGCCGAAACATCCAAATGATTTTAATGGTGGACGCGCAATTTAAATGCGTATCCATCAATGCTTCCCGCTGACGGCGAAAGCACGACCTCAACCGCATTATTGAAAAATCGTTCCCAGAAAATCAGGCAGCCACAAGGTTAAAATCGGAAAATAGGCGATCAGAAAGACGACGAGGACACTGACAAAGACAAACGGTAACGCGTTTACGGATATGTCCTCCAGCGTGGTTCGGGCGACACCCGAGGCTATAAACATGTTTTCTCCCAGCGGCGGCGTGGCAAACCCGATTTCGCAGCAACACACCAAAACGACCCCGAAATGGATGGGATCGACGCCCAGGGACACCATCACCGGCAGCAACACGGGGGTCACCAGCATGATGGTGGCCAGGGTCTCCATGAACATGCCCATGAATAGAAGGAAGACGATAATCAAAACCCAGATCAAATAGAGGTTCCCTGTGAGTTCCAGCAGGCCTTGCGCAATCAAATCGGGGATTTTATTGATGGTCAGCAACTGACCGAAGGCCAGCGCAGTAAACATGATGATCAGCACGCGGCCAGTGATCCAGGTCGTGCTCTCGAGGGCCTTCATGACGCCCGCAAGCTCGATTTCCTTATAGATAAAGATCCCCACAAACAGGGTATAGAATATGGAAACAATGGCCGCCTCGGTGGGTGTAAAAAAACCGGTGTAGATACCGCCCAGGATGATGACCGGCGTCAACAGAGCCCAGAATCCCTCTTTCATGGTGACCATGACCGTTCGGGCCGAAAGTTTTTTACCGTCGCCTTTGTATTTTTTCTTCTTGGAGCGCAGGTAGTTCATCGTCATCAAGCCGATGGCCAGCATGACCCCGGGGATGAATCCGGCGATAAAGAGGTCCGCAATCGACTGGGATGCGGCCACGCCGTAGATGACCATGGGGATGCTCGGCGGGATAACCACACCGAGGCCCCCGGAAGAAGACGTGACGGCCCCTGCGTATCCCCGGTCGTAGCCATGGCGTGTCATGGCGGGTATCATCAACATACCGACGGCCGCCGTGGTGGCCGGTCCGGATCCTGAGATGGCGCCAAAGAAGAGACACGATAAAATCGTGGAGGCGGCCATACCACCCGTAAACGGGCCGGCCAGGGATTCGGCCACGGCCACCAGGCGTCGGGAAATACCGGCCGATTCCATCAGGGCGCCCGATAAGATGAACGCCGGCAGGGCCATAATCGGAAAAGAATTGACCGATGTATAGGCGATTTCAACGAGCCCTTCCAGCGGTTTGCCGCTGACAATCATGCCCCCCATAGCCGCCGCGCCCAGAGAAAGCGTGATCGGTGCGCCGAGGAACAGCAGTCCAACAAACGTGATGAAGATGACGGCGGTCACGCTCATGGCTTCACCCCGCTTTCCAGGGGTTCATCCTCGATCGTCGTCGTATCGATTTTATCGACGTCGGCAATTTCGATTTTAAGAACGTATTTCATGATGTTGACCTGAATAATGCGAAAGGTCATGAGCGAGAAGGCGATGGGGAAGATCATAAAAACGTAGGCCATGATCCAGTCGAGGGTCGGCGAATACTCCGGGTACTCAAATCCCTCCTGGATGACATTGATGCTGTAGTAAATGATCACACAGTTGAAAACGATCCACACGATATCGGATAGAATCGTCGAGACATCACCGACGATTTTCGGAACCAGCTTGAATTGAAAGGTCACGCGGTTATGAGCGGCCAGGCGGGCCGCATAGGTCGCTCCCAGGAAAACGAACCACACGAAAGCCATACGTGACAGTTCTTCCCCCCAGGGTATGGAAGCGGGTAGCGGATAATGCGCAAAAACCGCGATATAATCGGAAAGAAAATGGAAAAAGCCGAAGACCAAACGCAGGACGATCTGCAGGAATAATAGACAGACAAAAAACACCAGCAGGATCTGGCAGGTATAGCTTTCAAGATTATCCAGAATTTTCAGTATCGTTTTCGCGCGCATCGCTGAGCCCCCGTCTCCGAAAAACCTGTCCGGCAACTTGCCGGACAGGTTCCAAAGGAGTCAAATCTAACGTCCGAGTCCTTTGACGACTTTATCAACCTCGTCCTTCCCACCGACCGTGTCGTAAAAAAGTGGCCAGACTTTTTCCATCGCGATTTTGGACCATTCCGCCTCATCCTGGATTTCGTTGTGCTTAACGCCCTTTTTGATCATGTTCTGTTTGGCGGCTTCCGACTTGGTCACGCTGAAGAGCAGATTAAACTGCTGGGCTTCGATACCCGCGCGGGAGAACATGCTCTGGTCTTCGGCCGAGAGCGATTGGAAAAATTTCTCGCCGACGACAAGAGGCTGAAGGGAGAAAAGATAATGCACTTCGGAGGTAAAGTTCTGTACCTCATAAAACTTCATGGCAAAATTGGTGATGTGGGGATTGTCCTGCCCGTCAACCACCTTCTGCTGCAGCGCGGTGAATGTTTCCGGCCATGCCATGGGGATCGGTTCCGCACCCAGCGCTTTCCAGGTTTCGATCATGATGGCATTTTTAGGCACCCGGATCTTGAGGCCCTTGAGATCGGCAAGGTTGTTGATCGGTTTTTTGGAGTTCGTCAGGACGCGGAAGTTCGAATAGGCCCAGCCCAACACATGGACGCCGGCTTCCTTGATCAGGACGTCCCGCCATTTATTGCCGAGATCACCGGTGGTTATTTTAACGGCATCGTCAAAGCTCTGAATAAGATAGGGCAGCGTCAGGATGCCTACGGATTTGGCGAACGGAGTGATGTTGTTGACCGCGACAACGGCACCGTCAATAGACCCCCGGCGGGAGTCTTTTACCATTTTCTGCTCATCCCCAAGCTGACCGGCGGGAAAAAGATCAATCTTGTAGGCGCCCCCGCTGGATTTCTCCACGATTTCCTTGAACCGCAACGCCAGGACCCCCTGATCGGAATCAATCGGATCACCCAGACCGATTTTCAGTGTTTTTTCCGCGGACGCCGTGACCGGCAACATCAACGCGACCACAAGCAAGATCAGTAGACTGAAAAGTGTGAATCGTTTCATAATTTCTCCTCCGGCTGAAAATGGTAAATGATCGTCTGTCAAATCGCGGCGGGCGATGCGCTTCGACAAACCTTGGACACATATACAAAAACGGCACATGAAGTTTTCTTCATGTGCCGTCAGGGAAAAGGCGGTGTGCGATCGATACATGGTGCTTTTCAGGCGTGTGCCGCAAAGGAATTCGCGCTGTCCTGTTTTTGCCCATGGTATGCTGCTATCTGTTGGTTGGTTGTCTTTATAGGATGACTAAAACTCCGTGCCTATTGCCCTTATCCGGACGCTCACCGCCTGTCAAGAAAAAACATAAAATAATGTGAAATATATTTTATAAAATATATTATGTTATGATGCCCGAAGGGGTCGGACGCGAACCCGAATCCCGCCTCCATTAGAAGCCTGCCCGTAAACCCCCCGTGACACACAGGCAGCGCCATCGCCATGGGTCGGTTTTTCAACGGGCGTCCCGCTTAGGGGTGAAGCTGCCTGCACGCCGCGCCAGGCAAGCGATCGACATGCCGACGCGGGTAAACCCCGTTTTCGGCATGCGCTGTTTGCATGGCGATCGCCGCCCCCCTTTGGCATGCGCCCGGATTGACATTACGCGCGCCAGTCGATAGGAGAACATCGGGTAACGCCGGACGAGCAGCACGACGGCTTTCGCCGCGGCAAGTGCAACGCGCCGCCCCATTCCCCCAGCGCCCCGATGCCCTCGCCGGCCGTATCATAACGCGATCCAAGGATCCGCTTGGTCTTTCCCGCCCACCCCCGGATGCCCAAAGGAGCCGCCATGAAGAAAGAGATGCGCATCATGACCGCCGAACCCCTGAATGCGGAGACGCCGATTGAGCACCTGCGTTCCTGGATTACCGCCAATCGGGTTTTTTTCGACCGCAATCAAGGACAGATTCCGGATAAGCCATTCGCACTCAAGGATTGGCGGCTGACGGTCGACGGCGAGGTCCACAAGCCACTGACCCTGGATTTTGACGCCGTTTGCCATCGGCCCCGGGCGATTGTGGCCAACACCATGGAGTGTTCCGGAAACAGCCGTTCCCTGTTGCAGCGCAAAGCGTCCGGAAACCCCTGGACGGTCGGCGGTGTCGGCAATGCCGTGTGGGGCGGCATCTGGCTTAAGGACCTGCTGGAGGAGAGCGGGCTCACAACCCGGGCCCGCCATGTGGCTTTCGAAGGGCTGGACAAACCCCTGGGGTCCGCCGGCATCAAATTCATCCGCAGCATCCCGCTGGAGAAGGCCGTGGCCTCCACGCTGCTGGCTTACGAAATGAACGGCGAACCCCTGCCGCTCAAGCACGGTTTTCCGATGCGCTCGCTGGCCCTGGGGTGGACGGGCGCCAATTGTGTCAAATGGCTGCATAAAATCACGGTCCTCGATAAACCCCACGAGGGGTTTTTCATGGACCGCGTCTACCGGACGTTTCAAAAGGGCCAGGAACCGCAGACCGGCGAAGTGGTCACCGGTTTGAAAGTCAAATCGATCATCACGCAGCCGGCAGAAGGCCAGCGCCTCACGGCCGGACGAATTGCCGTCCTGGGTGCCGCCTATGCCGGTGAGCAGCCGGTGGCAGAGGTGGTGGTCTCAGTTGACGGGGGACAAACCTGGCATCCTGCGGAGTTTTTGGGGCCCAATGAAACCTACGCCTGGCGGCAGTGGCAATTTATCTGGGAGGCCGCCACACCGGGCGAATACAGCCTGATGGCCCGGGCCACGGATGCATCCGGCAACCACCAGCCAATGGAAGCCGACTGGAATGTCCTGGGTTATGGGAACAATGGCGTCAGGGAACACGCCGTGGCGGTGCGGGTCGAGTAAAGGCGGCGTTACTTCGACGTTTTATCGCTGATCGCTGAATCGCCCAGCGTCTCTATGGCCATTTCTTATCCGGCCGAGCGGCCGATCCCCTTTGGCCGACATACGCCCCTTTGGCATCGTTTTGGGCGCCACGGCATCCGTCGATTTGGCCACGACGACGCCGCCATATCTTTTCGTGGTTGATGAGGGCGTGGCCCCTTGCGATCCTGGCCCAAGGGGCCGCCCCGTCGTTTTGAATTAACCCATCACCCCCTGGCCCATCAGCACAATCCAGACGATGATGAATCCTATCACCAGCAGAAGATAACGGTCCTCCTTTTTCATCGCTTCCTCCTTTCCAGCCATCGCCGGACGCCGGGTCATGGCGGCAGGCGCTACTTCGGCACCGGGCCGCCTTGAAATGTCCCGCTTGACCCTTTTTTCGGCATCAAGTTTCCTTGACCACAATCATGGTGTCCGCATTGGCCTGCTTGATCTGTTCTTCGTTGGTCGTGGACATTTCGGCCTTGAAGCAAAGCGCCCACATCATGATGATCCCCAGAATCCACCACACCAGTTGCCAGGACCACAGCGGGGGAAAACCCGCAAACGAAAAGGCGCTGTTGCCAATGATGCAGGCCGGGCCGATGGCAAACAGATACCAGAGGGGCACCAGCACTTTCATGGCCTGGCGCCATTTCCTTCCGGATTCGGAGGGGGCATCCACACGGTCGAGCCACTCCCGGACCTCCTGCTGACGCTCGCGGGTTTCCTCGGTGTCCCGAAACCCCAGGAATCGGCAGGCATAGGCCACCAGGAGCCCCACGCCGGTACCCCAGGCGGCGCAGTGTATCGTGAGGGGCTCCGGGTAGACCCGGTAGGTGATGAACACCGCCACCATCCCGGACAAAACACCCAGCACCGAACCGACGGAAGGCCAGCGCAACCCCCAGAGGGTGCCCGAAAGCAGGACATACATGACAAAGCCGAAGGCGGTCGCCAGTCCTCCCAGCATGACCAGCACCGCCGTCGAGGTCAGCCCGACCCACAGGGCGGCGATGGTGATGACGGTGGCAAAAAGGCGATTGACCCAGATCTGCTCGGCATCGCTGCACTCCTGCTTGCGGACATAGCGCCACCAGATGTCCCTCAGAAGAATCGATCCGCCGGTACCGATATACGGAGCGGCCGTGGAGTGCATGGCGGCAATCGCGCCGATGAAGACGACCCCCAGCATGAACGGCGGGAGATAATTCTTCATCAGGATCGGGACCACATCGCGGTCGCTGGCGAATTCGAGGATACCCGCCTTCTGGAGCATGATGGCGCCCATGCCCTGGAAGGCCGTAAAGAAAAACAGGGCGAAGCCGACGATGAAGGTGGACATGAAGACATGCTGCCAGGCCAGCGGTTTGGGGTCTTTGATCCCGAAGGTCCACATGGTGAATGCCGGTGAGGACTGGATACCCATCAGGGCGAACATGTAGGAGAGAATCATCACGCCGGTCCAGGCCCGCTCGCCCACCGTAAAATTGATGATCGCGGGAACTTCGAGATAGCGGGCTTCCAGTGTCGCCATCTGGGCCGCGAACCGGCTCCAGCCGCCAAACTGGTGCAGAACGTAGGCCCCCAGAATGACGATACCGCTTACCAGCAGGATGAACTGGATGACCCCGACCCAGGTGCTGGCTTTGAGTCCGCCCGTGCAGATGTAGAACCAGACGATAAAGCCCATGAAAATTGCGCCATAGGCCGCGGGCAGGCCCGTCACATAGTGGAACAACGCCCCGGCCGCCGTCAGTTGCAGCGCCGAATAAAAGGTGGCGTAGAGAAAGGCGGTCACCACAACCAGAAAGCGCACAGTCTCGCTGTTGTAGTAGTAGGCGTACATATCGCCGGGGGTGACGAACCCGTAGCGTTTGCCCATCAGCCAGGTGCGCTTGCCGAAAAAAGCGCCGGTAATCGGTATCGTCAGCACGTAGAACGAGGCAAACGCATAGGCTAAACCGGATAGATAGATGGCGCCCGGATGGGATACGAAGGTCCAGCCGCTGAAAGACGCGGCCGTGGACGCCAGCAAAAACGCGAAAAAGGGGATCGAGCGTCCGGCGATCGCGTAGCCGGCCGATGTCTTCTCTGTGAAATACCCCCTCAAACCCCAGTAGAAGCAATAAACGATGTAGACGCCTAACATGATATATACCCAGGTTGCTCCACTCATGTTGCCCCCCTTTCCGGCTATCCGGTCATTGGCGGCACAAGACGCATGACCGGGTTGGAAGAATTGGATGGGTCACCCGATGCGACCGATTCAACGGGACGAAACGGGTGATTGATGCCATGTTGTTGCCGGGAAAGCCGCGGCCATCCCTGGGTCAGACAGTCGAATGAACTTTCCCGGCCGGCGCCCCACGCATTGGGACATTTGTCCCTTTTTAATTTCTATTTGTACATTTTGTCAAGGATTAAATGTATTTTTGAGTATTTTTTGGTAATTTTGTGAAGTGTCAGGGCGGCGCGTGGCAGATCATTTGGCGCACCGATCCTGATGCGCGATGACCGACGCTGCGGTTCAAACCGGCCGTGCGCAAGGTTGCGGCCGGCCGGGATGGACCGTGGCGGTCGGAATGGGCGCCTACCAGGCGAACGTAGAAGGGGTTAATAAGGTCGGGGGCGCGGCAATCGCTCCGAGCACGCGTCGAACCGTCGCGCCATCATGACGGCGGCTGTTCGCATATGCGATTACCGCCCGGGAATGGGCTATGCGAAGATATGGCAGGAAATCAACAGGCAATAGACCGCCGCAAAGGCGGCGATCTGACCGAAGCCGAAACGGGGCCAGAACGGCAGATCTTCAATGGGCGCCACCAGCGGCCCGCAGACACGGCGAGGAAAACGGATGATCTCGCAGCCGGCCGAAGTCAAAGCCGGAGGGCGTCCGGCATGCCTCAACCGAATGCGTATCAGGCGCACCAGCTTTTTGTCTTCCACCCGCTGGGCTTCGCGCAACATCTCCAGGTAGAGGTCGGTGGTCTGGCAAAAGGTTTCGATTTGAGCGGGCATGTCACCCTCCTTGTGCGGAAGCCTCCGAGGTTGCAAGGATCTCATTGGCCAGTCCGGCAAACAATCCGGCGAGTTTATCCGCGATGTGGCCGATCAGTTCACGGTCATTCAGGCGGACCGCCTTGTTGAGCATTTCGATATAGGCGTCGGCCCCCGGCAGTTGCTCCAGGACGCGACCCTGCAGCACCACGCCGGTTTCACGCTCGTCGGAGGGCTCTGGCAGCTTGACCCCGTTCCGTCCGGGGTCCAGTTCGGAAACCGACACGCCGAGAACCGCCGCCATTTTTTCAAGATCGTCCGGCGTCGGTGCCTGCCGGCCAAGTTCGATATTTTTGATTTTCGTCCGGCCGGACTCATAAGAGGTATCAAACGCCGCCGCGCCGAGGGCGCCCTGGTTGAGATGGCAACGGCGTCTTAGAATCTGTATGATTTCAGGTTGTTTGAGTTTCATAACGACTCCCGGGAACAAGGTTTTGATGGTGATGAGCAAGGCAATCCGAGGGCATGCGGTCATTCGATCGCACCAATCACTGATTGGCGTAAGATATTTACATCCAAAATCTGCCCCCATTTGAGCATCATGTCAAGAAAAAATAGGCATATTTGTCCGATTAAATGAACGACCGTCCGTCGGGCCGCCTTTCTTCTATTGGATCCGGACCCTTTATTGACCTGGAAACATCGGCCCGGCCATTCAAGCGCTCTGATGTCAAGCGAACCAATCGCGGACCGCTGCCCCGCCGCACCATCTGGACCGTATCCCCAAGGGCCTGTCTTGACCGCACCAAATAGAAATCTTCACCAAGATTTTACCATTTGATATCTTTTATTATATCTTTTTGTACTTGACATTTATACTTTTGATAATTTAAAGAGGACATACGGGACGATCCTGTGCGACTGACACGCGGTCGCACAGCGACACCACCAATCGATGCCTATACCCAAAAGTACCAACGCGATTTAAACGAAAACGATCCCGAAAGGAGGATGCCATGGCAAACCCGATGATCGGGCGGCACCGGCCCCATCTTGTTAGGAGTGGCATTTTGAGGGTCTTGTCAGCCGTTGGGGTCATCATTTCCGTTCTGGCCCCGCCCGCGCTGGCAGATCCCCATTACGGCGGTACGCTGCGAATGGCGCATGAACTGGATGCCGCCGGATTCGATGCGATCAAAGCCCGCGCCGCGATTGGTGCCGGAGGAAACGCCGCCGGCCTGGTCATGGAAAAACTGTTTGAGAAGGGCGCGCAGGGCGAACTTATCCCCATTCTGGGTTTGTCCGCCACCGCGGCGGAGGATGGGAAGACGTGGACCATTCGCCTGCGCAAGCATGTGATGTTTCATGATGGGGCCCCGTTCGATGCCGATGCCGTGGTCAAGCACTGGCAGCGCCTCCTCGATCCGGCCAACAACTATCGCGGCAGGATCTTTCTGGGCCCAATTGCATCGGTGGAAAAAACCGATGCGTATACGGTGCGGTTCAATCTCAAACACCCCTGGGTAGCGTTTACGGCCGTGCTCACGGGCTCGCGCGGATTTACCGCCCGGATTCCTTCACCTCGCGCCGTCGAAAACGGCACCCAGAATCATGCCCCCGTCGGTACGGGGCCCTATATCTTCAAAGCGTGGAAGCGCGGAGACCGCATTGTACTGACGCGGAACGATGCTTACTGGCGGAAGCATCGCCCGTATGTGGAGCGTATTGTCCTGCGGCCGATATCCGACCACGAGTCGCGCTATGCGGCCCTGGTCTCCGGTCAGGTCGACATGATGATCACCGACCGGCCCACGCACGTCAACAAACTCAAGGGGCATCCGCAATTTGCAACCCATGTCCTCGAACGCGCCGGTGCCACCGTTATGGCCATGAACTGCTCGAAACCTCCGCTTAGTGACGTGCGGGTCCGCCGCGCCATCGCACATGCCTGGGATCAGAAGAAATACATTCGGGCCAGTTTCAAGAATATCGTTCCCAGCTGTGAAGACTGGTACGGCCGCCAATTGAAGTGTGGCGACGTGGGCTACCTGCGGCACGATCTGACCGAGGCCCGGGCATTGATGGCGGCTTATGGCCAGCCGGTCGAAATCGAATACATCCACACGGCCACCCCGCGTGGCCGTGAGGCCGGCGTGATTCTCCAGGAGATGCTCCGGGATATCGACGTCAAGGTCAAGGCGGTCCCATCCGACTTTCCAGGCATCATGCAAAAACTCTTCCGTCGGGAATATGACATATGCTCGTGGATTATCCCCGACTTCGAAGAGATGAGCCTGATCACCATGGCGGCCTTTCACTCCAAGAGTCCCTGGAACGTCTACCGTTTCAGCGATGAGGACGTCGACCGGCTGCTCGTCAAACAGCGCACGAGCACCGATCCTCAACTAAGGGCGGAGACCCTGTGCACCATTGCCCGCAAAGTCAATGCCAACGCCCCTTTTCTCTATCTCTACGGTCGAACCTTTTATGTCTTTGCCCGCAAGAACATCCACAACGTCACGGTGCCGGATCACCGCATGATCCCCCTGGAGGACGTCTGGATCGCACCGTGAGGCCTCGTTATGAAAGGCGGTTGCCATGCGGACGACGGACCGCGTGTCTTTCAACAGCCTGGTCGAGCAATATCTGGGACAATGCCTGCCTCCCGCCCTCGCCGATACGATCGATTTTGCGGGGCTGCCCGACGATGCCCGGGCCCTCATCCGGCGAATGCTGGGGTTGATGCGGAAGGCGCGGTTCCCGGCCACCGATTTCAATCGATTTCTGACCGGCATGCTGGCCACCATGGTGCCCGGGGTTCTGCCCTGCTCCTGGGGCGGCCGCATCCCGCCCCTCACGGTGCCGGGGCGCCACCGGAAGCTCGATGTCTACGTCGCCGCTCAGGATTGGTCCCGGATGACGTCACCCCCTGTGTTTGCCGATCTGGGCTGCGGTTTCCCGCCCGTGACGACGGTCGACACGGCACGCGCATTGCCGCATTGGCGTATTTTCGGCGTGGATCGCTTTTTCGCCACCTATGTCGCCTATGACAGCGAAGGGCATTATGCCTGTTTTGACGCTGAAGGCATGTATCAGTATTTCCAACCCATGATGACCCGTAGCGGACTGATGATGTATACCGATCCCCAGGCAACCCGGAAGCATTTCGAGACCCTCTTCGAAACACTTGCCCCTCGACTTGCAAATCCGGGGAGCGGTGCGGTCGGAACCGCGGCCTGGGACGGCCATCGCCTGATCCACAATCCGATTCGCGAATTCGAATCGACCAACCTCACTTTCATGGAAACCGCTATCGAAACGCTCAAACTACCGCCGGTGCAGGCGGTTCGCTGCATGAATGTTCTCGTTTACTTCCAGCTCCCGGCGCAAAGAGAGATGCTGCGGAAGACAGCGGCGCTCCTCGGAGAAAACGGTCTGCTGATTGCCGGTACAAGCGGTTTCGGCATCGACTCGCGCTACACCGTCTACCGCGCGACGGACGGCGCCTTGATTCCCTGTGAATTTGCCTTCAGTTTCGAAAACCTGCGGTCCCTGGGCATCATGCCCTATTTCACGATTCACGCCGGGGATCGCGAGGCAACCCTGCTGGCCGATCTGATGGGAGTGATCCGCGCCGCGCCTTCCTTCTGGCCTGCATTCAGCAAGCGCGTCGACACGCTGCTGGCGCAGAAGCGTATCGGCCGGCGCGATGCGGATGGGTTCCTGCTGCCGCCGCCGGAGGAAATACCCCGCAGCGCGATCCGGGACCGGATGGCGGCCATGTGGCAGCAACTCGTGTCAGAGGGATTTTTGGATGGCGCAATTAACACGCTGGAAAGCGCCGGCTACGAAGCCTGGAAAAACGCCGCCGGCGATATCGCCGTTCGCCCGCCGTCTGACGTTTGCATCTGACCACGTGAAGAAAGCCCGGAGCGCGCATGGCGTTGATGACACGCAAATTGGCCCGCCTGCTGGTGGTCGTTTTCACGGTGTCGGCCATCACCTTTGCGATGCTCGACACGCTTCCCGGGGATCTGGCCCACGTCCTGGGTGGTGAGGCGGCGGCGCAGGAAGATATCCAGGCCATCCGCCGCGAACTCGGGCTCGACCGCTCCATGGGGGAACGCTATCTTCGCTGGCTGGGTCGTGTCGTCACTGGGGATCTGGGGACTTCCTACATCAACTACGAACCCGTGGCCGTTGCCATCCGGCAGCGGCTGCCGGTAACCGTCGAGCTGATTGTCGTCTCCCAGTTCATGGCCCTGCTGCTGGCCCTTCCGGCGGGCATTGTCTGCGCCCACACCAATCGCTCCCTGCTCGACCGCGGCATCACGGCCACCGCTTTTGCCACCCTGTCCATCCCGAGCTTCATTATGGCCCTTCTGCTGGTCTTTTTTTTCGCCCTGGAGCTCGACTGGCTTCCCGCCACAGGATTTGTGCCGCTTTCCGAAGGCCTGGGCCAAAACCTCCGCAGCATCCTTCTGCCGGCCTTCAGCATCGCCCTGGTCGAATGGGTTCCGCTGATGCGTGTCCTGCGTGCGGACATGATTCAGACGCTCAAAGCAGATTTTATCCTCATGGCCCGGGCCAAAGGAATGCCGACCTGGCGCATCCTCCTGCGCGATGCCCTCAAGCCGTCCGCCCTTTCTCTGGCGACCATTCTGGGGCTGCAGTTCGGCCACTGGATAGGCGCCGCTGTTGTCGTCGAATCCATCTTTGCCCTGCCGGGTATCGGCAGCCTGCTGATCGCAGGCATTTTTTCGCGGGACTATGCTCTGGTCCAGGGCTGTGTATTGATCATTACGGTGGTCTATGTCGTCGTCAACGCCGTGGTCGATATCGGCTACACCGTTCTTGACCCCCGGATCAGCAGGGAGTCGCAGCATGGCTGAAGCCCATTGCCCATCACCGGCCCTGCCCCCGAACACGGCCCCCAGGCGGTTAGCGCTCGGTCTGTGCTTCTGGTTGCCTTCCGCCTGGATTGCCCTGGTAATGCTTCTGGCCGCAGCAGCCCCCTACTGGCCCTTACCGGCGCATGACCGGATTGATTGGAACCACCCATCGGCCCCGCCGGGCACGCGGGGTGCTTCGGCCCCAACCGGCAACCACGACGCGGATGCGTCGCCCCTCGATAACTACTGGTTGGGAACCGACACGTTCGGACGTGACATCGCCGCCCGGCTTGTGTTCGGTGCGCGTGTCTCCCTCCTGGTGGGCATCCTGTCACCGACCATCGGATTTGTTCTGGGGGGCGTGCTGGGACTGCTGTCAGGCTATTACCGCGGCCGACTGGATACCCTGGTGATGGCCCTGATGGACGCCATCCTGGCTTTCCCCGCCCTCGTCCTTCTTCTGGCCGTGGCCGTGTTCTGGGGATCGGAGCTTTACGTTCTGATTCCCGCCCTGGCCCTGTTGAGCGTGCCGTCCTTCTGCCGTGTGGTGCGGGCGGGAACGCTTTCTTGGGCCCGGCGCGAGTTCGTCCTGGCCGCCCGCGCCATCGGCGCCAGCGATGCCAGGATTCTGTTTTGCCACATCGTTCCCAATCTCCTTCCTTCGATTGTGGCCTATGGGCTTTTAACCGTCGCCGTGGTCATCATTGCGGAGGGTGCGCTCAGCTTTCTGGGGCTGAGCGTGCCCCCCCCGTCACCCAGTTGGGGCGGCATGATTGCCGAGGGTAAGGAGGTGCTGTCCGATGCGCCTCATGTGAGTCTCATTCCGGCCACGGTCATGTTCTTGACCGTGCTGTCCTTCAACCTGCTGGGCGATCGTCTGCGTGAATTAAACGATCGGAAGATCTACCACTGATGGCGGCGCCACCGGTCAATCCGCTTCGACCGCTGCTCGGGGCCGGGTTGGCGGCCACCCTGGGACAAGGATTGATTCTCCCGCTCCTGCCGGTCTATGCCGACCAGTTGGGGGCCTCACGACTTTGTATCGGCGGCATCTTCGGCGCCTTCGCCCTGGCGCGGACCCTGTTCATGCCGGCCTTGGGCCGCCTTTCCGACGGCTACGGACGCAAACCCTTCATTACGGCGGGGCTTTTCCTGTATGTCGGGGTCGCGCTGGCCCTGATTGCGCTATCGCAGGTCGCCAGTCTGCTTCTCATTCGCTTTATGCAGGGTATCGCCGCGGCCATGATAATTCCCATCGTCCTGGCTTACGCCGGCGACCTGACCCCCGAAGGTTCGGAAGGGCAAACCATGGGTAAGTTCCATGCCGCCCTTGCGTTGGGTTTGAGTGGCGGACCGATGATCGGCGGCATGAGCGCGGATGTTTTCGGGTTGGACGCCGCTTTCGTTGGCATGGGCCTCGTGTCCTTTGCCGGATGCCTGATCGCGACCCTGTGTCTGCCGCCCACGGCCGAAGAAAAAGGGCGCCGGCCACGCCGGCAAGGCCATGCGGCGACAACACCATTGGCGTTGACACGCTCGAACGGCCGGGAATTGGGCAAATTGTGGTCTTACCGCTTCATCTACTACTCGTGTATCGGCACGGTCTGGTGCTTTGCACCCCTGATGGCCGATACGCTTTTTGACCTGTCCGGCATCGCCATCGGCGCCATGATCACCGCGGGCATGATGGTGATGACGGTGATGGCCCCCTTTGCCGGGATTTGGGCTGATCGCATCAGCAAACGCGTCCTCATCTTGGGCGGCGGTATGACCGCCTCGATGGGAATGCTGAGCCTGGCATGTCTGGACCAGGCGTGGGAATTCTATCTGGCAAGCATCCTGTTGGGAATCGCCGGTGGTCTGTCCGCTCCGGCGGTCACGGCTTTAGCGGTCATCATCGGCCACCGCGGTCATGATTTGGGCCGGACCATGGCCGTGTTGGGAACGGCTGAAAGCAGCGGCTTGGTGTGCGGGCCTGTCTTGGCAGGCCTGGTTGCGGATGTCGTGGACTTAAGGATGGCGTTGTGGGGCGCGGCACTGCTGGCATTGATGGCGACCCTACCGGTCATGTTGTTGGCCCCTGAGCCTGAAATGGGCATGCCCTGAGAGGGAGGAACCGATGGAAGGAAAGGGAGCGGATGCTGCCGCGACGCCCTGGCGTAGGGGCAGAGCGGCCGCGAAACGGCCTAGCGCCGCCGGCAAGCATGACACCTCTGTCCAAACAATGAAAAGGGATGGTATCCTCCTTCTGATTTTTGCCCTGTTCACCTACCCATTGCTTGTCTTTTGCGCCTACGGCACGCAAGCCTATGTGATCTTTCAATCCCAGGGGGTGTCGCAGGCGCCGCCGAAACACCTCGCTATCGTCGAGCGGTTTTTGCCGACACCGGACGGCGAGCTTCTTTATTCCTGGTGGCTGCAGACTCCCGATGCTGAAAAAACGGTCCTCTATTTCCAGGCCAACGGCGCCAACGTCAGCTATCGACAATCGCGATTGAAAACCTTTAGGGATATGGGGCTCAATGCGCTGATGATCGACTACCGCGGCTACGGCCAAAGCACCGGGCGGATTAAAAAGGAAGCCCACATCTACACCGACGGTCTGACCGCCTGGCATTTCCTGACAACGGACATGGGGATCGCCCCACGCAATATCATCATATGGGGGCGCTCGCTCGGCGGCGGCGTCGCCGCGGAAATCGCCCAGTCCAGGAACATCGCCGCACTGGTACTGGAATCGACTTTTTTTTCCCTGGATGAAGTCGCCGGGCGGCAGTTCTGGTTCCTGCCCACAAGCCGGCTGTTGAACTTCCATTTCGCTAACGGCCGCAAACTGAAAAACGTTACCGCACCGGTGATCGTCATCCACAGCACGCAAGATGACTATATCCCGTTTCGCCAGGCTGTCCGGCTGTTCGGTGCCGCCGCGAACCCCAAATACTTGCTCCCAACGACCGGCTCCCATCTGTCCCCCTTCGACCGCCGTGAAAAGTGGGTGTCGGCTTTAATCGCGTTGCTCGGCCATGACGACCGTCAGACCGATAGGTGATGAAAACCGCACCACCCGGGAGGGCGTCGATGAAAGTGAATACGCGTCGTGAAGCCCTCAAACAAGGCGGTCTGTATTTATTGGGCACCACGGCGGCCTGTGCCGCGTTCCCGGTAATCGGTCTCGGCTGCTCACAGGGCGCGGTGGATCAGGAGAAAGCCTTCGCTTTGACCCAGGGTGCCCGCAGGGCGGCGGTCGAGCCTATCAGGCTGACGGTCGTATATGATAAGATTGCCTGCCGTAAAGGTGTGCGAACGGACTGGCGCTTTGCCTGCCTGGTCAAAGGCTTGGACAAGAATACTTGTTCGACACCGGCCGGTACGACGACCTTCTCATGGCGAATCTATCCCGACTAATGATCAGCGCCCATGATTTGAATATCCCCAGGGCGGTATCGTTTTAGGCGGGTCGTCGACTCGCGGTTCGGAAGCCGAAACAAGCCGGGCGTGTCGGGGACCCGGCGCACTGGCATTCAAGCCCAAGAATTTCCGGAGGGTTATACGCAAATCACCGTTGGATCCGATCTGATGCATTGCGCGCAGCCATATTCTCTTCGTGGCGACAGGGACTCCCTGATACCCGGGGATGCAGCGGGTCTTTCCCATTTTTCTTCCCTTCGCTCCTGCGGGGGCTCTCGGATCGGTATGCGGCCTTGGAACCCGATATCGCTGCATGCGTTTGCCGTCTCGAGGAGCCGTGCCGTTAGTAACTTCTCATGGTCGCCTTCGAAGCCGACGGCCGCGTTGTGCCCTGCAGCGGCGCACCACCAGGGTATAGGCCATCAGATTGATGATCAGGACCAAGGCGCCCAGAGCGATCTGGACACCGCGGGTCAGGTTGTGAGGATAGATGACGGGAAGGAGATAGTGCTGGATGAAACCGCCCGCGTAGCCCGCCTGGCCGGCGCATCGGCGAAAGAAGGCCTCCAGGGGTGTCAGCGGACAGACCCAGCCGCCCCATTCGATGGCCACGGCCCACAGGGCGCAGGGCAGGTGCAACCCGATCAGGAAGCGCCAGCGCAGGGCGGCGAAAGCCCCGGCCACGGCAAAGACGATGAACAACAGGTGCACGACCAGGGTCGCATCGGCCATCAGACGACAGATCATGACGCCAGAAGGCAGGCACAACGCCGCCCCCCAGCGCACGATGCCGCTTTCACCGGTTCCATACGATCACACCGCGGTTGACGTCCAGGGTATAGTCCAGGTTGCGCAGGATGTTCATACCCAGCAGCCCCTGGTGGCCCAGGTCCGGGCCCTGGGAGCGGATGATGGCCAATTCGGCATTGGGGATTCTGTAAGGGCCGATCTGAATATAGTCCACCTCGGCCATGCGGACGGGGATACGGCTGCCGCCGACCACGACCGCTTCACGGGTTTCGGTGCCGGACAGCATGATCTGCCGGGCGGCTCGCTGGTGGAGAATGGTGAAGCTGGCGCCCGTATCGAAAAGCAGATTGGTCTGAATCCGGCGTCCGAAATGGCCGATCTCCACCGGCACGAGCACGCGGTTGCCCCGGACGATGACCGGCGACTCCCGGACATCGGGCCCGGGCGTTGACAACGCGTCCGTCTCGTCATCGACCACGGCCGCCGTCGAATCTTCTTCCCGCCGCGAATCGTCTGGGTCGCCTTGTGCATGCGGGTCCTCGTAGACCTTGACGGTGTCAAGCCGGGCGTCGGGGATATGCCGGGGGTCATCAACGTAGTGAACCTGTCCGTCGGCGTCGGTGTAGCGGTAGAATTCCGCGGCCGCCCCTTCCAGGACCGGCAAACAGACAAGGGCCACCAGGGCCAACGTCAGCCGCAGCGCGTTTGACCGGATCAACACCGTCAAGCGGCGATCGAATGGTTGCCTAGCGGGCAATATCGGTTTGCCTCCGTTCGGTTTTCTCCGCCGCAGGGATGGCATGCCCGGGCGGCTCGGGCCAGACTGAATTGGCATAATAAGCGATCACGTCGGCCACCTCGGTATTCATCCGGTAGCGGCCGCCTTCCTCCGCGATGAAATGACGCGTGCGCATGAGGCTGAGCGCACCGGCCACGTAATGCGGCATCCGGTTACGGCCGGGTCGGTAAATTCTGACCCCGTCGCGCTCGATTTTTTCAAGCAGCGTACTGGCCTTGCGCTCGATCTCGGTCGCCGTCAGCCATTCCCCGGCGTGGGTTTTGAATACGGCCGCCAGCACCGGTACCGGCAGAACCGGCACCTCGCGCCGGATCCGGTCCATCAACATGCGGCCCAGTTGCGCCACCACCGGAAAACGCTCCGGCCGAGATAGTTTCTTGAAATCGATGTCATGGTTTTCACAATAGGCCCGGACCGATACCGGTGAGCCAAAACTCACGCAGGCATAACCGAAGCGCTCCCAGCGGCTGACGATCATCAAGCGGATGCTCTTGAGGATGAACCCCGCCGTGGTGCGGAAGACGAACCAGGGGCTGCGCTTGGCGGCTTCGGGATCGAGGCTGTAGAGCATGCTGCGGTCCTCGATCACGCGGTCGTAATTGATGCCCACCGGGATAAAAACCACATCCCGGTCTTTGGCCCGGTCGAAACTGCGCAGCATGTAATCCAGAAAACCCAGTTTGGGAGCCCGCAGGCGGCCGTCGCGGCTGAGACCGCCCTCGAGGAATACGGCCTGACAAACGCCCTCGTGGGTGGCCATGTGCACGTAGCGCTCGAGCACCAGACGGTAGAGGGGGTTGCCTGATTGGCGGCGCACGAAAAAAGCGCCCATGGCCCGTATCAAGGTCTGAAGCGGCCAGATCCGGGCCCATTCACCCACCGCGTAGGACAGCGTGGTGCGCTCGGCAGCCAGGAAGGCCACCAGGATATAGTCCATGTTGCTGCGGTGGTTCATCACGAAGACCACGGTGGCGTCCCGGGGGATGGCCGCAAGTTCTTCATTGGACGGCAGCGCGATCCGCACGTGATAGAGCAGATGGGCCACGCGCTTGGCAATCCAGTATCCAATGCGGAAATACAGGTAGGCGTTGAAAGCCGGAACGATTTCACGGGCATATTTCGCAACCCGGGCCTGAACCAGCTCGAGGGGTTCTTTCTCTTCGTGGGATCGCTTTTGAGCGGCCGCGAGCACGCGAGGGTCATAGGTCAGGCGGTCGATCAGGACCTGGCGCTTGGTCAATTGAAAGGGACGGATCTCGATCGCCAGCCGCTGGCCGATCTCATCCACCACCCGGTTGATCCGCCGGCGCCAGAACCAGCGAACACTGGGAATGAAGAGCCGGTCGAGCAGGGCCAGACCGGCCAGACCGGTCATGAGCACAACGAGCCACCACGGTAGCGAAATATCGGCAAGCATGTGGTTCCAGCATCCCCCTTCGCAGCAGGTGACAGGTATCCCGGGCTTCATGGCCCGCCCACGGGACCGGACGTCAATCGGAAACCTCGGCGGGCCGGGGCGGGCGGCGCTGGATTGCCCGGACGACGACGGGCCGCACCGATTCGGCCGACACCAGGCCGCTGAAGCGGATGTGGTCGAGCTCGGGAAATTTCTTTCCATTATAAAGCACAACCAGCCCGTCCGCCAATGGCGGACTCAACTGGGGCTGCATCAGGGTGGCGGCCAGCAGGTAGTAAGTGGTCTGACCTCCGCTGGAACCCTGAAAAAAAATGCGCCCGGCCACCTGCCGGAGGTCCCGCAGGTCGACGGCCACCACCCGCAGCGTTCGCTGGGGCAGTTCGATGGTGTGAACACCGATGACTTCGATGTCGATGCCCGGGGCCGGTTCAGGACCGTCATTGAAGTAGCTCCGGGTCAGTTGATCGGCGAGGGATTGAAGGGCATCTTGCAGGGAAGCGCCCGGTTCGACCGGGAAACGACGTCCTGTGGTCAAGAAGTGGTCTTCATCCGGCTGGAAGGTCAGAAGCTCGACATGGCCGACTGGGGCCCCGTGCCGAGACGACGCCGCGTCGTCTGTTTCCGTGGCCGGGCACCCGCTCAGGCAGACGCCCAAGGTAAGCGAGAGGAAGAGACGAAGCGGTTTCAGGCCGGACATGGAAAGAACCCGCTCACCCCCCCACCGGCAGGGCCGTGGGTGGCGTTGGAATCAGTCCCTGAATTCCATGAAAAGCTTTTCGTTGGCGCCGTCGATCTCGGGCTCATTGTTCTTCCAGTCGTAAATCCGGCAGGCGTTGTTCTGGTCGGACGGAATCGAGCAGCCGATAAACGGCATGAGCGGATCGCCCGCCGTGGATTTGAGATTTAACATCAGGGCCTGGGTTCGCGGAAAGCGGTCGAACTCGAGGAGCTGAATGAAGAAAATGCTGGAATGACCTTCGAAAAAATCGCCCTTGGCACGCAACTCCTCGATGCGTGCCTTGAATTGGCGGAAGGCCACATCACCGTTCGGGGCTTCAATAATCAGGTCGAACTCGCCGTGCCGGCGTTCGTTTTCCTCGATTTCCTGCTGGTTGGTGAGATAGTAAAACTTACCGATAAAGATCATCTGCGCGCTCCTTGTTCACGATTTTGGTCCGCAGCACCCCCGTATGGCGTTGTGAGGCGCTTGCGGGTAGAATCGACAGCGACCCTACCCTTACCCCAACTGCCGTCTAACTTCAACCGCCGGGGCCCGGAATCCGGGCACCCGCACCCGGGCGGCGGCAACGGTTGTCGTCCCGGCCTGAATCGGGTATGGTGGCGCCGCAACTGCAAACGGGCCACCAACCGACGGGGGAAGACATGCGCCGACCCACCAAACTGTTCCGATGCCTGCCCCTGCTGGCAATGCTGGCCTGTGCCCAACACCCCGTCCACCATGCGACCTTCGACGCGGTGGATCAGGATGACAGCGGCACGATCGAATGGCGCGAATTCAAGGAGACCTATCCCGAAGCCTCGCCCAAATCTTATCTGGAGGCGGATAAAAACAAGGACGGCGATGTTGCCCCCGGGGAATGGGAGGCGTATATCCAGCGTTTGGCCCCCTGAAGAGCCACCGGACGGCCTTCCAGCAGCCCTTAGCCGTTTCACGATCCCATACAGCATTGGTGGCAGGGCCCGCGCCTTGCAATGATCGCATTCGCGCGATGAGGGCGGCGTGCAACGTCGCCGCCGGCGTTTCGTCCAGGGCTAAAAGCCGTCCAGGCGGGGACAACGCCTGCAGCCCGCAGGCGGCGCCAATGCCGTGGCAAACAGCTCCCCGAGCCGTGCGACCGCCCTTTCGAGGCGAGCGAGGCCCTCCAAGTCCGGACTGATCCTCTGCATGTGCTTTTCATAGGCCGCCGCCCGTCGTTTAAAGACGCGGCGAAACGCGCGATATGGGGCGCTCCGCCAGATTCCCCATGACGACGGGCGGATTCTCCACCACCTCTCCGGCGACCCGCCGCGGCACGGCGTCGCGCACCGGGGGGTTGCGATAGACACAGGGCTGAAAGGACTCGCAGACGGTTTTGCCATAAGTTTGTGCGTAAGGCTTGCAGGACCCGAGGAATGAGGGTACATCCGTGGGCCGCAATGACGGGGGGCACGCGAAACGCAGCGATCAGGCTTCTTGCGAAACCGTCAGAATTCTTCGATGATCTTGCCTTTCTCGACGTAAGCCGCGATGGCCGCCTCGGATTCGCGGCCGCTGTGGATCGCCTGCCATAGACTCTGGTAGACCGGGTCGTCCTCTCCCAGAGTCTGGCGAACCTCTTTCAACAGGACCTCCCCTTTGCGCACGTGGCTCGAAATGTCTTTGAGGATTTCTTTGCGGAGGTGGTGTTTTTTGCGTTCTTCCTCGATCACGGGCATGAGCCGCAGGATGGAGTACTCCACCAAAGCGTCGCGGGGGGCGTCGAACCGCTCACAGGCTTTCTGCAGAAGCCCGAGCGTCCGGCGGCTGAGGACAAACGTTTTCTGGACCCGGTTTTCGGGGCGATAAGCCTGCTCCTGAACCTGCCGGGCAATCTGCGAGAGGGTCCGATCGTCCTCGATCAGATGTTCGAACAGCGATTTCTGCTTGATCCCGAGGTGAAAAGCCACCACGCTGATGGCATCAATGGCCCGGGCGGTCAGGCGGAAGGTGGCGCGCACCGACTGTTTGCCGCGCAGGTCGCGCGAGGAGGGACGGGGCAGGAAAAACGCGTCCAGTTCATCGAGCATGTTCTTCTTTTTCATGGTCTCGCCTTCCCAATGTGTCGGGTTCAACGAATATCATTACTAATATGTAATTCATTCTTTTTAGTAATGCAACCTCGTATTGACGCCGACCGACGACGATCGTTTGAAGGACAGCCGGAAAGGCAGGGGGCGGGAGGCATGCCGGTCCGTAAACCTTCGCGACGGACGTTGAGGCAAGCGGTCGGGATGGCGGGAAAAGACGATGGAATCGGGCGCTCAGTCACCTGGCGGCAGATAACGCAGGCACACCAGCTGGGTGCCCTGCCAACCGATGCGCCGATAGAAGTCCAGGGCCGGTTGGTTGTCGCGGTCGGCCAGGAGCTGCAGGCGGGTCAGGCCGCGCTCGACGGCCCATGCGCTCACCGCCGCCATGAGCCGGCGGCCCACGCCGCGGCCGCGGCAGTCGGCGCGTACGACCACGTCTTCCACGAGGCCGACGGGTCCGCCCTGGGCCGTGGAGACAAGGATCTGGACCGTGGCCATGGCGATCACCCCAACGTCCGTTTCGGCCACCAGGATACCACGGTGCTTGCCGCAGCCGTCGAGAAAAAAAGCCAGCCCCCGCCGCTGGCACTCCGGATCGGGCGAGAAATCGTCCTCAATCGCAAACAGCGCCAGCAGCAGCGAAACCATGGCATCCAGATCGTCTCTTCCGGCCGGACGGATGCACAACGTCTTCGGATCCATGCGGTCCCCTATCGAATCGGCGGTTGTAATCGTCGACCCAGCGCTGTTTGGCCGCCGTGTCCCCGCGTTCGAACCGCCGGGTCTCCCCGGCCTCACCGTTGCGGCAGGTCACCAGTGTTTCGGCCAGTGCGGCGATGTCCTCGGCATCGTGGGTCACCATGATCATGGGGGTGCTGAACGTCTCCAGCGCGCTAACGAGTTCGGTGCGCATGCGCGCGCGCAACGGCGGATCCAGTGCGCTGAAAGGTTCATCCAAAAGGAGGAGGCGCGGCGCCGGGGCCAGCGCACGCGCCAGGGCCGTGCGCTGCTTTTGCCCTCCCGATAGCGCCGCTGGACGCTGCCGGGCCAGATGACGCAGACCGAAACGGTCGAGAAGCGCCTCCACGCGCCGGACCTGAGCGCGCCCCATTCGCCCCCACAGCGACTTCAGGCCGAAGGCGACGTTGTCCCATACGGTGCAGTGCGGAAAGAGCGCATAATCCTGGAAGACATACCCGATGCCGCGATGACGCGCCGGCCGGTTGACCCGCGCGGCCGCATCGAATAGCACTTCGCCGTCGAAGCGGATGACGCCCGCATCGGGTGTGAGCAAGCCGGCGACCGTCTGCAGGGTCAGCGTCTTTCCCGACCCGGAAGGCCCGAAGAGCACCACGGCACGGTCCACCGCCGTGAAACGCGCGCGCAGCGTGAACGCCCCCTCGTTTCCCTGCAGGCGTTTGGTGATATTGATCTCGATCGTCATCCCGTTATTTCCGAGGGCGCTCGAAGCCCCGCGCTTCAAGGAAGCGCCCTCCCTGCGGTCCGGTGACAAAAGCCACGAATTCCCGGGACAGTCCGGTGGTCTTGCTGCCCGTGAGCGGCGCGATGGGATAGGTCACGGGCTTCGGCAAAGGGACGTCCGTGATGATCACCACACCGTGGCCCGCTTTCACGGCATCGGTGCGGTAGACGAATCCAGCGTCCACCTCACCTCGCACGAGATAGTCCAACACCTGCCGCACGTGCTCGCACAAGATGAATTTGGACTCCAGCGCCACGTACATGCCCCGAGACACCAGGGCGGTGTGGGCATACTGTCCGGCCGCCACGGTGGCGGGTGAACCGATGCCGATCCGCTGAACGGTGTCTCTGCTCAGATCGCTGACGGTATCAACCCCGGCGGGGTTGCCGGCTGGAACGGCCAGTACCAGGGCGTTTTGCGCCAAAACCTTTACAGCCGTCTCGGTGGTGAAGGCCTCCTGAACCGCCTTGGCCATCCATTTGGGGTTGGCCGAAGCATAGACGTCCACAGGTGCTCCTTGGGTAATCTGGCGGTAGAGCGCCCCCGAGGACGCGAAGTTCATCACCACGTTCACCCCTGGATGGGCCGCCTCGAACGCCGGAGCGATGTCGCGGAATACATCGGTAAGGCTGACCGCGGCCGATACCACCAGTTCTTCGGCTGGAATCGCGGGCACGGCAACGACCATGCACAGCGCAGAGAGTACCAGATAAAAACAGAGGCCCGCTTTCACCGGGTTTCCTCCTTCGGGCGGCTCAGCATTTCACCCGCACGACCCGGTTCATCCCGATGAGGATCGCCATGCAGAATCCGCTGATGATCCACACCAAGGCATCGGCCCGGCCGTCCTCTCCGGCCTGCACCGCGGAATAGACGGCCAGGGAGAGGGTTTGCGTCCGACCCGGAAGATTGCCGGCCACCATGAGGGTGGCGCCGAATTCCCCCATGGCCCGGGCAAAGGCCAGCATGGTGCCGGCGAGAACGCCCCGCAACGCCAGAGGCAGCGATACGCGCCAGAATACATGCCATTCGCCGTGGCCCAGTGTTCGCGCCGCGTCTTCATAGGCCGGCCCCACCTCTTCCAGGGCCGCCCGAGCGGATTTGAACACCATGGGAAACGCCACCACGGCAGCGGCCAGCACCGCTCCCTGCCAGGTGAACATCAAGGTGATGCCGAATGTCTCCTGCAGCCATTGACCGATAACGCCGCGGCGGCCGATGAGGACAAGAAGGTAGTAGCCCAATACCGTGGGCGGCATCACCAGTGGCAGGGTACAAACGGCATCCACCAGTTCACGCCCCGGGAACCGCCACCGCTTAAGGGCGTATGCCGCCGCCATACCGGCGACCAGGGCGGCAAGCGTGGCCAGCGTGGCCACCTTGAGGGTCAGCCCCAGCGGCGCCCAGAGGGGGAACCCGGTGGTCATTGCTTCTCGCCCGGGCTCAGGGTGCGAATCGACACGATTCGTTCCAGATCGTAGTAGGTGTTGACGGCCGTGCCGTCGGCCTCAGCCTCGGTCAGCCGCACGAACTTCTCGTTGAGAAACAAGACGGCGGCTTCATAGACCTTGCCCTCGTTGATTTGCAGGCGCATGCCCTTGCGCAGCTTGCGCGACATGGTGCCGTGCAGCGGCATGGAGGCATATTCGAATATTTTCTCCCAGGTGGCTTTCATTTCTGATTTCCTTTCGGCAGACAATTTAATCGGCAGACAATTTAATTGCGTCCTTTACCGGAACCGCCGGCAAGGGCAGGCGAGGCGGACGCTTCTCAGGCGGTCGCCGGCAGACCGCGCCCATCGGGCAGGTGGCCGTCCACAAAGCGCTCGATTTCTCGACCGACCGCCAGGACCTCGTCAATAACACCATTCACCGGCGGTTCGCGGTGTTTGACCGTCAGCGAACACATGTCGTCGGCGGTCTCGATCGCGCGGATGCGCGCCGCCAGAGTCGCATCCAACGGGCAGACTTCGGCCAGTTCGGCCGCCAGCCCCGACAGGGTGTGGTCAACCGGCATCTGTTGGTAGTACTGCATCAGGCCCGCCATGAGTCGTTCCACGGCCATGGCCGCCAGCTGAAAAACCAGCTCGTTGTTGAACACGGCGTTCCGGGATCGGCCGTTGACGGCCGTCCGCAAATACTTTCGTCCGGCTTCAATGTGATCGTGCCAGTCGGTGATGGGTTCAAGCCGCATGTCACTCCTCTCAACATCGGATCACCCGGCGGGAACCGGCCGCCGGGACAACCGGCCGATATCCTCAGGCGATCCGCAGATCTTCGGCGACTTCGCCGTCCTCGAGCGCGTCCAGGATGGCGTCCACGGCGTCTTCACCGTCCACGTTGCCGTACCACAGTCCCTGCGGCTGAATCACCATTACCGGCCCGTGGTCGCAGGCCTTCATGCAGCCGGTGCTGGTGATCTGGGCGTCGAGACCGCGATCGATAATCTCGTTCTCGATATAGGGCAGCAGGGGCACCGACCCCTTTTTGTGGCAGACCCCTTTGGGATCCCCATCGGCACGGAAACTGGCGCATACAAACAAATGATGTTCAGGCTTCTCCATTATTCCTCCTTTGGGACGGTTTCGTAAAACGTCCGGTAGCAAAGTTATCATCTTAAACCTTTTATGGGGTGTTTCAGGGCCGGTAGGCTGTGGTTCCGGGCAAGGCCGCAGGCTTTCCGATGCCGCAGGCGTAGCCCAAGCTACGTCGAGGACAGCGGAACGCCGAGAACACCGCCCGGGGCCGCAGAATGCCGGCCCTGAAGCACCCCATCAGCCGCAGCCCGTGGCTGTACCGCTGCAAGCACTCCCGCACGCCGTCGGTGTGCGCTTGACCATGTGGTTCAGTCCCTCGCCGGCAAAGAGGGCCCGCACGGCCTCGTCGATGAGTCCTTCAATCTCGAGCACTTCGACGCCGGCGGCCGCAAGCGTCTTGCGGGGGCTCTCCCCCACCCCGCTCACGAGCAGCGTGCTGCAGTCCGCCAGGGACCCGGCCAGCGCTTCCCAGCGCTGCGTTCCGCCGCCGCGGGGGGGTGTTGCGCGCGCCTCCAGCAATTGGATCCGGTCGTCCTTCTGGCCGTAGATCAGAAGCTTGGAAGCTTCTCCCAGGTGCTGGTTGACCAGCACCCCTTCCATGCTGGCCACGGCCACGCAGGGGCGCGGTGATATACGGCCGGCGCGGGGCGTGTTCACTTCCAATCGCCGGCAGGCGTTGAGGGTGGCTGTGAGTTCCGCATCCGGGGCTTCCCCGATAAGGCCGACGGCATCGGCGCGGCAGCGGGTGCAATGCCGCATCTGTTTGACGTGCTCGGCGGCTTGCGCGCGGATCGCGCGGACGGTCGCCTTGTCCGGTTCGGGCAGATGTTCGAAATCCGATCCGGCGTTGGGGTAGTAGGGCATGGCGTTGAACAGATCCACGCCCAGGCCGGCCATGCGGCGCGCCACGACCGGTATGTGATCTTCATTGATCCCCGGGAGGATGATGCTGTTGACCTTGACCATGATGCCGCGGGCCTTGAGGCCCGCGATGGCCTCAATCTGCCGCTCCAGCAGCAGGGCGGCGCCTTCTGCGGCGCGCACAACTTTCTTGCCGGTGCGCATCCAGGAATAGACTTTGGCGCCGATGGCCGGATCTACCGCGTTGACCGTCACGGTGACGTGGCTGACGGCCAGCCGCTTAAGTTCGTCAAGATAGGGACTCAGGTTGAGGCCGTTGGTGGCGACACACAGCATGACGTCCGGAAAGCGGGCGCGCACGCGGGCCAGCGTCTCCAGGGTCTCACGGGGGTTGGCAAACGGGTCGCCCGGGCCGGCGATCCCCACCACGGCAATGTTGCCTTTGCGTTCGAAGACCTCCTCCAGGTAGACCATGGCCTGGCTGGGCGAGAGCACGGCACTGGTCACGCCGGGGCGCGTTTCGTTGACGCAGTCGAACTGTCGGTTGCAGAACTTGCACTGAATATTGCAGCGGGGGGCCACCGGCAGGTGCACCCGTCCGAAAGATTTACAGGCATCGGGATTGAAACAGGGATGGTTGTCGAGATTCATGGCAAAACCCTTTCCATACGGTTACCACAGCAATGATACCCATTAAGCGCAGCCCATCGCCGCCCGCTGGTCATCGTGCTCACGCGTTGCGAGAGATATCCCCATTGTTCCGTGCCGAGCATCGACGATGCGGACGGGAAAAGCCCGCGGACCTGTCTGAGCGCAGCGAGTTTCCGCGGGCGCCGTCCGTAGCGGCGACGCGCAGGGAAGTCCCGAAGGGACCACGGGACGCGGGCGCTTTCTTTTGGTTCGTTTTCTTGCGCGCGCAAGAAAATGAACATAACGCCTGTAACGGGCTGATTTGACATATTCACATAACCCTCAACATGAGTAGATATTCACACGCGGCCTAATAATATGTGTACCCCACCGCATTGCTCTTCTGCTTCTCTTCGATCAATGTGTTGGCCAGACGGTCGAAAAGCTGCTGGGCGCCGCGGTAACCCAGATGCGCCAGACGGCTGCCGTCCACGCGATCGTGGACTGGAAACCCCACCCGCACCAACGGCTTTTTAAGCCGCCGCGCCATGGTATAGCCCTTGCTGTGGCCGATAAGCAGGTCCACGTCCATGTCCGCAAGTGCCTTCTCGATGTCGACAAAGTCGACATCTTCAAGAATCTGCATCCGGTCGTGCTGGGCCGCCGGCACCACACGCCTGATGGTTCTCGCAAACCGCCCGTCGCCGCCGCCGGTGGCGCACAGCACGGGAACGATGCCCAATTCGCCGCAGTAGCCGGCCAGTCCGGCCACCAGGTCTTCTTCGCCGAAAATAGCGGCCCGCACACCGTTCAAGTGCTTGTGGCCGTCCACCAGGGCATCCAGCAGGCGACCGCGCTGAGCCGTGTACTTCTCCGGCACCGGGCGCCCGCTGAGAGCCGCCAGGCAGTCGAAGAAACGATCGGTCTGGCGGATACCGATCGGCAGGCCCAGCCGATGGAGGGGCACATTGCGATTTTCGTGGAGCCAGGTACCGGCCGTCTCCCCGGCACCGGCGAGCACCAGGCCGCACTCGATGCTGGCCGCTGCAGCGCCTGATTGGCGCAGGGCCGCAACCGGTGTACCGCCCTCGGGAATACGCTGATACTCGGTCCATAGCGGACCGTTGAGGGTATCGCTGTAATCGGGCACCAGAACGGGTGTCAGGCCAAAGGAAGCGATGATGGTCCTGAGCGCGCGCAGGTCGGCGGGCGACACCATGCCTGCAAACAGATTGACACGCGTGGGCTCCCGGGCGGGTTCCGGTTCGGCCAGCGCGGAGACCAGCGCCCGTACCGCCCCGTGAAAGCCCTGCATGTGGGTGCCTTGGTAACTGGGCGTGGCCACGTGGACCAGGGCCGGCAGATCCTCGTCGCGGTGGTCCGCCTGGTAGGTCCGGATGAACATGGGGACGTCATCGCCGATGGTTTCGGACAGGCAGGTGGTGGCCACGCCGATCAGGTCCGGATCATACTGGCGGCGGATATTGTCGATGGCCAGCTTGATGTTGGCCCCGCCCCCGAAGATGGCCGTATCCTCCCCGAAATTGGAACAGGCGATATCCAGCGGCTCCTTGAAGTGGCTGATCATATAACGCCGGATGTAGGTTGAGCAGCCCTGGGAGCCGTGGAGCAGCGGAACAGTGTTGGCAATGCCTTTGAAAACCAGGGCCGCGCCCAGGGGCGCACAAAGCTTGCAGGCGTTCTGGGTGGCGGTGAAGTGCTCGGTCGACAGGGCGGATGTCATGGGGTCTCCTCTCCGGCCGCCATCGCGGCCGCCCGGGCCGGAACGAACTGCCACACCGGGCTGGTCACCGAGGTATGCACCTCGCGAGCGAACTGCAGCATGCCGGCGAACCCGGCCAACGGCATTTTGCGCTCGTGGTTGTGGTCGCAGAAGCCGATGCCCATCTTGAAAGCGATGGGGCGCTCCTTGACGCCGCCGATGAACAGGTCGGCGCGCTTCTCGATGATGTATTTGGAGAGCTCCAGGGGGTTGGCGTCGTCCAGGATCACAGTGCCGTCCTCGCACATGTCTTGCAGGGTGGCGTAATCGCTGGCATTGCCGGTCTGCGAGCCCACGAGCACCACCCGCATGCCGAGGTGGCGCAGGGCCTTGATCAGAGAGAAGGCCTTGAAGGCGCCACCCACGTATACCGCAGCCCGCTTGCCGTCCAGATCCTTTCGGATTTGCTCCAGTTCAGGCATGATGGCCCCGACCTCGCGGCGCACGATGGCCCGCGTGCGTGCCATGACCTCCGTGTGGTCCTTGAAATGCGCGGCCACGTCATAGAGGGCCGTGGCCATGTCCTCGATGCCGAAGTAGGACGCGCGGATATACGGAATCCCGTAAGCTTCCTCCATCATCTCGGCCAGGAAGGTGAGCGCCCCGGAGCACTGCACCACGTTGAGCGCGGCCCCGTGGCTGCGGCGGATCTGGTCCACCCGCCCGTCGCCGGTCATGATCGAAACCACCTCGACCCCCATCTCCTCGTAGTACTTCTTGATCAACCAGGCTTCCCCGCCGATGTTGAATTCGCCCAGGATATTGATGCTCACGGGGGCGATCTTGTCTGTGGCACCGGTGCCCACGAGTTTGGCCATCGCGTCGCAGGCCGCCTTATAGCCATCCTTCTTGGTCCCCTTGAACCCTTCGGAGTGGACCGGCAGCACCGGGATGCCCTTCGCCTTCTCGACCTGCCGGCAGACGGCGGCCACGTCGTCACCGATGATCCCGACGATGCAGGTGGAGTAGACGAAGGCGGCTTTGGGTTTGTACTGGTCGATCAGTTCGTCCAGCGCGGCGGCCAGCTTCTTCTCCCCGCCGAAGATGACGTCCCTTTCGCGCAGGTCGGTGGAAAAACTCATGCGGTGCAGTTCGGGTCCGGAAGACAGGGCCCCGCGGATGTCCCAGGTATAGGCCGCGCAGCCGATGGGGCCGTGGATCAGGTGCAGCGCGTCGGCGATCGGGTAGAGCACCACCCGCGAACCGCAGAAGACGCAGGCCCGCTGACTGACCGAGCCTGCCAGGCTGTGCTTGCCGCAGTCCATCTCGAAAGGCTGGCTGCCCTTCTGGTGAATCTGGGCCTGGCGTTCTTCCAATATCGGGATGGATGCCATGATCTTCTCCTGAATAAAGAAATTGCTAATAACCTTGTGAGGAACGGTTGGATAAAGCGCGTCGAAGAGCAAGCATCAGGCTGTCAGGCAAGGCGGCGGACGATCGGGAAAGCGCAGCAACCTTCTGGTTGTGAGCATTTACCGGAGTTCGCCAACGCCGCATGACCGCCTGAGGCGCCGCTATTCGACGCGCTTTACATGACCAGTTCCATGTCGATGTCATCCGCGTCACGATCCTTGCGGTCCAGGATGGCATCCAGCAGCTTCTCCAGGAGGCGCAGCGCGCCGCGGTAGCCCATGGTGGCGAAGTAGCTGTGCCCCAGGCGGTCGTAAATCGGGAACCCGTAGCGGATCAGCGGTGTGTCCTCGTCCTTGGCGATATACTTGGCGTAGGTGTTGCCGATGATCAGGTCCACCGGCGCGTTTTTAATCCACTGGTGGAAGAGCAGCATGTCGCCGGGAACTTTGATGTTCACATCGGCGGGCACCCCGGCCACGGCCTCACGCAGGGACTTTTCGTATTTCTTCCCGGCCGGAGTACCGGTAATGATGTGCACGGGCTGCATGTCGAGCGCGACCAGAAAGCGGGTCAGCGCCAAGACCTGATCGGGATCGCCCACAAGGGCCACGCGTTTGCCGTAGAGGTACTGGTGCCAGTCGGAGATGCTGTCCACCAGCTGGCCGCGCTCCAGATTCAGAGCCGCCGGCACGCTGACACCGGCCATCCGGCGCAGGGTGTCCACGAACGCGTCCGTACCGTGCAGCCCCAGGGGGAGGCCCAGGATCTCGCAGGGGACCTTGCACTTGGCATCCAGCGCCCGGGCCGCGGGCATGGACGCGGTGCGTCCCATGGCTATGGTGCCGACGCTGCTACCGCTCTTTTTGAGTTCCTCGATCGTCACGCCGCCTTCGGGAAACATTCTGTACTTACCCGTGAGCGGCCCGTTAAGGACTTTGGCGGTATCCGGAAACATGATCGTGGGTACGCCCATAAGCTCGGCGATCCGCCGGATCTCGGTCATGTCCGAGGGCTCCACGTAGCCCGGAATTAGGTTGACGGTCTTCGCGCGGCGGCCATTGGACTCGGCGAAATAGTCCACCATGGCCTTGGTCATATTGGCGAACCCCGTGACGTGGGAGCCGACATAGCTCGGCGTGCTGGCATGGAGGACGTACTTGCCCTCCGGAACCTTGCCGTCGGCCTTGGCCTTGGCGAAGATTTGCGGCACGTCGTCGCCGATGGTCTCCGAAAGGCAGGTGGTATGCACCGCAATCACGTCGGGGTTGTAGACCGTAAAAATGTTGTCGATGGCCTGCACCAGATTGGCCTGGCCGCCAAAGACCGAAGCCCCCTCGGTGAAGGCACTGGTGGCGGCGACGACCGGCTCCTTATAATGCCGGGTCAGGGCGCTGCGGTGATAGGCGTAGCATCCCTGGGAGCCGTGGCTGTGGGGCAGGCAGCCGTGGATGCCCAGAGCGGCATACATGGCCCCAATCGGCTGACAGGTTTTGGCCGGATTGACGGTCAAAGCGCTGCGTTCTTTGATTTCAGTCGGTGTATGTCTCAGCAACATGATCTGCAATCTCCTAAGGGCGTCGTTGGTCAGAACCACGCCGGTCGGCGTTTGAATTATTCCCAGGCATAGGTGGCGGACAGCTCGGGGTGCTCCTCCCAGGGCGCACGCATGTACTGCCACACCTTGCTGTTGACCATGCGGTCGATTTCCTTGTAAAAATTGACGGCCCCTTTGAATCCGGCGTATGGTCCGCCGTAATCGTAGCTGTGCAGTTGTTTCAAGGGGATGCCGTGCTTCTGAACGGCGTACTTTTCCTTGATGCCGGCGCAGAAGATATCCGGCTTGAACTGTTTGATCAGCTCGTCGGTCTCGTGCTGGCTGGGATCGTCGATCACCAGGGAGCCGTCTTCCATTTCAGGCATCATGCCCTCGTATTCGGCGAATTTCAGACCCGCGGCCTCCAGATCCGCTTTTTTCTCCTCGCTGATCCGGGGATTGAACCGTTCCGGGTCGGGCTCGATCGCCAACTCCTCGATGTTGCGGCTGTCGGCGTCCACCTTGATGTCCGGCAGCACGCGGCGTCCCTCGTAGTCGTCGCGGTGCCCGAATTCGTAGCCCGCCGAAAGCGTCTTCATGCCCAGTTCGTTGAAAAGCTCCTGGTAGTGATGAGCGCGCGAACCGCCCACAAAAAGCATGGCCCGTTTGCCCTCGGTCCGCGAGCGCACATCGGCACAGGCCGCCTCGACGGCGGGCATTTCCTCGGCGATCACCTTCTCGACCACCGCGGTCAGCTCCGGTTCGTCGAAATATTGCGCGATCTTGCGCAGGGACTTGGCCGTGGCGGCCGCACCGATGAAGTTGACCTTGATCCAGGGCACCCCGAACTTGGTTTCCATCATCTCGGCCACATAGTTGATCGAGCGATGGCACATGATCAGGTTCAAGTCGGCCGTGTGCGAGTTGGCGAACTGATCGATGCTGGAGTTACCGCTGTAGCTGGACACAAGCGTTATCCCGCATTTTTCGAAAAGGCGCTCGATCTCGAAGGCGTCCCCGCCGATGTTGTACTCGCCCAGGAGGTTGATGCGGTAGTTGCCTTCCTTGACGGTGTCGTCCAGACCGACCACATGCTTGAAAATGCCGTTGTTGGCGATATGGTGCCCCGCGCTCTGGCTGACGCCTTTATAGCCTTCGCACGAAAACCCGAAGACGTTGATTCCCAGCTTGGCTTTCATCTCGCGGCAGACGGCATGGACGTCGTCGCCGATCAGCCCCACCGGGCAAGTCGCGAAAACGGCGATCGCCTTGGGCTTAAAGTTGTCGTAGGCTTCCTGGATGGCCTGTTTGAGTTTCTTCTCGCCGCCGAAAATAATTTCCTCGTCCTGCATGTCGGTGGAAAAACAATAGGGCATGTAGTTCTGGCCGTCGCCGCTGTCCGGATCGGTCTGGTTGCGGCGGGTCAGCCAGCTGTAAAAACCGCAGCCGATCGGGCCGTGGGTGATGTTGATGATGTCCCGCGTGGGCCCCAGAACGACGCCTTTGCAGCCGGCATAGCAGCAGCCGCGCTGTCCGATCAGTCCGGGTACGGTCCGCACGTTGGAACTGATCACCGGCACATCACCGCCCGGTTTGACCTTGTTGACGACGATCTGCTTGGCACGCTTGCGGGCCACCTTGGGGGGATACTTGGCCAGCAGTCGGTCTTTGATGGTTGCAGGATCCTTGGGGTCCGGCCGGACCGTTTTGGTCGGTTTGTTATTCTTTGCGCCCATTGCCATGGGAAATTCTCCTCTTATGGAATACAGGGATACATGAAAGGGTTCGCACGACCGCGCGCTCACCCATCGTCCAACGTGTCTTCACCGCGCTCACCGGTGCGAACGCGAACGGCTTCGGTGCAGGGCATGACGTAGATCACCCCGTCGCCCGATTTGCCGGTATGATTGGTCGTAATGATGGTGTTGACGGCCTTTTCGACGAGATCGTCGTTGACCACCATCAGGATCGCCCGTTTGGGAATCAGGCGCTGACTCTGGCCCAGTTGGGCGATGGCCTCTTCGTAGCCGTGTTCCGCCCCCTGAAGCAGCTGCATATCGACGATCCCCTTGCCGCGCCCCAGGGCATTGCGGGCCGTGATTGACCCCAGCCCGGCTTCGGCCAGAGCCTGTTTGGTCTTGTTCATCATGTTCATGCGCACGATTGCGACCACTTCTTTCATATCGCCACCTCTTCCGTCTGGCCCTCGGCGGTTTCTTTGATGCCCGAACTGATGGTGTAGGCTTCCTCGACCGGCACCACGAATATGCGCCCGTCGCCGAAGGCCCCCTTGTCTCCCGTTCGCGCCGCCTTGATAATCGTGCGGATGGCGAACTCCTTGTCGTTGTCCTTGACCACGGTGAGCAACATTTCCTTGGGGATCTCGTCGTAGGTAATCTCGCCGATTTTTATCCCCCGCTGCTTCCCGCGCCCCACAACGGACATCTTGGTAACGCCGGGAAAGCCGGCCTCCATCAATGCGGCTAAGACGTCATCGACCTTTTCGGGACGAACGATGGATCGGATCATAATCATGGGTACGATTCTCCTCGTATGCTTCTGCGTTGGTAGTAAATGGGGTTCCGGGCCTTGCCGGCCCCTAAGCCGCAATCCCGTAGTCGATCAAGAGTTTTTCCAGTTCCTCGATGGGAAGCGGCGTCGGAATGACCCGCATCTCATTCGCGTCGATCTTCTTGGCCAGGGTCCGGTACTCCTCGGCCTGGGAATGGCCGGCTTCGAACTCGATCACGGTCTTGCGGTTGATCTCCGCGCGCTGCACCATGTTGTCACGGGGGACAAAATGGATCATCTGGGTACCGAGCTTGTCGGCCAGGGCCTGGATCATTTCCATCTCGTTGTCCACCTTGCGGCTGTTGCAGATCAAGCCGCCTAAGCGAACACCGCCGGCTTCGGCGAATTTGACGATCCCCTTGCAGATGTTGTTGGCGGCGTACATGGCCATCATCTCCCCGGAGACGACGATATAGATCTCCTGGGCCTTGCCTTCGCGGATCGGCATGGCGAAACCGCCGCAGACCACGTCACCCAGCACGTCATAGAAGACATAATCGAGATCTTCCCCGTCAGCGTATGCCCCGAGCTGCTCCAGGAGGTTGATCGAAGTAATGATGCCGCGGCCGGCGCAGCCGACGCCAGGCTCGGGGCCTCCCGATTCGGTACACATGGTCCCGCCGAAACCTTCCTTGCGCACATCTTCCAACTCGACATCCTCACCTTCTTCGCGCAACGTGTCGAGAACGGTACGCTGCGCCAGGCCGCCCAGTAGCAGGCGAGTCGAGTCGGCCTTGGGGTCGCAGCCGACCACCATGACTTTCTTGCCCATCTCGGCCAGACCCGCGACCGTGTTCTGCGTGGTCGTGGATTTGCCGATGCCGCCCTTTCCATAGATGGCTACTTTCCGCATTGCTTTTCTCCTTGATCAATTGAGTTTACTTCTTTTCAGTTGAAAGCCTATCTATCAAGGAGCGTGCCACAACTGACTCATGGAGGGGGTGAATCGCTTAAAACGCCGCTGATCCGGGGCTTATTTTTTTTTTGAGCGTTGGGGGGAACGGCCTGTGCCGGCCTGATGGCATCCGTTGTGGGGAACAATTGTGTCGCCGGGCACAAAAGTGTAGACAAAAATGCGTCTCGGCGGCTATAACGCGCAGGCGAGATACACACGGCCGGATCGGTCCGATTTAAACGGGGTTCAAAGCCCTCAGGAAGAACGCTCGAGGGACTAGCAGATGGGAACAGGGAACAGAATACGTTTGGCGGGGTTGGTGGTTTTACTGCTCGTGTTCGGCTGCACCAAGGCATACCAGCAATATCCCGGTCCGCCGCGGCCCGAATCTGAGATTGCCGTCATCACCCCGGACCAAGGTGTCCGCATCCACGCCCTGGACGAAAAGGTCGTCAATGTGAGACCGGGATCGCCCAGGGGTCTGTATGTGGCGCATACCCGCCTGCACGTGGGTGCGGGACGCTACACCCTCACCTTGATTCCCCAAGGAATCACGACCATCAAAACCTTTACGCGGCTGGCCGTCGAGGTGGAGGCTGGCAAACGCTATAAGGTCCGCAGCCAGTTCTACCCCGGCAGCAACGAGAGGACCGGGTTCTACAAGTTGTGGGTGGAGAATGAAAAGACCGGCGCCGTCATCTCGGAAATCGCCGAAAGCCGCAATCCCTTCCAGCCGGCAAAAAAATAAACGGTTCTGGGTTCTCCGTTCCAGGTTCCGGTTGGTCGGATGCCGACGTTTAATGCCAGAAACCTCACAACCTCGAACCGAGCGCCCCGAACCTGGAACCCCCTCTAGATCTTGCGCAGGTCGATCTGGTATTTTTTGATGCGGTAGCCCAACTGCCGCGGCGTGATGCCCAGCGCCAGCGATGCCCGGTTCTGGACGAAATTGTTGTCCTGCAGCGCCTTGATGATCCGTTTCTTCTCGAGGTTCTGCACCTCCAGGCCCAGGTCGTCAATGCGGCTGCGGGATATCTCCATTCCCGGAGCGCTAATCATCCGTTCGACCGCCAGGTTCGACGGTAAATCGTCCAGCCCGACCTCATCCTTGTCCGCCATGATGACGAAGCGCTCGATCGTATTGGCCAGTTCACGCACGTTGCCGGGCCAGCGGTACTGAATCAGCGCTGCCAGCGCCTTTTCGTCCAGCCGTACCGACTGCCCGTAAACGCGGTTGAACTTCTGGAGGTAATACGTTGTCAGTAGCGGGATATCCTCCCGACGCTCCCTGAGCGGCGGCAGGACGACCGGAACGACATTCAGCCGCCAATAGAGATCTTCGCGGAAGTTGCCCCGTCGCACCTCACCTTCCAGATCCCGGTTGGTGGCGGCCACCACACGGACGTCGACGGACTGGGATCGGGACGAGCCGATGCGCTCGAACGAGCGCTCCTGAAGAACGCGCAGAAGCTTTACCTGGCTGGCCAGGGGCAGTTCACCGATCTCATCCAGAAATAGCGTCCCCTTGTGGGCCGACTCGAAACGTCCCACCCGGCGCGCCGTGGCACCGGTATACGCCCCCCGTTCGACGCCGAAGAGTTCGGCCTCGATCAGGTTTTCAGGCAGCGCCGCCAGATTCACGGCCACAAAAGAATTGACCGCACGGGCGCTCTGGTAGTGCAGCGTTTGGGCGATGAGCTCTTTGCCGGTGCCGCTCTCTCCCAACAGCAGTACGGTCGTGTCCGTGGCGGCGACCTTCTTGATGCTTTTGAGAACACGCTGCAGTTCACGCGACTCCCCGATGATATTGGGCAGATTGAAGCGCTCGGTCAACTGCTGGCGCAACTGCCCCAGTTCATCTTCCTTGCGTTTGAAATGTTCATACAACTTGACGAACTGGGCAATGAGCGAGGCCACGATCTGCAGCACCCGCAGATCGTCATCCACACTGCCATGGGCCTCGGAGTAGATGCGATCGGCACTGATGACGCCCAGGGCGTTGTCCTCCAGCATGATGGGAATGCAAAAAAAGGAGATGCCGGATTTATCCGGGCGCGAGGCGGTTTTGTTCAGAAACTTGGGTTCGTCGCCGATATTGGGGATGAACATGGGGGCGCGGTTTTCAAGCACTTGGCCGACGATGCCCTCCCCGCTGAAATAGCGTCCGCGCTTGATTTCCTCCCGGCTTAACCCATGCGCAGCCACGATGTTGAGCGCCTGTGAGGCGGAGTCCAGCAGGAACACGCAGCCCCGTTGCATTTCGAGCCGTGAGGACAGGATCTGCATGGCTTCGTGCAGATTGTCGCGCAGATCGAAAGAGGCCGTCAGGACCCGGCTGACATCCAGAATGGCGTGAAGCTCTTGATTTTTGCGCATACCCATTTGCATTGCGACCATGGTTGAGACCTTTGCAGTTCCGGATACGGATACCGATAAGCCTGATGCAGACTGCAAACAACATACCATGCTCTATAAACCAGAGAAATAAACATAACCACCTATTATATCTATATTTTTACAATATACCCCTATAGATTTAAAAAATAATGTATTACATAACTGTCTTATGGCAACTAAATTTTTACATAATTGAATTATCAGAACGGCTTCGACGGAGGCTTCTCCCGTTGGATCGAAATGGGGATCATCCTCGGTGAGAATGCGATGCGGGCAGAAGATCGGAAGGGGTGCCCAACGGCGGCGTCCCTTGGGTGTGGGCCTGACGTTGTGCGGTGGGCGCTGCCCCTTCAGGGCTTGGCAGCGACCTGTTCCTTGAGCACGGCGGCGATTTCCCGGCTGAGGGTGGCCGCCGCCGCACTCTGGGCGGCGACCAGGGCATCATAGCCTTTGCCGGAGGCCGCCTCCTGGATAATCGTCTGGCGGACCACCAGCGGTTCGACGCTGCCGGCCTTTACAAGCATCCAGGTGGCGTTCAGGCTGGCAAATTCCCCCAGACGCCCATCGAATCGGCGGATGTCCATGACGACCCGAAAATCCGGCGAAAAATAGCGCTCCCAGGGCTGGGCCATGATGCGCTCGCTGCCCATCAGCAGCGTCAGGTTCTCGACCAGCACGCGCACGAAGTTGTTTTCAAGCGATCCGCCCCAGCGATGAAATTCATTGATCTCAAGCTGGTTGCGGCCGCTGCGGGTGACGATCCGCTGACGGTCGAGCTCGTCAGGGAAGGTTACCGGCCCGATCCCGATATTGACCGGGGCGGCTGAACCAGCAGCGGATGCGGCCAGGTCAGCCTCGATCGGACTGAGGGTGTAGAAAGTGGTGGGGCTGCTCTTGCCACCGCACCCGAAGAAGAGCAGGCTGGAAGCAAAAACAACGGTCAGAAGGCTTGGAAACGCAAATCGTCTCATGGGGATTCGGTTCCTTTCCCTCGAATCAGGGATTCGGGATGCCGGTCCAGAAATTCGGCCAGCTCACGCAACGCGCGGGCGGTGCCGGCAAGCTCATTTAGGGTCGCGCGCAGATCGTGCCGCAAGGGAGCGTCCGCGTTGATGACCCCGTTGAGTTCGAGCATGGTGCGGTCAAGCCGGTCAAGCACCGAATTGATCCGGGGCATGGTTTCCGCATTGGCGCTGGTGGTCAGCTGCCGGACATCGGCCAGGATCTGTTTCAGCGAATCGAGGCTTTCCATCAGTTCAGGCGAATTGACGATGCGGTCCACCCCGGCCACCGTCTGCTGAAGGTCCCGGGCGATGCTCTCCAGGGGCATCTTGTCGAGACGCTTCATAAAGCGGTTCAGGCTGGCGGTGATGGCCTCGATGGTGGTGGGGATGGTGGGAATGACGGCCTGGCCGTCGATGGAGCGCAGGACAGCCGGTTCGGCGTCCGGATGGAAATCCAGGTCAATAAAAAGCCTGCCTGTCAAGAGGTTGCCGGTCTTGAGTTGGGCCCGCAACCCCTTGTCGAGCAGTTTCTGGTCCATGGTTAGGTCCTCGGTTTGGCTCTGCTCCAAGTACCCCATCCCGATCCGTTCCGGCTCGATCTCGACTGTCACCGGGATCCGGAACTCGACCTTTTCCGGGTCGAACTGCAGATCGATATCGATGACCTCGCCGATCTTGATGCCCTGAAACTCGACCGGCGCACCCACTTCAAGACCCCTTACCGAGTCGCTGAAGAACATGATGCCGCGGCTTTTGACTGTATACTGCCGCTGGGCCGCAGTGACGAAATCATCGAAGAGGATGAAGCGGGTGTTTTCGGGCGCCTTGGCCGCGGACGGCTCGTGGGAGGGAACCCCAAAGGCAATCCCGCCGATCATCATGGAAACGAAGGATTCGGTATCTACCTGGACGCCGCTGGCACTCAGGTTCACCTGGACGCCGCTGGTCTCCCAAAAGCGCGTATTGGTGCGCACGTGATTGTGGTAAGGGGCGTTGATGAAAATCTTGATGGTCACGCTATTGCCGGTCGGATCGAGGGAATAGCCCATCACCTGGCCGGCCTGGATCTGGCGGTAGTAAACCGGGGATCCGAAATTGAGCGACCCCAGCCGGTCGGCGGTGAGGCTGAACTGGTAGCCGTCCTGGTCGGCCATCACCACCGGCGGCGCTTCCAGGCCCTCGAACTCGCGCTGCGGCTCACCTTCGGTGCTGGGTTCCATGCCGATATAGGCGCCGGAGAAAAGGGTTCCCAAACCCGATACATGGCCGGCCGCCACCCGCGCCCGCACCACCCAGAACTTGGCGCCCTGCTTCAGAAAGGGCCTGGCGCCCTTGACCATTTCCACGGTCAGGCGGACATGCGAGAGGTCGTCCGTGATGACGATGGATTGTACCGTCCCGACCTCGACGTCTTTGAACCGGACCTTGGTCTTGCCGGCCACCAAGCCTTCGGCGGTGCGGAACGTGATGAAGATCGTGGGTCCTTTTTCAGTGACGGCCTTGAACACCAGCCACCCCCCGATCAGGATGGCCACTACGGGAACGATCCAGACGATGGAAATCGAGCGTTTTTTCCTGATGTCCGGCTGGGGGGCATTGGTCGGCATAGCAGCGTCGTCAGTCGGCACGCTCATGGCTTTTCTCCATATTGTCCCAGATGAGACGAGGGTCGAAGGCCTCGGCCGCCAACATGGTGACCACCACGACGGCGGCGAAGAAGACGGCACCCGGACCGGCTTCGATGGTGGCCAGCGCTCCCAAGTGGACCAGCGCCACCAGGATGGTCACCACATAGATATCGAGCATGGACCAGCGCCCGATGACCTCGGTAAGCCTGTAAAGACGCGTGCGGTCGACAGGGCGCCATTGCCAGCGCCGCTGTACCGACAGCAGCAGAAACGCCAGGATCAGAAGTTTGAGCAGGGGCACAAAGACGCTGGCCACGAAAATGACCAGGGCCACCGGCCAGCTGCCCGAATGAATGAAATAGATCACGCCGCTCATGATCGTATCGGACTGCACCGCCCCCAGCGAGGTGGTGTGGGTGATGGGCAGTACATTGGCCGGGATGTAGAACACCGCGGCCGCCAATACCAGCGCCCAGGCCCTGGCGATGCTGTTGGGTTTGCGGCTGTGAAGCGGGGCCCCGCACCGGGGGCAGTCGACGGCCGTTTCCAGCCGCCGGTTCAGCAAGTGGCAACTGCGACAGGCCACCAGGCCCAGACGGCGCGCCGTTGGCGGTTGGTTTCTCATGGTGCATGCTCCACGCGTTCCCAGACTTCATGCTCGTCCAGGGTCACCATCATGGCGGCCAGAACGAAGATCAAGGCCAGAAAAGCATACAGCGCCACTCCGGGAATGATGGTGGCCATCTTGACGAGCTTGACCACGGATACCAGGATGCCCAGCAGGAAGACCTCCATCATGCCCCAAGGCTTGAGAAAAATCACCAAACGCAGCACACCGGCCAGATGATGCGGCACCACCTTCAAGTTCAATGGCAGGAGAATATAAAGCATGCTGACCAAATGGATTGCCGGGACGATCACCACAGTGATCAGCACGAGGGTGGCAATGGTTCGCATTTCCTGCTGGTAAAGCTGAAAAATGCCCGTGGCCAGGGTGGTTTCACGGATCTGGGCGCCGATCTGAAAGCCCAGGAAGGGATGCGTGTTGGCGATGATGTAAAGGATTACACCGGTCAGAGCCAGGGCCAGGGTGCGATTGAGGCTGTCGGCTTTGGGGCGGTAGAGGGTGGCCCCACAGCGCGAACAGCGGGCGGCACCGCCCGTCGGGATCGCACCGAGCTGGTGCACCAGATCGCATTCATGGCAGGCAATGAGGTGTGTGTGCGTCATCTGAATCCTTGGCCGTCGCGGGTCTGGATGATCATAGCCAAAAGCTTATTGATTGACAAGCGGCGGCCGAGCCAATCGCAGGGCGGCGCCGGCCTGTTGGGCCGATCTCATTTCACCCACCCCAGCACATCGCGGATCACGGACCAACGCGGCTTCTTTTCTTCCGCCTCGGCCCCCAGAATCCAGTGGTCGTAGATCCTTTGAAAGTCCAGGTGCTGCTTGTGGGTAAGCTCGATCCAGCGGCTGACGAAATCGGCCATTTCATCGTCGCGACCGGCCACGGGATAGGCCAGCGGGATCTTGACGATATCCGGTTTGGGTACCGCCACCTGGAAGTTGGGATAAATCAAGGTCCAGGCCGAGCCGGCTTCGGCCGTCAGTAGGATGGCATCCATATTCGGATGCATGTTGCTGAAAAAATCACGGGGGGACTCGATGGTCGTCGTATTGGCATCGGGCAGATAGAGCTGGAAATCACCTTCATGGATCCCCATCGTGCGCGGAATACCGATTTTGAGGTTCTTGACCTTACGGATCTCATCCGGGTGTGTGAATGCGCCCCGACGGTGGTCCCGCACCACGAAAGCCGCCGTGGCATCCAGATAGGACTCTGAAAAATGCATCTGCCGCAGGCGGTCCGCGGTCGTGTGGACCCCGGCCATGACGATGTCGACCCGGTGCTCGTTCAGGGCCGCGGCCATGGTGCGAAACGTAATCGGATAAAACTCCACCCGGACCCCCAGATCAAGACCGAGCAGGAGGGCCATGTCCACGTCGAACCCCACCAGCTGGTCGTTGATGTTGAAAAAGGAAAAAGGCAGGTTGTCCGGGTGATAGCCCACCCGCAGGACGCCGGTCTGGCTGATACGTTCGAGCACCTTCCGGTCGTCGGCCGGCGGCGGATCCTCCGGCATCTTGCGGTGCACCACCTTGGCCGTGGCGCCCACCAGGGTCTGCATGCCGGCCAATAACTTGTCCTTCTCGTACTGGTTGGTAACGGCGAATCCCAGATAGACGCGGGTGGCGCCGATCACACCGGCCGTAATCAGGAGCGACGTGGCCGCGTAAACCAGTATTTTCTTCGTGTTGACGGCCATGACCCCGGTCAGCGAGGCTGTCGCCAGGAGGGTGAAGACGATCAGGTTCATGGCCGCCAGCAGGGTGGCGAAACGCCCGTTGAGGATGCCGGTGACCACATAGAGCTGATACATGTCCGCGGGCAGGCGCATGAGATCGAGCATGAAAGGCAGGGCCACGTCCACCCCCCCGAAGAAGCTCAAGAGCCCCGAGAAGACGAAAGTGGCGTAGTCCTCCACCCCTAAAGTTGTGCCCGTGAACCAGGCGGCAAACAAGATGAAGAGCAGCATGATCAGCTTGCCCATGTTGGGAAAGTTGAACGAGACCGGAATGATCACGTCAATGTAGGCCTCGGTCTTGTCCCGCTTGAGATTGTACTTCTCAAACAAAGACTTGCAGTTTTCGGTCAGCACGGTGAGCACCACGAAGAGGTTGCCCGTGGTGAAGGCCGTCACCAGCGCGTCGCGTGAGAGCAGAACCACGTCACGGTATTTGAAGGGCGTGACCGGCGCCAGCATCATGGGCAGCACCCAGAAGGTCAGAAGCAGTACGGCCGCGTTGAAGGTCACCAGGTAGACCTGCAGGCGCCCGAACTCCTCGATGGTCATGGTGCCGGCCGCGGCGGCCGCGATGGCGAAGACACCGAAGGGGGTCAGCTTCACGACCAGATTCGTGACCCGGATAAGGGCGCTGGCCGTCGCACTCAGACCGCTGATGAGGGTCTCCTTTTCCTCGATCCCGATCAGGGCCACGCCGACCAGGATGCTGAAGAGCACGACCGCGGGCACCATGTTGTCGGCCAGCGAGGCGAAGGGGTTGGAGGGAATGTAGAGCTGAAGAAAATCCACCGGGGGGGGGATATCGACCAGGGCCGTACTGAAGAAAGAGGCCGAAACCGAGTGGGGAAACGAAAGGGCCATGAGGACAATCACGGCAAAGACGATCAGCCAGAAGAGCAGCAATAGGATCCCGGCCTTGATCGCCAGCTGCCGGGCCTGATTGTAGCTCAGGCCGCCCAGCCCCTGCATGAGGGAGACGAAGATATAGGGCAGGATCGTGATCTGCAGCAGCTTGATGAACGCGTCGCCGAAGATCTGCAGAAAGGCGCAGTATTCCCCAAAAAAAATGCCGCACAGGATCCCGGCGGCCATGCCGATCAGAATCCAGCTGGAGAGACTCAATGGGTCTCGACGTCGAGCGGTTGTCATCATGCGAGTTCACCTCCGGAGCGGGCCACACCACCACACCAGCGGTAGCGGTTAACCGTGCCGGGGCAGCTTGTTCGCTGGGATGGCAGGGATTGGCCGGATCGCCACGTCAAGGCCGGGACCGCCCGGCGTCAGACTGCCGCCGGACCCGTCGGGACGACACCGTCCAAGCCGATACCTTGCGGCATTCTCAGCTGGCGGCCTTTTCTTTCACGGCGTTCTGCTTGCGTTCGAGCTTCTCGCCGGCCAGCCTGTAGGCGATGTAATATTTAAAGATGTTGCTGACGTACTGTACCGTTTCCCGGCCGATTTTCCGGGCGACGACGTTTTCCACGTTGTGAAACCAGCGGTTGGCATCCAGCCCGCGGCGGGCCGCTTCCTCGCGGAGGGCACTGATCCGGCTGGGGCCGGCGTTGTAGGACGCAAAGGCGAAAAGCGTGCGGTTAAGAGGGTCAAGGGCATCATCGGCCAGATAGACGTCTTGAATGTGGCGCAGGTATTTGACCCCGGCATGGACGTTGTCTTCCAGGCGCTTGATATTCTTGATGCCCACCGGCTCAGCGGCAGCCGTGGTGGGCAGCAGTTGCATGATCCCAACGGCTCCGGCCGGACTGACCTTGGAGTGGTCAAGGCCGGATTCCTGGTAGGCCTGGGCAATGATCATCAGATGGTCGAAATCGTAGCGCGCGGCGTATTCTTTAAAAAGCGCGGCCAGGTCACGGAAGCGGGCCAGACTCTCCGCCGAGAGGGCGTTACGGACCCAGTGCGTGCTCTGCAGGTAGCGCTTGAAAAGAATGTTGCCCATCATCGTACCCTTTTTATGCGCCCGCGCGAATTCATCGACCAGTTTTTTCAACCGGGGGCTGCCGGAGCGGAAGGCCCAGGCGATCTCGCCGCCGGTGCGCAGCGGGAAATCTTCGTGCAGCCGGATGTCCGGAAAGATCTGCTTCCAGAAATGCGCCTTGTGGCTGTCCATCACGATGGCGGGCAGCAGGCCGGCGTTGACCATTTCAAGCAGGTCTTCGTCTTCCAGTATTTCGTCAGCCGGTTCGATCCGCACGGGGGCAAGACCCCGGGATCTGAGCTTCCGGTTGAGCGCGTTCAGGCTTTCGTAATAGCTGCTGGATCGGCGCACCTCGATGGTCAGGCCGGCGAAGTCCTCGAGCCGGGTCAGGGGTGCGACCCCGGACTTCGTAACCACGAGTTCCTTGACGTCGGTGATAAACGGCGCCGAAAAATCGACCTGCCGGCGTCGCTGGGGCGTTACGGTCAGATTGGCGACGGCGATGTCACCGCGCCCCTTGACCAGGGCCGGCAGAAGCTCGTTGTGTGCCACCGGAATGATGATCACGTTGATTTTGAGATTGCCGGTGTTGAATTTGCGGTTGACGAAAGTCTCGAACTGCTTGAGCAGTTCATAGGATATCCCCCGCTGCCGCGGTCCGTCCAGGAAGTAGAACGTCTTGCTGTAAGTCACCAGGGCCCGGATGGTGCGGCGTTCCCGCATGCCGTCCAGATCCTCCGTCCAGGGTTTGGTGCTGCTAACGATGGTGGTCGTCGCGAGGCTGTCGGCGGCCGCGGCGCGGTCACCTGCGGCCAGTACTGATGTCAGTGCCAGAATCAGGATTATAGGCCGCATGCATCTCGTCTTTGGTTGATGGGGACGGTGGGGGAAAAAAGGTTCCTGATAAGGGGCGAACATAGACAATTACGCGCCGGGGGTCAAGACGGCCCTCCATGGCCGTCCGGAGGCGTGGTTTGGCTTGAAAGCAAGCGGGGATTCGTCCACCCAGCGTTCGCTTGGGCTGGTGCGCGAGGCGGCGCTGGTGGTCGACAGCTTAAGAGACGACCATGTGTTGATGAATCTATGAGCCACCGCGACCCCCGGGATGCTCGACCTAAGTGGTTGCCACCACCGCCTGCAAGAGGGTCAAGACCACACTCAACTGCAAAGTCGCTTTCCTGGTCCCTGCCACGCGGAAGCGACGCCGGTTCACGGAGCTATTCCGCACGGGCATGGAGGCCCAGGCGTTCAGCCTACGGCCTATTTTAAGATGGATACGGCCATGGCCGGGTTGACGGCAACGGCCGGATCGCGGACATTCGCATGTGCCCTCCTGGAAATAATCCGCGCGGAAGCGGCCTTTTGTTGCCGGCCGGATCTCAAGTCAGGCCGATTCCTGGAAACAGATCCAGCTGGTTTCCGGACGATCGCTCTAAGCACACGTCCGCCCTTACCCTGAAGCGCACGCGCCCGTGTTAAACGGCAGGGGAACTGGAAGCGTGCCCCGGCAGTGGTCTTGGGGATAGTCCATCCCCGAAACCGTACCCGGTCGACGATGCCATTCAGCGCCTTTGGGCGCTACTCCGCTATGCACGTAGACAATCGGTAACGTGAAAAGATAGGGCTGCGATCTCAATGGCTGACCGGCAGTTTATCGCGGTTTGGGGGAGTAAAGACGTCAGCGGCGGGTGCGGTGACAGCACTTTTAAATGCGCTGTCGCTCAGTAAAACGATCTTGGCCTTTTTGAGCAGGTTGAAATCGGACGCCGAAGCGGCCGTGTAGGCACCCATCGTGTGCCCGACCACGATATCGCCGATCTGCATCGCAGGTAGATCGACATTCTCGGCGATGATATCGATGCTGTCGCAGGTGGGGCCGGCCAACACACTCGCATGGGTTTGAAGCGCATCGGAGAAGACTTCCAGGGGATAGCGCATGCGGTCGTAGATCTGTCCGCTGAAGGCGCCGTAGACACCGTCGTCCAGGTAATACCAGTTCAGCCCTTGACGGCGCGCTTTGCCGATCACGGTGGTAATGCTGGTCATGGCCGGTCCGGAAATGAACCGGCCCGGCTCGGCGATGACCTTCACGTGGGCAGGCAAAGGCGCCAGGGCATCGCGCAGGGGGGCGCAGTAGGCATTTATATCGATTTCCGCCCCGCCGTAAGCAATGGGGAAACCGCCACCGATATCCAGGATGCTTAGCGGTGCGGCACCGGTCTTGTGGTGCTGGCGGATCAGTGTATGGCAGGCCTCGATCGCCTCGACCTGCCGGTGGGTATGACGACATTGCGACCCCACGTGGAAACATAGCCCCTTGACGTGGATGCCCAGATTGGCGGCCAGGAACAACAGATCCTCGGCTTCGGCGACGGTGCAGCCGAATTTTTTGGACAAATCGACCACGGCCGCGGAACTGCGGAAACCCAGCCGCAGCATTAGCCCGACACGCCGACGATAGGGCCGAAATTTCAACAGTTCGTCGGCATTGTCCACCACGAAAGTCGTGCAACCGTAGCGCAGGGCGGTGCGGATATCATCGTCGCGCTTGATCGGGTGGGTATGGATCGTGCGCCGGGCCGAAATCCGCAGCGCTTGCATCATTCGGACTTCGCCCGTGGATGCCAGATCGAATCCGCATCCCATGTCGGCCAGGCAGCGCAGAATCCCCGGAAAGGGCAGTGATTTAACCGCGTAGTAGAGCCCTACACCTGGCAGGGCCCGCTCGAGCTCGCGGTACTGCGCCCCGACCATAGATGCATCCAGGACCAGCAAGGGCGAGCCGTGCGCCACCACCAGGTCGCGGTAGGGGCGCGCTTGGTGGGATGCGGACTTACGGACGAGATTCATTGTGCTGTTTTCCGATCGTTCGGAGCACATGCCGGGGAAGGGCAAAAGCCGCCCGGTGGACCTCCGGATTGTAATAGCGTGTCTCGATGCCGCTGGCGATGAAGCGCTCGTCCAACGGGGCCAGGCCGATGTGTCGCAGACCGGCGTCGTCGGTGGCCCAGCCAAAGGTCATGATCCCGCCGACGTAGGTGGGGATGGCGGCGGCATAAAAATGCCAGTCGTCGAATACGGCGGCCAAACGCCTGGCGGCCGTGGCAAGTTCTTCCGGCTGCATGAAGGCCACGCCGTTCTGCGTGACCAGGACGCCTCCCGAATTCAAACGCGCATGGCAGGCGGCATAGAATTCACGACTGAATAGCGCCTCGCCCGGCCCGATGGGGTCGGTGCTGTCGCTGATGATCACGTCGAATCGCCGCTCGGTCGTCTGCAGGAAATGCAGGCCGTCGTCAATGAGGACGGTCACCCGTGAATCGTCAAAAGCGCCGGCACTGTGGCGCGGCAGAAACCGCCGACACAGGTCGAGAACCCGATCGTCGATCTCGACCTGGATGATCCGCTCGACCGAACGGTGACGGCTCACTTCTCTGAGCATGGCACCGTCCCCCCCGCCGACGATCAGGACGTCGCGGGCGTTCCCGTGGGCCAGGATGGGAACATGGGCCAGCATCTCGTGGTAGATGAACTCGTCCCTTTCGGTGGTCTGGACGATTCCATCCAGTACCAGCACACGCCCGAAAGCGGCGTTGTGGAAGATCACCAGGTGTTGATGGCCGGTCTTGTCCTCGAAGAGCATCTCGTCGACGCGGAACAACTGGCCGTAGCTGTCGTAAAGGGTTTCAACGAACTCGCGCATGCCCCGACAATCCTCGAAGGTTCTCGGTGATTTTGACATTCTGGGGGGCAAAGGCCCGCATGAGAACGGACACGGCCTCTTCGGCCCGGGCCTTGCCGCACATGAAGACGTCGAATGCGGCAAAACCGCGCTCGGGCCAGGTATGCACGCTAATATGCGACTCGGCCAGGACGGCGACACCGGATATGCCGCCACTGGGCGAGAAGGGATGCAGATGGATGTGGAGCAGCGTCGCCCGGCAGCGGTCGACACATTCACGCAGGGCGGCCTCCACGCGGTCCAGATCATCGAGGTGCCGCCCCCCCCAGAAATCCAGGATCAGGTGGACCCCCGCAAAGCAGATCCCTTCCCTTTCCACAAAATGGTCCTTGG
>JAAUYG010064905.1_pt1 | contig 110053 bp, 105 predicted proteins | sample 7278091 | NCBI WGS metagenome assembly JAAUYG01 (sample SAMN14350201, study PRJNA611818) | marine sediment metagenome | isolation source: surface marine sediment (0.6m) | place: French Polynesia: Moorea | collected 2018-08 | reverse complement strand
GACATCGCCCGCACCTGGCGCCGAATTCAACGCCGCATGGCCCGTAAAGGATGACGGCTTGCGGGTTCGCCTTCGGCCGGCCAGACCACAAGGGCGCGTTCCTTAGACGTGGCCTGGTCGGAAATCAGGCGGCCCCGTTGCTTGCACGGGCTGCGGCACGCTTGACAGCGCCCCGCGAATTCGCAAAGGCGCTCCGGAGCGCGTCATGCACCCGGCTGCCCTCCGGCCAGTTGTCCAACAGGCGTTGGCAGTCTTTGCGGAAGTGGCGTTTGAAGCCCTGCGGCGAGCGGACGATCTGTAGACCGTCCAGATCCATCAGAAAAACCCGGCCTGCGTCGACGATGAGATTGGTGGCCTTCATGTCGCCGTGGCGGATCTGTGCGGCATGGAGGCGGTCGATCAGCCCGGTCAGAGCGGGGAGTGCGTGCATGCGCCGATCGATGGTTTGACCGTCTCGCGGCCAGTGTACAGACAGATTGACGCCCGCCTGATGGTCGCAGATCAGGAAGGCCCGCGCGCGGAAGGGCCCCCAGCGCTCTTCGATCAGCGCCCGCGGCGGTGGGGTGTCGATCCCGATCAGCTGGAGCATGTGAGCATTGCGCCACGCCGTGCGGCCGCGGCTGGAACGCAGGCAGCGGCGCAGGAGATGCCACCGGTTTTTCAAGTTGTAGCGTTTGATCACCAGGGTCCGGCCTTGATGACGAACACGGACGACGGTCGCACTGTTGCCTTCCTTGAGGGGATGCCCCGCGTCCATCGTCCGATCGGGATCATCCAGCAACGGCTGAATGGCATCCGTATGCCACTGGCGGTCGTAGGCCGCGTAGCGCCGCCAGCTGCGGCGAACAGCGATATCCGTGCAATTGCGGGTGACTTTGGCCGCCCGCCGTCGCATGCGCTTGTGGCGGCAGCGTCGCATCAGGTGTTTCAGTTGCCGGAGGCGAGCCGGATGGTCCCCCAATCCGCGCTGCTGTTCATAGGCCTCTAAGGCCTCGGGCGCCCAGCGCTCGGCGTCCGGGTCGAACTGGACCAGGAAATGGGCCAGGTTGGCCAGGCGGCGGCGCCGGCGCAAGAACGCCGGCGGCGGCAACGCCCGCACGGCATCGCCGTCGATCATCAAAACCTGGTTGGGGGCGACCAGAAAATTGCCGGGATGGACGTCCCGCTGGACATAGCCGCAGCGATGCAGGCGGGCGATCAGACGGGCGCATGTCCCGATCATGATTCGGCGCGCCGGGTCTTCCGCGTCCGGCCAGCAATCCGCCAGGCTGCGGGCCCCCGCGACGGCGGAGGTCAACACCAGGGGGGTCTTTTCATCCTCCAGGGTGGTCGGGCGCAACAGGGCCGGGGTGGGAATGCCGGCCTGCTGCAGCGCGGCAATGCCCGCACGCTCACGCCGGAAGTGGCGCCGGGCATGCCGGGGCGCCAGGAACAGCTTGACAATGACGTCGTCGCCTTTGGCCCGGGAAGCGCGGCAGACCAGGCGTTTTCCGGGCAGATGCCGCAATACGGCCCGGCAGGTGATGATCTCGCCCGAATCGCCGGCGGACAGGCGCAGGCGAAACGGCGCCCGCAGATGCCGCTTTGCCCGGCGCAAGCGATCAGGTCGGATGACTTCCGGCGATGGAACGCGCGGGCGGTTCCCCGGATTTGCCTGGGATGCGGTCATGGCCGTCACTGATACTAGCTAATGGGCCGGAAAGCAATTGGACCGCGCCTCCGGCACGCGGACGTTCCGGTCGGGGCGTTGCCGTTTCAGGCGCCTGGGGATGCATCGATCACGGCGGCGCCCGTTGGCGCAAAACGGACCGATGGCCTGTCTTGCTAAAGACGGCCAAGCCTGATAGGAAGGTCACCGCGGTGGCCGAGAACCTCGCAACGAAGAAGATCGATTGCGTTATTATTTCACGACGCCGGATGGCAGGAAGGCAGCGCCGGATCATGGGTCTAAACAAGGAATTGCTGGACATTCTGGTTTGCCCGCAGTGCAAGGGGGATATCCACCTCAACGACGAGCAGAGCGGTTTGGTTTGCGAGGCTTGTCGCCTGGTCTACGCGATCAAGGACGACATACCGATCATGCTGATCGACGAGGCCTTGCCGCTGGATTCATGAGCCAGCCCCGCCCGGCATCCCCGGCCAAACTCGTCATCGGGTTTCTGGTGGGTGAGAAATCGCTGGCCCGCGGCATCATGGACGCGCTGGGCGAAACGTTCGGTGCCTTGGATCTGGTCAGTCCATGGTTGAGATTTGAATACACCGACTATTACGCCCGGGAGATGGGGGCGCCGCTTTACCGACGCATGCTGGCCTATAAACAACTCGTTCCCCAGGACGCGTTGCCGGACGTCAAGCATGCCACCAACCGGCTCGAAACCCGATATGCGCTCGACGGCCGGCGGCGCGTCAATATCGATCCGGGTGTGCTCCTGCGTGAACGCTTTGTCCTGGCCACGGGAAAAAACTTTGCCCACCGCATCTACCTGGGTCGAAGCATCTACGCGGACCTCACCCTGGTCTATCGCCGGGGCGGTTTCCAGACGCTGCCGTGGACTTATCCCGATTACGCCGACGCCCGCCTGCAGGCTTTTCTCATGCGGGCCCGCCAAAAACTGGCGCACGATTTAAAGGCGATTGCAGGCGGCCCATCGGAAGCCCCGCCGGACTAGCGGCGGAAGGAAATATTCGATGCTGCAAAGCATGACGGCTTTTGCCCGCTGTGAAAAGCACGATGCGAACTACGAAGTCGTTACCGAGATTCGCAGCTACAACAGCAAGAACCTCGACCTGCTCGTGCGCCTGCCCCATTTCGCTCAGGCCCTGGAGGAACGCATCAAATCCATGGCGAGCCGCCGCTTGCACCGCGGCCGTGTCGAAATCAGGGCGGATATCCGTGAAGTGGGCGAGGACGTCCGCCGGTTCGAGGTCGATCTGCCCAAAGCCCAGGCCTACCACCAGGCCCTGGAAGAACTGCGGTCCGCCTTCGAACTGGACGGTAAGATCGGACTGGAGATGCTGGCGGCCGCCGGCGGCATCATCAAGCCGGCTGAGGATGAAAAGGACCTGGAGGCGCTTTGGGAGGTCGTGGCTGCCGGACTGGCCGAAGCCTTCGACGGGCTCATCGACATGCGCGGCCGCGAGGGACGACACCTGGCGGACGACTTCGCCAAGCGGCTGCAGACCATCGAAGATATTATCGCGGCGGTGCATCGCGCCAGCCAGGGACTGCTGGAGGCCTATCAGCAGCGTCTCAAGGAGCGGATCGCGGCGCTCACCCGGGGCGTGGTGGAGATCGATCCGGCGCGGATCGCCCAGGAGGCTGCCCTCCTGGCCGACCGCAGCGACATCTCCGAAGAAATCGTTCGGGCCCGGAGTCACCTCGAGCAGTTCCGTCACATCCTGACCCATGAATCACCGGCCGGCCGCAAACTGAACTTCCTGGTCCAGGAATTCAATCGCGAATTCAACACCATGGGAGCCAAGACCGGCAAGGCCGAAGTCTCGCACCTGGTGGTTGAACTGAAGACGGAACTGGAAAAGATCCGGGAGCAGGTCCAGAATGTCGAATAAAGACACCACGCCGCCACCGAAAACCGTTCGCGGCCGGCGGCGGCCGGCCACGCCTGAGGAGGTCAGCGCGCGCATGGAGCCCCGACTACTGAATATCGGATTCGGCAGCACCGTGGTCGCCGATCGGGTGGTGGCGATCGTCTCGCCCAACTCGGCGCCCATGAAACGTCTCAAGGACGAGGCCAAAAAGGAGCAGCGGCTGATCGACGCCACCCATGGCCGACGGACCCGCTCCATTATTATCGTGGACAGCAACCATATCATTCTTTCCGCGATTCAGGCGGAAACGATTTCACAACGTTTTCTGACGGTGAAAGAAAACGGATGAGTCCCGAGCGGACTAAAAAAACGCTCGCGTCGGTTCCCCCCCGCCGTGAAGACACGCGGCCCTCCCGTGGGCGCCTCTTCATTCTCTCGGCCCCGTCCGGTGCGGGCAAGTCGACCCTCTGCGGCCTTTTGCGCGAGCGCCTGCCCGGCCTGCGCTACTCCGTGTCCTACACCACACGCGCGCCCCGGCCGGGGGAAATCGATGGCGATGACTATTTTTTTATCGATGAAGCCGCGTTCCGGGACGGTATCGCCAATGGCCGCTGGGCTGAATGGGCCCGGGTTCACGGCCACTACTACGGGACCGCTTCGGATTTTATCGACCAAAGGTTGGCTCAGGGGCACGATCTGCTGCTGGATATCGACGTCCAGGGGGCCGCCCAGTTGGTGGCGCAATACCCCCAGGCGGTGACCATCTTCATCATGCCGCCTTCCGTGGAGGTGCTCAGGCAGCGCCTGGCGAACCGGGAGACCGACAGCGCCGAAGTCATTGACCGGCGGCTGCGTAACGCCGCCGATGAGATGGCGGCTCGCTCCCGCTACCGGCATATTGTCGTCAATGATCGACTCGAGCGGACGCTCGAAGATCTGCTGGCCATTCTGGCCCCCAACGATTGAGGTGCCGAAAACGCTTCGGTCGCCCCACACCAGCGGGGAGAATTCATGGCGCCAGCCGCTACCGAAATTCTTTATGGTGTGCACCCCCTGGAGGAAGCACTGCGCGCCGGGCGACGGCGCTTCGAAACCCTTTACATTCGCAAAGGGCGCTCGGAGCGCCGCCTGGCGGCCATCGCGGCCGAGGCCGCCGATCGTGGGGTCTGCGTCACCTACGCCGACGAGAGCGATTTGCGCAAGCTCGTGGGGCATGGCGGGCATCAGGGCCTTTGCGCCCGGGTGGATCCGCTGCCGGTCTGGTCGCAGAGCCGCCTCCTGGAAGCGGTGGCGTCGGCATCCCGGCCGCCGTTCTGGGTCCTGCTCGACAATATCCAGGATCCGCAGAACTTGGGCGCGATTGTACGCACCGCTTATTGTGCCGGGGTCGACGGCGTGGTGATTCCCCGCGACCGGGCGGCGCCGCCGCTGCCTTCGGTCTCCAAAGCATCGGCTGGCGCAATGGAGCACCTTCCGGTCGTCCGGGTGACCAACCTGGTCAACCTGATCCGTCAGCTCAAGAAAGCCGGCCTCTGGGTGGCGGGGCTCGATGCCCGGGCGGATCGCCAGGTTTTTACGACCCCGCTCGGCGGTCCGTTGGCTCTGGTGATCGGCAGCGAGGACCAGGGTCTGCGTCGCCTGGTAAAATCCCATTGCGACTGGCGTGTGGCCATCCCCCAGGCCCGGGCGTTCGATTCGCTGAATGCCTCCGTGGCTGCGGCATTGGCGATCTACGAAGTTTTCCGTCAGCGTCTGCCCGAAAAATGAAGGGTACGACGATGCGCGGTAGGTGGCCAGGAAGGTCGTATCCCCGAGGATGGCTGTGTTGGGGCCGGAACGCACACCAGCCACAGCCGACCTGAGGACGCCATCGCGCATTGGACGGGAAAGCGGCGGAAGTGCGATTCGCTTTTGGCGATTAGCGCCGGCCCCGTCCCGATGCCGGGGTGCCACTGAACCATGGACGAATGCGCTGATCGCGCTTATCGACTTATGCGGGGTGGGCCGACGAATACGCCAATGATCATGTGCGCACGATCTTAGCAGCACCACGTGTCAATCGTCCGGTCGACCGACGGGAGGAGGGATGTGGTCTGATGGCTGAATACCCGGGGATCACCGCCGCTGGTTCGCGCCGCTTCTTCCAGGTGCTGGCGGATTTTGTTTTCCCAAGCCGCTGTGCCGGCTGTGGATCGTTCTGGCATGCGCCGCCTCGGGGAAAGCCCGGGGCGGCGGTATCGAACGGCATATTCGATCCGATCCGGCGTTTTCTGTGCCCGGACTGCCTCGATGGCTGCCGCGAAGTGAAGCGTCCCATGTGCTCACGCTGCGGGTTGATGTTTTCCGATTCCAGCGGCGACGACCACCGCTGTAGTGATTGCCTGTCCCGGCCCGGGCCTTACGGCAAGGCCCGGGCCGTGGGCGTGTACGCCGGGGGGGTGATGGACCTGGTGCACCAGCTCAAGTATCAGGGACGCTTGGCCCTGGTCCCCGCCATGGGACACATGTTAGAGGGTGCCTATCGCCGCTACTGGTCCGAGTGTCCCGGGGACTGGGTGATCCCGATTCCATTGCATCGTCGTCGGCTGCGCCGGCGCGGGTTCAATCAGGCCGACCTGCTGCTGCGATCCTGGCTGAAGCGCGCGGATGCGGCCGGCTCTTCGAGTCCCGCAAGGGGGGCGCACATTCTGGAGCGTGTTCGCGCCACCCCGCCCCAGACCGGATTGAAGCGCAGTGAGCGCCGGCGCAATATTCGCGGTGCCTTCAGGGTGACCGCGCCGGAGGTGGTCGAAGACAGGCGCCTGCTGCTGGTGGATGATGTTTTCACGACAGGCGCCACGGTCGAAGAGGCCGCCCGGGTGCTGCGCGCTGCGGGCGCCGCCTCGGTCGATGTTTTGACCCTGGCGCGCACCCCGCGATGATCGGGCTGCTTCAGCGGTGAACGCTGCAGAGACGATAGACGGAGCGTCACGAATGACGGCAACCGCGGACACGAACAAGCTGCTGACGCGCACCGAAGCGGTCCGGCGCGCCGCCGACTACCGCCGGCAGGGGCAATGCGTCGTTTTTACCAATGGGTGCTTCGACATCCTGCACGCCGGGCATGTCCACTATCTGCAGGCGGCCCGGGCGGCCGGCGATGTCCTCTTCGTGGGCCTCAACAGCGATGCGTCCATACGGGGCCTCAAGGACGCCGGACGGCCGCTCAACAGCCAGGCCGACCGGGTACGCGTCCTGGCCGCCCTGGCCTGCGTGGACGTGGTCACATGCTTCGATGCGCCCGATCCCCGGGACCTGATCATGGCCATCGCGCCGGACGTGCTGGTCAAAGGGGCCGACTGGGCCGAGGCGGATATTGTCGGGGCCGACAGCGTCAAAGCGGCAGGGGGCCGTGTCTGGCGTATCGATTTGCTCCCGGAGCGCTCGACCACGGCGTTGATTCGACGTATCCTCGAGCGCTATGGTGACCAGGAAGGGGCGGTCGGATGAAGACAAGAGATTCCCGGGCCGTTGCCGTTGGGCGTATCGCCAGCGGCCGTGCGATCGCCGATGCAGGGCCAACGGCCGTGGGAATGGCGGCCGTGCAGCGCGGCGACCTGCCGTTACTGGTATTTGAGCACCTGGCCGCCCAGGCGGGCCTGGACCACGCCGTTACCACACGGGAAGGGGGAGGGGACCGGTGGCACCCGAACCTGAACCTCGCCTATACCGGCGACGACCCGCCCGAGGTTGTGGCGGCAAATCGTCGGCGCTTGCAGCGCGTCTTTTCGCCGGGCCGCCTCGTTTTCAGCCGCCAGGTCCACGGAACGGATGTGGTGGCCATCCAGACGCCCCTGGAAAACAAGGATTTCCCGGTGGTCGCGACGGCGGATGCCATGGTGACCGACCGACCCGGACTGCTGCTGACCATTCTCACGGCCGACTGCCAGGCCGTGATGATGTTCGATCCCCGGCGCCGTGTGGTGGCCAATGTGCATTCCGGCTGGCGCGGCAGCATCACCAACGTGATCGGGGCCACTGTGAGGGTTATGCAGCGGGCGTTCGGGTGCCGCCCGATCGATATCATGGCCGGCGTCGGCCCTTCGCTGGGCCCCTGCTGCGCTGAATTCATCAACTACCGCCGTGAAATCCCGCGGTCACTGTGGCCATACCGGGTATCGGACCACCATTTCGATTTCTGGAAGCTGAGCCACGACCAGTTGACCGCCGCCGGACTTGATGCGAATCGGATCGTGCTGGGACGCATCTGCACCCGGTGCCACCCGGAGCGTTTTTTTTCCTACCGGGCCGGCGACAGGACCGGGCGTTTTGCGGCCGTGATCGGCATGCCACCCGGCTAGAATCCAGTGCCTGGAACTGCCGCCATCACCCGGTGGGCACCGGGGCGATTTAATCCGGCGGCGTTGAATCGGCGGGATCGAACAGGAGACAGCAATCATGATTCATCAGACCATGGCCACGGTCGTTGCGCACGAATCGATGGGAACGGGGTATCGCCGCATGACCCTCTCGTGCCCGGTTGATCTGCACGCCGCCCGGCCCGGGCAGTTCGTCATGCTGGGAACCCCCGGCGGTCAGTTGCTGCGGCGGCCGTTCTCGATCCATCGCATGGCGGACGGCGGTGCGGAGCAGACCGAAATCGCGATCCTCTATAAAATCGTGGGAGCGGGCACCGAGGCCCTTTCGCATTTGGCCGCGGGGAGCCCGGTGGACTTTCTGGGACCGTTGGGGCAGGGCTTTCGCGTCCGGCCTGCCGACCGACGCATCTATATCGCCGCCGGTGGCATCGGTGTGGCCCCCATGCTGTTTCTGGTCGAACATCTGGCCCCCAATGGCGGCCTCAGCCGCTGCGAAATTTTCCTGGGCGGGCGCAGCCGGGCCGATCTTTTATGTCTCGCGGATTTCGATCGACTGGGTGTCAGGGTCCATCGCACCACGGACGACGGCAGCGACGGCGCCCAGTGTTTTCTGACCCACCCGCTGGAGGCGGCGGCGCTGGAGCAGCCTCCGGACGTGATTTATGCCTGCGGGCCCATGGACATGCTGAGCTGCGTGGCCGGCATCGCCGCGCGTCTGGAAATACCCTGCCAGGTCTCAATCGAATCGGCCATGGCCTGCGGTCTGGGGGCCTGCCTGGGATGCGCTGTCGCGGGGCGCGCACACGACGGTTATCTGCATGTCTGCAAAGACGGACCGGTGTTCGATGCCGATCAGCTGCAATGGTAGCAGCAGCCCCCAATTTTCGTTGACTTCACCAGGGGCCTATGTTAGATGCTCTTGACTTGATCCGACCGCTCCGTGGGACGGGGTGTTTTTTTTGAGATATCCCTGCGCATGAAGAGAGAGACCCGACGGGCCTGGAGAGACTTCGCCTATTACAGCAGCCTGGGTTTTCAGATTGCCCTATCGATTTTTATCGGGCTGTTTGCGGGCATCTATCTCGACCGGCGTTTCGACACCACCCCCTGGATCACTCTGGTCGGACTGGGTATGGGGATTGCCGCCGGCTTTCGCAACATCGGGCTAGCGATCAAAAAGAGCCGACGCCTCTGAGACACCCGCACCACACGACGAGAGATTGAAAAGGCAAATTTGAACGTACAGGCGCGAATACTCCGTTTCGTCACCCGGTCCAACTGGATTCTGCTTGTCGCCACCACCGTCGCCGGCCTGACGCTGGCGCATGTCGACTTCGCTTTGGGTATCGCCGCCGGGGGCCTGATCGTCACCATCAATTTTCACCTGCTCGCCCGCACCCTGAAAAAATCCCTGCGTCCGCCCCATCTGGCCTCGCACCAAAGCATTATCGCCAAATATTACCTGCGTTTCATCGCCAGCGGCGCTGTCATTTTTATGCTGATCGCCGGACACTGCGTTGATCCGCTGGGTTTGTTCATCGGACTTTCGGTCGTGGTCGCCAGCATCTTCACCGCCACGGCCCTGGAATTCACAAAACTCATCTTCAAGGAGGCGGTTTAAGGATGGAACACCCGTGGATGTTTCTGGTTAAATTTTGCGAACTGCTCGGGCCCGGGCCGGCTCATTTTGCCCACGCCAATCCGCATGTCCTCTATGCCTGGCTGGTCATGCTTTTCCTTGTGGTCTGCGGCGCGCTGGGCGGCAAGGCCGTCAGCATGATTCCCGGAAAAGCCCAGAATTTTTTCGAGGTGGTCATTTCCGGCATCGAGGAGTTCATGGTGGATATCGCCGGTGACGAAGCCCGCTGGTTCCTCCCCTTGGTGGCCACGATTTTTATTTTCATCTTTATCAGCAACCTGGCCGGGATGGTGCCCACCTGCTTTCCGCCCACCGCCAATATCAACACGACCCTGGGATGCGCCCTGGTGGTTTTCTTTTTCACCCATTTTATCGGGATTAAATACCATGGCGTGCACTATTATAAACATTTTCTCGGACCGGTCTGGTGGATGATTCCGATCATTATGCCGATCGAGATCATCGGACACCTGGCGCGGGTGCTGTCGCTGACCTTTCGTCTGTTCGGCAACATGATGGGGCACGAACTGGTACTGACGATTCTGTTTCTGCTGGCCGGTGCATTTTTTGCTCCGCTGCCGATCATGGCGCTGGGGGTCTTCGTGGCCCTCGTCCAGGCTTTCGTGTTCTTTCTGCTGTCGGTCATGTATTTCCAGGGCTCAATGGAACACGCCCATTAGGATATCACCGCACTCTTGGGCTTTCGGCCCGGGGGCGTGAACGCTTATAGAATGCCTGTCATGGGGCAATGGAAGAAGCCTAAACCATCATTTCATTCAAGGAGGAATCTTAGGTATGGAAGCTGAAGCTCTGAAGTTTTTTGTCGCTTGTGTTACGGCCGCTGGTTTTGGTATTGCAATCGCCGCTTTTGGTTGCGGTATCGGGCAGGGTATTGGCCTCAAGTCGGCCGTCGAGGGTGTGGCGCGCAACCCGGAGTCTTCCGGTAAAGTGACGGTTACCATGCTGATCGGCCTGGCCATGATCGAATCACTGTGTATCTACGCGCTGGTTGTTTCGCTGATTCTGATCTACGCCACACCGATGGCGGGTATCGTCGAGGGACTCCTCAAGTAGTCGCTTTTGTCTTTTCGTACCAAAACGGGCCCGGTCGAGCGTCGACCGGGCCCGTTTTGTTTTGGGGCGATTGCGTTTCCCGCTACGGTTCCGGCGGCTGCTGCCCGTCGGCGGAGTCCAATACGTCCCTGAGGTAACGCCCGGTGTGCGATCCGGAGATGCGGGCCACGTCTTCAGGTGTTCCCCGGGCGACAACCCGCCCCCCGCCCGTCCCGCCCTCCGGTCCGAGGTCGATGATATAATCGGCGGTTTTGATCACATCCAGATGATGCTCGATGACAATGACCGTATGGCCGTTGTCCACCAGGCGGTGCAGGACCTCGAGCAACCGGTTGATATCCTCGAAATGCAGCCCTGTCGTCGGCTCGTCCAGGATGTAGACCGTCCGGGCGGAAGAGCGGCGACCCAGCTCGCGTGCCAGTTTGATCCTCTGGGACTCGCCGCCCGAAAGGGTCGTGGCCGCCTGGCCCAGTGCCACGTAGCCCAGGCCCACGTCGATCAGGGTTTCCAGTTTGGCGCGCAGTTTGGGCAGCCGGCTGAAGAAGGCGCCGGCCTGATCGGCGGTCATATCGAGGACCGCCTTGATATTGCGGCCGCGATACCGGATTTCGAGCGTCTCGCGGTTGTAGCGGTTGCCCTGGCAGACGTCACAAGTGACGTACATGTCCGGGAGAAAGTGCATTTCGATCTTGATGATGCCGTCGCCGCGGCAGGTTTCACAACGTCCGCCTTTGACGTTGAAGCTGAAGCGGCCCGGTTTATAGCCTCGCGCGCGGGCTTCCGGTGTGCGCGCGAAGATGTCGCGGATCAGGGCAAAAAGGCCGGTATAGGTCGCGGGGTTGGAGCGCGGCGTGCGGCCGATGGGGCTCTGGTCGATGTAGAGCACGCGGTCGATGTGCTCCACCCCCCTGACGGCGTCGTAGCGCCCGGCCGGTACGCCGGTCCGGTAGAGGTGCTGTGCGATCGCCGGATAGAGCGTTTTCAGTACGAGGGAGGATTTGCCCGATCCCGAGACACCGGTGACACACGTGAACTGCCCCAGAGGAAATGCCACCGTGAGGTTGTCGAGATTGTTCTCCCGGGCGCCCTCGATGGTGATCGACCGCAAGTGTTCCGGTTGATGGCCGGGGGGGCGGGGGATGTGCCGCCGGCCGCAGAGGTAGTCGCCGGTCAGGCTGCCTTTGGCAATCATGAGTTCCGACGGGGTGCCCGCAAAAACGACATCGCCACCGTTCACCCCGGCGCCCGGCCCCATGTCCACCACGTAATCGGCGCTGCGGATCGTTTCCGCGTCGTGCTCCACCACCAGAACCGTATTGCCCAGATCGCGCATTTGGGTCAGGGAGGCCAGCAGGCGCTGGTTATCGCGGGGGTGCAGCCCGATGCTGGGCTCATCCAGAACGTAGAGCACGCCGGTGAGCTTCGAGCCGATTTGAGTGGCCAGGCGGATGCGCTGGCTTTCACCACCTGACAGGCTGGCGGCCGAGCGTTCCAGACTGATGTAAGGAAGCCCCACTTCCACGATATAGTCCAGCCGGTTGATCACCTCGCTCAGGATTTTGGCGGCGATCTCACCCTGGTGGCCACGGAGGTCGAGCTTGCGGGCGTAATCCAGGGCTTCGCTGGCGCTGAGGGCGCAGAATTCCGGCAGGCTCAAGGCGCCGACGCGGACATGCCGGGCGGGCCTGTTCAGCCGACCCCCGCCGCAGTCCGAGCAGGGTTGGGAACGCATGTAGGTCCTGAGTTCGTCGCGGGTCCGGCTGTCGCCGGCCTCATCCCACCGGCGTTGCAGGATCGGCAGCAGTCCTTCGAAAACGCGGGGATCGGTCCGGCGGCGATCATCTTCGTAAAAAAAGAAAGCGATGCGTTCGTCACCGCTGCCATGCATCAGGGCGTTTTTGAATGCGGTTGGAAGTGCATGGTAGGGCTGATGGACGTCCGTATGGTAGTGGGCGGTAAGGGCTTCCAGAAATTCCATGAAATGCATCGAGTGGCGATGGGCCCAGGGTTTGACGGCGCCCTCCCGCAGGGAGAGCCCCGGGTTGGGCACGATCAGCTCAGGGGCAAACGCCTCACGCCGTCCAAGGCCATCGCAGGCCGGGCAGGCGCCATGGGGGGAGTTGAAGGAAAAGCTGGCGGGGGTCAGTTCCGGCTGGCCCAGTCCGCAGGAGGGGCATATCGGTGTTTCGCTGAAGGGCATCCGTTCGCCGTCAGTGGTCTCCACCAGGGCCTTGCCGGCGGTCAGGGCCACGGCAAGTTCGAGTGAATCCGCCAGGCGGTTGCGAATTTTGGGTCGTACGATCAGGCGGTCGACCAGCACCTCGAGGTGCCGATAGGGGCGTTCCTTGAGGCGTTCGTGATCATCCAGGGAAAAAATCTCGCCTTGATCGATGCGCACGCGGGCAAAGCCGTCGCGACGCAGGCGCTTGAATAATTGCGCCTGTCCGGACGCTGCTTCCTTGATGGGGGCAAACACCATCAAGCGCGTTCCTTCTTCCAGACGCATCAACGCAGCGATGTACTGGTCAAGATTCTGGGCCTGGATCGGTTCGTCGCAGCGGGGGCAGTAGGCCACGCCCACCCGGGCGTAGAGCAGCCGCAGGTAGTCGGCAATCTCCGTCAACGTCCCTACGGTCGATCGCGGGTTGCGGGCGGCGGTTTTCTGCTCGATGGCGATTGCCGGGGAAAGTCCCTCGATCCAGTCCACCTGGGGTTTGGGCAATCGTTCCAGGAATTGGCGAGCGTAAGCCGAGAGCGACTCGACATATCGGCGCTGCCCCTCGGCATAGAGGGTGTCGAAGGCCAGCGTCGATTTGCCCGAGCCGGAAAGGCCCGTGACGACGACCAACCGGTCACGGGGCAAATCCAGGTCGAAACCCTTGAGGTTGTGCTGCCGAGCACCGCGTATTTGAATCCAGTTCGTGCGCATTGAAACCTCGGACCGATTCGGGCGGCGTGTGATCGAATGGGTGCGGGCCGCATTATAGAGGGATAGAGCCGCGAGATCAAATGAAACCAGGGTTCATACCGCCCGAGCGGAATGAATACCAATAATTTATTAGAATTCAATTTGATCAGGGTTAAATTAAAAGGAAATAGTCGAAAATCGACGTTAAACAAAGATATCGATTTTGTCGATAAGTTGGACGGATGGTCGGATATCACTAAAATTCCTACGAAAAATTATGTTGAAAAAATGGTTGTATTTAAAGATAGTTGTGTTGAGATATGAAAAATAATATAGTTAAAACAATTAGATATAAATTGTTCATAACTTCGCAGCAAATGAACGGCAAATCCATATGATCCGGTTTGACTTCACTGCGCCCATCCCATAAAAGGGGCCCTGTTTTCTCGCGCAAGCTTAGTCGTAATCATAGCTCAATCTCCGACATAGTCATTTTTAATCGGTATTTTTGCTAAATTTTCGTTAGTTTAGGCTCTTTGCGGCCGTTGTGTCGGAGCGTTCAACCGGGGGGGGTGACAGACAGAATTCCATGGAGAACCACTGGCAACAGATTAAATCCGTCCTAAAAAACACCATTCCCCTGCACAGCTACCGCATGTGGATCGAGCCCCTGAGGGTTTCGAGGGATAGCAACGGGGGTTACTGCATCGAATGTCCCAACGCCTTTTCCCTGCGCCGCGTTCAGGACCATTACAGCCGCTTGATCCGGGCCGAATTCGAACGGCTGACCGGCGATAGATGCCGTTTCCGGATTGACGACGGGCGTGAAGCGCCATCCGGAGTGAAAGACAGGGAGCTGACCATCGATCCCCAGCGGGCGCTGCCCACCATCAACCGCCATGTTCCCACCGGTCGCTTTCTGCGGCGGGATTTCACCTTTGACCAATTCGTGGTCGGCCGTAACAACGACTTCGCCTATTCGGCCTCGTTGTCCCTGGCCTCGCACCGGCAGAGCCCCCAGAATTGCCTCTATCTGCTGGCCAACACCGGCTTGGGCAAAAGCCATCTGACCCAGGCGATTGGGCATCACGTCCTGGACGCATTTCCGGAGGAGCGCGTTTACTACACCACTGCCGAAGATTTCAGCAATGAGATGGTTTCGGCCTTTCGCAACGACAAACTGGAGCATTTCAAAGGGAAATACCGTTCCCAGTGCGACGTCCTCTTATTGGAGGATGTGCATCATCTGGGGGGAAAGGAGCGCACGCAGCAGGAGCTTGCGGGCACCCTCGACAGCCTCTTTGAATCCGGCAAGAAAATCATTTTTTCAAGCTGCCACTGCCCCTCGGACATCCCGCGGCTGACCGATAAACTGCGGTCCCGGTTTGCCTACGGACTGATTTCCAATATCGACCCGCCCAATTTCGGCACCCGGGTGCGCATTCTCGAAAAAAAGGCCGAGGGCAAATCGCTGCAGGTTTCCAAGGATGTGCTTCACTATCTCGCCAGCGAACTGTCGGAAGATATCCGCCAGTTGGAAAGCGGCTTGATGCAGGTGGCTGCCAAGTCCTCCCTGCTGGGAGCGGCCATCGATCTGAAACTGGCCGAAAGCGTCGTGCGCAATATCGTGCGTCAGCAGAAGACGATCACCATCGACGTCGTCAAGAAAATGGTCTGCCGCCACTATGGCGTCTCCCCCAAAGATCTGGTTTCGCGTTCGCGCAAGCAGTCCATCGTTCGACCGCGCCAGGTGGCGATCTTCCTTTCCCGGCGCTACACCGACGCACCGTTGCAAACCATCGGCCGGAGCTTCAATCGCTACCACGCCACGGCGCTGCATTCGATCAACACCATCGAGAAGGGGCTGCGCGAAAGTGGCGCTCTGCGCAAGCAAGTCAGCTACATTTCCGCCAAACTGGAAAAAGGTGATTTTTAGAGAGGGGCCACGGCCTTGTTGGCCATTGGCCGCGATCGCGGCCGAATCGCGGTGAGGCGCCTCCAGCGAGGCGGATCGGCATCCGCCGAGGGGCCGGTTGAGGCGTTTACTGCATTTTCAGAATCGCGCCATCCGAGCTGACAAGATCTTCCAGCAGTTCCATCCGCATGTGTTCATCCTTTTCAATCGCACATCTCAGACTCAGGACGCAATGTTTCAGGCAGACATTGTCTTCGGCATCGAAACTGCCGAAGCATTCCAGAAAGCGGTCGAGGTCCTGAGAGGCGGTCGTGTGACGAGTCATTCGGTTTCCTTCAGTTGCAGCAGTTTTAGCATGGGGGCGTGGATCTTGTCATTGGAGGCGACAATGGCATTGCCGTTTAGATCGTATGCCCGGCCTTCAAAATCGGATACCCGGCCGCCGGCCTCGGCCACCATGAGCACGCCGGCCGCCGTATCCCAGGGCTTGAGATTTTCTTCCCAGAAAGCTTCGAAACGTCCGTCTGCGACATGGCAGAGATCCAGCGCCGCCGATCCCGGGCGTCGGATTCCCTGGGAAGCCGCCAAGCACCGGCTGAGCCGCGGCAGGACGGCGGCCCTGACCGCCCGATCCCCGACGTTGTAGGGAAACCCGGTCGCCAGCAGGCTATCGCTCAAGGCATCGATGCGTGAGACCCTGGCGCGACGGCCATTGCGCCAGGCGCCGGCGCCTTTCAAGGCAACGAACAATTCGTTGGCAAATGGATCCAGTACGACGCCTAACTTCGTTTCCCCCTCAGCGGCAAAGGCGATCGAGACACAGCAGGACTTGACACCGTGCGCGAAATTGGTCGTTCCATCCAAGGGGTCTATGATCCAGAGGCGGTCCGGGCGGCCCTTCTCCAGCCCGCGTTCTTCGGCCAGAATCGCATGATCCCCGGCGCAATGCCTGATAACGGCGATGATGAGCGCTTCGGCCTCACGATCCACCTCGGTCACCAGGTCGATGGCGCCCTTGCGTTCGACCCGGTCGATGTGGCCCAGTTTGGTGCGTATGAGCGTGGCAGCGCGGAAGGCCGCCGATACGGCAACATCCTTTAAGTATTCTAAATCCATGAGAAAAACTCATTATATGGGATGTTGTCGAAAAGTCAATCGTAATCGGCGGCGGCTGGCATTTCAGGCGCCGCCCGCTTCGCAATCGACAGTTCCGCGGTCATGCGTGCAATCAACGGACGCAGGGAGCTTCGGCGGGTGGCTGAAACGGGAACACCGTCGAGGGTTCGCATCAGACGGGTCCGGGTGACGGCATCGACACGATCCTGTTTGTTGAGGACGCGGATGGCCGCAATCGTGTCCAGTCCGAGTTCGGCCAGGATGCGCTCCACCGCCCGGACATGGGCGTCGTGTTGGGGGTTGCTGATATCGATCACGTGCAGCAGTAAATCGGCGTTTTCCAGCTCTTCCAGGGTGGCGCGAAAAGCGGCCATCAACTCCTTGGGCAGGTCGCGAATGAAACCGACGGTATCCGTGATGATCACCTCGAGGTCCTGGGGGAACTTGAGACGGCGGCTGGACGGGTCCAGCGTGGCAAACAGCCGGTTTTCGACATGCACGTCACTGCGGGTGAGCGCGTTGAGCAGCGTCGACTTGCCGGCATTGGTGTAGCCGATGATCGAAATCACCGGCAGCCGGCGTTTGCTGCGTCGGGCCCGCTGCTGTTTGCGCTGTTTTTGAACCTGCCGCAGGGCGCCTTCGAGGCGGCCGATACGATCGCGCACCCGCCGCCGGTTGATTTCGAGCTTGGTCTCACCGGGTCCACGGCCGCCGATGCCGCCGGTGAGCCGCGACATGGCCGTGTTCTTGGCCACCAGCCGCGGCAGGAGATAGTTGAGCTGCGCCAGTTCGACCTGCAGTTTGCCTTCCCGCGTTCGGGCCCGCTGGGCGAAGATGTCGAGAATCAGTTGGTTGCGGTCAATGACCTTGAGCTCGATCCGGTCGGTCAGTGACCGAATCTGTGAGGGATTGAGCTCCTGGTCGAAGACCAGTAGCGCGATATTTTTCTGCATGGCGGTTATGGCCAAGTCCTTGAGTTTGCCGACGCCGAGGACCAGGCGCGGATCGACCCGCTCGCGCTGCTGGAGGACGGTGTCGACGACCTCGAGCCCCGCCGATTCGGCCAGTTGGGCGAGTTCTTTCAAAGAGGCCCGCGCGCGCCGCCGGGGGGCGGTGGTGACGCTCACCAGCAGCGTGCGCTCGTGGCCGGCGCGCGCCGCGTGTTGCGCCTGCTGCTGGGCCATTTCGTCTTCAAGGGCCTGGATGGTTTCCAGGCAGGCGAAGCTGGGGGCATAGGGGTTTTCGGGCGGCAGCTTCTGGTACGGGGCCTCACTGGTGTCGCGGGGCAGCAGATGGGCCGCCCATAGCCGGTCCGGGACACCGTCGGATGTGATGGTGATCGCGGCCATCAAATCCAGACGCAACAGAACCAGATCGGTGAGGTCGTCCTGGGTCAGGGTTTCGGATTTCAGATGGGTGTGAATGCAGCGCAGCCCCATGAGCCGCCCGGGGGCCGCCCGCAGGTCGCGCGCATTGGGGATGAAAATCTTGTGATGATCCCCGGCGATCACGTAGTGGATCCTGCCCCGCCGATCGGCCATCAGGCCGATCTGGCGGCGGATATCGTGTGACAGCTGACACACCTCCCGGGCCAGTTCGGGCGAGATGATCACTTCCGGCCTGATCCGGCGGCGATAGAGTTTTTCCAGCCGTTTGAGTTGGCTGGTTTTCAGTCCCGTGGTATTGCCGTATATTTTTCGCATGGGCCGATTCGATCAGGCGTTTGACAGCTTGCGCCGGACGGCGCCGTTGAATCGAAAGACGGCAGACGGCAGGGGGGTCGGGCGCTTGGCCTGCAGCTTTTTAAGGAAGCTCAGGCACGAAGTCATCTTTGGCAAGGTTTTCAAAACGCGTATAGGCGTGAATAAAAGCCAGCGGAATGTCGCCGGTGGGCCCGTTGCGGTGCTTGGCCACGATGATTTCGGCCTTGCCGCGGTTGGGGTTGTTTTCCTCTTTGTTGTAGACTTCGTCCCGGTAGATGAAGGTGACCACGTCGGCATCCTGCTCCAGCGCCCCGCTTTCGCGCAAATCGGAAAGCTTGGGGCGCTTGTCCGTACGCTCCTCGAGCTTGCGATTGAGCTGGGAGAGCGCCACCACCGGAACATCGAGCTCCTTGGCCAGGGCTTTGAGCGCACGGGAAATCTCGGAAATTTCCAGATCGCGGCGCTCGGAGGAGGCGTGCCCCTTCATCAATTGTAAATAATCGATGATGACCAGTCCCAGCTGCTTATCGCTTTTGAGGCGGCGCGCTTTGGCGCGGATGGTAAGGGCGGATATATCCGGGCTGTCGTCGATGAAGATGGGGGCGTCCGACAGCACACTGGCGGCATGGGTAAGGTTGGTCCAGTCGTCGTTGCTCAGAAACCCGCCGCGCAACCGGTGGGAATCCACGCGGGCCTCGGCGCAGAGCATGCGCATCGAGAGCTGTTCCTTGGACATTTCCAGCGAAAAGATGGCCACGGGTGTATGGTGGTCCACCGCGGCATTGCGGGCCATATTCAGGGCCAAGGCGGTCTTGCCCATGCTGGGGCGGGCGGCCAGGATGATGAGATCCGATGGCTGCAGGCCCGAGGTCAGGTTGTCCAGCTGGCTGTATCCGGTGGCCACACCGGTGATCAGGGTGCGATTGCCCTGCCGCTCCTCGAGTTGATCGATATTGGTCTCGATCAGCTCGCTCAGGGGATGAAAGGTTTTGCGAACCTTGTCTTCCGCGACTTCGAACACAGATTGCTCCGCATAGTCGAGCAATTTTTCGATATCGCCGCGATCCTCGAAACACTTCTGAAGAATCTGGTTGGATGTGCTGATCAGCCGCCGCAGGCAGGCCTTGTCGTGCACAATGCGGGCATAATGAACGGCATTGGCAGCCACCGGCGCCGTGTCCAGCAGGCGTGCCAAATATGAAGCCCCGCCGATTTCCTCGAGTTGGCCGTCTTCCTTGAGCTTATTGGTCAGGGTGATCAGATCGACGGGCTCGCTCTGTCCGAACAGCGCGGTCATGGCCGTGAAAATACGCTGATGCGCCGTTCGATAGAAGTCTTCCGGGGCGAGGACTTCGAGTACTTCCAGCAGGGTGGCGTTGTCGATCAGGACGGCGCTGATCAAAGACTCTTCGGCTTCGAGGTTCTGCGGAGGCAGATGCTGAAGCGTGGGATCCGGGCGGGAAGATGTCCGTTGTTCTGCCATGGGGTAGCCTCTTGGCGATCGCGCTGCCCGCAAGATCCGATCCGTCGATTCGGCGGATGCCGATCACGGCCGTGGGTCGGACGGGCTGACGGTCGTCATCGATGCGACGCTCGTCCCTGGTCCGCCGGGGCATGTTTGCGCGGTAGCGCGCCGAAAGGATCGCACCTCCTGCGGATAACGCCACGCGCTCACAACAGGCGGCCAGGCTCGGTTAGCGGTGATACCGGGAGGTGCCGGTTGTCGTGTTGGACGCCCGACGCCGGCGGCCGTTAGCGATCATCGGCGTCCTCAAGCCCTGCCCCTGAAAGGCTTCAGGCATTGTCCTCCTCGGGCTCGACATGAACCGTAATCTCCGGTTCGACATCGGCATAGACCCGAATCGGCACACTGAAGGTGCCAAGCGTTTTGATGGGCTCCTTGAGCAGGACGACCCTTTTCTCCACCACGATCTCCTGTTTGGCCAAGGCGTTGATGATATCGCGCACGGTGATCGAACCGTAGAGCCGGTCGGCATCGGCCACCTTGGCCTTGATGGTGCAGGCCACGCCTTCGAGGCGTTTGGCCATCTCCTCGGCCAGCGCTTTCTCCTTGGCGATCTGCAGGTCGAACTGGGCTTTCTGTTGCTCCAGCACACGCCGATTCTGCGGGGTGGCTTTGACGGCTTTGCCCTGGGGGAGCAGATAGTTGCGGGCGTAACCATCGGCCACGTTGACTTCGGAGCCGATGATGCCCAGTGATTCGATGGTTTCTTTGAGTATGACTTTCATGATGGCAGTCTCCGAAACGGATTAAAGATCCAGGGTCCCCACGTAGGGCAGCAAGGCAATCGTCCGTGCCCTTTTGATGGCCAGGGTCAACTTGCGCTGGTGTTTCGCGCACGTGCCGGAAATCCGCCGCGGAATGATCTTGCCGCGTTCCGTCGTGAAGTTTCGGAGGGTTTTCGGTTCCTTGTATTCAATCGTCAGGCTCTTGTCGGCACAAAACCGGCAGACTTTACGGCGATGATATACGCGTCTTCTTCTTTTCTTGGTGCTCCGTCCTCGTCCACGTCCTCTTGCAGGCGCCATGGTTACGCATCCTCCTTCTTGTCGTCAGGTTCAGTGTCATCGGCCGTTTTCTTGGCCTCCGCGGCAGTCGCCGGCGCTTCTTCAGCCGCCGCGGCCTCTGGCGCCGGTGTGTCGGCGGCCGGTGCGGGGGCTTCGGTCGCTGCCGGAGCGGCTTCCGCTTCACTTGCCTGCGACATCTTCTCCTGAATCGCTTCCATGTCCACGTCGTCTTCCAGGAGGATGGTCATATATTTCAGGACGCGGTCATCGATGCGGAACTGGCGCTCAATCTCATTGACCAGTTCGCCGGTGCCGCAATAGTCGACCCGGAGATAGTAGCCACGCTTTTTCTTTTTGACCTCGTAAGCCATTTTACGGGCGCCCCACTCGTCGAACTCGACCACCAGGCCGCCCTTTTGGGGCACCAGCTCCCTGATGCGGTCGTAGACCGGTGCGCGCTGTTCTTCGCCGATGTCTGGATCGACAATCACGATGGTTTCATACCTGCGCATAAAGCCTCCTTTTGGCTGTAAAGCCCCGTTGAATCGGAGCAAGGATGCGGCCGGCCCGATCGGGAGCCGGCATGCAGAACCGCGACAAATGGAGCCGGCGCCGCGTTCAAGCCTTCCAGCGAGTTGCATCCTGCCAGAAACCACCCGCTGGCGTGGCCGACACCGATCGTCGGGTCCGGTAAAAAAAAGAGGGCAGTCACGCGGAACTGCCCCGGGTACCCTTTTGGTGGGCCGTGAAGGAATCGAACCTTCAACCTACTGATTAAGAGTCAGTTGCTCTGCCTAGTTGAGCTAACGGCCCTTGCGATCCCCGTCTTGAAGACCGACGAAGCTGTGTAGCAGCTTTGGTGGGGGTTGTCAAACGGTTTTCGGCGGCCCGGCAAGTCGTTTGGACGGCAAGGTTTCAGGGCGCTTCGCCGGCGTTGCGTTTCATCCGCCGCACGCGCTGGCGCTCGCGGCGCCATTGTTTGGATTTTTGGGAAGTGCGTTTGGCGGGTGGGGCGTTTCCCAGGGACAGGCGCTCCCAGTCGAGGGTATAGCTCCCAGCTTCGGGCGAGGGCGCGGACGGCGGGTTGTCCTTAGGGGCCTGCGGCGTGCGCACCGGCCGCGGTGGCGCCGGCAGCCGGCAGCAGTCCGACGGTATGCGGGTGGTCAGGAAGACGGTGGCGCCCAAACGATCGAATTGGATGCCGGCATCCTGGGCGACGGTGGTCTGCACGGTCACGACCAGGGGATGCGCATCGCGACGACGACCGACCCGCAAAGCCATTTCGCGCTCGGCAAAAAGCACGACCCGATCGGGATGATGCTGCGGGACCAGTCCGCTCCGGGACACAGCCATGTAAGCCTTGCGCCGAATACAGGTGAAAAGCTCTTTGGGCACCGTCGTGCAGGGAACCGCTTTCGGTAAATGCTCACGGTGGCTGGCCCGGATAAACTTCTGGTCCATTTCGATCCCGGCCTGAGGCACACGGTAGGGCAGGCTTTCCAGATGCGCCGGCCTCACGTGGGACCATTTTTCCTCATGCAGGACTTTCATGAGATCCTTCAGCGGAACATAGCCTGCGTCATCCGGCACCAGCCCGAATTCATCCGGCTGCCGACCGAGAATATAATGGAGCAGGCGGGCCAGCTTGATGTCGTTCTTCGATTGCATCGCTCGCGTCGTCCGGTGTTTCGGTCCCATCGGGTCGGGCGGCGCGGGTGAAGGGGAGGCCAGCGGGCCGGCCTTGACCGGGGGGACAAGCTTGCTAATTTTTTAAAGTTTTCGTAAAGTCAAACATATATCACGACCGATCATTGAAACACAAACCGGCGAAGGGTCCATACATGGCCACAATACAATCTTCGGCGCTTTTCGACCGCGCTCAGAAACTCATCCCCGGCGGGGTCAACAGTCCGGTAAGGGCCTGTAAGTCCGTCGGCTGTGTACCGATTTTTATCGACCGGGCCGACGGTTGCCGGCTCTGGGATGCCGACGGTAAGGAATATATCGACTATGTCGGCTCCTGGGGGCCCATGATATTGGGCCATCGCCATCCAGAGGTCATAGAGGCCGTCAACCAGGTACTGGTGCGTGGCACCAGCTTCGGTGCCCCCACCGACCTGGAGCTGGAACTGGCCGAACTCGTAATTGCCGCCGTGCCTTCGGTCGAAAAGGTGCGCATGGTGAACTCCGGCACCGAGGCCACCATGAGCGCCATACGCCTGGCCCGGGGGTTCACCGGGCGCAACGTGATTATCAAATTCGACGGATGCTACCACGGGCATGCCGATATGCTTCTGGTGGATGCGGGCTCCGGAGTGGCCACTCTGAACATTCCCGGCAGTCCGGGCATACCCGATGCGGTCGTCCAGCACACGCTTTCGCTGCCCTATAACGACATCGAAGCGGTCGAGCGGATATTTCAGGAAAGAGGCGCCGACGTGGCCGCTGTCATCGTCGAACCCGTGGCCGGTAATATGGGCATGGTGCCCCCCGGGGAGGGATTTCTCGAGGCGTTGCGTACGAATACGGCGCATCACGGCGCGGTGCTGATTTTTGACGAAGTCATGAGCGGTTTCCGGGTGGCCTACGGCGGAGCTCAGGAGCGCTACGGCATCCATCCGGACATCACGTGTTTTGGAAAGATCATCGGCGCCGGACTGCCGGTGGGGGCCTACGGCGGCCGGGATGAACTCATGGCCCAAATCGCCCCGGAGGGTCCCGTCTACCAGGCCGGGACGCTTTCCGGCAATCCCCTGGCCATGGCCGCGGGCATTGCGGCGCTAAAAGCCCTCAAACGTCCGGGGGTGTATGATACCCTCGAGCGCCGCTCAAGTCGCCTGGCCGAAGGGCTGGCCGCTGCAGCCGAACAGGCGGGAATCCCGGCCGCCTCCAATCGGGTCGGCTCCATGCTGGGCCTGTTTTTCACCGACCGTGCGGTAAATAACTTCGATGATGCCAAGACCTGCGATCTGGAACAGTTCGCCCGTTATTACCAGGGTATGCTGGCCGAGGGCATCTATCTGGCACCCTCGCAGTTCGAAGCCGGATTCGTTTCCCTGGCCCATACGGAAGAGGATATCGAACGCACCATCGCGGCGGCTTCCAGGGTCCTTGGCCGGCTGGAAGCATAGCGTTATTTGCTTTTTCGCTTCCGCCAACGCAACCGCGCCTGCGACCGTGGTCGGGGTTCAGGACGGCATTGCCGGATTGATCCGGTCAGGAAGATTGGCAGCAGCCTGTCAAGCCGTTGGGATCGCTGTCGCATTCCCGCTGGCGATGACTTGATCGTTGGCGGCACCCAGGAGTAAAGTTCAATGCGTCTGCCCGGCTGGCCCAAAAAAATTTCGTTGGAGGCCCGCAACCTCTACTACCGCCTGATTTTGGTGTTCGCGATTTTTTTTCTGACCCCCTTGGCCGGTCTCTTTTATCTGGCCCATAAATACGATTTCCTTGCCGATCCCCTGACGCTCTACTATCTGCTGGGATTTCTGCTCTTCTCCCTTCTGGGCTTTTTTCTGCTGCGCAAGCTCTACGACCAGATCCATCGGGTGGCCCACGATGTGACCAACAAGGTCATAACGGGGTTTCACGTCGATCAACTGGCCACCAGTTCCAATGAATTGAGCACGATCGTGCATTCGGTCAACGCCATCGAAAACCAGTTCAGCAAAACGCTGTTTCAACTGGAGAAGAAAGCCTCCGAGATTTCGATTCTCAAAGAGCTTTCCGAACTCTGCTACGTCACCTTCGATCCCGAGGAGATTCTCTACGTCACGCTGGAGAGAGCGCTGGTGCTGACCAAGTCCGACATCGGCTCGGTCCTGGTGCTCGAGAACGCCGACGATAAAAGTTTCACGGTCAAAGCCAGCATCGGCCTGGGCGAGCACGTCAAGATCGGTGACCGCATCGCCTTCGAAACGAGCATCGCCAAGTATGCCGTCATCAATAAATCGCCGCTGGTGGTGGCGGACGTGGAGCGCGACAGCCGCTTCGGTCGCGCCAATCTGGCCCATTACGGGACCAAATCCTTCGTCTGCATGCCGATCAAAACCAGCAAGGAAATCGTGGGCGTGCTCACCATTTCGCGGCGCGACGGCGCGCGGGCCTACACTCACGACGATGTCGAGGCCCTGACCCCGCTTCTCAGCAACGCGGCCTTTACCTATGAAAACCTTCGCCTGCTGCGCGAGAACGAGAATAACAACCGTCAGCTCAAAGCCATCGACAAGATTTTCCGAATCATCAATTCGAGCTTCAAGGACACGGAACTGCTGCACGCCATTTTAGGGGAGATGCAGGCGGTCATGGCTTTCGAACTGGCCGCGGTCATCACGATGGACCCCAACCGACCTGGAAATCTGGTGGTTTTCGACCTGATGGCCGCCAAAACCGCGCCCATCGCCCGGGGGCATTCGTTCCCTATGGCCGACACGGTTTTCGAGCGCGTCATTCGGCAGGACAGCCAGGTCGTCATCGACGGGGTCGAGCAGCTGAGCCGTCAACTGGAGCGCAAGATCATCTGCCCCGAACCCAAGCAGTGCGGAATCCTGACCCCCCTGCGCATGGAGGGCACGGTGAAGGGGGTACTAACCCTCACCGGCGGCAGTGTCGTCATTTTCAACGAGCGCCGGGAATTGATCGACTGGATGGCCAACACACTGGCCTTTGCCATCGAGCGCAACCGTCTTTCCGCCGCGGTCCACAAGCGCGACCGTGAACTGGAGAGCATCAAGCAGATCGGCAACGCCCTGGCCTCGTCCACTTTCGACATGAAGCAGGTGCTCAAATACACGATGGATATGATTCGGGTCATCATGAACGTCGAGGCCGGCTCGCTGCTTTTTCTGCGCGGGGAAGAGCTCAAGTTCGCCGTGGCCTTCAACACGCGGGTCAAGACCCGCATGGGGCATGCGATCCGGCTTGGCCAGGGGATTGCCGGATACGTGGCCGCCAAGGGGCGCTCGATCATTGTCAACGATACGTCGCGCTCCCCTCACTTTTTCGCCGGCGTGGATCAGACCACCGGCTTCCGTACCCGCTCGGCGCTGTGCGTACCGATGATATCCAAAGGGCGTGTCATCGGTGTTATCGAAGTGTTGAACAAAATCAATGGGGATTTCACGGCCGGGGACGAAGACCTGCTGCAGAGCATTTCCTCTTCGGTGAGCATCGCCATTGAAAATGCCCGCCTCTACCGCGAAACCGTCTCCATGGCCGAGCACGAACGCAGCATCCGACGCATGTTTCAGAAATTTGTTCCCAAAGCGGTGCTGGATCGGATCCTCTTCGGCTCCGAATCCGAGAAGACCGTGATCGAGGAGCTGCGCACCCTGACGCTGCTGAATCTCGATATCCGTGGATTTTCGACGCTGTCCAAAGATGTCGGCCCTCAAAAGACCGTCTCCCTGCTCAACCGGTTTTTTTCCGTCATGGGCGACATCGTCTTCAAGCATCAGGGGATCGTGGACAAATACCTGGGTGATGGGTTCCTGGCGATTTTCGGCGCGCCGGTGGCCAGCACTGTGGACGCCGACAACGCCCTCAATGCCGCGCTCGAGATGCGCAAGGCGCTCGAGCATATCAACCGCCAGTTCAAGCGGGAAATGGGCTACCAGATCAAGATCGGCATCAGCATTCTGACCGGCGAAGTCGTGGTCGGCAATATCGGGTTTGACAAGAAAATGGACTATACCGTCATCGGCGACGCCGTCAATGCCGTCTTCCGGCTGCAAGACCTGACGAAATTCTACCCCAACGGGATCCTGCTGGGTGAAACCACGCGTCGGGCCTGCCGCTCGTCGTTCAAAATGACGGCGATCGATGCGACCCTGGGGGAATTGAGACTTTACGAACTCTTCGGCGAAGCCAAGCCGCAACCTTCCCCCGGCGGCAAGTTGGTGGAATTGGCCCAGCCCCACTAAACGCTCCGAGGGATGCCATGGCCTCCGATTACCCCGAATCATTGAAAGGGCAGTTGCTGCTGGCCATGCCCGCGCTGCTGGACCCCAATTTCCATCAAACGGTGGTCTGTATATCCGAGCACACCCGCGACGGTGCGGTCGGCATCGTGATCAACCGCGTGCATGCCGCCCTGACGGCCGCCGCCATTTTCGAGGAGCTCAACATGCCGCATCAGGCCTCCGCGGGTCGTGTTCCCATCCACCTGGGCGGGCCGGTGCATGTGAGTGAACTGTTTATCCTCCACGGCCCCCCGATCGACGTGGACATCAGTCTGCTGATCACACCGACCCTTGCCATGAGCACCACCCGCGACGTGCTCCAACGGATCGCCTGGGGCAAAGGCCCGTCGTCCTTTCTGATTGCGCTGGGCTGCGCGGGATGGGGACCGGGGCAGTTGGAGGCAGAAATTCGCCAGAATGCCTGGCTGACGAGCGATATCGACGCCGCCATACTCTTCGATACGCCTGTCGACAAATGCTGGGAGGCGGCTCTGGGAAGGCTGGGGGTCGATCCGACGCTGCTCATGGATGGCGCCGGTCATGCATAAAGATGCATGCAGGGCACATCGTTTCAGTGGAGCCGGTGGCTGCTGATCGGTTTATTTTTTGGGTTTGACGGCGGCAGGCTTGCTCTTGGGTTTTCTTTTTTTGAGGCAGGTTTTGTCATTGCGGACAAAGGCGCACAATTTGGGATTGTAGTATTCCTTACAATTCAACGGATTGTACAGAGGGCATTCCGGATGCTTTTCTGACATAAAGACCATTCCCCTGGAACTTCGGCTTGATTCATTATCCCAAAACGGACAATAACATAAAATTACTGATTTTTGAAGGTCTTATGTTTTGCGGCCCGGTTTAGCGCCCGCACCGCGCCCCCCCCTGAGACGCCCGCAAATCATTTTGACAATCAATTTGAGAAATTGTAAGCATTAGCCCCATTATCGGGCCGAGATGGCGATCCGCGCCATTCCCATGGGCGTTTCCACGGGAAGATGCTGACATCCGCGCGTAATTCCCTAGCGACGGCTGAACGAGGCAATGAAAAACGACTACGAGGGTGTTAAAAAGGATCTGCTGAAGCTGACTGAGGAATTCCGGACGCTTTTACACGCGGCCCACAACCAGGCCGGAATGGTGGAAGCCGTGGTCGGCAAGAACCAGGCGGCCTGCGAAGCCATCGCTCGGCAATTGAACGAGAATACGCTTCGCATTGCGGCCGTCGGGCCGATCAAGTCGGGCAAGAGTTCCTTCGTCAATTCGATCCTCGGCGGCGACTACCTGAAACGCGGCGCCGGTGTGGTCACCTCTTTCGTTACCCGCGTAAGATGGGGTACGGCGCTGGGGGCCCGGTTGGTTTTCAAGACCTGGGCGGAAATCAACGACGATATCGATCAGGCGCTGGTGCTTTTTCCGAATCTGGACTGGCACACGGAAAGGGAGACATTCGATATCCGCAACCAAGCGGAGCGGGAGGCCCTGGCCCGAGCGCTCAAGACGCTTTCCCCCGATCAACTTGTCTCCCGGGATGCCCGCAATGCCAACAGTGTCGTCCTGACATCCTACCTGAACGGCTATGCGCGGGTCCAGTCGCTGATCGACGAATCACCGGCCGTGATTCGATTCGACGAATCGCGGTTCGGCGAGCACCGCGATTTCGCCGGCGACGACGACCTGGCGGTCTATCTCAAGGATATCCAACTTGAAATCGGCAGTCCTTATCTCGACCGGCATGTCGAACTGGCCGACTGCCAGGGCAGCGATTCGCCCAATCCCCTGCACATGGCCATGATTCAGGATTATCTCCTCAAGACGCATTTCATTGTCTACGTCATCAGCAGCCGCACCGGCCTGCGCCGGGCCGACATCCGATTTCTTTCCATCATCAAGAAAATGGGCATCCTGGATAATATGCTTTTCGTCTTCAATATCGATTTTAGCGAACACGATACGCTGGAAGATCTTCGGAACCTGAAGCGCAAAGTGACGGAAGAGCTGGCCATCCTGCGGCCCGATCCGGCCGTCTACAGTTTTTCGGCGCTTTTCAACCTATTTCGTCACGAAGCCGATCAACTTCCGGACAAGGATCATTTGCGGCTTGAGCAATGGCAGGCCGACGAGGCCCTGGTGGCGCACTCCGATGAACAAAGTCGGCGTTTCCACGATGATCTGCAGGGCAAACTGATGAACGAATCGGCTCTGCTGCTGCTGCGCAACCATCTCGAGCGCCTCCTCGTCATGGGCGCCGACCTGAGCAGCCTGCTCAAGATGAAACAGGAAATCCTGCGGGCCGACGAAGAGCGGGCGGCGGAGATCGTCAGTCGCATCGGTGCCAACCGTCAGCGCATGGCGCAGATCCGCTCGGTGATCAAAAACACGCTGGACGGGGGCATTCACAAGCTGCGCAAGGAAATGCGCGCGGACGTGGACCGCTTCTTCGACCCTCATTCGACGGATATCATGCGTCGGATGACCGATTTTATCCGCAGTTACAGCGTGCCGTCCTGGCAGGAGCATATCGAAAACCTGGCCACTGCCGGTTTCGCCAATACGCTCTACCACGTCTACCAGGAGTTCAAGCAAGCGCTGGACGGTTTTATCGCCGAATCGATCAATCCCGAAATCTTTCGATTCATCCGCGATCGGGAGCGCCGCCTGGTGGAATATCTTCACACCGTGGCCGAGCCTTACAGTGCCATGGTAGAGGAGGCTGTGGCCGAATTTCAGAATACAGCCAATGGGTTGGGGATCGATTCGATGCCCGAGGCCATTGCGGCCCGGTCGCTTCTTCCCGGGCTGGAGATGATACGACAAACCTCGCGTCTGCAGCTGCCACCGGCCAACGCGGCCATGCGTTATTCCGCCAAAGTGAAGACGGAAGCGATCATGCGTCTGGGCGTCTATAAGTTACTGCGCGGTTTCCGCAAGCTGCTGCGCAAGCCGGTCGCTGCCGGGCAGGGCGAGGCGATTCGCGCGCTGGAGGACGGTGTCGAGCGCATGAAGAAGGAAACGGAGCGCTCGCTGCTGTTTCACTTCAAGGACTACCGCGAAAATATCAAATTCGGCTATATTTTCAAAATGGTTGAGTCGGCGTCTGTGCAGATCACCGATGGCCTGCTGGCGAGGTTTGAGACCTACGAGAGCGATCTGGCCCAAATGGTTGCGCTGATCGACAACAACCAATCGGTCAAGGCCGAGCAGGAGGCGGCGTTCCGGGAGATCGCCGCCAGCGCCGAGCTGCTCTATCAACACGGCCTGCAATTGAGGGACCGGGTATGCGCCGGCTGAATATCACGGGCCTGTAAGCGCCGCCAAACCCGGCGGTTGCGTATAGCCGCGGCCAACTTGACCGACGACCAACCCCAAACTCCAGGGAGGTGCGTGCATGGTGTCCAGGAAACCCCGGAAGATCGCCGTGGCCAATGAAAAGGGCGGTGTCGGCAAGACGGCGACCGTTATCAATCTCGGTGCCGCCTTGAGTCTGGCCGGACGCAAAGTGCTCATCATCGACATGGATCCCCAATTCAACGCCACGCAGGGTCTGGGTATCAAACCCGATGACGTGGGCCTTTCGGTGTACGATCTGATCCAGGATCCAAGCGGTCAGGCGGCCAGGCAAGCCGTCATCCCAACGCACTGGGAAGGTCTCGAGCTGATTCCGTCGGTGCCCGACCTGTCCGGGGCCGAGGTCGAACTGGTGGACGTGGCCGGCCGGGAGAACCGCCTCCGGGAGAGCCTGGCCGATTTGGACGGCGCCTATGATTTCATTCTGCTCGATACACCGCCCAGTCTGTCGCTGCTGACCGTCAATGTCTTCGCCTATGCCAGCGAAGTATTGGTTCCTTGCCAGACGCACCCTTACGCCTTCGGAGCCCTGACCGAGTTGTTCGACACCATCGGGGCCATCCGGAACGGCATCAATCCTGGGCTCAAAACCGCAGGCGTGGTGGCCACTTTCTACGACCAGCGCACGCGCGTCAGCAACAGCACGCTGGACAAACTCAAAAATGACCAGCATTACGGCCCGTTGTTGTGCGAAGCCGTGATTCGCGCCAACACGACTGTGGCCGAAAGCGCGGACGTGGGTAAGCCGGTCGTTTTCTACCGGCCGGGGAGTTATGGCGCCAGGGACTACATCTCGTTAGCCCGGGAGCTGGATGGTTGAGGTCGGTTGCACCCTTTGGCGGCCTCCGGCTTCAGTAAGACGCGTCCTCCGTCAGGCGAGCCAGGTTGTCACGGGCAAAGTCGATAGAGGGATCGATTTCAAGTGCCATGCGATAGTAGCGCACGGCCGCGTCGCGCTGCCCCAGGTCCCGGTAGTTGGAAGCGATATTGGCGTAGTCGATGCCCGAAGATGGGTCCAGTTCGATGACGCGCTTGAAGCTATTGATGGCCGCCTCGTGGTCTTTGAGCTTGAAATGGCAAAAGCCCATCAGGTTGTGGATGTCAGTGCGTTCGTCATCGATGGCCCGGCCTTTTTCAAGCACCTGCAGCGCCTCCTGAAAATTCTCCATTTCTTTAAGTCCCACACCGATATAGGCGTAGATACTGACCCGGTCTTCCGGCGTGGGCTCGAGTTCGAGCGCCCGATGGAGGTGGGGCAGGGCGGCGTCCGGCCGGCCGATGTTGAGGTAACACAGACCGGTGTAGAATTCGAGGTAGTAGCGCTCGGGCAGCAGACGGGAGAATTGCTTCAATTCCCTCAGGGCCGCGGTCGGCGGGTACTTCTCCACCACCAGTTTGGCGGCGAACATGCCCACGCTGGTGCCTTCGGCCCGCTCGCGGAAATGCGTGCCGGGGATGATGGTGTAGAAGGCCGGAATCCCCAGATCCGGATGCGTTGTGTCGATGACCAGCGGCTCGAATCCACGGCGGCTCAACGTCGCAACCAGACTTTCGACCTCCAATCGGATGTTCGCATGCGCGAGATCCGGCAGCGCCTGTAAGTCCACGGTCCGATCGGGCTGGAGGATATAGTCGGCTTGGTCCAACCGGGTGTATTTGGGCAGACCGCTGGCCACGTAGTTGGATCCGGAATTGAAATCACCAGCCAGTTGGGCCACCTCGGTGAGGGCTCGACTAAGGGCTTTCTCCGGGCTGGGGGTGGTGCCGGCCGTCCACACGATTTCGCTGGTATCCGGGAATGTCGACGGATCGTAGGCCAGGGCCCCGACGGTCGGAATGCCCATATCGAGGGTTAAGTCCTGAAGATGGAGGCGTATGCCGCAGCGTGCGAATTTGGCGAGCATGTCTCGAACCATGGGGTCGGTGGCCGAAGCCGCGTTGATCGCCGGCACCCGCAGACGCCTGCGGCTCACCAGCGAAGAAACATGCCGCTCCACGATCTCGCAGATCCCCTGGCTCAGGGCTTCCTCTGTGCAGTTGCCGGCCGAGGGGCCGTTAAATTCGTTGATCGCGTAAAACCAGTCAAAAGGCACGAGGACCTCGTGCCCCGCCGCCAGGTTCCAGGCCCGGGCCCAGCGCATGGGGATGGCTTCAAAAACCTTACGGGCCGCCTCCAGGTCCTCGGAATCGTCGTGGACCGATTGCGCGATGGCCGCAAACGGCAGGGCTTCGTTGCTGAAGTCGGCGTGCGTGCCGAGTTTGAAATTGGCCGGATCTCTGCAAAAACTAAAAAAACTGAACCGTTCGGCCAGTTCCATCACGGCACTGGCTTCGGCCTGCTCCGGACTGGCGCCTTTGCCCATCTGTTTCTTGTTGCCGATGATGTCGCGGGCATCCCGTCCGCAGACGCTGAAATAGACCGGGATGTCCAGGCGGCCGCGGTCGATACGCTCGGTATGATCGAGGATGTCCAAATCGAGCCCCGCCAGTTTGCTGCGGAAATGCCGAACGGTTTCCTGCGGGCTGATAATCTTGTCCTGGTCGTAAGTCGAGGTCTTCAATGCATCCTGAAGGGTAATTTTGACCGTCATTAGAGGATCGGTGCTCCCTGCCTGAGGAAAGGGGGTGATATGAACAAGCCATGTCGGTTGCTTCTGCCGAGCGCCAAGAATACCGGCTGAACGCCTATGGCTCAGCCGGTGCCTGGCATTCTGAATGTCGATCGCGCCAATTCCCGCGGTGCCGATCCGCAGAAGACACGACGACCTAGCTATAGTTGGGCCTAAATCCGAAGAAGCAAGGCCCGCGTCGACCGATTCCGGCTGGATTGGCGGTGTAAATCAATTGCTTTGCCCTGACAAGGCTTTTTTGATTTGATTCCCGCGGGCCGATCTGTTATTCATTACGGCTTACAGCGTGGGGATGTAGCTCAGTTGGGAGAGCGCAGCGTTCGCAACGCTGAGGTCGAGGGTTCGAATCCCTTCATCTCCACCATTCGCTGATTGCCAAAGGCCGGTTGCCCTCACGGGCGGCCGGCCTTTTTAGCGTCGCGCCGGCGCAGGTCGGGAAACGGGATCAGGGCCGGTATACGGTGAAGACCTGCTCGATAAGCTTCTTTGGTCCCAAATAGATCTGAAAGCGGTGTTCGCCGGGGACCAGTTCCCAGTCGTGGTCGAAACCGTATCCGACAACCGTGGCATGGTTCAGCTGGGCTTTTTTCGTGTAGGTCGACAAGCTGGATGCGTGCTGGCTGCCGGGTTTTTTAACCGCTGGGTGGTGACGGAAGACGCGGAGCTCGATTTCCTTGTAGGCCGGCTCGCCCACGATAACGAAGCGCAAGCCGAAACGATATCCCTTGATGGCCGGAATCCGGGTGGTCTCTTCGATAAACTTAAACCGCTCGTAGAGATTGCGGCGGGCTGTCTGGTCGCCTCCGGGCTGGCGCTTGATGAGTTTGGCCTCGTAGCGACCGGCCTTTAAAACGCGAACGAGTTGAATGTCGGGCGCTTCATCGGCGCGGGCAACAGGCACCAGTAGAGTGAAAATAATGACCATCGAACCCGCTAACGCCAGAAGTCTTTGCATGCATCACCTCGATTTACCCCATCCCATGGCCGCTGCATGATGTTTGCCCGGCCCTAGCGAACTGGGTGCCATCTTAACCCAAAAATGTCCCGGTTTCAACACGGACCAAGTTGGCAACAAATTGGTTTCATTGTAAATCTGTCAACGATTATCGATCGGCGGCCGCCCCGCGGGGGTGGCGCGGCATCGATGACCAAATCCTCCGGACCGGGATTCGATTACTAAGGGATGCGAATGCCCGCCGCAATCGGGGTCGGGGGCGGTTTGGCCTCGGATGGTATGAGGGTGGCAGGCCAGGAGGGATTCGAACCCCCAACCCTCGGATTTGGAGTCCGATGCTCTACCAATTAGAGCTACTGGCCTGCAAGCGGGTTGGAACAGCGCTAAAGCGCCTGTGGTGTCAATGCGTGCGTTTCCATTTAGCCCAGATGGTGGGGGATGTCAATCAAGGCGCCGGCGGTGCGCGTTCACTCCGGCTGTGGGGGCCGATGACAGCGCGGGGTGCTGAAAAAGGTGCTGTGGATAGCATTGACGCCACGTTCCAACTCTTTTTTCCGCACTAGAAAATAGAGCGCGGCCTTTGAAGGGCCGAAGGAAATCATCTCGACGTTGACCCCGCAGTCGGCCACGGCCGAGAAGCATCGGGCGGCAACACCCGGTTGGTTTTGGATACCGTCGCCGACAATGCCGATCAGCGCCACGTCTTTCAGCATTTCGGTTTTGCGATAAGGCCGCGGGCGAATGCGGACCAGCGCGTCACGGGCCCCGGCGAGGTCATGGCTGGCCAGCAGGAGACTGATGCAGGTCTGGGAGGTGACCACGGACTTGATGTTGATCCCGTGTTCGGCGACGGCGCTGGCCACTTGGGCGAGAATGCCCGGGCGGGCGCCGACCCCGGATGCATGCACCTTGAGGATGCCGATGTCGCAGTCATGGGCCACACTCTTGATGACGGGGCCGCTGCGCGGGCTGCGGGCACGGATTTCGCTTCCCGGGGCATCCGGGGCGAGGGTGTTCCTAATGAAGATTTTCATCTTGCGCCGGCGGATCGGCTCTACTGTCCGCGGATGGAGGATGCGGGCCCCGAAATAGGCCAGCTCGGCGGCTTCCTCATAGGAAAGAACCGGGATGAGTTCGGCTTCCGGCACCATCCGCGGGTCCGCGCTCATGAAACCTTGGGTGTCTTTCCAGATTTCCAGAACCTCGGCCTCGAGGGCCACGGCCGCCACGGCCGCCGCATAGTCGCTGCCGCCGCGGCCGAAGGTGGTGATGTCACCGGTCGGGCCGGCCCCGAAAAATCCCGGAAGAATCAAAATGCCCTCCGCGGTCAACACAGGCGCAAGGTGTCGCTGGAAATTGCGGGCGGTCTGTTTCAAGTCGGCCGTGGCGTCCCCGAATTTTCCGTCGGTGACCAGCCCGATCTCGTGGGGTAGGCGGTATGCGGCGTCCAGACCGCGGCTCCGCAGCGCCGTTGTCAGAAGCTGGGCCGAAAGCCTCTCGCCGTAGCTGCTGATGACGTCCGTTAGTCTCGGGGTGGTCTCGCGCGTAAAATTCAGGCCGTAGAAAAATCGCTCGAGACGGCTCAGGCCGTCGCCAAGATCGCGATCGTAGGCGTTGCGCCGGGTTTGGCCGACGACGATGCGGCGGGCCACCTGGTGATGGCGGGTGCGGATGGTTTCCACCAATCGGGGAATGGACGCTTCGTCTTCCAGCGCCGCTGTCATCCCGTTCAGCAAAAGATCCGTAATGCCGTTCAGAGCGGACACCACGAAGACTTGGCCCCGGCCGCGTGCGGCCATGAGGCCGACGATTTCTTCAATGGTCCGCGATTGCTTCAAACATCCGCCACCGACTTTGATGACTTTCATTTTGCATCCCGATGGTTTTAGACTTCAGTCAGACAATCGCAACGCGTTCTATCTGAAAAACACCGGCTTCGCAAGATCGGTTGCCCGGGGGCCTGGCACCGGAAGACCGGGGCACCTCTACTCTCTGTCGGTTGAAGTTGAAGTGAACGCGGCGGCCGGACGACCGGTGAACGCGAGATTAAGGGCTGCCGACGCCTCCCAACGAATGCCGATCGAAAAAACCGCCATCGGCAGCGGCCGGCGCTCGTGGGTTTCTCAAATCCTGAGCACAGCTCGCGTAACCGGCGCTTTTTACCGGTCGCGGCGGCTCTGTCGCCCCTCTCGACCCACCTTGGGGGGATCCGCCTACGGGAGGTTTTTTCCCGGTTTAATATCCCCTCATCCAACCAGGGCCGCCTTCAGGCGAGGTCGAAACAAATAATTATAAATCATATAAATAATAAAAATAACGATTAAATATAAACTAAAACTTCATGTAATGGTAGAGTATTAAGGCGGTGATGACGACGATTGTCCTTTGAACGTCGTGGAAGGTGTCGAGCAGGTAAGGCGCGATAGGGCGGGCGGCGGCGCTGAAACCAAGGACGTGCGGCGCGTTTGTGGGAACAATTATGCCATTCGATCCTAACGCATCGGATGCCATAGGACGAAGCTCAGGTCGCCGGGCGTTTCAGGCAGCCAATGGATTATATGAAATATTCCGGTGGGTGGTTTCGGCGGGTTGGCATCGACCAGCGCTTGCCAAGATCGATTTCACTCTCCGAGTGTTGTATCGGAAGGTCGATTCGCAGGGATGCCCACGTCGCGAAAAAACTGAGCGCCGCACTCGGTGCACTGCCAGTTGGGTTCGGTGTTGACGGTTGAACCACTGACGATGTCACTCTCGCCGTTGTCCAGCTCGCTTTCCATTTCAGGTATGTAGACGGGCATTCCTCCTAAAACGATGGCGATGCGATGAGACCCACACCACGGGCAGATTGATGGTTTATCCTTCGATTTCAAAGTTCGTTCCCGTCGAGACAGAGCGGTCAATACCGAAGCTAGATACATGTTTTACAGCTTTCCTGTATTCCGTAGAGACCGGGTCGTTGTGTTCGTGCGAATGGTCCAGGCAAGTCGCCCATGGCACCAAATAGCACTGGCCGTGCCAGATTTGTTTGGCGCCACATTAATAGCTGCAAATTGAATAATATATATCATTGAAACAGTAGTTTAGATGACTTGTTACGGATTGGTTCGGATTTCTGAAAGGTTCCTGGAATGTCTATTAGGTGGACAGGTTGGAAGCGGCCCTGCCTATTGCCTTGGCGGCCTGGCCAGCAGGTGATCCAATGCTCTGGGGGCGATTTTGCGTCTGACAATGACGATTCAGATCAAGTCGTTGGTAAAGTCTTGCGGGTAAGCAGTGGGTCATCGATCGATTGGCGCGTGCTTTCAGGCGATAACATATGCCCCGGTGCCAACGGCAATCAGCTGATCCTGGTCGTTTTTAAGTTCGATGCGCGTCACTGCGACCTTGTGGCCTGCGCGCAGGACGTGACCGACGGACTCGAACCGGCCCCCCAGCCCCGGGCGCAGATAATCGACCCGCAGGTCGATCGTGCCCAGCTTGCCGAAGCGTTCGATTCTGACCTCGCGGGTTTCATCCCCGCTTTTGTGATGCAGGCTCATAAAGGCCGCCAGACCACCGGTAACGTCGATCACCGCCGAAATGACCCCGCCATGCAGGGATCCCCGCACATAGTTTCCCACCAGTTCTTTCCGCATCCTGATGCCCAGTCGCGGCTTCCCGCCTTCAAGCGAAATGACTTCGATGCCCAGGATGCGGTTAAAGGGCAACTTATTTTCAAAAATATCCTTGATCGTCGATTGCCAGTCCTGGTGGGGCAGCGCTGGGGGCCTGCCGGCTGAAGGATGCATAAGCGGCCTTTCCGCTTTCTGGTTGGATACGGTTTGATGTCCGAGGCGCTGTTCGCTCGTTCGCGTTGGCGATCGCCCGGCCTGATCCGCGGCAGGTGCAACGCACCGGCGGCCGCTACACCTGCGCACGGGTTGGATTTCCAAGGTTCTAAGGTTCGATTCGTGTGCCCAGAACCGTGAGAAAGGCAGCCAACCATTCGGGGTGTGCCGGCCAGGCCGGGGCGGTAACCAGATTGCCGTCGACATGCGCCTTGTCCACCGGAATGTCGATATACTCGCCGCCGGCACCGGTGACGTCAGGTCCCACGGCAGGGTAGGCCGAACAGCTTCTGCCTTTCACCACGCCAGCGGCCGCCAGCAGTTGGGCCCCGTGGCAGATGGAGGCAATCGGTTTACGGGCCTCGGCGAAATGCTGAACCATCTTGATGACCTCGGGGTTCAGCCGAATATACTCGGGCGCGCGGCCGCCCGGTACGACCAGGGCGTCGTAGTGTTGAGCGTCGATTTCCTCAAAACTGGCGTTGAGGGTAAAATTATGTCCGGGCTTTTCGCTGTAGGTCTGGTCGCCCTCGAAATCATGCACGGCCGTGCGAACGGAATCACCCGCGCGCTTGTCGGGGCAAACGGCATGCACGGTGTGCCCCACCATCTGCAGGGCTTGAAACGGCACCATGACCTCATAATCCTCCACAAAATCGCCCACCAGCATCAGGATCTTTTGGATTGCCATGCTTTCCTCCTCAGGGGGTTAAATGAGGTTGTCGTCGCTGAAGGTGATCGTCCGACCCACCGCCGCGACAGAATAGCGCTTGCCGAATGTCCGTCGGGCGTCGATTCAAGGGGTGTGCGGTTCAGCCGGTATACCGGGCAGGTGCCGGACAATGGCAGGCGGGATTAGCTCTTGCTGTTAGCATTGGGCCCATCTAAAATCAAGGCCGCCCATCGGCGTGCGCCGACGAGCGGCAGCGTCTTACAGTGGATGCAGGGGGGGAGGTATGTTCGCTCTATCGAAACTCATCAAACCCTTTTTATGGCCGCCGGGTATTTTCGTTCTTCTGTTCATGGTGGTCGGCATTGGCCATGCGGTCCGGCGGCGCTCCAGGCCGGCCGCTGCCTGCCTGGGGATTGCCCTGGCCATGTGGGTCGCGGCCGTGGCCCCGATAGCCGATATGCTTCTGCGTCCCCTTGAGCGCCGCTATGATCGGCCCCTGTCAACCGATGGGGACGTGATCGTTATGCTGGGCGTTGCGATTCACGCCGGTGCGCGCGACAAGAACGGCACCGGGGCGCCCACGGCCGAGGCATGTGAGCGCCTCGTGGCAACCGCGCGCCTTCATCGCCTCACGGGGCTGCCGATCATCTTGTCGGGTGGCCGCGTGCATGACCATCAGGCCCTCACGGGACCTGTCTATCGACGGTTTCTGGTCGACCTGGGAATTCCACCGGAGCACATTCTCCTGGAAAACCGGAGTCGCAACACGTTCGAAAATGCTCGTGCCAGCTGGGAACTGTGCCGCCGCCGGGGTTTTAGCCGGCCTCTGGTGGTGACGCATGCGGCCCACATGCCGCGGCCCATGTTCTGCTTTCGGAAACTGGGGATACCGGCCCGGCCGGCGCCCTGCGGATTTCGCACCTGGGAGGGCAAGGCCTATGGCTGGCCGGATTGGTTGCCCCGGAGCTTCGAGGGCGTCGCCACGGCGCTGCATGAATACCTGGGGCTCTGGGTTTACCGCTGGTTATACCGGTCTGTCGATCCCACCCGCTGATCGCCAGCAGCCATGCGCCAAACCGCGGGCTCCGGCAGCCAACGCTCTCAGGACGGCAGCGCAAAGCGCCGGCACAATGCGGAAACTTCTTCCCGGACGGACCGGCGCAGCGCAAGATCCTGGGGGTGGCGCAGCAGCCGGTCGATCCATTCGACAATCTGGTCGACTTCTTCCGGCCCCATACCGCGGGCGGTGATGGCCGGTGCGCCCAAGCGCAGGCCGCCCGGCCGGCCCGGAGGGGCGTCATCGAAGGGGACCGGGTTGCGGTTGGCGAACAAACCGGCATCGGCGAGCGCTTTTTCGGCCGTATCGCCGCTGATGCCGCGGGGACGCAGATCGATGAGGACCAGGTGGTTGTCGGTGCCCCCGGAGACTAGGCGATATCCGCGCTTTTCCAAAGCCCGACCCATCCGGCGGGCGTTGGCGATCGTTTGCTGCTGACGCTCGCGGAACGCCGGTTGCGCGGCCAGTTCGAAACATACGGCCTTGGCAGCGATCATATTGAGGGCCGGTGTCCCCTGACAACCGGGAAATACGCTGCGATCGATGGCCGGCCGGAATTTCTCCCGGCAGAGGATCACACCACCGCGGCTGCCGCCGAGGGTCTTGTAGGTCGTAAACGTCACGAAGTCGGCGTGGGGTACGGGGCTGGGGATAACGTCCGCGGCCACCAGGCCAGCGATGTGAGCCATGTCCACCATGAACAGGGCGGACACCCCGGCGGCAATGTCGGCCAGTCGCGCGTAATCGATTCGGCGGGGGTAGGCACTGGCGCCGGCCACCAGCATCTGCGGACGGATGCGGGCCGCCATGGCTTCGATTGCCGCGTAATCGATGACCTCGGATTCGGGATCCACACCGTAGTGCGCCCAGCTGAAGCAGCGGCTCGTCGCCGATGCCGTGGCGCCGTGGGAAAGGTGGCCGCCGTGGGAGAGGCGCATCGCCAGAATACGGTCTCCGGGCTGGAGTACGGCGAAATAGACCGCCCAGTTGGCGGCCACGCCGCTGTGGGGCTGCACATTGGCATGCTCGGCCCCGAAGAGTCGACGGCAGCGCTCGATGGCCAGGTTTTCAAGGGCGTCCGCCTGGTCGCAGCCGGCATGGTAGCGGGCCGCCGGATAACCCTCGGCCGCTTTGATGGCAAAGACCGATCCCAGCGCTTCGAGGATCGCCGGTGCGGGGTGGTTTTCGGCCGCAATCAGGTCGATCGTTTCAGACAGACGCTTTTCCTCGTTGCGGATCAAGGCATCGATTTGCGGGTCGCAGATTGACAGCAACGCCATGTCGGCCTCCGAATTTGCGGTTAGCAATTGAGGGATCCGTGCGCTTGACTTGTCGATTTCATCCATTGTACTAGTGGCACCTTTTATCACAAATAGCGATGATGGCATCGCATTTCCAGAGCGAAGGACAGGGGAATGAAACGTAGCGCCGAACTTCAACGCGACACGCAGGAAACGCGTATCACCGCCCGGCTGGATCTCGACGGTCGGGGGGAGACCAAGATCCGCACCGGCATCGGTTTTCTCGACCACATGCTCACACTCATGGGCGCGCACGGTTTTCTGGATATCGGTCTGGCGGCCGAGGGCGACATCGAAGTGGACTATCATCACACCGTCGAGGACGTCGGTCTCGTCATGGGCGAGATGCTCGACAAGGCGTTGGGTTCGCGTCAGGGGATTCGACGTTTCGGGCATGCCGTGACACCGATGGACGACGCTCTGGCCGCCGTGACCGTCGACCTGTCCAAGCGGCCTTATCTGGTATTTAATCTGCCGCCGGCGATCGGACCGGCCGGAAACTTCGACCCCCAGCTGGCCAAGGAATTCTGCCGTGCGCTAGCCACGCGCGGCGGGCTCAATCTGCATATCAATGTCAGCTACGGCGAGGATCCCCACCATATCCTCGAGGCGGTTTTCAAAGCGATGGGACGCGCCCTGGCCCAGGCCGCGACGCGCGACGATCGGATCGAGGGGGTGCGTTCCACCAAGGGCACGATTTAAGCCGGCACGCCATTACCGCGGGTCAGGTCCGGTTCAGACTCGGCGGGCACGCAGGCTTGCCGGCGCGGCGCCTCCACGCCCACCCGACCGGACGGCCGCGCCCCGGCCTGCGGATACCCGCATCTGCAAGGAGAAAATGAAATCATGCTTGTCATTCCGGCCATCGACATCAAAAACGGCTATTGCGTGCGCCTCGAACAGGGACGCATGGATCGCGAGACGGTTTTCTCCGACGATCCGGCGGCCATGGCCCGCCAGTGGGCCGCCCAGGGGGCGGCACTGATCCACCTCGTCGATCTGGACGGAGCGGTGGCCAAGACCCCGCGCAACAAGGAAACGATTGCCGATATCGTCGCGGCGGTGGATGTTCCCATGCAGCTGGGGGGCGGGATACGGGATCTGGAAACGATCGAGATGTATTTCGCACTCGGGGTTGCGCGCATCGTGATCGGTACGGAAGCAATCCGCAACCCAGCGTTGCTCCAAGAGGCCGGCCGCCGATTCCCCGGCCGCATGGTGGTCGGGATCGATGCCCGCAACGGCCTGGTGGCCATCGAAGGCTGGACCGAGACCACCGAGATCACGGCCGTCGATTTGGCCCGGCGTTTTGAGGACTGCGGTCTGGCGGCCATCAACTTTACCGATATTCAGCGCGACGGCATGCAGACCGGTCCCAACATTGCGGCCACGGGCGCGCTTGCCCGGGAGGTATCGATTCCCGTGGTGGCCTCGGGCGGGGTGTCCACCCTGGACGATATCCGCAACCTCAAGCCCCTCGAGGCTGATGGCGTCACCGGCGTCATTACCGGAAAGGCCCTTTACAGCGGCACACTCGATTTAAGGGCGGCGCTGAAGGTTGCCGGCGACCAAAACGCTTCGGGTTCTTTTTGATATTTTACTTGACGTCCAGCCGCGGTTATTATATCGGAAACAGTTTAACAACGGGCTCAATCCTCCTTGGGGAAGCATCGTGATTCAAATGCCGGTGACAGGTTACGTTTTAAAGCTTCATCCCATCTAACGTCCCGCTGCCCTTTTCCCGTCCATTCACGCCAACCGGAGGGAGGACCCGCTATTTGGCACCCTTTATCCCCGAAGACAAAATTACGGAAATCCGCAACACATGCAGCATAGTGGACATTATCGGGGAATCGGTGGTGCTGAAAAAGGCGGGTCAGAATTTCGTGGGTCTCTGCCCCTTCCACGCCGAAAAAACGCCCTCATTTACAGTCAGCCCTCACAAGCAGATGTTCTATTGCTTTGGCTGCGGCGCGGGCGGCAATGTGTTCAGCTTTTTGATGAAGCACCAGGGGCTGAGTTTTCCGGAAGCGGTCAAACAACTGGCCGAGCGGTACGGGATCGAGCTGCCCCGCCGTGAAATGTCGCCCGAGCAGAAAAAACGCCTGAGCGAACGCGACCAAATGTTCCGGCTCAACCGCCTGGCCCTTGATTTCTATTGCCACGTGCTGAGCAAAGACGAAATCGGCGGCATCGCCAGGGACTATTTGAAAAAAAGGGGATTTTCGGCCGATACGGCCACCGCCTTCAACCTCGGCTACGCACCGCCAGGGTGGGATCACCTTATGGGTTATCTGAAGCACAAGCGGGTGCCCGTGCCGCTGGCCGAACGGGTGGGGCTCGTGGTGCGCCGCCAGAGCGGAAGCGGCCATTATGATCGTTTTCGGGAGCGAATCGTATTCCCTATTTGCGATTCCGGCGGGCGGGTCATCGCCTTCGGCGGCAGGGTCCTGAACGACGATCTGCCGAAATACCTCAATTCGCCGGAGTCGGAAATCTACAGCAAGAGCCGCTCCCTCTACGGCCTGGATGTGGCCCGGCACCATTGCAGACGCAGCGAAGAGGTTTATATTGTTGAGGGTTATTTTGATGTCATTGCCCTGCACCAGCACGGGATCAGAGAAACCGTAGCAACCCTGGGCACATCCCTCACACGAGAGCACGTGCACGCGGTTCAGGGACTGATCGGAGATAAAGGGCGCGCCTATCTTGTTTTTGACTCGGATGAAGCCGGTATCAAAGCCGCTCGACGCAGCGTGGCGCTTTTTGAGAAGGGATTCGTGGATGCGCGCGTTTTGGTGCTGCCGCCTGGACACGATCCGGACAGTTTCGTTTTCCGGCACGGCGCCGGAAAACTGCGCCAACTGGCGGCGGCATCCAGGGGTCTAATGAGTTTTTTGATCGATTCGTCTGTCAATCGGCACGGGCAGAGTATGGAGGGTCGAATCCGGGTGCTGGATGAAGTGGCCGGTTCACTGGCAGCACTGGACGATCCCGGCCGACGCTCGGTCTATATCAAATATCTGGCCGAAACCGTGGATATCGACGAAGGGGCTGTCCGGGAAAAAATCGCCAGCGTAACGGTGCGCAAGGCTTCGCCATCAAGTGAGCGCTTCGGAAGTGGTGAAGCACGCATGCCGGAGCACCGGCAGACAAGATTAGACGAGCGTCACGGAAGCCGCGTCGAGCATAAGATCGTTGCCATGATGCTGGAGTATCCGGAAATTCTGCCCGTCATTCAGGAAAAACGGGTTATTGACTACATCGAAGATCCTCTCTTGAAAGGAATCGCGATGGAGGCCATCGGGGAGAACGTAGATGGCTTGACCGGCGATTTCGACGAAAGCGCTAAATTGCGCACGATCGCACGGCTGAGGGTCGTCGAAGAAAAGTGGGAATACCGGCGCTGCCTCGATATCATCAGCCAACTGCTGACGCCGCGCATGCGGGACCGCGCAGCCGAGCTCGATCGAAAAATCAAGGCGGCCGAGAAAGCGCAGGATCAGGAACGCTTGATGCAGCTCTTACGGGAGCGCAAACAATTGACCGATATGAAACAACAAATGCTCACAGCCGCGACGGGGACGAGGCTGTGATTTTTTTTCGGTGAGACCCAAAGCATGATCTTCAGACGATGGAGGCAATTTTTAATGGCAAAAAAAGCCGTAATCAAGAAGGATGACACCAGCGCCAAGCCGAAAAAAGCGGCGGTAAAGAAGAAAGCAGCGCCTAAGAAGGTCCTGAAGACCACTGCTAAAAAGCCTGCGGCCGTCAAAAAGGCCGTGGCCAAGAAAACGACGGCGGTCAAGTCCAAAAAGGTGGCGAGCGCCGCCAAGAAGGCCGCGCCCAAAACGCTCGCTCCCAAAGCCGTGAAAAAGGCCGCCGCGAAAAAAGTCCCCGCTCAAAAGGTCTCCCCGAAAAAGGCTCCCGCCAAAAAGGCCGTCAGTCCGACGGTTGCCAAAGCCAAGGTCGCCAAAGCCGTCAAAAAAAGCCCTCCCGCCAAGGTCGATCTCAAAGATGGCAAGGAGGCCGTGCACAAGGCGTTGGAAAGCCTGGTCAAACGCGGCAAGGAACAGGGCTTTCTAACCTATGAAGAAATCAACGCCGCCCTGCCGGACGCCCTGCTCACGCCCGACCAGATCGACGATACCCTGATGATGTTCGACGAGTACGACATCGAGGTGGTCGATAAAAACAAGGGCAGCCTCACCACCAAAAGCAAGGCCGGGCAGACCGCCAAGGTCAAAACCGAGGATTCGAGTCTGCCGGATTTCGGCACGGTTACGGATCCCGTGAAAATGTACCTCCGCGAGATGGGCAATGTCACGCTTCTCAGCCGGGAGGGCGAAGTCGAGATCGCCAAAAAAATCGAATTCGGTGAACAGGAGGTGCTGCGGGCGCTCCTGGACACGACCACGGCGGTCGATTGTATCCTTGAACTGGGCGAGCATATTCACAATGGCGCCCTGCGACCCAAGTACGTGCTGCGGGACGTCGACGAGGGCGACAGCCTGCTGGACGAGTCGGATCAGACCGAAAAGTTCCTGTCGACCATCGAGGCGATACGCGAAATCAATGAAGAAAACCACAAGCGGCGCGAGAAACTTTTTAAAACCGGTTTGAAACCGGACGAGCAGCGCCGAATTCGCCGGGCGATCAACCGGCGCACCGTCAAGATCTTCGACCTGCTCAAGGAGTGGCGCCTGGAAAGCAGCGTCATCGACCGGATCGAGAACATCATTCGCAACCAGATCGAGTGGTTCGACTCGATGAACAAGGCGATCAGCATGTATGCGGACACCATCGATGCTCCGGTGGGGGAATTGCGCAACCATTTGACTTCGGAGACGCGTTTCGTCAAATGGGCCAAGGAGCGTTGCGATCTGACCAAGAAAGATCTGGGCATGCTCTACAAGGAATTGCGTGCCGTCCAGGACAAGATTACGGAAAAGGAACTGGCCATCAAGGCCAAGAACCGCGTGCTCAAACGTATCATCGCCAGCGTGGACGAGGGGCGCTTCCGGGCCAAACTTGCCAAGAGTGAACTCACCAAGGCCAATCTGCGGCTCGTGGTCAGCATTGCCAAGAAATACACCAACCGGGGGCTTCAGTTTCTCGACCTGATCCAGGAGGGCAACATCGGCCTGATGAAGGCTGTCGACAAATTTGAATACCGGCGGGGCTACAAATTCAGCACCTATGCCACCTGGTGGATCCGCCAGGCCATCACCCGCGCCATTGCCGACCAGGCCCGCACCATCAGGATTCCTGTCCATATGATCGAGACCATCAACAAGCTGATTCGCACCTCGCGGTATCTCGTTCAGGAGCAGGGGCGTGAGCCTTCACCCGAGGAAATCGCCGAAAAGATGGAGATCCCGCTGGAAAAGGTCCGCAAGGTGCTCAAGATTGCGCGTGAGCCGATTTCTCTGGAAACCCCCATCGGCGAAGAGGAAGACAGCCATCTGGGGGATTTTATCGAAGACAAGAAGTTTATGCTGCCCTCGGATGCGGCCGTGAATCTGAACCTGGCCGAACAGACTCGCAAGGTGTTGGCCACTTTGACACCGCGTGAAGAGAAGGTGCTGCGAATGCGCTTCGGTATCGGTGAGAAAGCCGACCACACCCTCGAAGAGGTCGGGCAGGATTTTGCCGTCACCCGGGAGCGTATCCGCCAAATCGAGGCCAAAGCGCTGCGCAAGCTGCGCCATCCGACGCGCAGCAAGAAACTGAAGCACTTTATCGAGAATTGAGGGCCGGTTCGGAGGGGGGCGTCGGTCAGAGGATGCGACCGAGACAGGACACAAAAAAAGCGTTGTTGGGCGACGGTCCTGCAACAATGGTGGTTCTTGACAAATAAGATATGGAAGGATAGGACAGGGCTCGCTTCGGACCGGGTTGCCGCCCTTCAGTATGAGGTTGCGGTTATTCCGGAGGGCGTGAAACGGAGGCCACAAACGAACGCCGCGGTGCGCCCCCGGCCCTTGCGGCCCGCTTATGGGGCCCATAGCTCAGTTGGTAGAGCCACCGGCTCATAACCGGTAGGTCCCTGGTTCGATCCCAGGTGGGCCCATATCCCTGCTTCCGTATCATTCCCCTCGGCGCGCACGACTGTCCGTCAGCGCAGTCGAAGATGGCCTGTGGGGGGAGAAACGTGGTTCTCGGCGAGGTAGGTTTGAATGTTGAATTTGGCGTCACCAGTGCGATCCGGGCGAAACGTCCGGTGCGCTGATCCAAGCCGGCGGCCTGACGAGGACCCCGGCCTCCAGCGTCCACCAGCGTGGTTCATTTCTGAACCACGCTTTTTTTATCCGGTGTTCCGAGGAAGGCCATGACGACCCGGATACAGAACATCATTGAGGTCCTGGAAGCCTTGGCGCCCGCACGCCTCGCGGAAGATTGGGACAATGTCGGACTGCAGGTGGGGCATCCTGCATGGCCCGTAAACAAAGTGCTCGTCGCCCTTGATCCGACATTGGCGGTCGTCGATGAGGCCATCCGTGAGGGTGCCGCGGCGGTCATCACCCATCATCCCCTGATTTTCCGCCCCTTGCGCTGCCTGGACCTCGCCACCGCCACGGGGCGAATCATCCAGCGGCTGGTTGACAAACGTGTGGCCGTCATCGCGGCCCATACCAACCTCGACAGCGTATCCGGTGGGATCAATGATGTCCTGGTCGATCTTCTGGCGCTGCAGAACGCCACTGTCCTGCAGCCGACCGTCGATGACGGCAACGTCGGGCTGGGCCGTGTGGGCGCCCTCGCGCAGCCGATGGCTTTTGAATCCCTGGTCCGCGATATCAGGACCCGCCTGGGGTTGGCACACATACGCTACGCCGGCCAGCCGCAGGGCCCCGTGCGGCAGGTGGCGGTATGCTCCGGCAGCGGCGCAAGCCTGATCGCCTCGTTCCTGGATTCGCCCGCCGATGTCTATGTCACTGGCGACGTCCGCTATCACGATGCGCGGGAAATCGAGGCCCATGGGCGCGGGGTGATCGATATCGGCCATTTCGAATCAGAACACATCATCGTCGGGCGCCTGGCTGCGTTGCTGGGTGACCGGCTTATAAAACAAGGACTTGACGTCATCGTCACGGCGGCGGCGTGCGAGCAAACTCCTTTTATGACCCTTTAGGGCGTTCAGGCCGCGGCGATCGACAGCCCCCCAACCAATGGTCGCGGGGCCGCGCTGCCGGGGCCGGCCATGCACGGCATGAAGCCCAAGCCCAATTGGCCGTCGGCCCGCACACCCGGCCGCGGCCCTGCAAAAGACACTGCCAACCAAAGAAGGAGCCGGCCGAAGGATCATGACAGCCATCACGCAAGCGCAATTTGAAATGTTGATCAGTCTCCAGAACATCGAATTCGACAAGATCGAGGTGCAGCGAACCCTCAACGCCGTGGCCGCCCGGGTGTCCGAGCTGGAAAACGAGCTGAACGCCTTTGCCGAAGACGTCGAAAAGGAAAAACAGGCCCTGCAGGCCACTAAAGCGCTTTACAACGATTATGAAGAGCAGATCCAGACCAACGACACCCTGATCACTAAGATTGAAGCCAAACGGCGTTCCGTGAAAACCGAACGCGAATACCAGTCGCTGATCAAGGAAGAAGAACAGCTGCGGACCCGCAAGACCCAAATTGAAGATGAAATGATCGCGTGCATGGACCAGATGGAAACCCTCGCGGAGACCATTGCGGCCAAAGAAAAGGAACTCGCTCAGATCAGGGAGCAGGTGGCGGCCGATATCCAGAGCGTTCAGGAGGAAGCCTCGACGAGCGAGTCCCGCCACGCCGAACTCTCCCGCGAGTGGGAGCAGATGGCCGCCGGTGTCGACGGCCGCTTGCTGGACAAATTCGTCAAGGTCAAAAAGCAGACACCCGACGGCCGCGCGCTGGCACCGGTCAAGAACGCGATCTGCATGGCCTGCCACATGAACATTCCGCCGCAAATGTACAACGAGTTGCAGCGCTTCGATAGTTTGAAATTATGTCCCTTCTGCTTTAGAATTCTATATTGGGATAATTCGTGACGCATCGCATGTCAGGCCCCCGTCAATATGCGGGGTTGCAAGACCGGCGATGTGCAGCGGTGTCAATCAACGGTAAACGAACGGTCAGAGCAGACCAGGCGATCGCTGGCACGTGTGTGCCGGAGGAAAGTCCGAACACCACAGGGCAGGGAGCTCCGTAACGCGGAGTCGCGGCAACGCGAAGGAAAGTGCAGCAGAGAGCAGACCGCCACACCCGGAAGGCCGATCGGCCGGCCGGGTGGGGTAAGGGTGAAACGGTGCGGTAAGAGCGCACCAGTTCCCCGGGCGACCGGGGAAGCTAGGTAAACCCCTCCCGGTGCAAGACCAAATAGAGGAGCGCTTGAGGGCGGCCCGTCCGAGCTCCCGGGTAGGTCGCAGGAGGCGTCGGGCAACCGCCGCCCACAGATGAATGATCGCCGTCCGGCTCCGGGCAACCGGGGTTGGAAACAGAATTCGGCTTACGGGCTGCTCTGGCCGTTTTCGCTTGGCCGGCCTGTCACGGCCGGCTTTCTCCCAACGCTATCGATCGGAAGAAGTATGCAAGCGGAACAGGCGGGTGCCATCTCCTACCAGGAGAAAGTGAGCATTTTCTCCCATGACTACCTCAAATGTTGTGTCTATATTTCCCAGGCGCGGGACCGGCGGCTGATCTTCACCAAAAAGCTCTATTCCAAGCTGATCGGCACCACGCAGCTCATGGAAGACTTTCTGGACTTCCATGGTGCCAAAAACAATACCGACTGGTTTTTCTACCGTGAACTCACGGCGGCCGTAAGGCATCTCAGTCTGGGGGCGTACTCCCAGAAGCATATCGCCAACCGCCTGGTCTTCTACGATCTTCCGGACGCCGACGCCTTTGCCGTTCAAGGTGAAAAAACCCTTGAGTTCCTGAATACCTGCCTGGTGAACCTGGCCCCGGCCATTATTGAAGAGGCCCGGCGGCTGGACATCCCGCAACCCGAGCGGGGTTTCGACCCGGCCAAGTTTCCCAGCATCGCTTCGGCCGAAATGCTGGCCTACGATATCGACGACGAAAACAAGGACCTGCAGAAACAGCACATCGTTAAAATCGCCAGTGAATTTTTAAGCATCGGTCAGAAGTTCGACCAACTGGGATTCTTTGAGCCGTATCCCCTGGAGAAAATCCTTACAATCGTACCCGACAAGGTCAACGAAGTCCAGGTGAGGCGGTTCGAGATGCTCGTGCACAACCTGCAGTCGGCCTTTGATTCCTACGTCATCCACGGCGGATACCGCTACGGCAACCGCAAACTCAAGCAGCTTCGCAGCCATTTTTCGGTGGTGTTTCATCTCCTGCAGCTAACCGGGAGGCTTCTGCATTTCTACGAGCGCCATCAGCACGCCACCAGTTTCAAGAACATCTACCGCCAAGTCCAGGAGCGTCTCTATGCGCTCATCGACCCGAAGGCGCTGTTGGATCGCACAATCAACTATGGGCTCTTCTACGCCTGCCATTTTTTGAATACCGGCAGGGCGCTGGCCAAGGATATTCTCAATGCCAATATCGAACGCGGGCGAATCACGGTGGGCATTCCCGTCAAATTGGGGTTTCACAGCCGTCCCAGTCTACTGGTTGCCAAGATCGTCCAGCACTACGGCGGACAGGTCGAGTTGTGCATCGGCGAGGACCGCTTCGATGCCAGCAGCGTGTTGGATATCCAGTGGGCCGGAGGAAAAATCAACAAGGAAAACATCACCGAAGTGACTTTCGAAGGTGACACCCGGGCCCTCAACGATATTGAAATTCTGGCTGGCGTCAACTACGGGGAGGATACCATGGGCAAAGGCGTGCCCTTGCCCAAAGAACTGCTCTACCTGCGCTGATGAAGGATTTTCGTTTTATGCGCTCCCTTGTGCTATCGCTTCCTCGCCTGCTGGCTGCGAATCCCGGACGGCGACCATGAACTGGGCCATTGTCGTGGCGGCCGGAAGCGGCCGGCGCATGGGCGACGGCGTGCCCAAACCCTATCGCCTCCTGGGAGGGGTGCCCATCCTGGGGCGCACCCTGGAGATATTCCGCCAGAGCGCATCCTTTGAAGAAATCGTTCTGGTGGTGGCGGCGGATGCCATGAACGCCTGCCGCCGCGAAGTGATTGCGCCCCTTGGTATGGAAGACCATGTCAGCGTGGTCGCTGGCGGCAGCGAGCGCCAGGAAAGTGTATGCGCCGGCCTTGAGGCTTGCCGCGGGCGGGATGACGACGTGGTTCTGATCCACGACGGGGTGCGCCCGCTGGTTACGGTCGATCTTCTCCGAACCTGTCTGGCGAAGGCTGCGGATCATGGCGCCTGTGTTCCGGCCATCCCGTCGGCCGATACCCTGAAACAGGCCAGGCCGAACGGCCGCATCATCAAGACGTTGCCGCGCGATGCGGTCTGGCAGGCCCAGACCCCGCAGGGTTTCAGGCTGGCCCTGATTCGGGCCGCCCACCGCAAGGCCCGTCAGGAAAGCTTCCGGGGGACCGACGACGCCCAACTGGTCGAGCGCCTGGGTAAGCCGGTGCATATTGTGCCAGGCAGCCGCACCAACATCAAAATCACCTGCCCGGAGGACCTGATCCTGGCCGAGGCCTTCTGGCAACAGCGCCGGACCTGAAACGCGGCAACGCCGAAAAGGCAACCATCAGGTGACGGGCGGTGCCGCCGGCAGGAAGGCCTCGATGGCCTGCATGGCATCTTCGGGGGTGGCCACCCATCGCAGGCAGCCTCTTTCGGCCTCGGCGGGGAAGGTGCGGGTCAGGTCAAAATCCAGCAGGACCACGGGACGGTCATGCTTGAGGGCCAGGGCCACCTCGGAAACGGTGCCGGCCCCCCCGCGGCAGGCGACGACGACGTCGCTTGAAAGGGCGTTGATGTAGTTGCGGCCGCTCCCCATGCCAGTCAGGATGGGGATCTGGATGAAGGGCGAAAGATGGCGACGGTCGGCGTCCGGCAGGACACCGACAGTGATACCGCCGCGCTCGCTGGCACCCCGTGCGGAGGCCTCCATGATGCCGGCGGAGCGGCCGCCGTTCAGCAACACCCAGCCCCGGGCGGCAATCAGTCGCCCCAAACGGTAGGCCTTGGCTTCCTGCGAGGCATCAGCGCTGCCGCCGCCCATGACACCGATGACAACCCGGGTCGGGGTCGTTGCCATTTTTGTTTTCTGACCTATATTCATAACGCTGTGCCTTGGGAATTGGTGTACTTTGGTATGGGGCCGGCCTCAACCAAACATCGTGCCTTGTGACCAGCAAATATCGGCTAACACATTGTGTTTGCCGATGCAAATCAGCAAACAACGGCAACCAATCAACACCCTGAAGACGAGACAAGGTGTCGAAGGAGGATTAACCGATATGGAAACGGCAGGTATGGAAGCGCAAGCCCACCCAAACCGACAGGACGGTGAAGCTTTTCTCCAGCAGCTGCGAGCAACCTTTGCGCAAATGCCAAACGACATTCCGCTTCTGCTCTTTACGGAGCGAAGCCAAGACGACGTTTTTGCCCAGGCCAACCGTCAGGTCATTCGCGCCTTTCGTGAGTTGACCGACCGCATCACGTTGCGGGAGTACGACCTGGACCACGAAAAAGCGCGCGAACTCAACGTCACGGTGTCGCCAACCCTAGTCATCGCACCGGACCAATACAATATCCGCTGGGTCGGGGCCCCCATGGGGGAAGAGGCCCGGACATTCCTGGAACTGATGCTTCTGGTGGGCTCGGGACAAAGCAATGCCAGCGATCAATCCCTCAAGGTTCTGGAGCGGATTGACGGCCCGCGCAACATCAAAGTGTTTATCAGTCCGTCGTGCCCTTATTGCCCGCAGGAGGCGGTCAATGCCGCCAAGGCGGCAGTGGCCCGTCCCGATCTGATCTCCTTGGAGCTGATTGATATCCAGTGCCGGCCCGACATCGCTCAGCAATATTCGGCGCACAGCGTGCCGGTGGCCTACGCCAACGAGACGCTTATCGGTCAGGGCGCCCAGGCCGAAGAAGTCTTTATGAGCTCACTGCAGAAGCTCGAACCGCAGACGATTTTTATCCCCGATGTGGACGCCGAGGTGGTGGAAACCGATCTGACGATCGTAGGGGGTGGGCCCGCCGGGCTGACCGCAGCGATCTACGCCGTGCGCAGCGGTCTCAAAACCGCTCTGGTGGAAGCCGACGCGCTGGGCGGCCAGGTGGCCCTGACGCCGATCGTCGAAAACTATCCCGGTTTCACTCAGGTGGGCGGCAAGACGCTCGTGGACATCATGGTCAACCACGCCCTTGAGTACGTCCAGATCTTCCAGGGTGAGAAGGTTGTCGACATCAAACCGGGCACACCGCACGAAGTCATCACCACGCGGCGTCGTTTCATGACCAAAACCATACTGCTGGCCACCGGCGCCAGCCACCGCCATCTGGGCGTACCGGGCGAGTCGCGGCTCAACGGGCGCGGCGTGAGCTACTGTGCCACCTGCGACGGGCCGTTGTTCAAAGGTAAGAAAGTCGTCATGGTCGGTGGCGGCAACTCCGCCGTTACCGAGGCCCTGCATCTATACCACATGGGGGTGGACGTGACCCTGGTCCATCGGCGCGACCAGTTGCGCGCTCAGGAGCACCTGGGCAAGAATCTCAGGGAAACCGGCATCCCCGTGCTCTGGAACACAGAGGTCAAAGACATTCTGGGCGATGAACGGGTGAACGCGGTCGAGTTGATCAACAACCAGACGAATGAGCTCTCCACCCTGGCCGTGGATGGGGTCTTTCTGGCCATCGGCTATGAGCCGGCGGTTGAACTGGCCCAGAAGGTCGGTATCGAGCTCAACGAGGACGGCTATATCGCCCGGGATGCCAAGCACCGTACCAATATCCCCGGCATCTACGTCGCCGGTGACGTCGAGGGCGGCTACAAACAGATTGTCACTGCCACCGGAATGGGATCCGAGGCCGCCATGACGATCTTCGAAGATCTTATCAATCCCTACTGGCAGCAGGATGCCTGACCGCAGGCATCGAACGTGAGTCCATGCGCCCGCCCGGATGACCGCTCCGCGGCGGGCGATTTTGAGCATGGCGCTTGGCCCGCGGCCCGAGACCTCATGATCCGGTCTCGATGACCCTCCACACTCATCCCTGCGACCGTTGACGAGAGGAGCGCCTGGAATGGTGCGTTGGACAGGGCCTGTGTTGTTCGGTGTGCTGGTGATTGTCGCCATCGCGACGGCGGCCCGGCCCGCGTTATCCAGCGGCCCCTCGGCGTCGCACAAATCGATCGTATTCCCCAAGTCCCTCGACAGCTACGGTGATCACCCCGAAGATGGTCTGCCGGCGATCATTGCCAACCGCGTCCGTCAGGAACCCTTTAATCTGGTGGCCACCATCATTTTTATGGCCGCCATCCTGCACACTTTTCTGACCAGCCGTTTCATGGCCATTTCCCATCGCTGGAGCCAGCGGCATCGGGAGCGGATCGCCATGGGCGCCGCCGAGCGCTACGGCGTGCATATCGGCGCGGAGATTTTTCATTTCCTGGGCGAGATCGAAGTGGTCTTCGGCCTATGGGCCGCCGTCCTGACCTGGACCATCTTCCTGTTTTACGACTGGGACACGCTGCACTTCTACATCACCCAGCGGGTGAACTTTACGGAACCGATGTTCGTGGTGGTGATTATGACCCTGGCTGCCACGCGCCCCATCCTCAAACTGGCCGAAGCCGCCCTGGCGGAGGTGGCGCGGACGCTGGGCGGCACCCTCAAGGCCTGGTGGCTGACCCTTTTGACGTTGGGACCCATGCTGGGTTCGCTGATCACGGAGCCTGCGGCCATGACGATCTGCGCATTGCTCCTGGCCCGCAAGTTCTACGATCTGGCACCTACGCGCCCGTTCAAATATGCCACCATGGGTCTGCTCTTCGTCAACGTCTCGGTGGGGGGCACCCTGTCGCATTTCGCCGCGCCACCCGTGCTGATGGTGGCCGGGCCGTGGAAGTGGGACATGAGCTATATGGTGGCGCATTTCGGCTGGAAAGCCGCCCTGGCGATTGTGCTTTCCAATGGCCTCTACTTTTTTATCTTCCGTCGCGAACTGGCCGCGCTCGAGAAGAACTTTACGCTGACGAGTCTCAAGGACGACATCCAGCGCACCTACATTCATCGCAGCGAATTCGAACCGGAATTTGAGCGCACCGGGGTTGAGCTCGGCGAAGAACTGGGGTTTCGCTGGGCGGTGGAAAGCCGCTATGCCGCCCTGAAGAAAGCCATTGAGAAGCGGCTTTGGGACAAATACAAAGACGATATCCGCAACAGCCCCATCGACTTGAAGCTAGCGCGCGAAGCTTTCGATACCCGTTTCGAGGAGATCAAGCGCCAGAACCTGCGCCGGACTTTTCCGGGTCTGCTGCCCGAAGACCAGAGGCCGCGCTACCGGGATCCGGAATGGGACAACCGCGACGATCCGGTGCCGGGCTGGGTCATCGGCATGCATGTCGTCTTCATGGGCTGGACCATCGTCAATGCCCACGACCCGGCCATATTCGTTCCCGGTGTGCTCTTCTTCCTGGGTTTCTCTCAGGTGACCGCGCCCTACCAGAACCGGATCGATCTCAAGCCGCCGCTGCTGGTCGGGTTCTTCCTGGGAGGGCTGGTGATCCACGGCGGGGTGCAGGGGTGGTGGATCGCACCGGTGCTGGGAGCCCTGGCAGACATTCCCCTGATGCTGATCGCCACCGTGCTGACGGCTTTCAACGACAATGCCGCCATCACCTATTTGAGCACCCTGGTGCCGGACCTGACCCCCGATCTCAAATATGCGGTAGTGGCCGGAGCGGTGGCCGGGGGCGGGTTGACCATCATCGCCAACGCGCCCAATCCGGCCGGGCAGAGCATCCTCAAGAAGTACTTCCGCAACGGCATTTCGCCCCTTTATCTTCTCGCCGCGGCGACGGTTCCCACCCTCATCGTTCTAGCCTGCTTTATCGTCTTTCGATGATTCCTTCTCAACTTTCCGCTCAAGGCGTTGCCACCGGGGCAGCGCGCGCCTCACCGAAATCTAACCGTCGCCGAACACGCGGGTAACCTGCATCGTTCAGACAGCGGGCATGCTTCACACGATCGACCAGCGCCCGGACTGGGACCCCGAAGCCGGAAAGCGGCCTGATTTGGGGACCGCCCCCTGCATCCATCCCACCGCCACCGTGGTCGACAGCAAAGTTGGCGAGTGGACCGAGATCGGGGCCTATACGACGTTTCAGGAATCGATCCTGGACGACTACAGCTACGTGGCGGGGAGGCATACGCAGATCTGGTGCGCCTCGATCGGCAAGTTCACCTCCATCGCTGCGGGGGTTCGCATCAACCCGCCCAATCATCCCATGGACCGGGTCACCCAGCACCATTGCACCTATCGCCGTCGGCAGTACGGCTTTGACGCCAGAGACGACCAGACCGTATTCGAATGGCGCCGCCGCCAGCGCGTGATGATCGGCCACGATGTCTGGATCGGCCACGGGGCCGTGATCCTGCCGGGGGTGCAGGTCGGTTCGGGCGCCGTCGTGGGAGCCGGTGCCGTGGTCAGTCGTTCCGTGGCGCCCTACGACGTGGTCGTCGGCGTACCGGCGCGGCGGCTGCGCCGTCGCTTCACCGATGCGATAGCGGCGGCCCTCCTGGATATCGCCTGGTGGGACTGGGATCGGGAGACCCTTCGCCGGCGTTTTGGGGAATTGATGGATGTCGAGCGTTTCGTGGCCCGCCATGCCCGTGTCGTCAACTGATTGCCGGCAAGCCCGGCCGGGGGATGCCCCCGCGTTGGATCCGGCCTGGCTTCAGCGTTTGCACGCCACCGCCGTCAAGGCCGCCCGTGCGGCCGGACGGATCCAGAAGCGCCACTTCGGCGGCGAGCTGCAAATCGATGCCGCCAAGCGGCACGACCTCAAACTGGCCGTCGACCGCTACTGCCAGCAGGCCATGGTTGCGGTGATCCAGAAGGATTTCCCGGATCACGGCATCGTGTCCGAGGAAAAAGCCTGCCTTCGCCCCGAGGCCGCCTTTCGCTGGTACCTTGATCCGCTTGACGGCACGCTGAACTACGCTTTGGGACTGCCCCATTTCTGCGCCTGTGCGGCCTGCTACTTTCATCCGCCCGGTCAAGACGGCATCGACACCAGCCCATGGGAATATCCCTTGACGGGCGTCGTCTATGCGCCCGTGCTGGATCAACGCTTCGAAGCGCTGGCGGGCGGGTCGGGACTTTGCAACGGGCGGCCGATCGCACCCGGCCAGGAACGGGAACTCCAGGAGGCGGTCGTCGGGTTCAGTTTCGGCAGCGATCCCGAGACCATGCGCCGCATGCATGCCATCAGCGGCGAACTGGCGGCGCGAACCCGTAAAATGCGACTGTTCGGCGCCACCGGTCTCGACCTGGCCTATGTGGCCAGCGGCCGTCTGTCCGGATTGGTCCAGGGTTGCGTGCGCGCTTGGGATTTCGCCGCGGCGCGGGTCATCCTCGCCGCGGCCGGGGGCTATTTCCGGGCGCAACCCAGCGGCCCCGGCCAATGGCAGATCGTGGCGGCCGCACCGGGCATCGGACCTGAATTACAGGCCGTGGTCGACCGTCAGGACATCAACGCCCGGCGCTAGACATCGCTGTTGCGGGCGTCCCGACACCGAGCGCCAGGCCCTGTTCCGCCCGGTAGACACAGCGCCCGTTCACCCAGGTCTGCACGACCTTCTTCCATCGCGGGCGCGTGTCGATCACGATCATATCCGCCCTGGCGCCTGGCCGCAGGCATCCGGCCGCAAACCCGTCTTGCAGAAAGGCGCCGGGTCCCGCGGTGACCAGGCGCAGGGCCTGCGGCAGCCCGACCGTTAGCCGGGCGTCGGCCAGAAACGGCGTCTGTAGCAAGCATTCGGGATAGTAGTCGCTGATCAGACCCTGGCAAAGACCTTGCGACACCGTGTCGGCGGCCTTGAGATGGCCGTTGGTCGATGTCCCCCGAACCAGGTTGGGGGCGCCCATGAAGATATGCAATCCGGCATCACGGGCGGCTTGGGCGGCATGCATGCTGATGGGAAATTCGCTCCCGCCGACGTTCAGGCGCTGGATCAGCGCAATCTTTTCCGGGGTATCGTCGTCATGGCTCAAAATGGGAATTCCGGCCGCATGGGCGCTGGCGGCCAGCTTTCGGGCCTGCTCCCAGGCGCGGGGACGGTTGTCTTTCTTGCGGTCGACCATGGCGAGGACCTCGTCGGCCGGCACCTCATAGCTGCGTCGGTAAAAGTCGATATAGGACTGCAGGGTTTTAAACTGTCCTTGGCCCGGGGTGTGGTCCATAAACGATAGCAAGTCCACCTGTCCGGTATCGATCAGTCGTTCAATGATGCCGGCGCTGCGCGCGGAGCCGATTTCAAAACGGGCATGGACCCGGTGCTTGATGCTGCCGCGCGACTCGCGGTCGAAGGCTCTGATCAGGGCGACCAGCGTTTCGGCTTCCTCCGGCGCCCGCAGCCCCAGTTCGTTGTCTGCGAAACTGAGGGCATGGCAGAAGGTGGTGATCCCGCAGGTCGCCAGGCGCTGATCCAGCGCCTGGAGGGCGAATTCGGCATTGAATAACGCCCTGGGGCGCATTTCGATGCATTTTTCAATGGCGTCGCAGTGCAGATCGATCAACCCGGGAACGATCAGATGGCCGCGGACGTCGATCGCATGGGCGGCTTGCCGGGGCTCGGCCGACGGGGTGACCGTGATTATACCGTCCGCATCGAACCTAACCGCCGCCTCGGGCATCAGATCACGGCCGTCGAACAGCGGGCCGCCATAGAGGCAGACATCGGATTTCATGGGTGCCGGTCCTGTGCATCGGTTTCCCCTCGCGGGCATGACCGCAGGGTTTGCGCTAGCCGCGCGGTGTGGGGCCGTCCGCGGAGGCCCAAACGGCTCCGGAACCTGGGCGCCAGGCGGGGAACGACGGAGGTGATGGTCAAGGGGGCGGACATGGATGCCTCCTGTAATTGTACATCACGGACATCAGGCGGCCGCCAGCGCGATGGCCCGGCTCGTCGTGGCCTCGCGGTCGGCCGGGTCGTGAAAGATGGAAAGGGTGGCGGCACCCCGGCGGCGGGCCGCCGCGATCAGGTCAAGGACGGTCTGCCGGTTGGCCGGGTCGAGCGAGGCCGTCGGTTCGTCGAGCAGCATGAGGGGAAAAAAGGCGGCAAACCCGTGGGCAATATTGACGCGCTGTTGCTCACCGCCGGAGAAGGTCGTGGGCGAAAGCGGCCACAGGCGCGGCGGGATGCGCAACTGCTCGAGCAGGACCCTGGCGCGTTGTCGCGCCTCGGCCGGTGCCGTACCGCGCTGGAGCAGCGGCTCCATGACAATGTCCAGGGTCGGCACCCGTGGGATCACCCGCAGAAACTGGCTGACATAACCGACGCTCCAGCGGCGCACATCCAGGATCAGGTGAGCGGGGGCGTCGGCCAGATCGACGACCGTGCCGCGATGGCGTAGGTGAATTCTCCCGCCGCCGATCCGGTAGTTGCCGTAAATCAGCCTTAAAAGGGTGCTTTTGCCAACGCCCGAGGGGCCGCACACGGCCGCGCTTTCACCGGGAAACAGCTCGAGCGCGAGACCGTCGAAAACGGGAATTTGGGTGCCGCCCTGGGTGTGCAGCCGGAAGTGCTTGGTGAGCCTGTCAATTTTCAGAATCGGTTCCATAGGGTCATCGTCTCAATTGCGCAGGATCGAAGAAACCAGCAATTGCGTGTAAGGGTGCTGCGGATCGTCCAGCACCTGATCGGTCAGCCCCATTTCGATGACCTCGCCGCGTTGCATCACCATCATGCGATGGGCCAACAGCCGGGCCACGCCGAGATCATGGGTCACGAACACCAGCGACAGCGCCAGTTCACTCACCAGACGCCGCAGGATGTCCAATAGGCGGGCCTGGACCGAGACGTCCAGCCCGCTAGTGGGCTCGTCCATGAACACGAGGCGCGGACGGGTCACCAGGCTCCGGGCGATCTGCAGCCGCTGCTGCATGCCGCCGGAAAAGGTCGAGGGCAGATCGTCCAGGCGGTCGACGTCGATTTCCACCCGTTCGAGCCACGTGCCGGCGGCTTCACGGATGCGGCCGTAATGCCGCCAGCCGTTGGCCATCAGACGTTCGCCGATATTGCCCCCGGCGCTGATGCGCAGACGAAGGCCGTCGCGCGGATTCTGGTGGACGATGCCCAACTCCGCACGCAGGATCTGACGGCGCTGAACCTCGCTGCAGGCACACAGATCCACCGGACCGTCAGTGCTGTCGAAGACGACCTGGCCGCTGCTGGGCGCCAGGAGGCCGGCTGCGCAGGCCAGCAGGGTGCTTTTGCCCGATCCGGATTCGCCCACCACGGCCAGGACTTCTCCGGCCTGCAGGTTGAAGTCGATCCGGCGGCAGCCCACATAGCGGCCATAGTATTTGCAGAGATCTCGCACCTGCAACAGGGAAGGGGTCGGGTCGCTCATGGTTACGGTCTCCCGGAAACCGCCGCCGGGGGGGCGGCCGCCCGGCGCCTCTGGCAGTAATCGGTGTCGGAGCAGATGAACATTCGTTTACCGCGGTCGTCCAGGATGACCTCGTCCAGAAAACTTTCGCTGGAGCCGCAGAGCTGACAGGCCTGATCCCAGCCCTCGACCTCGAAGGGGTGATCTTCGAAATCCAGAGAGCGCACATGGGTATAGGGGGGCACGGCATAGATCCGCTTCTCGCGCCCGGCGCCGAAAAGCTGCAGGGCCGGCAAGTCGTTCATCTTGGGGTTGTCGAACTTGGGGATCGGCGAGGGGCTCATCATGTAGCGCCGATGGACCTGAACCGGATAGTCGAAACCCGTGGCAATGCGCCCATGGCGGGCGATGTCTTCATAGAGCTTGACATACATGAGGCCGTATTCTCCCAATGCATGCATCTTGCGGGTTTCGCGGCGGCGGGGCTCGATGAACTGCAGCGGTTCGGGGATCGGCACCTGGTAGACGATGATCTGGTCTTCACGCAGCTTGGTTTCCGGAATGCGATGGCGTGTCTGGATCAGGGAGGCGTCTTGCGTGCGGGTGGTGGTGCGGACATTCGCCGTGCGTTCGAAGAAGCGCCGGATGCTGACGGCGTTGGTGGTGTCGTCGGCTCCCTGGTCGATCACCTTGAGGACGTCCTGCGGGCCGATCAGCGCGGCCGTGACCTGGATGCCGCCGGTCCCCCAGCCATAGGGCAGCGGCATCTCACGGCTGCCAAAGGGAACCTGGTGGCCCGGCAGGGCCACGGCCTTAAGAATGGCGCGGCGCACCATACGCTTGGTTTGTTCGTCCAGATAGGCGTAGTTGTAATGCGCTGGTGTCGCGGACGTAGGTTTGAATGCGGTTGTCAAAGAAGTCAATCGCCTGACCTCGCTTCGGGGTTTGGATCGTCTTGATTGGTGGTTTTGGCGGCATACTCGGCCTGTAATCGGCGCAGCAGCACCCTTTCGGACTGAAAATCGACATAGTGGGGGAGCTTGAGGTGCTGCAGAAAGCCGGAGGCCTCCACGTTGTCGCTGTGGTAGAGGACGAATTCGTCCTGCTGCGACGGGTGGGAGGGAATTTCACCGGTCTCGCGCCAGCGCAGGGCCCGATCCATCATGGCCATGGCCATGGCCTTGCGTTCGCAGTGGCCAAAGGTCAGCCCATAGCCCTGGAGAAAGCCGGGCGGCGTTTCAGCCGAACCGTTGAAGCGATTGAGCATGACGCATTCGGTCACCGTGATTTCACCGATGGCGATCTCGAAATCCAGTTCGGCCGGTTCGATCACCACCGTGACCTCGCCCAGACGGATTTCACCCAGGAAGGGATGGTGCGCGGCGCCGAAACCCCGCTGCAGGGAATAGGCCAGGGCGAGCAGAAATCCCTCGTCGCCGCGGACCAGGTTCTGAAGACGCACGTCCCTGGAGGCGGGCAAATGCAACGGCTCGCGCGTGAGATCACCCACAGGCGCCTCTTGCGCGTGGGTGGGCTCGGCCGCGATCATGCCGTCCGTGGAAAGGATCTCGGCGATGCGCGGCATCGATCCCGGTGCGCCGGCATCCGCATCGGCGATGGCGGCCCGGGGTGGTTTGCCGTCCGCTGCCTGCAGGCTGAAATCGATCAGTCGATGGGTATAGTCGTAGGTCGGCCCAAGCACCTGCCCTCCGGGAAGGTCTTTGAACGTGGCCGATATGCGGCGCCGGATGATCATCGTGTCGGTGTCGATGGGCCGTGTGTTGCCGAAGCGGGGCAGGGTCGTACGGAAGGCGCGCAACAGAAATATGGCTTCGACCAGATCCCCTTGGGCCTGTTTGACGGCCAGGGCGGCCAGTTCACGATCGTACAGCGCGCCTTCGGTCATGACACGGTCGACACCCAGGCCCAGCTGTTGCTCGATCTGGGCGACCCCGATGTCGGGCTCGCCCGGGTCGCCCCGGCGTGTTTCGGCCAGCAGCCGGTGGGCGTTGTCAATGGCCTGCTCGCCTCCTTTGACGGCAACGTACATGGCTCACCCGTTGACAATGGTCGTGCGGGGCAGACCTGCCAGAAGGTCCCCGCAGACCAATAGGATGTCCAGGCCCAAGGGGTGGGACCGGCAAATCCGCTGACGCACCGGCCAGAAGTCTTCCGGCAGTCCCCTGACCTGAAGGGTTTGTAATCCGTCGATGCCCGGACCGCTCAAGCGCAGGCCCTTGCCCGCCTGGAGGGTATCGACTTCCACGAACAGCGTGGCCGCTGCCTCCGGCGCTTCATCCGTACCCGGAAAAAAACGGTCCAGGTCCAACCCGGCGTCGGGGGCCGCGATGAGGCCGAAGGCGGCCTGCCCGGGGTCGGCGCTGAACGGACAGCCGCAATGGAACCGCAGCCAGGCGAGCGCCGGAGACGCCGCGGGCAGATCCGTCCAGACCATGGTCTCGTTGTCCATAAGGGTCAGGCCGACGGCCGCCGCCGCCGGGGAGAGTCCGGCCGGCGCGGTCACGCGATCGGCGGGCACCGTCAGAATGCGCCCTGGATGGGCCATGGCTTCAAGGACCCGTCGAAAGACCCGCTGGGCATCAATTGTCGGTTCGTTGAAACCGGGTAGAACATTCTCGGCCGCCGTGACGATCATGATCGTTACTCCCCACGCGCCATCGTGAAAAATTCGACTTTGGTGGCTGCGGTTTTTTGCGCCTGGGATTGTCGTTGCGAACGCAGTTTCGAGACCAGAGGGGCGATCACCGATGCCATGAGATCCGCCCCCCGCGAGGGGTCCTGAAGCAGGGCGTCGACGAGGGCGGCCAGTTCGGCATGGCGCGGGTTACGTCCGAGGATGTAAGCCGTTCCGCTGGGCCCTCCGTCCAACTGCAGCGAGCAGCGGGTCAAGGTGGCCTCCCCCATATTGAAGGGGCGCCCGACACCGCCTGCCCGGGCCCGGACCATGACCATGCCGGTTTCGGGGCGGCGGATGAATCGGTAGGAGGGCAGGGGGGCGATCTGGCGGCAGGCCGCCTCCAGGTCCCGGCAGTCGGCCCGGGCCAGAACCTGAATCCATTCCTTGCGCGTCATCGGTGTGTTGCTTGCAATCGTCATGCGTCGGTCCGCCTTTCGGTCTGTCGCCGCAGTTTTTTATCGGTGTGTGTTCTACGGACACCAATCTGCCGCCGTCGGCCTAGACGCCGGTTAGCGGCCGGTTAGAATTCGATAAGATCCCTATCCGCGGGCCCGTTTCAATCATGACACCGGCATGATCGCTGGGGTAGACCCCGTCGGCGCCGGGGGTGTCCAGTACGACTGAAGCCTGCCGAATGGGCGGCACCCGGGCACCATTGCGCGTCAGCACCAGAACGCGGTCGATCCGCCGGCCACCGGAACCGCCGAGCGGATGGGTGTTGCCGGGCGGCCGCCCACCGGCGGCCGTGTAGGCGTCCGCGATGCGCCAGTCGGTGCGATGCTCGAGGACACGCATGGCGGCATCCTCGGGCGCGGCATTGAAATCGCCGCAGAGCCAGACGAGATCCGGGCTGCCGTTGCGATGCAGGTGGGCCAGCAGGGTGTCCAACTGCTCGGCGCGGATGGCGTCAGCCTCGCGCAGATGGGTCAGGTGCAGGTTCACCAACCGCCAGCGGCAGCCTTGGACCGTGATGTCGATCCACTGGGCGAGGCGCTCGGGATCCCGCGGATGGGACGGCAGCGCGATGCGGCCCTGTCGCGCGATGATACCGCGTGCGAGCATGGCCAGACCCGAGTGGCACGGCCACGAACGGCCTTCGATGCAGCGCCGCTTGTAGCGGGCCGGCGCCCAGGCCCATGCAAACCCCAGGCGGCGGGCCAGAGAACCCGCCGTGTTCAGACGGCCATCCGCCGTGCAGAGCGATTCCTGCAGGCAGACCACGTCCGGTGCGATCCGGGCCAAGCCGGCGGCGATAAGCCTCAGCCGGCGGCGATAGGCGCCATCGCCTTTCCAGGTATTGAGCGTCACCAGGCGCATAAGGCAGGCTTGGGTGCGGCGGCTTCCGATAAGCGGTCCGCCAGGGATCAGATGAACGCTTTGCGCACGGCTGAGGAAATCAAGTCGATGACGGAGACCACGACGACGATGATGATCAGAATCGCGGCAGTCGCCATGTATTCAAAATTGCGCATGGCGTCCCACAGCAGAAGTCCGATGCCGCCGGCGCCGACGATTCCCAGAACGGTGGCCGAGCGCACGTTGGATTCGAAGCGGTAGAGCGAATACGACAGCCAGAGCGGCATGACCTGGGGGATGACACCGAAAGCGATTTCTTCCAGGCTGTGGGCTCCGGTGGCGCGGATGCCCTCCACCGGCCGCGGGTCGATGGCTTCGACCGCTTCGGAGAAGAGTTTGGCCAGGGTTCCCATGGTGTGAACGAAAAGGGCCAGCACGCCGGCGAACGGCCCCAGGCCCACGGCGGTGACGAAAAGCAGGGCGAAGACCATTTCGTTGACCGCGCGGAAGACGTCCATCAGGCGCCGGGTGGGCTGGCGGATCCAGGCCGGGGCGATATTGCGAGCCGACATCAGACCGAAGGGAACGGCCCCCAGCACGGCCAGCAGGGTGCCCCAGATGGCGATCTGAATGGTGACGATCATCTCGTTGCGGTACTCGCGCCAGTTGGCAAAATCCGGCGGCGCGAAGCCCTGCGCGAAGAGGGCCATGTTCTGCTGGTTTTCCCGGACGAAGAATGCTCCGGGGTTCATCTGGGAACCGCGCCAGGCCCACACCAGCAAAAAGAGCGCCACGGCCCAGGCCAGCATCAGGATCCAGCGTTTCCAGCGGGGCGTCCGGGGCAGGGCGAGTGCTTCCCGGCCGGTTCGTGCGGTCCGGTCGAGGGGCCACTCGCCGGGGCGGTCCAGCAAACCGGAAAAAAGAAAAACCATCCCGGTGAGGACGAGCAGAAGGCTGATCGCCCCCGGATGGGTCACCAGCAGGGTGATCAGATTGCCGGGCGCGGCGTTCGGGTCGACGGCGTATGCGGACATCGGGGCCGGCAGCCACCACAGCAGAAGGCCGCCGGCCGTAAGCCCGCCGCCGAATAGCGCCCGGGGCCAGCGTTCGTAGGTCATGCGGTCAATAATATCGGGTTCTCGGGCAATGGGCACCATGGGCACTCCAGAACGCCGCCGGCCGACGGCCGGCGGCGGGTCTGATCGGTTTGCTTCGGCAGACGCCGCCTGAGAAAACCCGCTCGAGCGATGGTGCGCCTGCCAGGGATCTAATAACGGTTCATCATGTCGCTGAACCGGCGTACTTCGGCGATTTTGGCATCGATGGCCTTGAGCTTTTCCTGCTTGGCGGCCGTGCTGATATTTTCATCGTGGGCGATTTTCATTTTTTCTTTGGCATACTTGATTTCGCGGATGGGAATCAGCTGCTTGTTGGAGGAGTCCCAGTAGGGGGCCAGGTCGAGGCCGGCCAGGACCTTGAGTTCATGCGCCTTGTTGTCGCCGCTGCGCCCGTAGGCCAGCACGAAACCCTTGATTCTGGATTTCAGTTCACGGTCCAGATCCTTGCGCCAGACCAGGGGATCGGAAGGAATCAGAGGCGATTTCCACAGGATTTTAATGTTCTGGGCCAGTGCCGGGTTCTGTTTTTTGAACTTCTTTATCCGTTCGGTGTTGTTGGTGGCGAAGTCCACCTGCTTCATGGCCACGGCCATCAGGTTGGCGGAGTGGTTGGCGTTGCGAACCGTTTTGAAATGTTGTTTGGGGTCGATGCCGTATTCGACTGTCCAGAGGTAGTAGCTGGGAATCAGGTAACCCGAGGTGGAGTTGACGTCGCCGTTACCGAAATTGAGCTGCTTGCCGCGTTTGATGACGTCGTCGATGCTTTCCAGACCCGTATCCTTGTGGGTGATGATCAATGACCAGTACCCGGGGTTGCCGTCCACATCCACCTGCTGGGCGAAGACTTCGCCGTTGGCCCGGTCGACGGCTTCGATGGCCGATTTGTTGCCGAACCAGGCCACATGGACCTTTTTGAAACGCATCCCCTCGATCACGCCGGCATAATCGGAGGCGAAGAAGGGTTTCACCGGCATACCCAGCGCCGCGGACATGTCCTGGAGAAAGGGCATCCAGTTTTTCTTCAGTTCACTGGTCGACTCGGTGGATATAATTCCGAAACTCAACTCCGGGGGGGTGAGCACGTCTTCGGCCGCCACCGCGGGAGCAATTAACACGAGGGTTGCCACGAGCAGGGCCATCATCGTTTGGATACGTTTTAACATCGGCTTTTCCTCCGTTTGCAGTTGGGTTCTCACCGCCCGCCCTTGGCGAGGGGGCGGCCGTGGGCCTGATATTCAATCGGTTCTATTCGTTAACGGCCAGCGAGCGAATGGATGGGCGTTGACGCCCACTGGTCGGCGACGCGGTGGCCTTTCCCCTTGGGTCGATGGCGGCGATTTCGTCAAAAGCGCTGCCGTAGATCTCCTTCAGCTTGGTCTGGCTGCAGCTGGCCGCGGCGCCGTCGTAATGGACGCGGCCGTCTTTCAGGGCCACCACCCGGGTACAGTAGGCCAAGGCGAAATCCACCTGGTGAAGGCTTACCAGGACAGTCACACCGTCTTCCTGGTTGATCTGGGAGAGATTCTGCATCACGAGATGGGAGGCATGGGGATCCAAGGAGGCGATCGGTTCGTCGGCCAGGATGACTTCGGCCTTCTGAACCAGGGCCCGGGCGATGGCGGCCCTTTGCTGCTGGCCTCCCGAGAGGTTTCCGGCCCGTTTGAGGGCATGCTCGGCAATGCCCACCCGCTCCAAAGCCTGGAGCGCCTCCCGGCGCTCCTCGGCCGTAAACCAGCGCGGCAGGCTGCGCCACAGCGGCATTCGGCCCAGTCGTCCGGCAAGGACATTGGTCAGGACCGAAAGGCGTTCCACCAGGTTGAACTGCTGGAAGATAAAGCCGACCTGGGCGCGGATGCCCCTGACGCCCGGGCAGAGGCCGCCGTCTTTCTGAATGTCCCGACCCATGACCGTTACGCAGCTCAGGGCGCGGCGATCGCCGACGACCAGTCCGGAGAGGTGGCGCAGCAAAGTCGACTTGCCCGATCCGGATGGGCCCAGCAGAGCCACCATCTGACCGCTATCGATCGTGAGGTTGATGTCGTCCAGGGCTCGCGTGGGGCCGAAGCTTTTGGTCAGATGACGAATTTCTAAAACGTGCCCCATGGTGTCTCCGGTTGTGGTGCCTGATTTGGGTTCTCGGAAAGGTGGCCTCGAGGCCGAACGTCGGCCGTAGACGCCCCGAAACTGGGCCGAGTGTGTTGGCGCGGAATTAGTGAACGATGTTTTTTAGATTAATTCGAAGGGCGCCGACCGTGACGCGGGGCTAACACGAATCTTATCCCATGCTTGCAAAGGGCTGTTTTGGGAAGAACGGCTATTACGAAAACATCACCGGAGGAGAAGAAAATGACCCCGACCGTTCCCGCCCGCATTTGCCGCCCTGCGTCCGAACCGCAATTCCACGTCGTCAATGCGCGTCTGGTAACACCTGAAGCGGTTATCGCCAACGGCAGTCTCCAGGTGGATCGGGGAAGGATCGCCGCCGTCCAGGCCGGACCGCTGGAGGGCGACGGCCCGCGTATCGATGCCGCCGGCGCCCTGCTGATCCCCGGCCTGGTGGACCTTCACAGCGATGCCAACGAAAAGGCGATTCAACCCCGACCGCGGGCCCGGTTCCCGGTGCCGCTGGCGTTGCAGGAACTCGACAAGATAATGGCGGCCTGCGGGGTGACGACGATTTACCATTGCGTGGCCTTTTCCAACGGTCAGAAGGGGCTGCGGGCGACCCGCGAGGCCCGTGAGCTGATTCGTTCGATTCGGCGGTGCCGGGAGCATCTCCTGTGCACGACCCGCATTCATCTGCGGTACGACATCACCCTGGTGGACGCGGTACCGCTGATCGGTCGCCTGGTGGACGAGGGTGTCGTCGACCTGCTCTCCTTCATGGATCACACACCCGGGCAGGGTCAGTTCGCCAGCTACGCGGCCTTTCGGGACTACCTCGGGCGCCACCATCAATACACCGACGCGGAAGTGCGGGCCGTGGTCCGCAAGCGGTTGGCCGATCGCGAGGCGGTCAATGACAACGATCTGCACGACCTGGCCCGTCGCGCCCGGAAACGGGATATTCCTCTGGCATCGCACGATGATGATACGGCTGAAAAAGTGCGCCAGCTCGCGGGCATGGGGGTTACGATTTCGGAATTCCCGGTGACCCTGGAAGCCGCCCAGGCGGCCAGAGCCGCCGGCATGCACGTGGCCATGGGGGCGCCCAATCTCCTCATGGGAAAATCCACCAACGGTAACCTGACGGCGCAGGATGCCCTGGGCGAGGGCCTGCTGGATATCGTCTGCAGCGATTATGCGCCCATGACCCTGCTGCACGCCGCGCTCAGTCTGGCCCGGACCAAAACAATGGGTCTTCCCGAGGCCATCGCCCGGTTCAGCCTGAAGCCGGCCGAAGCGGCCGGTATCGACGCTGATACCGGGTCGCTCGACACGGGCAAACGGGCCGACATGGTGCTCGTCGACGTGACGACAGCGGTGCCGCGGGTGGTCCGAACATTTGTGGCGGGGTGCCAGGTGTACGGCGCTGATTATTAAGATAGGGCCGCTGACCGGCCGCCCATCGTCCGGGCATTGCGGGCACGCTTCAACCCCAAGTCGGCCGATCGATCCTGCGGGCCGCCGGCGGCAACCGGCGGCCGATTTCCTTCCGCATATTCTCTGGCTTCACGAACGTGTGGGCATTCGCCCCGGTGTTGACTTTTGGCGGTTCGATCTGAATTTAATAGCTGCGTGAAACGAACCGATGAAAAAAAAGTGCGAGGCCGTCCATTATGACCGATACACCCGCTCCGCAAAATACAGCCCCCGTGCAGGGACGCGTCGTGGCCGTTTCGGTCAGCGACCGCAAGGGCGTAAAAAAAACCAACATCGAGCGTGGCCTCCTGGTTAAAAATTTCGGCCTCGAAGGCGACGCGCATGGTGGTGATTGGCACCGCCAGATCAGCTTGCTGGCCCGGGAGAGCATCGACAAGATCCGCGCCAAGGGACTCGATGTCGTTCCGGGCGATTTCGCGGAAAACATCACGACCAGCGGATTCGCGCTCGAAGAACTGCCGATCGGCACCCGCCTGCGCCTCGGCGAGGAAGCGCTGGTAGAAATCACCCAGATCGGCAAGGTCTGTCACGACCGCTGCGCCATCTTCCATCAGGTGGGTGACTGCGTCATGCCGCGGGAAGGGGTTTTCGCCCGAATCCTCAAGGGCGGGGCCATTCGGCCGGGAGACGCGATCACCGCCGCGGAATCGACCAGCGTCTAGCGGCTGGCCAGGGTCCCACCAGATTGTCGGCTGCCGCGAGCGGCAGCCGACCAAAACCCTCGTGCTTAAAAGCTTGTTCCGCGCAGGCAAAGTTGGTATGGAAACGAGGCCGTCGATTGGGGTTCAGCACAAAACCCAGTGTGCCCGCGCCTTTCCAGCGCGCTCGATTAGGCCCGAAGGTGAATCAGGTATGCATTTCGACAACAACGAATCTTTTTCCGGCGTGCGCCGCCCCACCGCGGTGAGCCTACCGCTCGTTTGTATCGTCGGATATTCCGGTTCCGGCAAGACCACGTTGATGGTCCGTCTAATCGAGGGCCTCGTACGCCGCGGCTATAAGGTGGGCACGATCAAGCACGACTCCCAGGGCGGAAGGGTGGACCACCGCGGCAAGGACAGCTTCCGCCACAAGACGGCCGGCGCCGCCACGTCGATCATATCCTCACCGCGTCAGGTGGCGGTGGTGGCTGACGTGGACCGGGAGCACGGGCCGGAAGCACTGCTCGGCCTGATGGGCGCCATGGACATCGTTCTGGCCGAGGGTTACAAGCGCTCGCTGCTGCCCAAGATCGAAGTCTACCGGCCCGAAACCGGCAAGCAACCGGCCTGCAAGGGCGACCCCCACCTGCTCGCGGTCGTGAGTGACGCCGCCGTCGATTGGGGCGTTCCCCGTTTCGCAGCGACCGATAGTGACGGCCTGGTCGATTTTCTGATCCAGCATGTCGGCCTGCAGACGGTCAAGGCGACCGGGTGACCACGGGCGGCCGCCCCCGGCCCGGGTCGTGGTAAATCCAACGTCATCCCACCCTCCCCGTAACAGCCTGGTTAGATTCGAAAGCGAACACAATGACCGATCCGGAATGCGGCTATGTCGAGGCCTTGAAGATGATTCTGTCGCAGCTTCGTCCGCTGGCGCCGACGAGCTTGCCGCTCGACCGTGTCGAGGGCTTCAATCTGGCTGAAGATGTCACCGCCGTGGTGGACTCGCCCTCGGTGGACACCTCGATGAAAGACGGTTACGCCCTGCGGGCCGCCGATACGGTTCCAGGCGACAATCATGCCCCGCGGAAACTTGAAATCACCGGCCGGGTTGCCGCCGGCGATGCGCCCCCTCAACGACTGGCGCCCTTCACGGCCCAACGCATCCTGACCGGCGGGGCGCTGCCGCCGGGCGCGGATACGATCGTGGCCGAGGAGTTTGTCCAGGTGGCGGAGGGCCGGGTCCAGGTGACGCGGCCGACGGACAAAGGCCGCAATATTCGGCGGCAGGGAAGCGACACGACGGCCGGTGTGCCTCTGTTCGCCGCGGGACAGGCGCTCTCTCCGGGGTCGATCGGCCTGTTGGCCGCCGCCGGTCATGCCGAAGCCCGTGTGCACCCCAAGCCCCGGGTGGCGATCATTGCCACGGGGGACGAGGTGCTGCTGCCCGGGGAGCCGCTTTCCGAGGGAAAACTCTATGCCAGCAACCTGCTCACGATCAACGCCTGGTGCCGGCGGTTGGGCATGCGCACGAACCCGGATGTGGTGGGCGACCGGACCGAGGCGCTGGTCGAACGCTTGGCCCGGGCCGTTCGGGAGCAGGACGCGGTCGTGACCAGCGGAGGGGCCTGGACCGGTGACAAGGACCTGGTTGCCCATGCGCTGGCGGAACTGGGTTGGCAGCCGCATTTCCACCGACTGCGCCTGGGACCCGGCAAAGCCGCCGGTTTTGGATTTCTCCAGGCCAAGCCGGTGTTTCTGCTTCCCGGCGGGCCGCCGTCCAATCTGGTGGCGTTTCTGGTGCTGGCCCTGCCCGGCCTGCTTCGGCTGGGCGGCAGCGATCCGCCCGGGCTGCCCCGGATCAAAGCCAGACTGGCTGCCGCGGTGGCGGGTGATCGTCATTGGACCCAGGCCGTGTTCGGTGAACTGGAGACGACAAACCAGGGCGTTGTCTTCAATCCCCACCAGCGCCGCGGCAGCCGCCTGAAGCGCATGGCCCGGGCGCACGGTCTGTTGTTGATCCCCGAGGGCCGGGAGGGCTATGCCCCCGAAGATATCGTGACCGTGCGGATGCTTCGCTGACGCTCTCCAGCACCAATTCCTTCCTCAAGGCGCAGGACCATCGTCGCTTTGGCTTGGTCAAATAAGGTTCGCGCTTCTCAGGCCGGCGGCAAGCGGCGACCGGTCCGCCGGGCCGGATGGCTGATGCCGCGGTGCAGGACCAGCTTCTCCCCGATGCGGTGGCCGCGGTCGTAGGCTTCCGGGTCCTGCCGGCCGCCGCCGCGCTGAATCTTGCGGGTCTGCGGATAGCGCTGTTGCAAATAGGCCTCGAGCCTGCCATCGGGGTTACGGATCAGGGCCCGCTCGGCGGCATCAATCTTGGGCCGCCGCTCCCGCTCCAATTTCGCGCGAAACCCTTCGATGATGCCGACGGCAAAATCGCTTCGCTGGCCGCGGGTCATCCGCCGCCGGGAGCGCCATTCGGCCCAGCGACGATCGATGTGCGCCTCCACGAAGGCGTGGACATAGCCGGCTTGGGTGATGTTGGCCGGTGTGCCTGAGATCTCGAGCACGCGCCCCATCTTGCCTTTGGCGACCACGAAGGCCGGAACCCAGATCCCCTGCACGAAATAAAAATCCTGGACCAGGTTGGCCAGGAAGTATTTTTCCCTGAAGTGGCGCAGGGCCGGACGGCCCAGGAAAATGCTGGCGAATCGTCGCCGGGGGTCCGTCCGCAGCGTGGTGATGTGGTGGCGGGCCATCAGCTCATGGGCCTTGAGCATGGCGGCCTCGGCCTCGTTGGCGTTGGGGCTGCGGGCCAGCGCCAGCAGCTTGCGGATGCGGCCATGGCAGGCGGTGTCGTCGTCTGAAGCGGAAGCGGTCAGACGCGCGTGCAACGTATGGCGGCGGGCCGTCGCCGCCGGATCGGCCCGCAGCATGAGACAGGCCTGCTGAAAAGCGGGGCCGTGCGGGGGTTGGCCGTCGGCGGCCAGCACCGTTTGGGCCAGCTGGTGGGCCATTTCGTGGCGGAGCACGTCACGGACCTCGTCCCAGGGGTGCCTTATGGCGAGTTGACGGTACAAACTGATTTCACGTTTGTCGGCATCCCATTGCCCCAGCCGGCCGGGGTTGTCGTCCAGTCGAAAGAGGGGACGCCGCAGACGCTCACGGTAGGCGGCATCCAGATCGCCGACGGCCAGTTCCCACTCGCAGGCCAGGCCGAAAAGGACGCGTCTCTCCCGGGCGCGCGATCCGTTCCGGTCGTCGTCGGCGCTCATCCGTCGTTGCGCTTTTCGAAACGGGTGATGGCCTGGCGCACGTAGGAGTAGAGATTGGCGGCGACGATACGATAGCCCTCGGCGGTGGGATGGATGCCGTCGGGCTGGTTGAGCTTGGGGTTGCCGGCCACGCCCTCAAGAAAGAAGGGCATCAGGATCACATCGTGGGCCTCGGCGATCTCGGGATAGATGGCGCGGAAGGCTTCCGTGAAGACCGGCCCCAGGTTGCGGACCATTTCCATACCGGTCAGGACGACGACAATCCCCTCGGACTTGAGGCGCGTGACGATGGCATCGATATTATTGCGGGTCAGCGCCGGGTCGACGCCCCGCAGTCCGTCGTTGGCCCCGGTTTCCAGGATGACGATATCCGGCGCCAGGGTCAGCACCCAGTCCAGGCGCGACAGAGCCCCACTGCTGGTTTCGCCGCTGACGCCGGCGTTGACGACTTCATATGAAAAACCATCGTGCGCCAGCTTCGCGGCCAGCAGGGCCGGATAAGCATCATTTTCGTCGACGCGGTAGCCGGCGGTGAGGCTGTCGCCCATACAGACGATGACGCCCCGGGGCCCTTCTCCACTGGATGGCGCCGGTGGCGTAATGGCATCGGTGGGCGTGCGCTCACAGCCCAACAAAAAAACGGCAGCCATGGCCAGTGCGACGATCAGCGGATAGGTTGGACGCGGCATGACATGTCTTCCTTTGGTTTTTATTCGGCCGCGTGGGTTCGCAAAAAGCGGGCGGGACGGCGGCGCATGATGGCGCGCGAGGCGCTTAACCCAACCCCCATGACCGTTAGAATGCCGGCCACCAGTCCGGCGAGCGATACCGCCGCATGCGGTGCGTAGGGGATGTCGAAATACCGGGTGCAGACCACCCAGCTGATCAGTTGGGCCAATGCTAGTCCGCCGACGGCACTGGCCGCGCCCAGAAAGAAATTCTCCAATGAGAAGACATAAAACACAAAACGGCCGCGGGCGCCAAGAATTTTGTAGTACACCGCTTCCCTGATCCGCGCGGCACGCGTGGCGATGATCGAACTGATCACCAGAAGCATGCCCGCGGCGGTACTGAAAAGGGTGAAAAAACGGATGACCTGGGAAAAGCGCTCCAGCGCCCCGGCGATCTGACGGATGGTCTGGCGGGCATCGAGGATGGTGATATTGGGAAAGGTCTGGACGATGCGGTTCTGCAGGGCGGCCATGTCCCGGGGATCGGCGCGCATGGCCGTGAAAATTGTCTGGGGCGCGGCTTTAAGCGTCTCTTCGGGGAAGACGAAATAGAAGTAGGGCTGCAGGCCCTCCCGGACACGGACGCGAATGCTGGAAACCGTGGCTTCAAGGGGCACGCCCTGGATCTTGAAGCGCAGCCGGTCGCCCAGGCGGATGCCGCCGATATCGGCCACGCGTTTGAGCACCGAAACCTGAAGTCTGCCGGCGTCGTCGTCGAAGAGTGCATCGCCACGCACGATTTCTTCATCGTTCAGCAGATGCTCCCGGTAGGTCAGATTGAAGGGTCGGGCCAGATTGTCGCTCTTGCGCTGTCGTTCCCGCTTCGGATCGATGGCCTGGCCATTGATGGCCATCAGTTTGGCCCGCACCACCGGGTAGAAATCAAGAGGCTGGTCCACCAGACGGCTCAACGCTTCGGTTTGATGGCGCTGGATATCGAGCAGGAAGACATTGGGCACGTCTTCCGGATAGGCATCGACAAAAGCGCGATCCAGATTGCTTTCGATCAGAAAAAGCGCATAGAGGATGGTCAGCGATGCGGTCAGGGTCACCAGGATGGGCTGGGTCGCATTGCGGGGCCGAAAAAGTCCGCGGAGGGCCTGGCGAACCATGAGGTGCCGGGTCGGCAGATGCCTCAGGCTGGCCAGCAGAAGCCGGCAGGATCCGAAAACGATGCCGATCAGGGCCAGAATGCCCCCGATAAAATAGGCGCCGATGCGAAGGTCTTCGAGATGCCAGAGAACCAGGCCGATGAAAAAAAGCGCGGTTAGCGCCAGCGTGAGGCCTTCGGCGGAAAACAGCCGCAAATGCCCGGAGTCGTGCCGGAAGAGGGCCGAGGGCTTGAAATGACGCAGATTCAAAAGCGGACGCGCGGCAAACAGGCTCACGGCCAGGAGCCCGATCAAAAAGCTCTCGCCCACGGCGTCCCAGGCGATGCGAAAGGACGTTTCGGCCGGGATCAGATCGGTCAGCAGGCGGGCCAGCATTTCCTGCAGCGGCAGCCCCACCAGGATGCCGCCGACGGTGCCTGCGGCGCCCACGAATAGGACGACACCCAAATAGAGGCGCAGAATAAAAGGGGAGGGTGCGCCCAGGGCTTTCATGATCGCCATGGATTTGATGCGCGTGCGCAGCAGCGCCGATAAAACGCTGTGAATCCCGATACCGGCCAGCAGCAGGGTAAAAATACCCACCAGTTTGAGGAAGAAGAGCAAATTGTCAAAGAAGCGCTTCAGGCGGGAATCGGCGCTGCGGAAAGTGTCAACGCTTTCCTGGGCGGCGTCGGCCGCGGTCCACAGGTCCTGCTGCACGGCTTCGGGTGAGATTTCGGCCGGCAGCCGCACAAGGGCTTTATAACGCACCCGGCTGCCCTGGGTGATCAACCCCAGGCGCCCGCGGTCGCGGGCATCAACGAAAATGCGCGGTCCCAGCGTGAAAACGGTCACCGGGCGGTCCGGTTCGGAAATGACCACATCGCGGATGACCAGGGCGGTGTCGCCCAGAAAGATACGATCGCCGATCGTAAGCCCCAGCCGGTCCAGCAAAGACTGCTCGACGATGATGTTCCCCGGGCCGATGACGTCGTGAAAGGCTTCTCCGGAGGCGAGCTGCACCTGTCCGTAAAACGGGTAGCCGGACGCGACGATCTTGACGGCGGAGAGCAGGGAGGCGGATTCGTCCACGGTCCGCACGACGGTATAAAACTCCCAGACCCGGGTCACCGCGACATCATCGCGAGCGTCGAGTGCCCTGAGCTTGTCTTCCATGGCCGGCAGGAAGGGGAAGCTCGAACGGACGATGACGTCCGCTGCATGCAGCTGACGGGCGTCGCGCAGCATGGCCTCGCGCACATTGGCCTGGAAACCGCCCAAGGCCGTGAGCCCCACCACAGAGAGGGCGATGCACACAAGCAGTACGGCGGTTTGTTGGCGGTTCTGGCCCAACTCGCGCAGAATCAATCGGGGCAGCATCGCTCTGGACCTAATTCGCCACGGGCGGCGCCAACCGCCCGTCCGCCAGTTGAAATCGGCTGTCGGCTGACTGGGCGATGGCCGGGTTATGGGTTACCATGAGAAGCGTCGTATGGTATTCGCGTTGAAATTCCAGAAGCAGCTCCAGAATGGCCTGACCGCTGCGCGAATCCAGATTGCCGGTGGGTTCGTCGGCAAAGATGATGGCCGGACGATTGATCAGCGCGCGGCAGATGGCGACCCGTTGCTGTTCGCCGCCGGAAAGCTGGTGCGGCATGTTGGGTCCCCGGGCCGCAAGTCCGACCCTTTCGAGCAGCTTCCCGGCCTCGTCCGCGGCATTCGGGTTGTGATTGAGTTCGGCCGGAAACATGATGTTTTCAAGCGCAGACAGCGAGGGTACCAGGTGAAAGGACTGAAACACGAAACCGAAGGTGCGGTTGCGCAGCGGCGCCAAATCGTCTTCGGAGAGCTTGGTGATGTCCTGGCCCTGAATCCGAACCGTTCCGCTGTCGGGTCGATCGAGGCCGGACAAAAGGCTCAGGAGGGTGGATTTGCCGCTGCCGCTGCTGCCCTGGATAACGGCGAACTCGCCGGCGCGGATGCCCAAGGATACATCCTGCAAAACCTGGATGCGTCGATCGTCGATGGAATAGGTCTTGTTAAGCTGTCGGGCTTCGATGATCGGCTGTGTGGTCATGATTGGCGGCCATGCGATTAGCGGACCCGAGCGGGCCCAACGTCTGAATGATTGCTCCCGTGGTTGCACACGCGCCCGATCGCGGCGATCGCCGGAACGGTCGCGTTTTAATGTGACAACTTAAGGGCTGCGGACGGAAAGTCAAAAGGCGCCCGCTGCCGCGCCGCCGTCGCTGCATCCGGCGCGTGGCAGCGGCGCGCGGCGGGCCATCATGGTCCGGCGATCCCGCCATCCGGGTGATGGGGTCAGGAGCGTTCGATTTTTTTAAAGGCCGTGGCCGGGAAGAAACAATACGGGCATTCCTCCGGAGCTTCATCCCCGAAATGCACGTAGCCGCACATGCGACAGCGCCAGACGCCGGCGGCCGTCTCCAGATCCTGGTCCGGATAGTCTTTTTTACTGTGGATGGGCAGATCCTCCAGGGGCGGCATGACCGACTGGTAAGCCCCCATGACATATCCCGCCAGAATGATCCGCTGGACCTCGCTGGTTCCCTCGTAGATGCGGAAAAGGCGCGTGTCGCGCAGCAGCTTCTCGACCGGAAAAAACCGTGTATAGCCGTAGCCGCCCAGCACCTGCAAGGCCTGGTCCACCACCTCAAAGGCGGCTTCGGTGGCATAGAGTTTGGAAATCGAGGCATTAATGGTGGGGTCGATCCCGTTGTCCGCCTCCCAGGCGGCTTTCCAGATCAGCAGTCGGGAGGTCTCCACTTTTTGATACATTTCCGCAATCTTGAATTGAATGGCCTGGAAGTTGGCGATCTTGGCGCCGAAAGCGCGCCTTTTTTTGGCGTAGTCGATGGCATACTCCATGGCCGAGCGGGCCGCGCCCACGGCAAAGGCGCCGATGGAGGGGCGCGTGCGCGCAAAGGTGCGCATGGCCAGCACGAAGCCCTCTCCCGGCGGGGCAATCACGTTTTCCTTGGGGACCCTTACGTTTTTCAAATGGATCGCCGTGGTATTCGAGGTGCGCTGGCCCAGTTTGGGAATATGCCGCCCGGCGCTGACCCCATCCCAGTTCGTTTCGACCACGAAGGCGCAGATGCCCTTGTGGGCGTTCTGCGGATCGACCGTGGCGAAGACGGTGACATAGTCGGCGATACCGCCGTTGGTAATCCAGAATTTGGTGCCATTGAGAATATAGTCGTCTCCGTCCGGTGTGGCCTGGCAGCGCAGGCTGGAGACATCGGAACCCATGGTGGGCTCGGAGGTGGCAAAGGCAAAAAACTTGCGGTCGCGGGTGATGGTGGTCAGGTATTTCTCCTTGGCCGCTTCGTTGCCAGAGAGGATCAGCGGCTCCATGCCGAGCGAATTGTCGAAAATGCTCGTGGCCAGGCCGGGACAGACCGCCGCCAGTTCTTCGGTGGCCACGACGCCCTCGAGGATGCCGTAGCCCTTGCCCCCATAGGCTTTGGGGATATCACCGTTGACCAAACCGGCGTCATAGGCCTTGTGCAAAATGTGCATGGGCAGTTCGTCGCGCTGATCGTATTCCCAGGCCACCGGGAGGAGTTCCTGGAGTGCAAATTGACGGGCTTTTTCCTGAAGGGCGATGAGTTCCGGGCTCAGGGTAAAATTTAACATCGTTGATCCTCCACAGTTGGGTTTAGGGTCGGCCATCCCGGCGCGTTCTTCCCCGCGCGATCGCGGCGGCCGGGAATTGCTAGCGGGCGGCGACGGCGTCGCGAATCAGCCGGTAAATCATCTTGAGTTCTTCGGCGGGGGAATCGGACGGGGTCAGCGGCGCAGGAACAATCCCATAACGCTGACACAGAAGGCGGGCCTGATGCCAGGTCGGCAGCCAGATCATCTTTTCCTGGATGGCTTCGGGCGATCCGAAAATCTCGATGAAACGCGGCAGGCTGAGAATAAAATAGATGTTGGCGGGAAACGGCGACGCAGGTTTGATCTGCCCATCAGGGTCCCAGGCGAAGCAGCCCACATGCGGCCGCCAGGGCAGACCGGCCTGTTTGAGCGCCCGGGCCAATTCACAGATTTCGGCGTCAAATGGGGTGGGGGCCAGGTCGGTTGCGGGATTGAAGGCAACAGGTTGCATGCGGGAACGTCCTCCACCCACCTCATGCCATATTCAGCCCAAATAGGCAACCATCAGCCAACGGCCGGGGGGTGACGGCCGGCGGGCTGTCCCGGTGGCATCATGCCTTGAAAAGTCGCTCGTCTCGCCCGTTCGGTTGACATCCCTGGATGGCAGCCACTATAGGGAACGATTTGGTTCGAAAGCGGTTTTCAAATCCACGGGTGCTGCGCGGGCTGGGCGCTGTGTTGAACAGGGCGATGGTAGGGGCGGTAACCATTTGGGCGAGAGGAGGTCTTCTTGGATGCACTGAACGGAAACATGCTGGTTATGGCGGTACTGGGCGTCGGTGTGGGGATCGGTGCCGCGTTTACGGGTCTTGGGGGCGGATTCCTGATGATACCGATCCTGCTCTATCTGGGCTTTACGGCCCAGAAAGCGGTGGGAACCTCTTTTCTGGCCATTTTGGTCATCTCGATTTCGGCGCTTTTCGCCCACGGCAAATTCGACAATGTCGATTATCGCGCCGGCGCTCTGCTCGGCATTGGCGGTATTGTGGGGGCCCAGATCGGCGCCCGGCTGGTACAGCAGGTTTCGACCGAAGGCTTCAAGAAGATATTTGCCGTGGTTTTGATCGGGCTGGCGGTCTATCTGTTTGTCAAGAAATAGCAACGTCGTCAGGCGGCCTGCCACGCCTCGAAGATCGACGCCTGCTCATCCAGAATGGCGCCTAGAATCCTGGCATCGGTCATGGGGTTCATAATGACGGCCCGCATAACGACCGTTTTGAGACCGTCGGGCGGTACCAGCGTCGTTCGGGAGACAAAACTGTTGCCGGCTTCGCGCTGCAGGCGCTGGACGGCCGTGTTGATGCGGTTGAGTTCGCTCGTCAATCGGCGCCGGGTGCGCTTGTCGGCGGATGCCAGGCGCCGTTGCCATTCGGGTGGGCAGATCCGGTAGGTGATGATGTTCAGCACCGGGGGTGTGATCAGCTCGAAAACCGATCGCGTGCGAATCGTCTCGGCAAAAATGCGCGCGGTTTCGATGCCGTGGTCGATCAGCACCGCATAGCCACCAGCGCCCATGATATCCAGTGCCCCGCCCAGGATGAGCGAGTTGGCCGCCCGGGATCCCACCAGCGATTTGATGCCCAGGTCGACCGAGCCGGGTCGATTGACGTAGGCCGCGTGGTAGGCCACCGCGTCCATGGCCCGGGGATCCCTGAAATAGACCATGCCGCACCCCATAGGCATGTAGAACTGCTTGTGGCCGTCGATGGTCACCGAATCGGCGGTCTGGATGCCTTTGAGCAAGCCGGCGTAGCGCTCCGACATGAGCGTTGGCCCGCCCCAGGCGGCATCCACGTGGAAATGAATGCCATGCCGGCGGCAGATGTCCCCGATGGCGGTCAGATCGTCGACGCTGCCCGTCTCGGTCGTTCCGGCGATGCCGACCACGGCGATCACCCGGGTGTCTGATCCGGCGCCCGTCAGTTCCCGGATGCCCCTCTGCAGCGCCGTGACATCGATCCGATAGCCGTCGTCCGTATCGATGGCCAGCACGTTGCGATTGCCGATGCCCAGAACCCCGCCGGCTTTGCGCAGGGAGTAATGGCCCATCCGGGAGACCAGAACGACGGCGCGACGGGTGTTATGGGCGGCCAGTGCGGCGGCCATGCCTTCGGATTCGACGCCGTCGAAGTCTTCCGTGGGTGGAAAACACCGGTTGCGGGCCACCCACAATGCGGTCAGGTTTGCCAGGGTGCCGTCCTCGACGAAGCATCCGAGGGTGCTTTCGGGGTGTTGGATGTGATGCCGGTAGAAACCGGCGGAGCGCCTGAAAATGCGCCGATGGAGTTTTGCCAGCACCTGGCGCTCGTGAATCGAGAAGACCTTGGAGGTTTCCAGTTTGACCAGATTCTGGTTGAGGGCGGCAACGATGGTCTGCAGGTGGACCATGAAAAAAGGAATTGCGGAGGTCATGTGGCCCACAAAGTAGGGCGAGGCCACGTTGACCGCGTAGGGGGCCAGATCCTCGATGATGCCCTGGATCACTTCCGCCAGTTTGCGCCGCGGGTGTTCGTGGATTAGACTGTCCTGAAAGCGCTCGGAAAGCTTGATGAGGCTTTTGGCTTCGGTGATGCCGACATGATCGCGCAGAAAGTCGTGCAGGCCGAAGAGGATTTGCTCCATGTACTTGACCAGCGTGGCCCGCACGGCCTCGTTCTCGGGGCGGATGAAGACCTGTTGCAGGGTCTGCCAATTGGCCACCAGGGCACGGCCGGCGGCGGCGTGGGTCCCATGGGCGGCTGGCCGATGGGTGCCGTTGGTGCCGTTGGTTCCGTTGGTGTTCATGGTCGTTTTCCGATGGAGGATCCATATCGGCCGGTCGGCGCGCAGCCGGCGCGAGCGGACTGTTTCAGTTCCCCCGTTGATTGTCAAGCGATTCTTGGGGCCGGCCCGCTCGCAACCGAAACCCGTCGGCCCCCGTCAGACAGCTCGGTGTGGGATCCGGGCTCAGCGTGAACAAAGACAACCAAGGAGCGGACGTTGTCCGTGAATAAACAACGGAGCGATGACCTGCGCGGCTACCCCGAATTCCCCCGGGTGGCGGTCGGGGCGGTTGTTTTTCACGCCGATCGCGTTTTGCTGGTCCGCCGGGGAAAGCCGCCGTCGGATGGCCTGTGGGCCATACCGGGCGGCACGGTCGAATTGGGCGAGACGCTGGCCCAGGCGGCCGAGCGCGAGATTCGTGAAGAAACCGGCATACGGATTACCGCCTTGGAGCCAATTTATGTTTTCGACATGGTCGAACGGGACGCCGCCGGCCGGGTACGCTTTCATTACGTCATCGTGGATCTGGCGTCCCGGTATCGTGGCGGCGAACTTCAAGCCGGCGACGATGCGGCCGAAGCCCGCTGGGTGTCGGCCGATGACATGCAGCGCCTGAAAGTCAGCGCGCCCACGCGCGAGTTGCTGGCCCGTCGCTATGCCTTCGGCTGAACGCGAGGTGGGTCGGCCCATGCAGCAGGATCGGATCGAGTGGAACCGCCGTTATCGCCAGGAGACGTTCAGTGCCCGGCCAGCGGCGATCGTGCGCGCCCATGCCCATCGGGCCCCGGTGGGCATGGCACTGGACGTGGCCTGCGGCAACGGCCGCAACGCCTGCTATCTGGCCTTTCTGGGCTTTGCCGTCGATGCCGTGGATATCGCCGCTGAGGGTCTCAGTCGCTTCGCCTGCCGCCCCCGGGGCATCCGGCGCATCTGTGCGGACCTGGATGAATTTGCCGTTCCGCAGGGGCGCTACAGTCTGATTGTCAATGTCCGCTATCTGAACCGGCGAATTCTGCCGGATCTTGAGAACGGCCTGGCGCCGGGCGGTATGTTGATTTTCGAGAACTTCCTCCAAACGCCGGCCAGGGGCACTTCCAGGCGCCACCGGCCGGAGCATTTATTGGAACCGGGTGAACTGCGGCGGTCATTCAGCACCCTGGATATCGTCGACTACCGGGAGCACCCCGATCTGCAGCCCGAAACGCCGCCGATGAAGGCTTCACTGGTGGCTTTGCGCCCGGTTGCGCCATCCGGCCCGAAGGCATGAATTGCCTTCGACGGTCAGGACGTTTCGTATCTTGCCACCATGGCCCGGGCCTCCTTGAGGATTTCAGCGCGTAAACGTTCGGGGGACAGAACTTCGGCCTCCCCACCCCACCGCATGATCCAATGCTTGATCTCTTCGGTGCCGGCGACTTCGGATTCGAAGATGACCGCGCCGTCCGCCTGCGGCTGCAGGCGCTGGGATCGATGCCAGATTTTTTCCTGAATGTAACCGGCAACCCGGGGGGTGAAGCGCACCCGAACAGTAACCGGCTCCCCGGTAAAGACGCCGAAGCTTGTCGCCATCAAGGATTCCATGTCCAGCGCTGCCGGGGGGACGAAATGCTCGTCCGTGGGCGTCAGGGTGCGGATGCGGTCCACGGCGAAGATGCGGATGTCCTCGCGTTGGTAGCAGTAAGCAATCAGATAGAAGGCCGCGTTGAAAAACCACAGGCGGTAGGGCGCCACCTTGCGCCGCCCCGAACGGCCACGGCTCATGGTGTAATAGTCGATGGAAAGCACCGTATGCGCGCCGATGGCCTGGTTGATGCCTTCGAACACGGCCCCCTTGGCGGGTGTGTTTTGGCGAGGGTACGCCCCGACCTTGACGCTTTGCTGGAAGGCATCGAGGTAGCCCCGGGTTTCCGGGGGCAGGGTCGACTTGATTTTTCGGAATAAGCCCTGCAATGCGTCGAACAGGACGGTGCCGCGGAGCATCTGCAGCAGATCGCGACTGAAATACAGCGCCATCAACTCGGTCAGACTGAAAGGCACCGGGACCGGGGGGCGGGCGGACTCCAGCAGGCGCCAACGTGTCGCTCCCTCCTCGCGCTCGTTGTAGATCGGGAAACCGGCAAACTGAAGGGCTTCCAGATCGCGGTAAACCGTGCGCGTGTGACAATCCAGATCCGTCGCCAGGTCGGAGACGGTTTTTCCGTTCCAATCCGCCTGGAGGCTTTGGATGATGCTCCATTGTCGCGCCAGCTGATCCCCACGGGCCATATTTCCCTCCGTATACCCCGCCATTGGGCGGCTTTGCGCCGCTGAATGCCGGTTTTAAAAAAAAACCAAAAAAAAGTCCATCGTGTGACCGGATCTGTCACAGCGTGCTGCTAAGAGGATGTTCACACACGGTTGAAACCCTCCTGTCGCGTTGAGGGCGCTGGGACCGCTAACGGATGGAAAGGAGACATACAATGCAAATGGCAACCGTTCCGATGGATTACGATGAGGCCTACGAGTATGACGGCAGTACCACCATCGAAGTCACCCGGCGGCATTTTGGTCGGGTGGTCTGGAAAGACTGGCTCATTTTCGACTCGATCGAAGAGGCCCGCAACTACTACGACGAGGCGGACTGATCCATGCTGAAAGCGCACGCCCTTCGGGGTCGTTCCGACGGACGGTCAGCCGCAGGCCGCATTACGGGCATCGGCTGTTACGGCGAACCACGGCACGTTGCCCGGACACTGGCCCGGGCGCTGTCGCGTTTTGGGCTGTCGTCTTCCGAGCTTTGCGTTGCCTGGCGGCGGTTGCCGCAGCAGGCGCGAAGCGCCCAGCAAACCCTTACGGTTCAATACACCATGCCGGGCGATGAGGCCGTTGCCATGCTGGCACAGTATCGTCGCGCAACAGGCTTTTTTCTGTCGACCGCCGATGGCAGGCCCCGGCTGCAGGTTCGCTAAGGCCGCATCCGAAGGCAAGGTTCGTTGCCCGGCTTGGCGTCATCCAGCAGGACCGTGCGACGTTCGGCGGCTGGGACGTGCCTGCACTTCTCCGTCGACCCCTCGTGCCGGTTGCCTTTGCGCTGGAGGGTGATTAGGATAATAAATTAAAGATTTACGCTGTCTTGATTTATCCAAATGCGATTACGGGGTACCGGGCGCGCTCGCCTTTGCCCGGCCAACCGCAGTCGGCTCTCAATCCATCGTCATCCACACAAATTATAAGGGGGACTATTCCATGTTGGACGAAAAACTCCTCGAATGCATCGAAACGGCCATTAAAAGAGAAGAAGATGCTTTTGCTTTTTACACCGACCTGGCCGGGAGTGTGGCCGACGAAGCAGCGCGGGATACGGTCTTGTGGATCGCGGGTGAAGAAAAAAAACACAAGCAGTATCTTGAAAAATTCCGTGACAAAGGTGAAGGACCCACCGGCATGCGCAAGGCCGAGGTGATTTATTACAAGCTTGCCGAGCATCTGGATGAGCCCGAGGCCGCAGACACGCTGAGCCGGTCGGAAATCTTCCTCCTGGCCGCGCACCGCGAAAAGCGCGCGCACCAGTTCTACACGGATTTGGCGGCACTTTACGACGAAGGGGGTCAAGTCCATGAGATGCTGCTGCGCATCGCCAACGAAGAGCTCAAACACAAAGAAAAAATGGAGTATCTCTATGCCAATACGTCTTTTCCTCAAACCGACGGGGGCTGACGTCCGAGACCACCACCCGGCCGAACGCTCTCGAACCGAACGCTCTCGAAAAAGATGGGCAACTCCTCCCAAGCGGTCTGCAAGCATGCGCCCAAGGGCTTCAATCGATGGATAACCACCTGAACCCGATTTCAAAAAGATTTTGGCCCGTCTCCGCCTCAGCAATTTTATTGGCGGTGGTTTGGGTATTCATGCTCGGATGCGCCTCCATGGATAACCGTCAGGAATGGGCGCCTTTGAAGACCTCCGTCGAGGCCCTTTACCTCAACTACCATGAACTCAGGACGCTGCACAGTGACCTGCACGCGGCGGCGTTGGCGCATATTGAGTCGTCCGGTCCCGAACTGTCAGAAATTCAGAGTGCGGCACGGTTCATTCAACAGGCCAATCTAATCGCTTTTTATCAATGGGAACTGCTTTCCATAACGCACTACATTCGTGAAAGCGCCCTACGCGATTTCTATACCCTGCGCGAGCGTGACCTGCTGGACGCGCAGAATAAATCCAACGATTTGATCATGGCTGTCAGGGTCTATGATGCCTTTGTACACGATCAACAGGCCAGCAAACTCATCGCTGCCTGTATTCAGTGCATTGAGCAGCATATTGCGCTCTACGGGCAAATGGTCGATGAACTGCGTATTTTGAACGGGCAATCCGGAACCGACAAAAACCTGCCGCCAACGGCTGGTGAGGTCTGAAGCCAACTCCCCTTTCGAACGTGGATAGTCGTGGGGTCGCGCGACAAAGTCGACCTTTACTGTTTGCATGATCTTGCCGGACGGGCGGATGCGAGGAGAGGCGTTCCGCCCGTTTGGCAACATTGGTTCAGGCGGTGGCTGGCCGGCGTGGGGGCGATTTAAACTTGACGCATTCGGGCGTCTCATATAAAAGCGGCAGCAAAGTCTAAGTTGTATCCGTAGGCCGTCCCGCGGCCTTACAGTCATCACTATCTTTACCGATTTTCACACGGACGAGGCCCATATGAAGTCAGCCCCCAAAGGCCAACTCTCCCCCGAAAATGCCGGCAGCGACCGCGAGATGCGTCAGGAACTGCGGTCCATGGGTATCCGTCTGACCGGACGGGAGTCGTCGGAGGAGTTGCTGATGATGCTCAGGGAAGAATTGAACCGCCAGTGGCTTCGCAGCGCGGCTTCGGGAAATGTGATCCGGCGCCGGCGCAAACCAAGCGCCGAATAAAGACAGCGACCGAATTTATTTAAGTAGTTTGCCGGACGGTCTCTCACCACCGACACCCCTCCGCGCTGGCGGCGCAGCCAATCGAAAACGGACACGCCGGTTAGGGTGTCTGAGCGCCTTCCTCAAAAGACTCGACCTGATAGGTTTCCACTTCCAATTTCTCCCTGCGCCACGCGTCGGCGGCCAGCCCGGCTTTCAGACACAGGTGTGCCAGAAAATCCTGAGGCCGGGGGAGTTGTTTCCACACTTGGGGCAAAAATGTCGCACTGGTATACCCCTTGCGGATCACAACGCCGTCTACGAGGGGGGTCAGGTACTCGGGGAGGGCTTCCGACGATGGGTAGGCGAGTTTCCGGGGGACTGAAAGGACACTGATTTCGATTTGGACCCGGGGCCATTCATCCCGCGTCAGGGGAGCGAAGCGGGGGTCGTTAAAGGCGGCATTGCGCGCATTGGCACGCACGTTGTCCACCAGAGGCTGTTCGGCCTGCAGGGACCCGATACACCCTCGGAGTTCCCCTGAGCTCTTGAGCGTGACAAAAACGCCGCGGCGCGCTGTCAGGGCGGCGGTCTGGACGGCCGGGATGACGCGTTCGCTCGATGCCATACCCAGTTCGTCTTCAATTGTCCGGCGGGCCAGGTCGAGAAGAAAACGCTCCTCGTCTGCGGATAGTCGCTGCGTTTCCTGATCGGTTGACATGTCACCGCTCCTCATGCGGCCAATATTGACGGCGTTGGCTTGCTGCCCGCCGAACACGAGACATAAATTAATGAATATATAAAAGAATAATTGCCTCCGAGTGGAAAGTAAACCACTAATGATGGACTTTCCGCCTGCGCGGCGAGCGATGGCGTCCTTTTCCGGGGTGAAGCGCGTGGACTCAGATTTGCGCCGTCAAGGGCCGGGAATGAATGGGACTGCCCGGCCGCCCTGAATTGATTAACGATGAAATCGATGCGATTTCAACACCCGTGCCTTCGATCTCGGCGCTGAATTGATGAATGGCAGCGGCCGTTTCCGGAAAGGGGTGTCCGATACCGACGGCCGTTCCGGTGGTGAGGGCCGTATTCACCAGTTGATAAAGCCGGTGGATGATGGCGTCGGGGTGACGGGTCGTGTCCAGAAATGTATCGCTCCGGCCGGCGCGCATATTGATGCCGCAGGCGGTGCGATAGGCGCAGGAGTGGTGCGAGGTCATGCTGTCGACGAAGAAGAGGCCCTCGCGCTTGATGGTCTCCAGGGCGGAGAGAATCGCCGGACGGGAGGAGGTGAAGCGCGATCCCATGTGGTTGTTCACGCCAATGGCATGCGGCACGGCGTGAATATTGGACGCTACGACGTTGTCGATCCGGTCCTTGCTGTCGCCCACATACACCGCCCCGGGGCCGGGCGAGAGCTTGGGATTAAATGGTTCCATGGGCTGGTGCAGCAGCAAATCGCGCCCATGGTCGTGAATTTCACGGGCCATCTGGTCGGAGTAGGCCAGATGGGGGAGTACGGCAAAAGTCAGGTCGGCCGGCAGCTTTAGAAAAAAGCGGGTGATCGATCGGCAGCGGCCGATATCATCGATGATGAGGGCCATACGGACAGGCGCCGCGGCACCTGCCGCTGCGACGCCGTTGAGACCCAGCCATCCACCGACGGTCCATTGGATGGCCGTGCGGAGAAAATCTCGTCTATGCATGCCACTGCATTCTTCGATTGGTCATGGTCGCTTCAGATCCGCTTCCGGGCATGATTGTCATGCCCATCTCTCCAGGTGGCGCTCGCGAGAAGACTGCAATTGCGTTGTATAAATTTTGATTTAATCTACTATAGGTTGTTGCAAGGGTCAATAGCCCCACCACATGTGGTGGAGCGGAACCAGGTCGGCTGCTGGGAGCGGGCGGCCGCAAGACACTGGGCGGGGCCGATCGTGGCATCGAGGGGTCTATTGCGCCGTCGCCTTGAAACCGGTGGACTTCTCTGTTAGGCAGGTTGCAAACGGATCGCGTTCTGTGGACGGGCGAAGGCAGCCCGGGGAATGAGCGCATGCATCGTGTCTGCGACCATGAAACGAGGGAGGTCTAATGACAAAGGTTGCCGTTGTTGGTGCCACCGGCTACGCCGGGGCAGAGCTGGTCCGCATTCTGACCATGCATCCGGAAGTTGATCTGGCGTCGATAACCTCGCGTCAATATGCCGGGCAGCGGTTTGCATCCGTCTACCCGGGCATGGAAACCTTGTCGCCGCTCGTCTGCGAGTCTTTGGACATTGACGTGCTCGGACGGCAGGTGGACCTGGTATTCTTGGCGCTTCCCCATGAATTGCCCATGACCATCGCACCGCCGCTTCTGGAGGCCGGAACCCGTCTGGTCGATCTTTCGGCTGATTTTAGATTCGCCTCCCGCGAGCGCTACGAGGCGGTCTATCAACCCCACCAGTCGCCCCAGCTGCTCGGCAGAGCCGTATATGGGCTTTCTGAAATCTACAGGGATCTGATCGCTGATGCGGATCTGGTGGGCAATCCCGGCTGCTATCCGACTTCCGTCCTGCTGCCGCTCGTACCCCTGCTGCGCGAAGGTCTGGTGGACGCTGACGATCTTGTTGCCGATGCAAAATCAGGCGTCAGCGGCGCCGGGCGCTCCCCCAGTCTGACGACGCATTTCTGCGAGGTCAACGAATCCTACAAGCCTTATAAAGTGGCCGTTCACCGTCATAACCCCGAAATGGACGAAGTCCTCAGTCGGGAGGCGCAGAAAGAAGTGCATATCACCTTCGTACCTCACTTGGTTCCCATGGCGCGCGGGATGTTGACCACCATCTATGCGCGGCCCCGGACCGGCGTCACCGAAAAGCAAATCTGGGATTGTCTCCGCTCCGCCTACGAAAGCGCTCCTTTCGTCAGGCTCGGTGAAGATGGACGGATTCCCGATACCCGCTTCGTACGCGGCACCAATTTCTGCGATATCGGCCTGCGTCTCGACGCTGTCAACAACCGGTTGGTGCTGGTGGCGGCCATCGACAATCTCGTCAAGGGGGCGGCCGGTCAGGCGGTCCAGAACATGAATTTCATGTTGGGCATTGACGAACGGTGCGGTTTAATGCCCGCGCCCTATCCTTTATGACCTGGTGGGCGCCAAGCCCTGATACGCCCGAGGTGCCGATGGGAGGGCCGGCGGTGCTTATTTCCCTGCAGTTGGGCGGCCGTTGCCCTGCGACTTCGGGCGGGCCCAACAACCAGGCATTTGAATTCTTGACAATCTTAGCTGATTTACATAAATCTGGAGCGTTCGACACCCCGCCTGACCAATCATTGCCCCAAATACTCACAACAATTCGGTGAAAGGAGAATGCACATGACGGCCAAGCTGATCAAGGGAACCGAGATCCGCGAGCAGATTCTCGATGAAATCGCGGCGGAAGTAGAGGAGATTAAGGCGAAACACGGCGTGGTACCCGGCCTCGTGACCATTCTGGTCGGCGAAAATCCGGCTTCGATTTCTTACGTGACCCTCAAAATCAAGACGGCCCATCGCTTGGGATTCAAGGAGGTCCAGGACAATCAGTCGGATGACATCCCCGAAGCGGATCTGCTGGCCCTGATCGACAAGTACAACAACGACGACTCGATCAATGGCATTCTGGTGCAATTGCCCCTTCCCAAGCATATCGACGACAAGAAGGTCCTCAACGCCATTGACCCGGACAAGGACGTGGACGGGTTTCATCCGGTTAACGTCGGCCGCTTGATGATTGGTGGCGACGAGGTGAAATTTCCGCCTTGTACGCCGGCCGGTATCCAGGAAATGATTATCCGCTCCGGCACCGAAACCAAAGGCGCCGAAGTTGTCGTGGTGGGGCGCTCCAACATCGTTGGCAAACCGATCGCCAACATGATGCTCCAGAAGGGCATGGGTGCCAACTCGACGGTGACCATCGTGCACACCGGCACGAAAGATCTAAAGGCGCACTGTCTTCGTGCCGATATTCTTATTGTCGCAGCAGGCGTGCCGGGCCTCGTCAAACCCGAATGGATCAAATCGGGCGCCTGCGTCATCGACGTGGGTGTCAACCGCGTCGGTGAGAAGGTCAGCGAGAAGACGGGCAAGAAGATTGCGATCCTGAAAGGTGACGTCGATTTCGATGCCGCCAAGGAAATTGCCGGGGCGATTACACCGGTTCCCGGAGGCGTCGGACCCATGACCATCACCATGTTGATGAAAAATACGTTAAAATCCTTGAAATTCAAGCTGGGTTTGATGTAGGATATGAAAAAACGTTGAAAGTTTCCGACAAACGCTGTTCAGGAAACGCGTAACCACGAAAGGGCAAACCCGTTGAAAGACGGGGACGCATAAACCACGGGTCTAAAGCGTATAGCTAAGACAGCCGGGTCGCCGAAGGTTATCACCAATTGACGCCTTCGGGGCCAAGACCCGAAGGCGTTTACATTTTAGGCCCATGGCGCTCGCCCCGGTCCGACACGACGGGTGGGTCGGCGCCCGATCGTAACCCGCTACCATGCGGAATTATTGACAGATCATCACGGGGTGTGCTATAAAAGATAATCTTAAGTGCTGACAAAAGAGCGAAATCGGCACGATGTGACGGAAAAATACCATTCCCCGATGGTCACGCCGTAACCGTCAACCTACATCGTCAATGGATTGATCATGCGGAACAAAATTACATTCATTCTACTGAGCGGCAATGGTTCGCGCATCCGGCAGTTTTCTTCCAGTAAATGGATGCTGTCCTTGAGCCTCTTCACCGTCGTCGCAATGGCGGTCGGCATCGGGTTGCTGGTCCACGACTATGTCCGGCTGAAACAAACAGCGGCACTCACGTATGAATTGCAAAGCGCGATTGCGAGCCGGGATGCGGAGATTGTTCACCACCAGAAGCAGATCGAATGCTTTGCCGACGAGATCAACGGGCTGAAGAACAAGATCATGGCCCTGAATGATTTTGAAAACAAGATCCGGGTGATCGCCAATCTGGAAAAGCCGGCTGGCGAAGGCAACATTTTCGGTGTCGGCGGTTCCATTCCCGAAGATCTCAATCCCTCGACCCAGCTCAAGACGGATCAAAATCAGCTCCTGCGCGACATGCATGCCCAGATCGCGGAAATCGAAGCGGCCTCCATGGTCCAGACCGACGGTTTCACTTCGCTGCTCGATAAACTTGAAGAGCAGAAAAACCTGCTGGCCAGTACACCCTCGATCCGCCCGGCCGACGGCTGGGTCTCCTCCCGTTTCGGCTATCGGGTTTCACCCTTCACCGGCCGGCGTGAATTTCACGGGGCTTTCGACATCGCCAACCGACAGGGGACGCCGATCGTCGCTCCGGCCAACGGTGTCGTGACCTACGCGGGGAAAAAGCGGTTGTTGGGCAACTATCTTGTCATCGACCACGGCTACGGTCTCGTGACCGCCTACGGCCACTGCGCCAAGCTGAATGTTAAACGTGGCGAAAAGGTCAAGCGCGGCGAGATTATCGCGCAGATGGGCAACACCGGACGGAGCACGGGGTCGCATGTCCACTACGTCGTCAAGCTCAATGGAGTGCCGGTAAATCCGGAACGCTATATCATCGATTGATCCGCCATCGAATTGTAAAAGGGCACACGCCACCTGTTGGAGCGTGTGCCCTTTTATTTTGGTTCTTTTTACGCCGGGCCGGCCTTCCGGCCGCCGACAACGCTCCGCGCATGAAGTCCTTGCCCTCGGCCCCCGACCGCACCCCTGATCAGCATGGCAATTGCATGTCCGCCCAATTCGTTTTATGATGCCGACCGGCTGAACATATCAACTCGCCCCGCAAGCGTTGGGGATGCGGCAAGATTCTCCCGCAAGCTAAGGCCCTAAGAGCTAAGGCCCTATGAAAGGATCGGCCCCCACCATGATTGGAAAATTTCTAACAAAAGTATTCGGCAGCAGGAACGAACGCGTCTTGAGGCGGCTTGACCCGCTGGTCGATCAGATCAACGCGCTCGAATCCGAGATCAAAGCTGACAGCGATGACCAGTTGCGTGCACGCACCGCGAAATTCCGGCAGCGACTGGCCGACGGGGAAGGGCCGGACGATATCTTGCCCGAAGCTTTTGCTGTTGTCCGCGAGGCATCGCAGCGAACCCTGGGCATGCGCCATTTCGACTGCCAGTTGATCGGCGGCATGGTGCTCAACAGCGGAAATATCGCCGAAATGAAAACCGGAGAGGGCAAGACCCTTGTGGCCACCCTGCCGGCCTATCTGAACGCGCTCACGGGGAGTGGCGTGCACGTGGTGACGGTGAACGACTATCTGGCCAGCCGGGATGCGGAGTGGATGGGAAAAATATATCAATTCCTGGGGCTCACGGTCGGATGCATCGTGCACGGATTATCGGACAGCGAACGCAAGACAGCCTATGGAGCCGACATCACGTATGGCACCAACAACGAGTTCGGTTTTGATTACCTGCGGGACAATATGAAGTTCCAGCGTGACAGCCTGGTGCAGCGCGAGCTCAATTTTGCCATCGTCGACGAGGTGGACAGCATCCTGGTTGACGAGGCCCGGACACCGCTGATTATATCGGGGCCGGCCGAAAAATCGACCGATCTCTACTATCTCGTCAACGGCATCATTCCCCGGCTAAGAAAAGAAGGCGACTACAGCATCGACGAAAAGGCGCGCAGCGTGACGCTGACCGAGGATGGGGTCGGTCATGCCGAGCGCCTGCTTAAAGTGGAAAACCTGTTCGACCCCAAACACATCGATCTGCTGCACCATGTCAACCAGGCGCTCAAGGCCCACACCCTTTTTAAGCGCGACGTCGATTATCTGGTTAAAAACGGCGAAGTCATCATTGTGGACGAGTTTACCGGGCGCCTGATGCCCGGACGGCGATACAGCGACGGGCTGCACCAGGCCCTGGAGGCCAAGGAAAACGTCAAGATCGAAAATGAAAACCAGACCCTGGCGTCCATTACCTTTCAGAACTATTTCCGCATGTACGCCAAGCTGGCCGGGATGACCGGTACGGCCGACACCGAGGCGGCGGAATTCAAAAAGATCTACGACCTGGACGTGGTGGTGATGCCCACCAACCAGCCGATGATCCGCGATGACTTCGCCGATGTCATCTACAAGACCCGGCGCGAAAAATACGATGCCGCCATCGAGGAAATCAGCGACTGCCACAAGCGCGGCCAACCGGTCCTGGTCGGTACGGTGTCGGTCGACGTCTCCGAGGGTTTCAGCACGAAACTAAAAAAGCGCGGCATCCCGCATGCGGTCCTGAATGCCAAGAATCACGAAAAGGAGGCCGAGATCATCTCCCAGGCGGGTCAGCCCGGCGCCGTCACGATTTCAACCAACATGGCCGGCCGCGGCACCGACATCGTGTTGGGTGACGGGGTCACCGATCGGGGCGGGCTGCACATCATCGGTACCGAGCGTCATGAGAGCCGCCGGATCGACAACCAGCTGCGGGGCCGCTCCGGCCGCCAGGGCGACCCCGGCTCGAGCCGTTTCTATCTCGCGCTGGAAGACGACCTGCTGCGCATTTTCGGTGGGGAGCGCATCACCTCGATCATGGAACGTCTGGGGATGGAAGAGGGCGAGCCGATCGAAAACGCCCTGATCACCCGCGCCATCGAAAATGCCCAATCCAAGGTGGAGGGGCACAATTTTGAAATCCGCAAGCAGCTGCTCGAATACGACGATGTGATGAACCAGCAGCGCGAGGTCATCTATGCCCAGCGGCGTGAGGCCCTCTTCGGCGAAGATCTTCATGAAGACGTCGAGGCCATGACCGAGGAACTGGCCTTCGGTATTGCCCTGGCCCATGCGGACGAGCAGAGCCATGCCGAGGAATGGGACTGGGACGCCATCCGCGATGCGGCTTACAAGCAATTCAATTTCCGTTTACCGCCGCCCGACGATGATACCCTGGACGGCCTGAATGCGGACGGTCTGGGCCAGTTGATCTACGAGGCGGCATCCGCGGTATACCGTCAGCGGGAGGCTGACATGGGCGCCGAAGCGCTGCGCGAGATCGAGCGGATCATCATGTTGCAGACTGTCGACGGACTGTGGAAGGATCACCTGCTGAGCATGGATCATCTCAAGGAAGGTATCGGCTTGCGGGGCTATGCCCAACAGAACCCGCTGATCGTGTATAAGAAGGAAGGGTTCGCGATGTTCCAGGCCATGATCGACCGAATCAAGGAGGAAACGGTCGCCATCCTTTTTCGCATCCAGCTGGCGGAATCGGAGCCGGTTGAAAGACTTCGGGAACCGGACGACCAGCAGCTTGTGTTTTCCGGCAGCGGCGGCCCGCCCGCCAAGAAGGCACCCAAGCGCAACCCTAAGAAAAAAATCGGCCGCAATGCGCCTTGCCCTTGCGGAAGCGGGAAAAAATACAAACATTGTTGCGGTCGTTAGGCTGGAGAACTGACGTCACGCTTGAATGCACACGGCGCAGCGACATCCAGGGGTCTTTACAACGACTAACGCCAGTGTTTATTGTTATGCCATCCTTTGAATGTCTTCAACCCAATCGAAAAAGGCACCTGCAAGTATTTGGGAGGATTTTGTTTTCATGAGTTCGAAAAGGCCGGATTCCGATACCGTCGTCTCCCCGCGAGACGAGGTCGAGGTCAAAGAACCGCCCATGTACAAGGTGCTGCTGCTAAACGACGATTACACGACCATGGAGTTTGTGGTCGAGATTCTGGTCAAGGTGTTCCACAAAGCCTACGACGATGCGACGCGGATCATGCTTATGGTGCACCGCAACGGTTTGGGGGTCTGTGGAGTATACACGTTCGAAGTGGCCGAGAGCAAGGTGGATACAGTTCACAAACTGGCCCGCGAGAGCGGGTTCCCCCTGAAGTGTACGATGGAAAGGGAGTAGATCATGATCAGCAAGGAGCTCAGTGCGACCCTCGGCCTGGCCGTCAAAGAGGCCAAAAAACGGCGTCACGAATACGTCAGCACCGAACATATCCTGTTTGCCATTCTGTTCGACCATACCGGCATTGACATCATCGAAAACTGTGGCGGTAACATCGACGGGCTCAAGAAAGATATTGAATCCTTCTTCGATGAGAAAGTCGAGAGCATTCCGGAAGGCCAGGAATACGTCCTGCAGCAAACCTTGGGTTTTCAGCGTGTCATCCAGCGAGCGGTCAACCATGCACGCTCAGCCGAAAAGCCAGAGGTCAACGTCAGTGACATTCTTGCTTCCATCTTTCTCGAGAAGGATTCCTTTGCCGAGTATTTTCTGACGTCCCAGGGTCTGACCCGTCTTGACGTGCTGAGCTACATATCGCACGAAGCGCAGCAGGATTCGATTGCCCGGGGCCAGGGCGGTTTTGCCAAGACGAGCGATGCCAAGGAAAAAAAAGAGCAGAGCAACCCTCTGGAAGCGTTCACCGTGGATCTCGTGCAAAAGGCGGCGGACGGCCTTCTCGACCCGCTGATCGGACGGTCGTCGGAGCTTGAGCGCACGCTGCAGGTGCTGTGCCGACGTCGCAAGAACAACCCGGTCTTTGTAGGTGATCCCGGTGTCGGCAAAACGGCCATTGCCGAGGGCCTGGCCCAGCGCATCAACGACGCCGAAGTCCCGGAACTCCTGCAGGACGTCAAGATCTACGCCCTCGATTTGGGCGGCCTCCTGGCGGGCACCAAATATCGGGGCGATTTCGAGAAGCGCCTCAAGGGGGTGATCGCCGAGCTCAGCAAAATACCCAACGCCATCTTGTTCATCGACGAGATCCACACCATCGTGGGGGCCGGGGCAACCAGCGGTGGATCCATGGACGCCTCCAACATTCTGAAGCCGGTGCTCACCACCGGGGAGTTGCGCTGCATCGGATCCAGCACGTACGAAGAATACAAAAACCATTTTGAAAAGGATCGCGCCCTTTCCCGGCGTTTTGAGAAAATCGAAATCCACGAACCCAGTGTGGGACAGACCGTACGCATCCTGAAGGGGTTGAAGTCTCGCTACGAGGAGCACCATCAGATCGTATACACCGATACCGCCCTGAAGGCTGCGGCCGAGCTTTCCTCCAAATACGTCAACGATCGATTCCTGCCCGACAAGGCCATCGACGTCATCGACGAGGCGGGCGCTTTCGTGCGCCTGACGGGTTCCTCCCGGCGGACCAAGATCAATCCGGCGGATATCGAGAAAATCGTCGCCAAGATGGCCAAAATCCCGACCCAGAGTGTTTCCACTTCCGATAAAACCAAACTCGAAACACTGGATGATCGTCTCAAGGGGGTTGTTTTCGGCCAGGATGACGCCATTACCTCCCTGGTGACCTCTATCAAGCGCTCGCGTGCGGGGTTGGGAATGCCTGGCAAGCCGGTGGGATCGTTTCTTTTCACCGGGCCGACCGGCGTGGGCAAGACCGAAGTGGCGCTCCAGCTTTCTCGCATGCTGGATATCGAATTCCTGCGGTTCGACATGAGTGAATACATGGAAAAGCATGCCGTGGCGCGCCTTATCGGGGCACCGCCGGGCTATGTCGGTTTCGACCAGGGTGGCCTCCTGACCGACGGCATCCGCAAACACCCCCACAGCCTGCTCTTGATCGACGAAATTGAAAAGGCGCATCCGGATATTTACAACATCCTCCTGCAGGTCATGGATCACGCCACCCTGACGGACAACAATGGCAAGAAAGCCGATTTCCGCAATGTGATCGTGGTGATGACATCCAATGCCGGCACCCGCGAAATGAGCACCTCGGCCATCGGATTCGGCGACAAGCGCAAAGACACCGAAGCCAAGGGACAGCAGGCCATCGAACGCTATTTCAGTCCCGAGTTCCGCAACCGTCTGGACGGTATCATTCAATTCAACGCCCTGTCGGTGGCGATCATGGAGCTGATCGTCGACAAGTTCGTGAACGAACTCAACGAGCAAATGGCGGGCAAAAAGGTTTTCATCAACATCTCCGACCGGCTGCGCAACTGGCTGGCGCGCGAAGGCTACGACCCCAAATACGGCGCCCGACCGCTGGGGCGGGTTATCCAGAAGGAAATCAAGGACCCCCTGGCGGATGAGATCTTATTCGGAAAGCTGGTCAAGGGCGGCGTGGTGTTCGTGGATCGGAACGATGCCGGACTGACCTTCAAGATGGACTGACCGCTGTGACGCGATAGCGCGACCCTATCATCCATGCCCGTATTTCGCCTGACCAGCGAACTGACCTTTCCTCCGCCGCATCTGGCCATCCGCGAAGGGCTTCTGGCCGTGGGCGGCGACCTTTCCATCGACCGACTGGCCCTGGCCTACGGCCAGGGCATCTTTCCCTGGTATGCCGAAGACGACCCCATTTTGTGGTGGTCGCCCGACCCGCGTCTGGTGCTTTTTCCGCATGAATTACATGTTTCCCGATCGCTGCGGCGGCTGATAAACAAAGGCCGCCTCAGCTTCACCCTGGATCGGGCGTTCGGGGAAGTCATCCGGGGGTGTGCGGCCGCGCGCGGCGAAAATCATCCGGGCACCTGGATCGTTCCCGAGATGATCAGCGCCTACGAGCGACTTTACGGGGCGGGATTGGCGCATTCGGTGGAGGCCTGGCGCGGGGATGAGCTGGCCGGCGGGCTTTACGGCGTTTCGCTGGGTCGTACCTTCTATGGCGAATCCATGTTTACGCGGGTCAGCAACGCGTCGAAAGCGGCCTTGGTCGTCCTGGTTCAGCACCTTCAACAGACGGGTTTCGACCTGATCGATTGCCAGGTCACCACACCGCATCTCAAGCAGTTCGGCGCACGCGAGATCCCGCGTGCCCATTTTTTGCGGACACTGCGGCGTTCGCTGCGGCAGCGTACCCTGCGAGGGCGCTGGGATTTCATTCCAGGGGGCGGCATCCGCCTGGCGTGAAGATCGGACGTGGGGTGCGCCCCAGGCGGGCACGCGCAACCGTCCGGCACAGCGCAGCGACCCGGTCAATATCTTTACGGCCGGGTTCACGTTCGACGCCGGAGCTTACATCGACGGCATCCGGCCGGGCGTCCGCAATGGCTGCGGCGGCATTGTCCGGATTCAGGCCACCGGCCAGGACGACCGGGAGATCCATGGCGAGCGACGCCGCCGCCGACCAGTTCCAGGCCAGTGCATTCCCGCCGGGCAAATGCCCTCCGACGCACTCCACCAGGTAGGCGCTGGCCGCGGCATAACGACCGGCGGCCGTAAAGTCAGGCTGTCCGTTGAAGAACAGGGCCTTGATCACCATGAGGCCGCTGGCTTCCAGTCGTTTGACGAGAAGCGGTGTTTCCTGCCCATGCAATTGAACCGCCCGCAGCCCCGCGGTCACCGCGATCGACATGACGCGATCATAGGTTGGGTTGACGAAAACACCCACCGGACAGACCCTGTCCGGCAGCACCCCGGTGATTCGGGCGGCGGCCGCGGCGTTCAGGCTGCGTGGGCTCGGCGGGTAGAAGACCAGACCGATGGCGTCGGCCCCGGCTGCGGCGCAGGCTTCGGCCTCGTCGGTCCGCGTCAGTCCGCAGATTTTGATCTGGGGGTATGACCTGGGGGCCGATTCAGACGTCATGATGAACGCTTCTCCCCGTGTTGTCCATTTTTGGTCCGACCGTGTGCGTCCGTTCAGGCGTCCGGATCGCTGGCCTGGATCATCGCCCGCAGGGCGCCTGCCGGATCTTCGGCCCGCACCAGGGTCTCGCCGATCAGGAAATTGAAGATACCGCATGCGAGATTGCGGCGAATGTCGGCGGGCCCCGCGATACCGCTGGCCGCTATCGGAATCTGCGCGGGGTCAAGATCCTGAACCATCGCCATGGCCGTTTGCAGATCCGTCTCGAAGGTCGACAGATTGCGGTTGTTGATTCCGACCAGAGGGGCCCGGGCGGCCCGCGCCATCTCTAAATCTTCGTGGCTGTGGATTTCAACCAGCGTGTCCAGTCCCAATTCGCGGCACAGCCCCATGAGATCCTCAAGCTGCTGAAGAGAAAGGATCCGGCAGATCAGCAGCACCGCGTCGGCGCCCATCACCGCCGATTCGTACACCTGATAGGGATCGATCAGGAAATCCTTGCGCAGCACCGGCAGCGGGGCCGCCTCCCGGGCGGCCTTAAGATCATGCGCGGAACCCTGGAAGAAGTTGCGGTCCGTCAAAACGGAGAGGGCCGCGGCGCCGCCGGCGTGGTAGGCGCCAGCGGTCCGTGCGGCGTCCAGGTCGGCGCAGAGCAGGCCCTTGGATGGGGAGGCCCGTTTGATTTCCGCAATGATGTTGACCCCTCCGGGGCCCGGATCTTCCAGCATCCGGAAAAACCCGCGGCGGGTGTCGGCGTCCGCGGCCTGCGCGCGCAGGGCGGAGAGGGGCCGGCGGCGGGCGGCCGACGCAATTTCTTCCTTTTTGTGGGCCACGATGCGAGACAGGATGTCCATGCCAATGCTCCTGCTTAATCCGGTGCGTTTTCCCGGGTGAATTCAACCAGTGCCTCCAACCTGGCTTTGGCGGAACCATCGTCGATGGCCTTGCGGGCCAGGTCGATACCGTCCTCGAATCTATCGGCCGCCCCCGCAGCCACCAGCGCCGCGGCGGCATTCAACAGCACCACGTTGCGACGCGGTCCTTTTTCGCCCGCCAGAACGGCGTTGGTGATGGCGGCATTGGCGGCGGGGTCTCCACCGGCCAGGTCCTCGGCGCGGGCCAACTCGCCGAAATAGGTGCTGGGGTCCAGGTTGAAGGTTCGTACCTGACCGTCCTTGAGTTCCGAGACGCGGGTCGGCGCACAGATGGTGATTTCATCCAGCCCGTCATGACCATGGACCACGTAGGCCTGGCGGGAGCCCAGCAGGCGCAGGGTCTGGGCGAACATTTCGGTCAGCTCGGGAGCGTAGACGCCAATGAGCTGGCAGTTGGCACCGGCCGGGTTGGTGAGTGGGCCGAGCATGTTGAAAATGCTTCGCAGGCCGACCTCGGTGCGCGCCTTGGCGGCATGGCGCATGGCGCTGTGGTAGAGCGGGGCAAACAGAAAGCCGATGCCGATCTCGCCCACGGCCTCCTCCACCAGTTCGGGGTCGAGGTCGAGGCGCACCCCCAGCGACTCAAGGACGTCCGCGCTGCCGCATTTGCTCGAAACCGAGCGGTTGCCGTGCTTGGCGACGGTGACCCCGCAGCCGGCCACAACAAAGGCCGTCGTCGTGGAGATGTTGAACGTGCTCAGGCCGTCACCGCCCGTACCGCAAGTGTCCACCACCGTGCTGGCGGCACACTGGATGCGGTAGGCCTTGCGGCGCATCGCCGTGGCGGCGCCCGCAAGTTCCTCCTCGGTTTCGCCCTTGGTGGCCAGGGCCGCCATGAACGCCCCGACCTGCGCATCCGTGATCTGGCCGGAAAAAATTTCGCTCAGCATGTCGGCCATCTGTTTTTCGTCCAGGTGTTCACCCGCCACAATCTGTTGAAGATAGTCTCGGAACATGGAAATCGGCCTCCTGTCTTGATCTTTGATGGGCGTTGGCGGATCGATCGCTTCGCGGACGGCGACGCCTACGCCGGCGCGTAGTGTTTTATAAAATTGCGTAAAAGCCGCTTGCCCACCGTGGTCATGATGGATTCGGGGTGAAACTGAAGCCCCTCGGTGGGGTGCTCCCGATGGCGCAGGCCCATAATTTCTCCGTCGTCGGAATCGGCCGAGACTTCGAGGCAGTCGGGAAGCGCCTCCCGCGATACGGCCAGCGAATGGTACCGCATGGCGGCAAACGGCTGTTTGATGCCCTTGAAAATGGTTCGTCCGTCCGTGGTGACGTCGGATGTCTTGCCATGCTTAAGGTGCCTGGCCGCCACGATCCGCCCGCCGAAAGCGGCCGCAATGGCCTGATGGCCCAGACATACGCCCAACAGAGGGATTCGGCCGGAAAAGGTCTTGATGGCCGCCATGGACACGCCGGCGTCCTCGGGCCGTCCGGGGCCCGGGGAGATCACGATCCCGCGGGGGGCCATCCGGACGATGTCCTCGATACTCAGGACGTTGTTGCGGGCCACAACCACCTCGCTGCCCAACTGTCGCAGGTATTGGACCAAGTTGTAGGTGAAGGAATCGAAGTTATCGATCATGAGAATCATGGCACGCTCTCCTCTTAGCGATTCGGTCCGAGCATGTCCAGCGCGCGCTCCATGGCGCCGGCCTTGTTCACGGTTTCGGTATGCTCGCGCTCGGGGTCGCTGTCCGCCACGATACCCGCCCCGGCCCGCACGGTCAAACGGCCGTCCTCGATCGTGGCGGTGCGGATGGTAATGGCCATATCCATGTTACCGCTGAAGGACACGTAGCCGACCGCCCCGCCGTAGGGTCCGCGGGGTTCGTGCTCCATCTCGGCAATGATCTCCATGGCCCGGATCTTGGGCGCTCCCGAAAGCGTGCCGGCCGGAAAGGCGGCCGTCAGCAGGTCCCAGGCGTCGTATTCGGGCCGGAGATCGCAGGTGATATTGGAAACCAGGTGCATGACGTGGGAATAGCGCTCGATGACCATCAGATCAGTCACCTGGACGGTCCCGGTTTCGGCCACGCGCCCGAGGTCGTTGCGCCCCAAATCCACGAGCATGAGATGCTCGGCTTTCTCCTTTTCATCTTCCAACAATTCGCTGGCCAGGCTTCGATCTTCCTTGTCCGTGGCTCCCCGGGGGCGCGTTCCGGCGATGGGGCGCAGGGTGGCCACTCCGTTTTCGAGACGGACCATGGTCTCCGGGGATGACCCGATCATGGCCATTTGGCCCAGCTTGATGAAGTACAAGTACGGCGACGGGTTGATATAGCGCTGGGTGCGGTAGAGCGACCACAGGTCGGGGGGGTCATCGCAGGTAAAGGGTTGCGAAATCACGGCCTGGATAATGTCGCCGGCGCGGATATAGTCCTTTACGCGGCGCACGCTTGTTTCGAAATCCGCCGCCGGGTGGACCGGCGCGAGCGTGCAGCCGCAGGACGGTGCATCCGCCCCGTGCAGGCGGGTTTCCACCGCGGGCGTGGGAGTGGCGATCCTTTGCAGCAGCTCCTGGAGGCGGCTGGTGGCCTGCTCGTAGGCGGCTTCCGCCGTCCGCCCTGATTCCAGGTAGACAATGATCATCGCCGTCAGCGTGTGGCGGACATTGTCGAAAATGATCAGCTCGTCCGGAACGATGAAATGGGCCAGCGGTTTTTCCGGCGGCCACTGGTGGGGGATGGCTTCGATGAAGCTGACCGATTCGTAGGTCAGGTAGCCCACCATACCGCCCCAGAAACGCGGCAGGCCGGCAACACTGGCCGGCCGATAGTGCGACATGCGCGCCTTGAGCACCTCGAACGGACGCCCGCCGTGCGCAATGCGCTCCTCGCGGTCATTTTCGCGAATCGCGACGACATCCGGGAAGACACGGACGTGGCTGCGGGCCGATGTGCCTAAAAAGCTGTAGCGCCCCCAGCGCTCGCCGCCTTCGACGCTTTCGAAAAGGAACAGATCAGGCTGCCAGCGGTAGAACTTCCCCAGGAGTGAAACCGGCGTTTCGGTGTCGGCCAGAATTTCGCAGGCGACGGGCAGGACATTGGCGCTGCGGCTGAGATTGACGAATGCGTCGCGCGTTGGAAATTGTTTGAGCAGCATGGGGTGAACCTCCTGAGAGTGATACCCGGGCCGTCAACCGGATCGCGGTTGAGATGCCGGCCCAATGAAAAAGGCCGTGGCGGTTTTGCATCCACGGCCTCAGAAACGAAAAAAACCGTGGGGTCTCGACTGAGCGGGCCACGGTCGCTGGGTTGAATTAGGGGGTTGATTGAGCGTTGCCGGTGGCGCACGTCAGGCTGAAAGCGGCCACCACCACCAGAGCAACAAAATTGGGTTTTTCGCTACCGACGTGCTCATCAAGCCATCCTCATTTGAAGCGTTCAGAAATTCGCACGCTTTTCAAACGGTGTCAAGCCCCAAATGAACGGCGATCCAAGTGCCAGCCGGATCTACTGGCCCGTGAATTCAAAGCTCATTTTGGTTTGAAAATCGAGAATACGTTTAAAAACTTCCTTGAGCATGGTCTGCTCCATGCGCGACAGCTTTTTGGGGTTGATGTAATTATCCGGCGGTGCATTCTCCTCGATGACCGCCGTAATCTGACGGATAAAGCGAAGCTGCATCAAGTAGCTGTACGATTTTGATATTTCTTCGTAGTCCTCGTCCGACAGATGGCCGCCCATGTGCAGATCGAAGAGCCGGGCCTGGGTGTTGGTTTCGGCAATGTGGTTTTTAAGCGCGTGGATGCGTGCAAAATCGACCACGGGCATCATGGCGCGCTTGATGTCGAAGCTGTTGCGGTGCTCACCTTTGGATTCGACGACGAAATTACGGAAGAATCCGATCGGCGGCTTGAAATGGAGGGCATTTTCGGTGAGGTGACGAAAAAAGCCGGACCAGCCGCTGAGGGAGTCGAAAAGATGGCGCCGCAGGTGTTCAATTAACTGCATTTCGCCGAAAGCCCCGCGAAAATCAAAAAAGATGCTGGAGTGAAGCAAGTCCTCCGGATCGGCCGTGTGGATCCATCCGGTGAATTTGTTGCACCAGACGCTGAAAGGCTGGCACCAGTCAGGGTTCATGGCCATTACCCCGCCTTTGCAGAAGGCGTACCCGGTCTCGTCCAGCCATGTGCAGACCGTCTCCCCCAAAGCGAGGAAATAGGGGCGGATTTCGGGCAAGGCCTCGTGGCTGACGTCCTGAAAGACGATGGCGTTGTCTTGGTCGGTCTTTAAGGTCTGCTCCCTGCGGCCTTCACTGCCCATGATCATGAACACGAAAGGTACGGGCGGCGGACCAATCTTCTCGATGGCCAATTCGATCAGTCGTTCAAGGATCGCATCCGCAATGGTGGAGATCAGACGGGTCACGTTTTCGGCCCGGGCACCAGAATTGATCAGGCTCTGAACGAGTCCCGGCAACTGCCGCTGTCTCTCGGCCAGCTCGTTTCTGGAAATGGCCGATTTGATTTCGCGGACCATGAAAAGGGGGGATTGGCCCTGGGCGGTCAAAAGATCGCGGCTGCTGACCGTGCCGATGACCTGGCCGCTGCCGTCGCGCACCGCCAGGTGCTTGAGATTGCGTTGCATCATCTCCATCATGGCCTCGAAAACCGACATCTGGCTGGAAATACCGGCCAGCGGCGTGGACATGATGGTGCCGACCGGGGTCTGGTGGTCCAGGCCCTGGGCGATGATCCGGTTGCGAAGATCGGCATCGGTGACAATGCCGAGGTAGTCGCCGTTTTCATCCTGCACCAGGATCGAACTGCACCGGCGCCGACGCATGAACTCGGCCGCCTGCTGGGCCGGCAGCTTTTTTTGGCAGGCCAGAATATCGCGCGTCATCAACCGTTCGACCGAGATGTTGAAAATATGCAGGGTTTCGTCTTTGGGCAGGATCCGTCGGGCGAAAATTTCGGCATAGGAGCGATCAAGCATGCGTTTGCCGAACGTGTCGGTGAAAAACTCGGAGAATGCCGGGCAGCGCTTGCACAGATCGAGGAAGTCGGCGCGGGGCAGCGCGAAAAAATACGAATCCTCTTCCGCCTGCATGGTGCGGATGGAAATGTTGTTGTTGAGCAGCATGGAAATGCCGCCGTACGTGTCGCCCTCGCTGAGATAGCCTTTAAGCGTTTTCTGGCCCTGTTGCTCGTAGTAGAGTTCGGCCGCGCCTTTCTGAACGATGTAAAGGTAGGCGACCTGTGACTGGCCCTGGATGAACAGAACGGTGCCGGCCGTATGGTGGATCAGGGACAGCGCCGCGATCATGCGATCCAGATCTTCGGGCCTCAGAAACGAAAACGGAACGACCTGGCTCAGGAATTCCCTGGCACGATCGGTGACCAGAACGGAGGCGTAGGATTCATCCCGTTTGCGCTGCTCAAAGACCGCGGTAAAGAAGGCCTGGAAGTCCTTGTGCCGATCGCAGAGCTCCAGGAAAAGTTCGAAGGGGATGGCATGAAAAATACTGTCCTCTTCGGCCACAGCCGTGCGCACGGCGACGCCGGCATTCATCAGAATGGAAACACCGCCGTAGATTTCGCCTTTGACGAGGCGTCCGCCCAGCGTTTTCTCCCCCTCGCGTTCGTAGTAGAGTTCGATCGCCCCCTTGCGAATCAGCAGGATTCGGCCGATTTCAGTTTTGGACTGCTCCGCCACGAGCTGCCCTTCGGAAACCCTGATTTCGGTGGTGTTCTCCAAGAGCCGTTGGAGATCCTCCTCCGGCAGCCGGTTGAAGGGGGTGGTGCGCTTGTAGAGCGCCAGCGTTTTTTGGGAGAGGTCGATGGGCTTCGGCTTTTTCATGGTGTCATTCCGGTCGTGAAATCGAGGCGGGTGATCGCCTCAATGGCGGCTTGGCAGCAATCGTTCAATATTTCAGTCGGGCGTAATAGGTTTTTTCCGCCGCCTGCCGGGCCGTCTGCAGGGTATAGATGCCTTTTTTGGCCAGAAGCGGCAGCAGTTTCAAAAACATTTCGGCGGTGGCCAGGGCGTCGCCGATGGCCGTATGCCGCCCTGTGACGTCGATGCCGAGGCGTTGGGCAATCGTCATCAGGTTGTGGTTGTCCTGGGCGGGGTGAACCACGGCCGAAAGCAGCATGGTGTCAAGTACCGGGTTGATGAAACGGACACCGGTGGTCGTTTCCTTGATCTGCAGCATACGCATGTCGAAAGCCGCATTGTGGGCGACCATGATGGTGTTTTCGGCATACTTGTGAAATTGGGGCAGCACCGCTTCGATGGTGGGCTGGTCGGCCAGCATCTCGTCGCGAATGCCGTGGATCTGGACCGATTCCCAGCGCAGCGGCCTTTTCGGGTTGACCAATTGTTCGAAACGGTCGTTGCGCAGGAGGCGGTTGTTGACGATGCGCACCGCCCCGATGGATATGATTTCGTCCCCGCCGCGTGGGTCCAGGCCGGTGGTTTCCGTGTCGAAGACCGTATAGGTCAGCTCAGCCAGCGGGCGGTTGTCGATTTCCGGCAATTGACCGGGCTGGTTGAAAAGGTCGAAATCGTAAAACTCCGGCCGACTGTCCGGAATGATCGCCAGGTTGTGGGGCCGTTGCTTGGATACGGGTTTGAGGGCCGGCAAGGTCAGCCGGATGCCGGTCGTCTTGGAGGCCCCTTTCGCGGTATAAGGCCAGATTTCGGCCTGATGGTAGTGGATGACCTCCGCCAGGGTCAACGGCAGCCCCTGGTCTTTCAGACTCAACACCTTCTCCGCCCACAGGTCCACGGTTTCCATTCGCAGCGGGGGGCCCTCCCAGACGAGGTCAAAATGCACGTAGCCGTTCTGGCGCTCGACCCGGCAGCGGAAATCCTGCGTGCGAAATTCCTCATGGGCCTGATGCATCAGAAAAAGGATTGCCAGGGTAAAGGAGTAGCTGTCGGTGCTGAGTTGCAGATCTTTCTCGTAGTGGTCACTGGTCAGACGCAGGTGCAGCAGATGCCGGGCCTTGACCGCGATTTTTTCCAGGATGGGGCCGGCGCGCATTTCCATTAGGGGCCATTGGGAACGGGGCTGCTCGATGCGCTCGGGCGCGTGTTGGCCGAGCAATTGGCTGATGCGCAGCGCCTCATTGTAGACGATGCGTGTAAACTCCTGGCGGGTATCGGCGGGGATGTCGGGAAATTCCATCATGGTTTCGGAGGCTGCCCGCACGCCGGCCACGCATGTCCGCAGTCCGCCGCTGAGCGAGCGCAGCAGGAGATCGGCGCGCCCGTCGGTCTCCATTTGAGATGAGATGTCGTACAGGATCAAAATGAAGCCGCTGAACTGCCGCTGCTGGTTGAGCACGGGCACCATTTCGGCTTTGATATGACGGCCATCCGGTGCCAGCACGACGAAATAGGCCGCTGTGCTTTCCGACTGGCGCGAAAGTTTTTCGGAGATCTCGTCCCAGGCGTGGGAGATGAGGTTGCGGTCGATGACTTCGAACACGGAGCGGCCCAGGCCGAAAAAGGCAAACGGCAGCTGGCGCTGTCCGTTGGCGCCCGTGTCATCTTCAAACGTTTCTTCGCCCTGGCGGGTGAGAAACTTGTGGGCCTGACGGTTGTAGAACAGGATCTGCCCCTCGCGGTTGCAGATCAGCACACCTTCCGGCAGTTCGGACATGATCACGGCCAGAATGTTTTTTTCTTTTTCCACTTCGGCCTTGGCGGACTGCACCCGCTTGTCGACAGCGGCTTCAAAGGTTTCATGCCGCCCGGCCCATTCGTTGAGCTTGTCGATCAGCAGGTTGACCATCTTGCCGCCTTCGCGCTTGATGCGATGCCGGGGGTTGACCGTGTAGATCAACTCGATTTCCTCGGGAAGGCGATGGTGCGGCAGGATATAGCTGTGGAAGATGCCGTCGAGGGCGAATCCCACGGCCGTCAGCAAGACGATAATGGCCGTAAAGAAATAGATGAAATGGGTCTTGAGAATATCCAGGACGACGGTCTGTTGCATCGGGGTGAGCGCTTGCCAGACAAAAACGCCGATGCCGCCGAAGACCAGGATGGTCAGGAAAATCGAAACCCCGGCAAACCACCAGAATTTATTGGTCGGGTCCATCGTTCAATTCCAGCAGCTTGCGGACGTGATCCATGATCTCCGCATTGGCAAACGGCTTTTTGATGTAGCCGTCGGCCCCCAGCGCCATTCCCTTGGCAATATCGACGTCACGGATCATGGCGGAGACAAACACGATGCGCGTCGCGGACAGTTCCGGGTTTTCGCGGATCAGCTGGCAAAGTTCGAATCCGTCCGGGTTGGCGATCATGGCCTCCAGCAGGACAAGATCCGGTTTATACGCGGTCGCCAGTTGCAGCGCTTCGTTTCCGTTGGCGGCCACCCGCACTTCGTAACCGCTTTTTTCCATCAGGAATTTGAGGGGCACCGTGGTGCCGGTTTCGTGATCGGCAATTAAAATTTTTCGGCGGGGGGGCGCAGCGGCATTGGGCTTGGTGGCGGCCATGGCGTGTCCCGTTGCGGTGTTCACGTTGGGGCCCGAACGCATCCGATCTCAGGCTCAGGAGGGACGGCAACGGCCTCAAGCGGAGGGCAGGCCCGGGATTCGGCGAGGCGGCCGCCCGGGCCGCTTCACCGAATCCACTCGTTTGCCTGGTGTGTCTATTCCGGATGGGTCGTTTGATTCAAACTCCCCTCCGGGCGGCGCGGAAACGGGCCCGGTCAGTCAGGGGAGAGCGGGGCGGTGCACCGTCAGGTGCCCGGCCCCGCCGTGATGGTGGTTCTTTTCCCGGGTTAGCCGAACAGGCCGACGCCGAACGCCGTCACCCAAAGGATCGAGAAGCCAACCAGGATGATCATCCACATGTCTTCTTTTTTCATGAGTATGACTCCTTGTTCGATAGTTCCAAAATAAGGCGTTTAAGCTTCCTTGACAACCGTCATGGTTTCCACCTCGGCCCGCTGGATCTGGGTTTCATTGGTGGTGGCCATTTCAGCCTTGAAACACAGGGCCCACATCATGACGATCCCCAGGATCCACCACACGATCTGCCAGGACCACAGGGTGGGGAAGCCGCCCACGGAGAAGGCCGTGTTGCCCCAGATACAGGCCGGCCCGATGGCGAAGAAGTACCATACCGGCACGGCGACCTTCATGATCTTGCGCCAGGCCTTGCCCGACTCGCTGGGCTCGTCGATGTCGTCCAGGAAGGCCCGGACTTCCTGCTGGCGCTTGAGGGTCTCCTCGTCGTCCTTGAGCCCGATGCCGCGGCAGATGAAGGCACACACGAAGGCCGAGAACAGGCCCCAGAAGGCGCAGTGCATGGACAGCGGGTTCGGATAGATCTTGTAGGTCACCGCCACGGCGATCATGCCGGCAAAGATGCCGACCACCGCACCGACGGCCGGGAAGCGGAAACCCCAGAGAACGGCGGCGAGCAGCAGGTACATCAGGAAGCCGAAGGCCGTGGCCAGGGCGCCCAGGATAACCAGAGCCGCCTTGGAGGTCAGCCCAACGGCCAGGGCCGCAACGGTCAGCACGGAAGCAAAGAGCCGGTTGACCCAGATCTGTTCGGCGTGGGACGCTTCCTGTTTCTTGATGTAGCGCCAGTAGACGTCACGCAGCAGGATGGAGCCGCCCGTGCCGATGTAGGGCGCGGCCGTGGAGTGGATCGCGGCGATGGCGCCCATGAAGACGACGCCCAGCATCACCGGAGGCAGGAACTGCAGCATGAGGGTCGGTACGACCGTGGCCTGGTTGACGTCGGCGAAGGCCGGATCGCCGGCCACCTGGAGCACCTTGGCCCCCATGCCCTGGAAGGCGGTGAAAAAGAACAGGGCGAAGCCGACCACGAAGGTGGACATGAAAGCCTGCTGCCAGGCCAAGGGTTTCGGGGACTTGATCCCGAATGTCCACATGGTGAAAGCCGGGGAGCTCTGGATGCCCATGAGAGCGAACATATAGGTCAGAATCATGACCGCTGTCCAGGCGCTCTCACCCGGTGCGCCGCCCAGGAAGTCGACCGTGTTAATGACCCGCGGCACCTCCAGGAACTTGGCATCGAGCGCATTGACCTGGGCGAAGAGCTTGCTGGCGCCGCCGAAGGAGCCCAGCACGTAGAAGCCCAGGATGATGATGCCGCCCACCAGGAGGACGAACTGGATGACCCCCACCCAGGTGGATGCCTTGAGTCCGCCGGTGCAGACGTAGAACCACACGATCAAGGCCAGAAAGATCGCGCCGTAGGCCGTGGGCACACCGGCGATGATGTGGAAGAGCGCGCCGGCCGCCATCAGCTGAACCGCAGAGTAGAAGATGGAGTAGAGCACGGCCACACAGACCACCAGCCAGCGCAGGGTTTCATTGTTGAAATAATAGGCGTACATGTCGCCCGGGGTGATGAACCCGTAGCGCTTGCCCATCAGCCAGGTGCGTTTCGAAAAGAACGTCCCGGTAATGGGGATGGTGAGGACGTAGAAGGATGCAAATGCATAGGCCAAGCCGTCACGCCAAATCAATCCGGGATGTCCGATAAACGTCCATCCGCTGAAAGAGGCGGCCGTGGCGGCGAGCAGGAATGCGAAAAAGGGAATCGAACGGCCTGCGATCGCGTACCCGGAGGAGGTCTTCTCGGTGAAATACCCTTTCAACCCCCAGTAAAAGCAGTACACAATGTACAGACCAAGAAATATATAGACCCAGGTTGTTCCGCTCATACCGTACCTCCAATGGTTTCCATATGCCACTTCCTGTGGACACTTGTCACCAGGCAATCGGCATAGCTTT